>Ga0157380_10003666_pt1 | contig 10565 bp, 8 predicted proteins | sample S35metaG_FD_119757 | JGI IMG/M metagenome (GOLD analysis project Ga0157380, IMG submission 119757) | Switchgrass rhizosphere microbial communities from Kellogg Biological Station, Michigan, USA - S3-5 metaG | ecosystem: Host-associated > Plants > Roots > Rhizosphere > Soil | place: USA: Michigan...
CACTTCTTAACGTCGCCTAAACGTCCACCACGCTCACCTTTTATGTAAGCATGAATAGCATCTTCACCGAGAGAGTCTAAATCAGCGAAGTCCTGTTTAAGATTATATGAATGTCCTTTAGCAGCAGCACGAGTATTAACCCATTCTTGATAAGGTTCTTTTATCTTTTGAACATTAGGATCAGGATCGTCAAGCATTGAGATAGCGCGACGAACGTCATCAATTACAGTTTTCTGTTTAGGTAATACTTTAGGCGCATTAGGATCAGGAGCTTGATTAGCTTGCGACGGAGTGACTACTGTAGATTTAGATTTTTTCTCTGGATCTTTATAAAAAGGATTATCAACAGTTACTGCACCTTTTTCACTCTTTAATTTATCAAGGAAAGTAGGTGTCTTTTGAAAATGACCATTAATCCAATTACGAATTTGATCTGGTCTAGCACCTTCAGTAAATGTTTTAGATTTTACTCCACCATTAATATCCCATACATCAACATGCATATCTCTGCCAGAAAATAAAGGTGCATCAGATAATTGTATTGCTTGTTCAAAAGTAATAGGTGCGCGAACTTCAGCACCATTACTACCTTCAGTAATACGAACTATGCCAGCTTGACCTGCATATTCAAGATCAGTACCTAATTCATTAAGAGCAGATTCATGAATATAATGATCATGTGCCATTCTCTTACCATCAGGCATAAGGAATCTAGTAGTTTTCCAATCCTTAGCTTCAGGTAATTCACTTTGAACTACTTTAAGTATCTTTTTAGGATTACGTTCAGGTTCAAAATTATCAGGATCAATGAATTTCTTTTTACCATATTTACTAAGAGTTACAGCACCTGTTTCATCATCAATAAAATGAGCAAGACCCTTTTTTATTTTATCAACTGGACCTTCATATTTGAACCTACTCTGTTCCATTAATTCTTGCGCTCTAGGATTAGCAACAGAAGGCTCTCTACCATGTTCAAATAAATCAGGACGAACTAATCTAAGTTTACGATCATAATCAGGATCGAGTTTAGAATGTTCTAATGCACTTTCATCAAGTTGACGTAATACTTCTTTACCAACTAAATCAATATCTTCATTACCCTGACGCATTCTTTGTCTAAATCTATCCATTGATTGATCTAGAACACCACCTAATTCTTCTGGCCCTCTAGCTAAAGACATTTGATGTTTTAAAATCTCAGATTCTTTAGCTCTAGCTAATGCATCATCTATTAATGGTTTACCACCCGGTTGCCATTCAATTTTTTCACTAGGTCTAGGTCTTAATACATCATCATCTGCAAATTCACCCGGTTTAAGTCTATTACCATCTAATAAATTACTAGCACCAGTTTTAATACGAGCAGCTAAACCACGAGCATCTTTAGCAATTCTACCTAAAGATCCTCGTTCAAATAAAGGTTCTTGTCTTTTCTCACCACCAAAGAGTGAACCTGTTTCGCCGCGACGATGGGCTAATTCTTTAATAGCTCCTTTATCGCCATGATTTCTTAATACTTCTAGTACTTTAGTATCCATCTTTGAATAAACATCATTGATTATTTTTTTAGGATCAACAGATACAGTTTCATCAATATTCTTTAATGGATTTTCTCTTGGTCCTACACGTTCAGATCTTAAAGGAGTAACATCAATATCAGGTAGTCCAGTAGAAGGACGCACTACAGATTTAGGTGTAGATTCTCTTAATCCTTTACCTCTATCTCTTACTCTACCTCTAACTGGATTACCTTCAGCATCAAACATTTGCTGACCAGTACCAGAATAAGGAGCTTTACGACTAGGCAAAACACGACCAGATTCGTCGGCTTGAATACCGCGACGCTCTGCTTCAGTTAATATCTTATCAAGTACTGAAGGATTATTACGAACATCAGCAACTATATCACCATAACCAGCGAATGTAGTACCAGTTCCTAATCGTCGCGACGGAGTTGCAGGCTTAACTGGACTTTGCCAATTAGGAGGTAAATCAGGTCCAATAGGAGCATTATGATCAAACATACCGGGCAAATTAGGATCAGTACTTATAGCACCTGTTTCATTACCATAAAATCTAGTACCCGGACCTAATTGTTTTTGCTCACCATGAATTCTACCGGGTAAATCAGTACCAGTACCAAATTCACCTTTATAACGATTAGGAGTATATTGACCTTCAGTAGTTACCCAATCACCAAGTCTATCTTTCTTAAATGCTGATGATGCAGATTCAGTAAAATCATTAGCAGCTTGACCAGCTTGATTAGAACCATGATAACCATGCATCGAGAGTGCTGCTTCTAATGCACCAAATCCAGTCTTAGCCCAATCAACACCTTTTTCATCAGTTAAACCAGCACCTATATTATAAGCACCTCTAGCACCAGTAGCAGCATTAGCAGCTTTAGCTACATTAGTTGCACTTTGCATACCTTTAGCAACTTCAAGTGCTTTAGCTGTATTACCTGCTGCTCTAGCTGCTTGTAAAGCTTTAGATGCTGATTTAAGATATAAACTAGCTCCACCTGTACCAACAGTAGTAGCTATATCTAATGGAGTGGTTTGTTCATCACCCATTCCAAAGACAATTCCAGCTAACTTATTAGATTTATCAGTTAAGAATCTTTCAGTAGCTCTAAAGCCTTTACCAAAGGTAGTTGTTGGTTCGCCTTCATCTGCATACTGCTGTTCTTTTTCAGCAGTTCTTCTTTTACCTTCTTCTCTAGCCCAATTACCTAGATAACCACCAGACAAAGGTTTATTAAACCAATATCTGTCATCATTTTCTTCTGTTGGAGGTGTGTATGACTTACGTTTAGCTTGTCTAATTAAAACATCAAGCTCTCGTTCACTAGGTTCACGATCTTTATCCCAGTTAACTTCATAAGTCTTATTATCATTAGTATCTTGATATCGTCTGGTAATAGGCATTATTGCACCCTGCGATAGTTACCTGTACCATGACCTCGTTTAGTGTTTATAACTTTATCTATTTCACCAGCCATTGCTAATTCAAAGGCTTCGTATTCAGGAGTATTCTTTAAAGATTCATCTAAATTAGGATTAATAATAATACGACCATTAGCATCAGGTGTTAAGAACTTACGATACATAGGTTCACGATAGAATGTAGTCGCGACGGTATCTTCAGCGTCGCGCTGTACATTAGGTGTAACCCATGAATCACTACCCTGATTATCAATTCGTCGATCATTCTGACTAAGTTCAGCACCCCATTGATAATCACCAACTCTATCTCGTTCTTGTTTATAACCAAAATCATTAAGCCATCTATCTTTATCAAAACCAAGTCTACCTTGAGATACACCTAATTGACCACGAGAAGTATTAGCATTAAAATTAGCAGTATTTTCACTAGATTGATTATGACGAACAGTTTCATTAGCAACAAAAGCAGCAAGTTCATTATCACTCATACCATTAATAATGTCCCAATCAAGACGACGAGTATCAATACCTAGACGTGAGAGTTCATTCTTAGTCTGCTGTTGGCGACGCTGAATTTGCGAACCGATATTCATATCTTCACGGTCAGCAGTACGACGATTCTTAACAGTATCTAATTCAAGATCAAGACCCTTCATACGAGCAGCACGATCTTTTTGCTCGAATTCAGCTTCTGTACCTAAATTATCAATATCTGTTTCATGTTGCTTAAGTGCTCTCTGCCAAGGAGCTTCACGTAATTCTCTTGCTACTGCAATACCTTTTGCTGGATCTTGATAACCAGCACCAAATCCAGATAAAGCTGCACCAATCTTACCCCATTTACCTAAGTCATAATCTTGCTGTTGAGGGGTATTTTGAATAGCTTGTCTGTATTTAGATAATGCTGGTTGCTCGCCACCTAATTCCTTACGATAACGATTAATAATTTCATTATAACCATAAGGATCTTTTTCTTCTGGTTCTTCTTCTGGTACAAAACCAATTCGCGACTTAAGTGGTTGAGGTTTAAATCGTGAATCATTTTCTTCAAAGACAAGATTATTCTTAACTCGTCGCGACATTTGCGTCGGACGATAATTATAATCTTCTTGATCATCTTCTGGATTAAATGTAAATTGGCGTGGCATGATTAACGACCTAATCCCTGTGCTACACCTTGAGCACCAGTGGTTGCACGTCTAACAGCTTGATTACGAATACCATTAGCAGCACCACCAATAGAACCAACACCAGTCATTACACCACCAACAGCACCAGCTAATTGAGCAGCAGTACCAATACCAGATTGAATCTGACTCATGCGCGACGGATTAAGATCGTGTCTTTGCTGTACATTACCAGAACTATTAGCATAATCAGTATTTCTAGAATCATTAATTCTGTCACTATATTGTGGTAATGCATTCTGAGAAGTATTGTACATACTTTCCATACCAGCAGTACCAAAGCGACGATTATCATTTTGAAAGTTTAAAATATCCCATTCATTATTTAAATTACCAGCAGCAGAAGCAGCACCTCTACCAGCAGCAGCACTATTTAACCCTTCCATGCCAGCTAGTCCGCGAGCATTTTCACTAATCTTTAATCCAGTATTATAACGCTCATTCTCTTGCCAACCTTCAGCACCAGTAATCTTATTAGCATTACGAGCATTATATGTACCCATTTCATTACCATAAGCAGAGTTAGATGCATTAAGGATATTACCAGTACGCTGACCTTGCATAGCTATTTCAGCATCAGACATACCTTTAGTTCCCCATTGACGTGCAGCAATATCTCTGTCTGCAATGCCCTGTTCGGAACTAGTCATTCCTTCAGCACCCCATCTCTTACCAGATAACATACGATCAAGAACAGCTAATTCAGCATCTCTAGATGTTTGTGCATTTTCTCTTGCAGCGTCGCGACTCATACGCGATGCCATAGCTTGAGCAGCAGGTCCAGCGCCACTACCAGTTACGCGACCCATATTACTAACATCTCTAGCAAATGCATCATAGGTAGCAGGAATAGCAGCATTAATACGATCTCGATATAAAGACTTATCCTGTTCAGTTAATCCACCTGTCTTACTAAAATCTTCGTATACGCCACCTGCTCGCATATTACGACGATTTTCATCAGTAAGACCACCAGTGGATTGCATGTATTCAAATCCACCATTACCACGAGCACGATTTAACGCTTCAGGATCATAACCACCAGTCTTACCTAAATCTTTAAGATTCTGATTAGTATCACCAAGCGACTTCATTTCATCGGGACTGAAACCACCAGTCGCCATCATTTCTTCCCAAACAGGATCAGATCTTTGTAGTCTACCCATATCAAGTAGACCACCATTAGCTATATTACCGTATTGACCACCTAATTCAGACTCATAACCGCCACCACCACCGCCAGTACCTTGTCCAGCAGCACGTAGTCTAGCTTCTTGCTCAGGAGTCATACCTCCTGTTTGCTGTTGTCCATAACCACCATAAGCAGCATCATAAGTTTGATTAAGCCTACCAGATTCATCATTACGCATGCCGCGTTGATGTTCTAATTCAGATTGAGAAATAGCAGTATCACGATTTTGAAAATTATCTAACTGTTGGTTATTCTGTCGCGACTTAGAGCTACTACCCATTTATTCAATCTCCATTACTAACATTGTTCCGTCAATGTCTCTAAAGCCATAATGCTTCCTAAGTAGCTTTTCGTACTCAGGTCGGTTTTTGATTACTGCATGGAGTTGAGATAAATTATGTTCTTTGCATCCTCGTATTGCATCGAACATAAGTGCTCTTAGAGCTTGAACCTTCACACTTCGAGGTTCATTTAAATCGAGGATTAAGGTGGCCTCTGGATTCAGTTTAGCGAATCCATAGGCCACCACTTTATCGTCAACTTCAACTACTCGTCTTATGATTGTATGATCGAATGAAGGAATTGAAAATTCTTCTTTATAATGTTCATTCCATATTCGATCAACAACTTTAGAATCTTTATCAAAGTCATAAGCGCGAGTAATTAACATATTATTTTTGAACTTTAGTAACTGATCCTTTATCGCCTTCTACCTTAGTAACAGTTACTCCCGGCTTAGTATCAGGTTCAACTACTTTAGGTGCTACTTTAAGTGGATCAGCACTCATAGTAGCTGCTTTAGGTGCAGGTGCCGCAGTTAAACCTAACGCTGCTCGCCATTCAGGACGACGCTTTTCACATGATAATGAATAAGCAGTCTTTGGATCTAATCCTTTAGTAACTGCCCAATTAATAGCATCATACACAGTTCGATTAACCCAAACAGATGAACCTGCATTCATCGGTTGACCAGCTTCTTGATAATCAGCTTCCAAAGGAATACCAATTAACTGAGTGCAAAGTTGATCACCACCTAGTTCTTCATAACTAGGAAAGTTACCTGCATTAGGTGGTTGCTGTCCACCGGGAGGTAATTCTGAAGGCTGCATTAAATCAGCTTCAGTATATTGAGTTTCGCGAACTTGCCAAGTAGGACTTGCATTACTAGATTCAGCAGCACCAATAATATCAACTTCCATGATATCAGTGCCATCATTGAAACTACGATTATCAAATGCAATTACGTCAATGGCATGACCATTATACTGAGTCTGACTACCATACTTACGCAAATGAGCATAATGATATTCATTAGTTTGATTGATCAAGTAAAGCAAGAATTCTTCAGTGAACTTACCACAATCTACCTGACTAACGAAATTAAAACGAGCTGCATTAGCATTCCAAAAATCAGTAAGAATTGAGTGATGATTCGGTACGGACATTTTTCTATCTCCTTAATGCCTATTTTACTATATTACTTACCATGGATCAATAACAGTATACCAGTGAAATAATTGCCCTCGATTTTCAGGATAATCAAAGTCTTTCATTCTTCTAGTAGCAACTACTTGACCATTAGATGGAACAGGTAGTTTAAGATCAGACCAGATTTGAGCATCACCAATTTCAAGACCTAATCCATTTCTATTAAAAGAATAATTCCAACCTCTTGATACTACGAATGCTTTAGGTCCGAAAGGTATACCTGTGTTTGAATAGCCTATAAGTTGTTGTGTGTCAATAATTATATAATTATGATAGAAAGGTCGTCTGAAAAATAAAGATACATATTCTTTTACTACTACTTCTACATTTCTAGGTTGTATATTACCGGGATTAGGTGAAAGAACATGAACATTAAGATTAGTAGCTGAATTTTGGTCAACTGCAAAAAGTGGTGCAGCAAAACCACTAGCATTACAACTACCTATAGTCATTGTTAATTCTGTATAATTAACATCAGTAGCAGCTATAGTGTTGTTACCGAACACACAGGTAACTTGTTGTACTGATTTGAATATAGATGGAATATACATTAGTATACATTCCATTCATTATTATTAACATTAGCTACTACATCAATAGACATATATGGTACAGGCATCATAAATGGTGAAGGTCTACCAGCTATATTAGTATATGGTCCCGGCGGATAACCACCATAAATAGCAGTATTACCTTGAACTGATAAAATTCTTATTGGAGCAGCAGGATTAGCTACTTGAGAAGGTGAAGGTAAATGAAGATTTTGTCCAGCACCATAACAATACATAATAGACATACCATCAGCTTGAGGTAAAGTTACAACATCATGAGTAGGAACAAAAACATGAGTCCATCTTGACGGATTAACTACTAAAGCTGACCACGTTCTATCACCACGTAAATATGTAGCAGCACTTGCAGCACCACTACCTAAATATGCAGTACCAACCATTCCTCTATCTATTGCACTACCATTAAGATTAGTTATAGCAGAACCAATTCCAATAAATCCACCTGCGCCACTAGCTTGAACAGTAACTGCAACAAGAGAACCATTAATAGTCGCGCCAACACCAGTAGCAGTAGTAAGTGCAGTCGCATTAGTAATAGCAACACCATTCATAGTGCCGCCGGTAATCGCGACGGCACTAGCAGCTTGAAGTGCCATACTACCTAATCCTAAGTTGATACGAATATCATTAGGATTAGTTGCTCCTGTACCACCACCTAAAACTGATAGTACTTTATTGCGCCATGTTCCACTTTCATATTCTTGAAATAGATTTAAGTTTCTTTCATACTTAAAAGAGTGATCAGCAATATTCGTAGGTTCATTAAAGCATAAAGTAATAGCATCAATGTCTCTTAACTTAAGATAAGTAAGAACATCTACATAAAGGGAACTGGCTAATGGTAGATTCCAATCAGCCATTATTCTCCTTCTCTATAGTTAAATCTTGTCTAGGATCAGGCATTTTAGATACTTTGCCAGTACGCTCATTCATCTTTTCAAGAGCTTCAGATAATTTAATATTGTCGCGACGAAGGGCAAAGATCTCAAGAGCCATGTCACCAATAAGTTGCTTTGCTTCAGTCACATCAATCTGATAATTCATTACATCACTCCTCTAGCTTTCCATGAAACTTCACCATTAACTCTAACACCTTGATTACTAAACAACAGTATCTTAAAACTTCTCGGATCAAGTACATCTACGAAATCATAGATAGCGACTTGCTCAGTTAAAGATAACGGAGTTAATGTAATCGAATCTATATCTCTAAAAGCAGTATTAAAGAATACTTCAGTACCGCCTGTATCAGATGCGAGAACAGATGCACGACCTGAATCCATTACTCGCTTAACTTGAATGGTTACAACGATGTTTGATATATTAGCTAGATCATTATAATCAGCACCAGTAAATTCTAATTTAAATTTAACATATCGAAATGATGCAGCAAAAATAGTACTCGTCGCAATATATGGAGTGAAGGTAATACCATCTTCACTATGACTAAGCATAGGCTGAACTAAAACAGTGTCACTGATAAGAGCTATCTGATAAGCTATGCTAATAATAACACTAGCGAATAAAGTACCAAAATCATGTACTTCTTCATAGTAACCTGTGTTTAAATTAGGTTGAGCATAATATGGATAGCCTGCATCAATTTGATCTTGAGGCGACGACCATCCATGATTAACAAAATGTTCAGTCCATGTTTCAGTAGTATTAATAATAGCAATTAATACTGGCTGATAATTAGCATAGCAATTTAATTTAGTTCCTTGAAGGTTGCTAATGTAAGTATCTTCAAGTTCAAAATCAGGTGGTTGACTGACATAGGTTTCAACTATATCTTCTTGAGATTCATTGCCTGCTATGTCTACTGCTCTAACTCCGTATCTATAGATACCAGCAGTATTTTCAAAGTAGACAAAGAAACTAGCCGCGACGTAACCAATGTCTACACCATTACGAGTAATTCGATAGTTAACTATTTCAAATGGATGTAATGGTTCAGTCCAATCAAGTAGAACATTATTATCAATTACTTGCGCTGTAACGACGAGAGATGGAATCGGACTAATGCTAACATTAACATAAGCCCAGTCCTCTGACGGCTCAGACGCGACGTTGTATGCTTTAAGTAAGAAAGTATATTGTCCAACCAGTCTAGGCGGTAGTTCAACACGAGTATTACCAACTCTAATAACAAAAGAAGCATCATTCCAATTATCATATGAACCTTCTCTTATCTCATAAAATAGGGCACCAGATGAAGGTGCCCATGATAATTCAATAGATCTAAATAATAATCGAGCAGAAAACTCTTTAGGATTCTCAGGTGGATTTACTAATGCACCTAAAGTATCTCTTGTTCTTTGTTCAGTTACATACAAATTACCTAGATTTCTAAGGATGATTTTCATCGCCTCAGACAATCTAGGATCTGTACTTTGCATTCCTTGAATTAAAGCATAAGCACTATCTATTTCTTTATTGCTCATGGCTAAAACTCAGGTCTGTCTGCAAACTCATCGGTAGCGTAAATTACTGCTGAATTAATTACAAACCATTCATTTACAGCATCAATACTGATTTTAGCTGAAGCTCTATTAGCAGAGAAGTTAAACTTTCTCTGTAATGGATACTTACAATCAGATTTTAAAATAAGGAATTTAGGTTTGATAGAATAAGAATCATCTATAGAGATAATATCTAAATCTAATTCGCCAAAACCGATAGCTTTAGTTCTAACCCCACAGTAGTGTACTTGAACATAAGACTCAGGCGGCGCAAATGAAAACCTATAATGTGCATTGATCACCTCTAGATTATCATTACGTCTACCTGCTTCTTGCTTATAGAAATTATTATCAATAGAACCTATTTGCAAATATCTTACTTTTAAGGTATCATTTATATTTAAGATAAGAGTAGTAGGTCTGTATGGAAATTTCCATATGCTCCATTTAATAGCTTCAGGAGTCATACCATTTTCATAGCAACCAACTATCAAAGTATTACATTCTGTTGAGCCATCTAATGGAACAGTAATATAAATAAGATCAGTAGTAGTATCAATTACAACTTGAATTTTGTGTAAAAATTTAAAATTGATTCTTGACCAATAATCTTCAATTTTCCATGAGATAGGATCATCAGGAAAGTAACCATTAAATGTCCATAGTCCTTGTTCATTAGCAATGAGTATCTTATCATAGACAGTAGATTC
>Ga0157380_10003669_pt1 | contig 10562 bp, 4 predicted proteins | sample S35metaG_FD_119757 | JGI IMG/M metagenome (GOLD analysis project Ga0157380, IMG submission 119757) | Switchgrass rhizosphere microbial communities from Kellogg Biological Station, Michigan, USA - S3-5 metaG | ecosystem: Host-associated > Plants > Roots > Rhizosphere > Soil | place: USA: Michigan...
ACGGTGGGAGCGTCGCAGGAATGAACGCGCACGCAGGCATTCTGGCGCACGCCGGCCCCGAAGGCGCGCCCGCCACGTACCTCACGTTGTGCGGCGTGCTCGTCGTGCTTGTGTTCCTCACGCTGTGGCGTGAAGCCATGACCGCCGGCCCCAAGCATTTCTTCGAACGTACCGTGGCCGCGCTGGCTTTCGTCACCAGTCGCATCACGGTGGTTGTGTTCACAAACGCCATCATCGCCAGTGAGACCGGGCCGCCGTTTCTGTATCTGCTGCTGAACCTTGCGTGCCTGTATCTGGCCGCGCAGTGCCTGCCCATCGGTATCGACGACAGCGGCGCGCCGCGGCTGGCCGGCCGCGACGAACCCGAATCCGCCGCCTCGTGGCGCTCGGTCCAGTTTCAGACGTTGTTGTTCGGACTGACCGGCGGCCTCGTGTACGCGCTGGCACCACAGGCGAGCGGCACCACGTTTACGTGGAATGGATTCCTTGCCGCGGTGATCATCGGCGCCACGGTGCGCGTCAGTGTTGCGCTGTTCTCGGCGACGGGGCCGGCCGTGCGCGAAGTAAGGCCGACACTATACATCCTGTCCGGTGCCTTGTGCGCGTCGTGGCTGTGCGTGGTGGCTGCGGGAACGTTTGGCGGGGGCTCACCCTATCTGCTCAAGCTGGCGCAGGCGATGGATATCGTCGCACTGGTGACGGGCCTGATGTCGCTGCAGACCAACTATCTCGTGCTCGGCACGACCATGCGCGCGGCCGCTTTCGACCGCAAGCGCGAAGCAGAACAGGCGCAGGCCGAGCTCTCGCAGCTCAACCGCGTTGCCTCCGATATCTATGAAGACTCCACGTCGATGATCCGTCGTCATCAGGACCAGTCCAAGGGTCTGGTGCGGCGCGCGGAGGATCTCGAGCGCATGCTCGCCATCGGCATCCGCATCCAGCAGCACAAGAACATCAAAGAGCTCCTGCAGATGGTGGCCGAGCTGGTGCGCGAGAATCTCGGATTCGACACCGTGATCATCCGTCTGTTGAACGAGCGCACGCAGACCTTCGAGCCCAAGGCGTACGTGGGTCTGAACGCCGAAGCACAGGACGCGGTGATGAACCACCGCACGTCCATCGCCGATTACGAGCTCATGGTCGAACCGCGCTTCCGCGTGGGTCGCAGCTATTTCATGCGCACCGCGCAGCCCGCGACCGGCGCCGCTCAGGCAGCCGGGGCTGCCGCATCGGTGGTCGAAAATCACTGGCGCGACGTCGAGCGCTTGATCGTGCCGCTGGTCGACGACGACGCCGGCGAACGCACCATCGGCTACATCTCGGTGGAAGAGCCGCAGGATCCGGACCGCTCGGTGGTCGAGGTCATCGAGACGCTGGAGACCATCGCCACCCTGGCCACCATCGCGATCCGCAATCTCAACCGCTATCGCGAAGTGGGCGAGAAGAACGACAAGCTCAAGCAGTACACGGAGAAACTCTCCGGCTTGAACAAGATGAAATCGAATTTCGTCGCGACCATCTCGCACGAGTTCAGAACGCCGCTCACGTCGATCAAGGCGTACTGCGAGACGCTGCTCAAGAACGCCGAGTCCATCGACCGCAACATCATGAAGGAATTCCTCATCGTGATCGACGAGGAGAGCAACCGCCTGATGGCGCTGATCGAGGACATTCTCGATTTTTCGCAGATGGAGTCGGGCGCGGTCCGCTTCGAGCGCACCTCGTGCAACATGAACGAGCTGGTGACGGTGGCGGCCAACGAGCTGGAAAAGAACTTCGAGAGCAAGCGCATCACGCTGCACACGCGTCTCCCGCAGGACGAAGTCAAGGTGCGCGCCGAGCGCGACCTGATGAAGCAGCTCGTCATCAACCTGCTCCACAACGCGTCCAAGTTCACGCCCGAGGGCGGGCACGTGTGGGTCACCATCGAAGAAGAAGTGGTGAGCGCGCGCATCGTGGTGGAGGACAATGGCATCGGCATTCCCGAGGACCAGCTGGAGCGCATCTTCGATCACTTCCACCAGGCCGATGGTTCGGCCACGCGCCGTCACGGCGGCACGGGTATCGGCCTCGCCATCTGCAAGAACATCGTGGAGTGGCACGACGGACGCATCTGGGTGGAGAACATTCCCGGCAAGGGCGCGCGCTTCGTGGTCGTGATTCCGAAAAAGCAGGCGGTCGTGCGCAGCGAGGTGCTCACCGACTACGTGTCGACACGCCGCTTCGAAGTGGAACGCTACATGGAGCTGATGGTGGAGCTCATCGCCGAGCTGCTCAACGTGAAGCGCGCATCGCTCATGATGGTGGATCCGGAAGCGGGCGAGCTGCGCATCGACAGCGCCATCGGACTGGACGAGGACATCGTCGAACACGCGCGTGTGCGCCTGGGCGAGGCCATCGCCGGGACCGTGGCGCAGGAAAACAGCGCATTCCTGGTGACCGACGCGCAGGCAGACAACCGCGTGCGCACCGCGGGACGCCGCTACGAATCCAAGTCGTTCCTCTCGGTCCCCATTCGCCGCGACAACCGTGTGGTGGGCGTGATCAACGTCACCGATCCGGTGGGGCGAGCGATGCTGAACGAAGAAGACCACGCGCTGCTCGAGCTCTTTGCCGACCGCGTCGTGATGGCGCTCGACGCGCTCTCGCGTTTCAAGGAGCGCTCACGCGAATTCGAGGACGTGCGCTCCACGTTCAAGTCGATCCTCGACGCCAAGCGCTACATCAATACGCACAACGCCGACGCGCTCTCGCTGGTCATCCAGGATGTCGGGCGCAGTCTGGGCATGACGCCGGAGGAGAGCGCCACGCTGCGCTACACCTTCCACGTCTATGACCTGGGACTGGCCAAGGTGGGAGAGAACATCATCAATCAGCCGCGCGGGCTGACCCACGAAGATCGTTTCAACGTGGAGCAGCACACGATCATCGGCAACGACATGCTGAAACCGATCGAGTTCATTCCGCGCGTGCGCGACGCGGTGCTCTATCACCACGAGAACTACGATGGCTCCGGATATCCGGGCAAACTCTCGGGCGAAGAGATTCCCATGGATGCACGCATTCTTCGCGTCGCGGATACCTTCCGCGCGCTGATTTCGCATCGGCCTTATCAGAAGCAGTACACCCTCGGCGAAGCCGTTCAGGTGCTGAAACATCGCGCCGGAACGCTCTTCGACCCGAAGGTGGTGGATGCGTTCGTGGCCGGTGTCGAGAGGCACGCGGAGCGCTTCCGTGTCGAACGAAGCCCGCACGAGGCGCAGGCGGAGCACGAGGATTTGAACGCCACGCTCAAGGCGTAACACGACGGGATTGCAAGGAGGAAGGCAATGGCTCTGGGCAAGATTCTGGTAGTCGACGACGAAGTATACATTCTGCACATTCTCGACTTCAGCCTCGGTGCTGAAGGCTTCGAGGTGATCACGGCCAACAACGGCGAGCTCGCCTTTGAAAAAGCGAAGCAGGAAAAGCCGAACCTGGTGGTGCTGGACGTGATGATGCCGGTGCTTGACGGCTATGAAACCTGCCGTCGCTTGAAGCGGGATCCGGAGACGAAGAATATTCCTGTCGTGTTGCTCACGGCCAAGGGACGGGACCTGGACAAGCGTCTCGGGTACGAGGTGGGAGCGGTGGATTACATTGTGAAGCCATTCAGTCCGAGTCGTCTCATCGAGCGCATTCAGGAGATCCTGGGCGTGCGCAAGTAGCCATTCTCGACGCGCGGGGCACCGGAACATGCCGGGCCCCGCGCGCCTCCTGCAATCCCCTACTTCCGTCTAAAGTACATTCCCGAGTACGCGCCTTGGAGCTCGTGCTCGTCATTATATTCTCATCGTCGCCGCCACTTTTTTCGACGAAAGGGCAAGAAGATGAGAATTGCGCAAGTCGCGCCCCTCTACGAAAGCGTGCCGCCCGCTCTCTACGGCGGAACCGAGCGTGTCGTTTCCTATCTCACTGAAGAGCTTGTGCGCCAGGGCCACGAGGTCACCCTGTTTGCCAGCGGCGATTCGGTTACCAAAGCGCGCCTGATTTCGCCGTGTCCGCACTCATTGCGCCTGAATGAAGTGCCCGATCAAATGCTGCCGCACATCATGATGATCGATCAGGTCTTCGAGCGCGCACACGAGTTCGACATCATGCATTTTCACATCGACTATCTTCACTTTCCGACCACGCGCCGCGCCGGCTTCCCCAATCTCACCACGCTGCACGGCCGTCTCGATCTGCCGCAGTTACCCGAGCTCTACCGCGAGTTCAACGACATGCCGGTGATCTCGATCTCCAACGCGCAGCGCGAGCCCGTGCGCGAGGCGCGCTGGGAAGGCACCGTGTATCACGGGCTGCCCGGGAATTTGTACGGCTTCCACGAGCACGCAGAGCGTTATCTTGCCTTTGTAGGCAGAGCATCGCCGGAGAAACGGCTCGACCGCGCCATCGAGATTGCGGTCGCGAGCGGCATCGAGCTGCGCATCGCCGCCAAAGTGGATCCGACCGAAACCGAGTATTTTCGGAGCACGATCGAGCCGCTGTTGAATCAGCCCGGCATCACCTACCTGGGCGAAGTCGACGACCGCGGGAAAGACGAAGTGGTGGGCAACGCCATGGCGCTCCTCTTTCCCATCGACTGGCCGGAGCCGTTCGGGCTGACGATGATTGAAGCACTCGCGTGCGGCACGCCGGTGATAGCGTGGGGCGGCGGTTCGGTGCCGGAAGTACTCGATCACGGCGAGACTGGATTCATCTGCGATGCCATTGATGAAGCGGTTCGGGCCGTGCATCGTATCCAGGAAATCGACCGCGCGCATTGCCGGCGCGTGTTCGAGGATCGCTTTTCGGCGCGCCGGATGGCAGCCGATTACGTGCACATCTACGAGCGCCTGGTGAAAGAACACGGGCGCGAGAAAGACGGGCATGGAAGAGATCATTCGCGTTCAGGACAACTACTACATCCTCGCGACATCCTCACGAGTTGAGCAACAGGCGCGCGTGCTCAAGCACGGCGACACCTTCGCCGTGCTGGACCGGTCCGGCAACATTCAGCAGATCGGACTGGGTGAGCAGGGTCTCTACCATGGCGGCTCGCGCCACCTGAGCCGGCTGGAGATGCGCCTCTTGGACAGGCGCATGCTGCTCCTGAGCTCGACGGTGCGCGAGGACAACGCGATGCTCACCGTGGACCTCACCAACCCCGACATCGTGGTCGATGGCGACGTGGTGCTGGCGCGCGATCAGGTGCACGTGTTCCGCTCCTGTTTTCTGTGGAAGGGCGCGTACTACGAGCGCATGCGCGTGCGCAACTTTTCCATGCGGCCGGTCGAGATCACGCTCGCCGCGGTGTTCGAAGCCGATTTCCACGACATCTTTGAAGTGCGCGGCATCAAGCGCGACGCACGCGGTGAAATGCTTGCTGCCGAAATCGGCGAAGATCGCGTGCGGCTCTCCTATCTCGGTCTCGACGACGTGGTGCGCGGCACCACGCTCATCTTTTCGCCCGCGCCTTCTCATCTCGACGGTGAGCACGCCGAGTTCCGGGATGAGCTTCCGCCCCTGGCGGAGAAGACCTTCTACATCACGATCGCGTGCGAACCGCCGCACGCCGCGGAAACCGTGACCTCATTCGAGGCCGCCAGCGCTGCGGCCGCCGAAGAGTGGCGGACGCTGCGCGCCGGCCGGCCGCACCTGTTCACCTCCAGCGAGCAGCTCAATGACTGGCTTGCCCGCTCCGACGCGGACATTGACATGATGGTCACGCTCATGCCGGAAGGACCGTTTCCGTACGCGGGCGTACCGTGGTACAGCACGGTGTTCGGCCGCGACGCGATTCTCACCGCGCTCATGTGTCTGTGGATGGACCCGGCCATGGCGCGCGGTGTGCTCGGCTATCTCGCCGACCACCAGTCGCACAAGAGTGATGCTGAACAGGACGCGGAGCCGGGCAAGATCCTGCACGAAGAGCGCAGTGGAGAGATGGCGGCGCTCAAGGAGATTCCGTTCGGGCAATACTACGGAAGCGTCGATGTCACGCCGCTTTTCGTGGTGCTGGCCGGTGCGTATTTCCAGCGCACCAACGATCTGGAATTCGTGCGCCGGCTCTGGCCGCACATTCAGGCCGCGCTGGACTGGATCGATCTCTACGGCGACGCGGACGGCGACGGGTTCGTGGAATATCAACGACGTTCCGTCAAAGGACTGACGGTGCAGGGCTGGCGCGATTCCTTCGACGCCATTCATCACGCCGACGGCTCCTTGGCCGAAGGCCCGGTGGCCTTGTGCGAAGTTCAGGGCTACGTGTACGCGGCGAAGCGCGCCGCCGCTGAGCTCGCCGTGCATCTAGGTCGCAACGATCACGCGGCAGGACTGCTCGAGGAGGCGGAAGCGCTGCGCGTCCACTTCGAAGAGGTGTTCTGGTGCGACGAGCTCTCGACATACGCCATGGCGCTGGACGGGGACAAGAATCCCTGCCGCGTGGTTTCGTCGACGGCGGGCCACCTGCTCTTCAGCGGCATTGCAAGCCCGGCGCGCGCCGAGCGCGTGGCGCACACGCTTCTCTCCGAAGACTCTTTCTCCGGTTGGGGAATTCGCACCGTGGGCGCGAGAGAATCCCGCTACAACCCGATGTCGTACCACAACGGATCGGTGTGGCCGCATGACAACGCCATCATCGCGTCGGGTCTGGCGCGCTACGGTCTTGTCGACGAAATGCAGAAAGTGACGTCGGCGCTCTTCGACGCCAGCGTGTTCGTCGATCTGCACCGCATGCCCGAGCTCTTCTGCGGCTTTGCGCGGCGCATGGGTGAAGGACCCACCCTGTATCCGGTGGCGTGCGCGCCGCAGGCGTGGGCCGCCGCGGTGGCATTCTCCATCATCCAGTCCATGCTGGGCTTGAAGATCGACGCGCCGCATCGCCAGGTGCGCTTCGTGCGACCCGTCATGCCCGAGTCGGTGAAGGAAATTCAGATTCGCAATCTGCGCGTGGGCGACGCGTCGGTCGACCTCTCGCTCGAGCGTTTCGCGCGCGATGTCGCCATCGAGCTCATCCGCCGCGAAGGCAATGTCGAAGTGATCTCGGTCAAGTGAAGCACGCGCGACAGCGCGTGTTATAATGCGGCGCCATGACGCCGGAAAACCTCATTGCACTCGCTCCGCGCTTTGCGCGCGTGGTGCTGCCGCTTCCCATCGAGCAGGCGTTCACGTACGAAATTCCAGACGCGATGCAGGGGCGCATCGCCGTGGGATGCCGCGTCGAGGTGCCCTTCGGGAAGCGCTCTCTATCCGGCATCGTGGTGGAGCTCGCCGAGAAAGCCGACTACGCGCGCACCAAACCCATCTCCGAGCTCCACGAAACCTTTGTTCCCACGCCGCTCCTCGAGTTGGCGACGTGGATTGCCTCCTATTATGGATGCTCGCGCGGTGAAGCCCTGCAGTCGGTGCTGCCGCCCAGCCTGAGGCGCGCCAAAATACGCGCAAAGCCCAAGGGCATCGCGCGCATTACCGACGAAGTGCTGCGCCGGAACGGCGAACAAAGCGACACATACGCGGCGGCTCAAAAAAAACTCGCGCGCGCGAAACGTCAACTTGCACTCCTTACCGAACTCCTCAGTGCAGGCGGCGAAGCGCCCGTCACCGCGATTCTGGAAGAGTGGGGATACGACCGCGAAATACTCGACGGACTGGTCACGAGAGGCATGGTCACGATCGAAGCCATCGAGAGGATTTCACCGCTCGATGCACTCGAAGGCAGGGTCGAGGTGCTGACCGCGGAACAGAATGACGCGCTGTCGCGCGTCGGCGAAGCACTGGCTTCGCGCGCGTTTCGGCCCATCCTCATCCACGGCGTCACGGGCAGCGGCAAGACCGAGGTGTATCTGCGCGCGGCGCGCCGTGTTCTCGACGACGGCGGCGGTGTGATCGTGCTGGTGCCCGAGATCGGACTGCTGCCGCAGGCGACCGCGCGTTACCGGCGTGCCTTCGGCGACCAGGTGGCCATCATCCACAGCCGGCTCACGGGACCGGATCGTTTCGACATCTGGGAACGCATCGAGCGCGGCGAGCATCGCGTGGTGGTGGGGCCGCGCTCGGCGGTATTCAGCCCCGTGAAGGATCTCCGCCTCATCATCGTCGATGAAGAACAGGACGAGTCGTACAAGCAGGACGACAAGCCGCGCTACCACGCGCGCAGCGTGTCACTCGTGCGCGGCCGCGACGAGAATCTCACCGTGCTGCTTGGATCGGCCACGCCGTCGGCGGAGAGCCTGCGTCACGCGGCGGAGAAAAAGTACGCGCTCGCCACGCTCCCGGGGCGTGTGGGCGGCGGTGCGCTTCCCGAGATCGAGCTCGTCGATATGCGTGAAGAGCACTCGCGCGGGCAGATTTTTTCGCCCCGGCTGCTCGAGCGTCTCGAAAAAACTCTGGGCGACGGCCATCAGGCCATCCTCTTTCTGAACAAGCGCGGACATGCGCGCTACGTGCAGTGCAACGCGTGCGGAAACGTCGTCATGTGCAAGAACTGCGACGTCTCGCTCACCTTCCACCGCGTCGGCGACCGGCTCAAGTGCCACCTGTGCGGCTACGAGCGCGCCTCGCCGCAGTCGTGCGAAGCGTGCAAGAGCCGCCAGCTCCACTACACCGGCGTCGGCACCCAGCGCGTCGAGCTCGAGTTGAAAGCGTTGTTCCCGGATACCGGCGTGCTGCGCATGGACGCAGACACCACGTCGGGCAAGGAAGGACACCGCCACATTCTCGAAGAGTTCAGCACGGGGCAGTATCCCATTCTGCTGGGCACGCAGATGGTGGCCAAGGGGCACCACTTTCCAAACGTGAACCTGGTCGGCGTGGTGAGCGCGGAGGAAGGGCTCAACTTCCCCGACTTCCGCTCCGCCGAGCGGACCTTTCAGCAGCTCACCCAGGTCGCCGGAAGATCGGGACGGGCGGGCACCCTGGGCGGTGTGGTGATTCAGACGTATTCGCCGGAGCACGCCGTTTTCCGCCATCTTGTCGCGCACGACTACGACGGCTTCATGCGCGAAGAGCTCGAGACACGACGCGAGTTGAATTATCCGCCCTTCGCGCGCCTCGTGCTCGCGTGCTGCAGCGCACCGGATGCCGGCGCGCTCAACGCGTTCATGGAAAGCTGGGCCTCGGCGGCGCGACAGCTGCTGGCCCGGCGCAACGTCGCCGTGCTCGGTCCCGCGCCGCCGCTCGTGCCGCGCGTGAAGAATCGCTATCGCGAGCAGATCCTGTTGAAAGGCGCCATCAACCAGGGCGACAAGGACGCCGTGATGGCCGCCTACAACGATCTCAAGGCCCGCGGTCGCGGGCGCAGCGCCATCGAGTTGCGCTGGGACGTGGACCCGGAAACCTTCCTGTAAACGGCACGCCGTTCCGCGATTCCGGGCCCCCGCCGGGAGTTACGAGCCAAAATCGCCTTGACACCCGCCTGCGCGTCGCTTTTAATGATGGGGTATTCGCTGGCCATCCCCAGTACACGTGATTCCCTGACAACCCACCAAGGCAGCCCCGCAGGGGGGCATGTGCCACCCGGGATTCAAACTCACAAGCTTGATTCGCTCATCAACCCGCCGGGAAAAGGGTTGCTCTCAAAAAGACCTATGAAGTAATGGTTCGGCCAGTGTACCGCGAACCGCCTGCCGGAGAGCAGGTCAGATGACTCGAGCGCGCGCCCTCTGCATATACGCCGGTTTGATTGTGATTGCGGCGTTTGGATGCCAGTCGGTCAATACCACCAGTGCCAAGCTTCGCAATCAGGAAGGCAACTATGAGATGGCCATCAAGCTTGCGCAGGAGGCCGTCGCCAAGAATCCGAAAGATGCCGAAGCACACTTCCAACTGGGCGTTTCATACAGCTATCTCGACAGTGTGGCGCTGGCGTACCAGCACTTCATAAAGGCGAAAGAGCTCGATCCCGAAAAGACTGCCGACGCTGACAACAATATCCAGAGCAATTTCGCGAAGCATTACAAGCTGGGGCAGAGCTCGTTCAACCGCTCGGACCTGAAAACCGCAGCTTCCGAGTTTGAACTGGCGACAAAAGCGAACCCGACGCAGGCGGTTGCGTATTACAACCTGGCGGTCGCGTACCAGCGACTCGCGGAAGGCGATTCGAGCCTGCACGTAAAGGCGCTCAATGCGGCCGACAAGGTGCTCTCGCTCGCGAGCCCGACCGAGGCGAACTACACCAAGGCATTGCGTGTGGCGGGCGAAGAGCTGATCGTTCTGCATCGCGAGGACGAAGCAGCCCAGAGATTCAAGCGCCTGATCGACGAAGATCCGGCCAGCTACAAGATCATCGAAGACATTGGAACCGAGGAGCTCGACCAGAGAAACTACATCGCGGCGGCTGAATTCCTGAAGCTCGCGGCCAAAGCGCGCGAGAAGGTGGGCTCGCCGGATGCAAAGGTTTACTACAACATAGGCGTTTCTCTGTACAATTTGCGCAAAGAAGACCCGTCGCGCATCGACGAGGCCATCTCTTATTATCAGAAAGCGCTCGATCTCACGCCCGACGATCCCGACACGGTTTTCAACACTCTGGTCGCATACGC
>Ga0157380_10003670_pt1 | contig 10561 bp, 4 predicted proteins | sample S35metaG_FD_119757 | JGI IMG/M metagenome (GOLD analysis project Ga0157380, IMG submission 119757) | Switchgrass rhizosphere microbial communities from Kellogg Biological Station, Michigan, USA - S3-5 metaG | ecosystem: Host-associated > Plants > Roots > Rhizosphere > Soil | place: USA: Michigan...
CAATTCCTGTCCATTCTTTTCGTGCGCGGCAAAGTAGTCGGGATAGACGATGCGATGCAGCGATGACCCGATGACCGTCTGCGGCTCGTCCCACTCCGTCACCGCGACCGCCTCGAACCCATGCTCCCCCTCGGCGACCCACGCGTAGCGCCCGAGGAGGTTCACGAAGTTCGTGCCCTGCAGGTTGAGCTGCGCGAGCCAGGCGTTGTTGTCGTTCGCGGCCGACACGTGGCAGCTCGAGCACGCCTGTGTTTCCTTCGCCCGCACGGTGTGCGGCACGTGCGGGTTGAACGCCTGGCTGCTGAATCCCGGCGCGGAGATCGGCGGCTGCTGGATGTAGATCCGCTGCCGCTGCTGATTGGTCGAGCTGAGGACCAGCGCGCTCGACGAGCGGACCGGCGCGAGCTTGCCTCCTTTGATCGGACTGTTCACGCCGAGCATGAACGCGTCGGTGCGGATGACCTGTGGGTTGTACGACGCGTAGTTGCGCGTCGTCTCGCCCTCGTAGTGATGCGTCTCCGTCTTCGCGTTCTGCTCCTGCGGGAGATGGCAGCCGCTGCACGACGTCATCCACGACGTGTGGCAGGCGTAGCAGGTCATCTTCTCGTCGCCGTGCGCGTAGCCGCCGCGCGAGGACTTCAGCATCTTCGCGTACGCCGATTTCTCGTTGTAGTGCGCGTTGCCGGGCGTGACGGTGTCTTTGGTCTGGATCACTTCCCATTGCAGATCGGGCGTGATCATCGAGCGCTGATAGAGCACGCCATTGAGCCACGCAAAACGGCGGCGGCCGAATGGAGTCGTGCCCATCGAGAGATCGGTGCCGCCCGCTGGCGCCGCCGGTCCCGAGGTCTTCAGGTTCGTGTACGCATTGACCGAGCCGTGGCAGTCCTGGCATTCGATCTCGATGTTGTTGCCGTACTCGCCGTAGATCTGCCCGTTGCCATGCTCGTCGCGCGCGAAGTGGCAGTCGGAGCAGTGCATCCCTTTTTCGAGATGGATGTCCTGCAGGTGCACGGTCTTTTTGAATTTATCGGGATCGTCGAACGCGACCTGCGCGCCGTTCGCGTCGAGGAGGTTGCCATGGCGATCGCGCTTGAAGACGGCCATGAAGTTCCAGCCGTGGCCGTGGTAGTCGGCGAACTGCGTGTTCTTCGCCTGCGCGTTGAGCGAGGAGACGTTGTCGAGGAACTGCTCGTCGCTCCACAGTCCGCGCGCGGCCGCGCCCTCCGGATTCCGGTCGAGACTCGCACGTTTCTCCGCCTCGGTCGGATAGCGCTGCATCTTCGGCCAGAGCAGCGACGCGTCGGTCTCGTAGTCCCACATCGTGTAGCCGAGGTAGGTGTTGAGGAACGAGTTCGGTTGATGCATGTGGCAGCTCATGCACTGCGACGTCGGGACGGCGCGCGTGAATTGGTGACGGATCGGATGTCCGCGCTCGTTCTTCGGGATCGTCGGATCGGCGGTCAGCGTGAGGCCGGTGTTGCCCGCGCTCGCGTACGAGCCGGAGTGCAGCGGATCGCGATCGTTCGCGTAGACGACGTGGCATGCGCTGCAGCCGGATGATCGATAGTCGCCGGGATGATCGTTCGTGCCGAGGAACGAGAGGTGCGGATCGTTGAGCCGCGTCTTATGGATGTTGATCAGGCCGGGCGAGATGCGCGAGCCGGTGCCGCGTCCGCGATTGGAGAGGCGGATGTCGGGACGTCCCGCATCGTCTTCCCCTTTCGGATTACCGATCTCCGGCGGGATGGTGTTGTTGGCGATGCCGCCGCGCTCGAAGGCGCGGAAGTACTCGCCCGGCTGGATGATCTCCCAGCGCGGCAGCGGCAGGAGCATCGGCAGCGCGCCTTTCGCGATCTGCTCGAACGTCGGCGGCGTGGCCGGCTTGATCGCCTGCGGATTGCCGTTGCGGTCGTAGCTCTCGCCGAGGACCGCGCGCTTCATGCTGAGGATGCCGTTCGCGTAACCGGCGGCGGCCCAGAAGACCGCGGACGTGGTCATCGTGCTGCGTGGGACGGCGTTGGCTTCTTTTGCGTGGCACTTGCCGCAGGTTTCGGATGCGACGCGGAGATCGCCGGGGTTGACGAATTTCACGAACTCGGGCGATTCCTTCAGTAGCGCGGTGTAGCTGCGCTCTGGGTTCGCGGAGGTTTTCCAGATTTCGGGGTGGAGCGGTTTTACGTGCGCCTGGTTCTTGTCGGTGGCGGTGGCGTCGCCGCCGTGGCAATCGATGCAGGAGAGGTGCACGGCGGGGGAGGCGTGCATCGGTTCGATGTTCTTGTGGCACGTGACGCAATCGGCGCGCGCGTTGGCGGCGAAAAAGAGAAAAGCGAAGAAGAGCGTGCGTTTCATCAGAACGTCAGCGTCACATTCGTAAACACGTGGTACAGCGTCCCGGTGTCTTCGTAGATGTCTTTGAAGCCGCGTCCCGGCAAGAAGCCGGCGACGCCGCCGGAGACGATCCAGTTGTTGCTGAGGAACGGGCGGTACTTTGCGCCGATGGAGATGTCGGTGCCGAGGGAGCGGTGGATGCCGCCCTGGAAGAGGATCGCCTCGAGCGGCTCGACGGCATCGAATTGCGCGTGATTGATGGTGACGATCGTCTTGAGGCGCGGCGTGAGGTCGAGGTCGACGCCGGCGGTGATTAGCCGCAGTCCCGGATTGACGTAGTTCGGCTGGCCCTCCTCCTTGCTGCTGCGGAGTGAGGGAATGAGGGAGCCGCGGTCGATCAGCACGACGCCGGTTCCCGCGAGGCGGATGCCCATGCGGTTGAGGAAGCTGAAGCCGCCGCCGGCGAAGTTCGGCGCGTCGAAGATCGAATCGAAGCCGCGTGCGCTGCCGTCGCGCGGACGCTTGTCGCCCGTCGCGTAGAAGAAGCCGAGGCGCGGGCGGATCCAGTCGCGATCGATCGAGACCTCGGCTGCCGCCATGCCGGCGCGGATGCGCGTCGAGCGCGCGGCGATCGGATTGTGGCCGTCGCGTCCGACGACGAGGTAGAGCGCCTGGTCGATGTTGAAGCGGCCGGCGTGTCCGAGTCCTGCCTCGCCGAGGTACGCGGCGCGGAGCGAGTGGCGCTGGAAATCGCCGACCGGCGCGGGGCGCACGAGGATGCCGTTGCGGTCGTAGTGCAGGTTGCCGTCGTCGTGCACGAAGTGGAGCGACACCTGCTGCGTGTAGCCGGGGACGAGGAAGTCCTGCTTGTAGACGTTCGCGACGAGCACCTGCTGGCCGCGGAATTCGTTCAGCGTGTTCAGGCCGCTGTTCGTGTCCTTCTCCAGCCGTTCGAAGAGCGCGAGGTTGTACTGCCAGCGGTTCGAGTCGTAGTTGCCGAAGAGACGCGCGCCGACATTCGTATCGCTGAAGACGAAGCCGCGGAAGTCGCTGTTGAACGGCTGCTCGCCGACGCGGATCGAGGCGAAGTCGTAGTTCGGCGAGAGGTCGCGCAGTTTGCGCTCGTAGAAGAGCTCCTGCAGCGCGACGTGCTCGCTCAGGCGCCGCGTGCCGCGCCGCACGTCGGGCTTCACGATGCCGTTCTCTTCGACGGCGACGCGCGTGAAGTTCGTGATCAGCGTGGCGCGGATCCGCTGGCGGATCGGCTGGAACGTCGTGTCGCCCTGATACGCGTCGGCGGTGACGATGAAGTTCTGAGAGAAGACGTTCTGATCGTCGTTGCCGAAGAAGGAGAGACTCGACGGATGGACCGCGCTGACGCCCGACGGCGTCGGCAGCGTGCGCGACTCCGCGAGCGTGTCGCTGATGCCGGTCAGGACGAGGAAGGTGTCCTTGCCGCGGAACGGGTAGTCGCCTTTGTAGAGGTTCTTGTTGTACGGATCGAGTTTGCCGCGCGAATGCTCATCGAGCTCGTAGGGCGGCGGGACGATGCGCCAGCGATCGGTCATCGTTTCAGCTGCTGAGCTGTTGAGCTGTTCAGGCGTTGAGAAGCGCGGCGGCGGCTCGCCGAACGGCGACTGCCGCTGCAGCCTGTCGTTGAGCTGGATGCGCAGCAGCTGTGTCGAGGTCTCGCCGGCGATCGAAACGTTCAACGTGTACGTGCCGGTGACGTGCGGCTCGGTCAGGATCGCGCGCCATTCGCCGTTGCTCGCGACGACGGTCGTCGCGCGGAGGCTGCCGATCTCGAGGTTGACCGGCGTGCCGGCGGGCGCGTCGGTCGTGCCGCGGATTTCGTAGGGGACTTGGGTTACGAAGACGGGATTGCCACCGTTGATCGTGATCGCGAGGAGGAGTGCGATCAGCTGCATGGCCCACCATCGCACTCCGTCACTCCCTCCGGATGGCGCGGGTACTTGAACATCGGCAAGCGCACGCCGTCGATCTTCAGCCGATCGGCCCACATCGACTCGGGCGGGAGGAACGGACCGGCCGCAAAGACCGTGACGTAGTCGTCCTGTTCGACGCCGTCGCCGCTGACGCCGAGGCCGCCCACCAACTTGTTGCTGGCGTAGAGCGGAGAGGCGCCGGGGAAGAAGACGATGCCGTTCTGATTCGCGTTCGGCGCCTGCGAGCCTTGCGTGCAGGGATTGGCGAGGTCTTTGAGAAACAGCGAAAAGAACGGACCCGCGGGGGAGTGGATGCCGGGCGGGAAGAGCGGCTGTGCGCCGAAGCCGATCGTCCGGTTCGTCACCGCGGTGCCGGCGGCGACGCCGGGGAGGTCGGCGGTGCTGGTGCTGAAGTAGATGACGTTGCGCGCCTTCGCAACAGCAACATCGATGGAAAAGACGGTCGCGTCGGGCATGCGGTAGATGGCGAGGATCGTCCCGTCGACATCGGCGACGGCGATGACCATGCGCGCGTACGAATTGAGCGGGAGGCGGATCGCGGCGCGCGTCCGCTTCGCCTGCGCGATCGCGCGTTTCACGATCGCGTCGACGTCGGCGGCACTGATCGTTCCGCCGTTCGGTCCGACGAGATATTCGTTCGGCGCGCACGTCCCCGCCTGTGGCGCGATGACGAACGTGCCCGCGGTCGTGCCCGCGCGCGTCCCTTTCAAGCGCTCGCCGACCTCGATGTCGGGCCCGAGGAATGGGAGGCGGATGCCGTCGATGAAGACGTTGCCGGGGAAGGGGAGCGGGAAGACCGGCACGGGCAGGAATCCGGCGAGGGAGCCGGTGACCGCGGCGAACTCCGCGAGCTGCGGATCGCCCGCGATGCCGACGACGCCGATGCCGCCGACGAGCGCGCCGTTGCGATAGATCGGGACGCCGCCCGCGTTCACCGCGCTCGGATCGGCGTCATCGGGCTGCACCTTGCCGGTGACGATGCCCGGTCCCGGCCCGCCGCTCACCGACGTCGCCGGATCGATGCACTTGCCGGCTTTGAACGTCACGTTGAAGCTGCAGCCGCGGTTCGTGTTCTCGATGCCGTACAGCGCGGCGTTCGGCGCGTTCTCGATGCCGGGCGGGAAGTGGATGCCGCTGATGAAGCGCACGGTGCGCGACGAGAGCGGCGCCATGTTGTGACTGAAGAACGCCGCGGTGCGCGCGACGCCGATGGCCTGATCGTCATTCGCCGAATTCGCGGACGGCTGGCGGAAGAGCGCGAGCGGACGTCCGCTGCGATCGACGACGGCGATGGTCGCGCTGTTGACGTCGAGCGCCGCCGCTGCCGCGCTCACGATCCCATTCACCTCGGCCGCATTCAACGGCGCGAACGCCGCGCCCCCCTCGGTGCAACTCGTGATCAACGGACAGGTCGCGGAGGGCGCGATCGTGCGACGGCGTTCGCCGGCGAACAGCGATGCCGTCGCGAGTACGACGACGAGCAGCTTGATCAAGGGCTGTTGAGCCATTGGGCGGTTGAGCCGTTGAGGAGGCTTAACGCCTCAAACGCTCAATCGCTCAATGCCTCAAATCTGATACATGAACGTCGCTGCATCATCGGCCAGCACAATCGATTCTCCGCGCTTGAGCTGATGCTCCGTGATCCGCTCGCGCCCGGCGCTGTTCACCAGGAACGTACCGTTGGTCGAGTTCTGGTCGATGGCCCACACTTTTCCGTCGCGCGGCACGACGCGCAGGTGGCGCTTCGACACGCGCGAGTCGTCGACGACGATCTTCGACAGCGTCTTGTCTCGGCCGATGTAGACGCCGTCCTCTTCGATGATGAACGTCTGCCCTTCCAGCGGCCCCGACGTGCAGCGCAGCATGCCGAACCAGACGACCGCTTCCGTCGCCTGCGGTCCGGCCGGCTCGTCGAAGACGCGCGTCGAGGCGATCTGCGGCGGCGTCGGTTGATCGACAACGGGACGGGCGCGTTTTTCGGGAGCAGGAGCAGGTGCCTGAATCGGCGGCACCTTCACCGTCGGAGGCGGCGGCACCGGCTCCGTGCGGCGCTCGGATGAGCGCTCGCGCGAAGGGCGCATCCGCTGATACAGCGCGACTCCGACCGGCACGAAGACGACCAGCAGCAGGATCACCGCGGTCGCGAGCAGAATCGATTGCAGCATCCGGGAACCGCCTCCCACATCCGCACGAGTAAAGCCGCCTCGAGGAGAGAACCGGGGCAACGAGGTGTTGGAACGGACATGATACTCGTGGCAGAGCACGCAGTTATTCGTTCTGCTCCGGCTGCCTGCGAGAATCGTGCTCGTCGCATCGGCGTGACATCCGACGCACGCCTTCCGCTGCGGCATCAGCACGTCGCTCGTATTCACGCTCTTCGTCGCCTGCGCGTGGCACTCCTCGCAGGAGAGGCTGCGATGCGGCCCGTGCGAGAACTTCGCGTCGAGCCAGCGCGGCGGGATCACCGGCGGCGTGGCGACCGGACGTCCCGCCGCGCCGCGCCGGATCTCGTGACAGAGCCCGCACTTCACCTTGATCACCTGCTCGGCATTGAGCAGCGCGCGCTCGTCGGTCGTCGTCTGCCGCACCTGCGTCAGGATCCGCCGCAGCTCTTCCGGCGACTTGCCGACGATGTCGCGATTGCCGGCGTAGGTCGCGAGGATGAAGCCGTACGCGTTGCCCGGATCGCCGCCGTGCGGGACCTGCACGTCGGGGAAGCGCGGATCAAACGTCAGCTTGTGGCAGTGCCTGCAGTCGTCGATGAAACTGACCGGCGCCGGATCGACCTTGCCGCGGTTGTTGAACATGCCGTGGCAGAAGGTGCAGGTCAGCTCCTCGCGCATTCCCATCGCGTTGAACAGGCCGCCCGGCTGCAGGTGGAGCTTGTGATTCATGCGCAGCGTGTCGCCGTCGACGGCATAGGTGAACTCGGGATGATTCGCGCCGAAGGCGACGACGTTCGCGACGTTCTTCGCCTGCCGCATGTGCGAGGCGATGCTGCCGTGGCAGTCGACGCAGAGGGTGTCGGAGATGGCGGCGAGGCGTCCCATGCCGCGATGCTCGGTGTGGCACGCGTTGCACGCCGGCGGCGTCTCCTGATTCGAGGCGTGCACCATCGGGCCGTGGCATCCCTCGCAGCGCGTGCTCGTCGCGCCGAGGAACGGCTCGTGGCAGGTCTGGCAATCGTTCGCCAGCGGCTCGCCCTTCGCGTCGCGCACGCGCGTGTGCGCCGACGACACGCCGCCCGGCGCGAAGACCGTCTGCTTCTGCGGTTTGATGATCTCGCCGATGACGACGATGCAGAAGATGACCAGCGCCGCGGTGACCGCGGCCTTCGTCAGCCACGGCCGCTGCAGCCGGTACTCTTTCGCGTAATCGATCTTCGGCGCCTTGAGCGACGCGACGCCCGCCTTCACCGCGGCCGGCGCGGCTTCGTCCTCGACGTCGCTGCTCTGCACCGCGCTCTTCACCACGCGCAGGAAGAGCGGCTTGCCTGGATCGGCCGATTGCACCTCGAGGCGCAGGTCGCCGATCTCGATGACGTCCGCTTTCGCCAGCCGCATCGACTCGACCGGACGTCCGTTGACGTACGTGCCGGTGATGCTGCCGAGGTCCGTGATGGTGTAGCCGCCCTCGTCGAGCGTGATGTTGGCGTGGTCGAGCGAGACGGCCGGATTCTCGGAGCGCAGCACCGCGCGCGTCCCGCGGCCGATGCTCAGCACATCGCCCTGGACCTCGGCGAGCGTCAGTCCGCCGCCGGCAACGCGCTGCAGGAGAAAACTCAGACCACCCTCCGGTAGAAGAACGCCGCGGCGATGTGCACGATCGCAAACACGAGCAGCGCGATGGTGAACGGCACGTGGATGTAGAGCCACGCCTCGAGGATGTTTTTGTAGCGCTGCTGGAAGAGCATGCGGATCAGCAGCTCCTTGCGCTGCCGCGACACGACGAGCATCTGCCGCAGCTCCGCCTCTTCCTCTTTCGGCACCAGCGCGAGCATCTGCGGCAGGTCGGTCGCGACCTTCCCCTTCTTGCGCGCGAGCCGCGAGATCAGCAGTCCCCACCCGCCCATCCACCCCGGCATCGACTCCGCGAGGAGCTGGTTGTAGATCCGCTGGAACGGCTCGCTGTGTCCCGACGCGATGCGCGCCATCTGCTTCGCGAGTTGATTGAGCTGATCCGAGATCTCAGCGACGGTCAGCTCGCTCTCGACCTCGGTCAAGAGGCGCGGGATCGTCACATACAACACCGCGCCGACGATCCCGCTGAGGACGACGATCCCGACGAGGATCAGCGTCGCGACAGCCACTTTGTCGTTGAATCGCCCGCCGGTGTGGAACAGCAGGATGACCAGCGCGAGGATGCCGAGGTAGATGTGCGACTGCAGCCACTGCTCGAGCGTCCCGAAGCGCGAGCGATACCAGCGTTTGCGGATGCCGAAGAATGCGAGCAGCAGGATGAGCGCGTAGCCGATCGTGCCGTAGGTGAGCCCGAGGCGCGAGCCGCCGTGGGGGAACTCTTTGGGCGCGTTGTAGAAGTAGAAGCCGATTACGGCGAGGAGAAGGACCAGGAAGATCCGGCGCCAGAGGATTCCGCTTCGTGCGATCGGCATTTACCGTTCTCCACGAGAGATCACCAGCTCTTCCAACGTCTCCCGATACTCCTCGGGTGTGAGCCGGATCGCCGCGCCGGTCGGGCACGAGCGCACGCACGCCGGGCCGCCTTTGATCCCGCGGCAGAGGTCGCACTTCACCGCGACCGTCCGCTCCACGTCATCCTTCGCCTTCGTGAAGAGCGACTTCACCCAGGTGAAGATCGAATGCTCCGGCTCTTTGTGCACCATGAAGATGTTGCCGTAGGGGCAGTTGCGCTCGCAGTTGCCGCAGCCGATGCAGTTGCTCTTGATGTAGACCTCGCCGCGCGGGTCGCGCGCGATCGCATCGGGCGGACAGTCGAGCATGCAGAGCGGGTTCTCGCACTGCCAGCATGAATTCGGCGCGAGGAGGTTGTAGAGCTTGATGCCGGTCAGCGAGAGCCGCGCGTGACCGTCGTCGTGCACGCCCTCGCATGCGCTGATGCAGTTGTTGCAGCGGATGCAGCGGTGCTCGTCGATGAGCAGCGTCTGCGTCCCCATCACCACTTCCTCGCGTATCAAATCGGCGAGGATGTTCCCCGAGCCCGGCGTGGCCTCGGACATGAACCCCGCGATGCGCCGCTCCTCGAGCTTCCGCCGCGGCGCCTCGCGCAATTCGGGATGCGCGTTGAGGAAGCGATCGAAGTCGTGCTTCGACAGCTTGATCAGATCGGAGGGAAAGATCGTCGTCACCGTTGCGGTGCGCGACGACTCGGAGAAGAGCGCCGCCTCGCCGAAGAAGTTGCCGGCGACGAGGTACGACAGCACGACCTCCTTGTCGCCCGACTTCTTCGCGATCTTCACCATGCCGTTGCGGATCAGGTAGAACGCGTCGCCCGGATCGCCTTCCGCGAAGACCACGACGTCCTTGCCGAGGGTCTGCATCGACGAGCGGTCGATGAGCTGTCCGAGTTGTGCCTCGGGGATGCCCGGGAAGAGATAGCCGCCGAACGCCCGCAGCAGGAACGCCTGGTCGACCAGTTGCTTCGCACGCGGCGCGGAGGCGAGCAGCTTGAGGATCGCCTTGCGCGGGATCTCGATCAGGCATGTCGGTCCGATCGCTTTTGCCGTTGCGGTGCGGCGGCGGCCGGAGATCAGCGACATCTCGCCGAAGAAATTGCCCGCGGTCAACTCCGCGACTTTGAGCTCGTTCGCCGATTGCTCCGGACGCTTCCAGAGCTCGACGCGTCCCGTGGCGATGATCAGGAAGTCGTTCGTGTAATCGTTCTGGCGGATGATCGTCTCGCCGTCGCGATACTCGCGGACGCGCGCGGCGAGGAACGTGTCGCGCAGCTGCTGTTCGTCCGCGGCGGCGAGCAGCGGGACGCGCGCGCGGATCGCGGCGATGCGCTCGCGGACATTCCCCTGCCAGAAGGGAAGGCGTTCCTTGAGGACCGATTCGTCCGCCGGCTCGACCTCGCGTCCCATCAGGTGCTCGATCACCTCGAAGCCCTGATTCATGCCGAGCTTGATCAGGTCGCGGCCGCTCGCGGCGCCGATGAGGAAGAGTCCTTCCACCGCCGATTCGTGCACGTCGGAGAGGAGCGGACGCGCGCCGCTGTACTTGATGCCGATCGATTCGAAGAACTTGCGCGGCGCATCGGCGCCGAGCTTGAGGAAGATCAATTCC
>Ga0157380_10003671_pt1 | contig 10561 bp, 9 predicted proteins | sample S35metaG_FD_119757 | JGI IMG/M metagenome (GOLD analysis project Ga0157380, IMG submission 119757) | Switchgrass rhizosphere microbial communities from Kellogg Biological Station, Michigan, USA - S3-5 metaG | ecosystem: Host-associated > Plants > Roots > Rhizosphere > Soil | place: USA: Michigan...
AGCGACGATTATTGGTGGCCCTACTTTCCTCCCAGGGACCGCAATGTGAACTATGACGTAAAAAAATATCCTGAGCGCTGGCAGGCATTTAAAGATTTTACTTATAACCAGATCAAAGAGCTGGTGAGCGAATATGGCAAAGTGGATATACTGTGGCTGGACGGCGGTTGGGTAAGACCACTTGCCACACTAGATACAACCGTGGAATGGCAGCGCGGCATCACAATAGACCAGGACATCGATATGAAGCGAATTTCGGAAATGGCGAGGTCGTACCAGGAAGGATTATTAATTGTTGACAGAACAGTGGCTGGTGAATATGAAAATTATAGCACGCCGGAACAGGAAGTGCCGAATGAACCATTGTCTTTTCCGTGGGAGACGTGTATGACTATGGGTAATTCATGGAGCTTTGTTCCAAATGACAATTACAAGTCGTCCCAAAAACTTGTTCAGCTGTTGGTAAAAATCGTTTCAAGAGGTGGAAATTTTTTGCTGAATATCGGTCCGGGTCCAGACGGCGATTGGGATCCTGTTGCCTACAGCCGGTTGAAGGATATGGGTAAATGGATGGCGATAAATGGCGAAGGGATTTATAATTCCAAACCTTTGCCGCCATATTCTACCGACAATATTTACTATACGCAATCTAAGGATGGCAAAAGCAAATATGCATTTTATTTATCGGAAGCAGAGTCGGTGTCGTTACCCGGACAAGTAGTTTTAAAGAACGTTGCTACAAGTAATGGAAGCGAAATTTCATTGCTGGGAGCTAATGTAAAATTGAAATGGAAAACGGATGGAAATAATACCTTTATAAGCGTTCCGGAATCTGTCGCGATGAAACTAGGCAGCAAGTATGTTGCTGTATTCAGAATAAAACAAAACTAGCCGCAAACATCTGCATTGCGAGTTAGGACAATTGACGCAATCTGCGTCATTGACAGGGAGGAACGACCGACGAAATCGGCGTCATTGACAGGGAGGAACGACCGACGATTTATTTCTTCGTTTTTTCAAACATCAACTCCTTTACTTTTTCTTTATCTTCTTTCTCTTTGTTAAGGTCGAACATGGTACCAAAGATGTGATCCCAGAGGGTAGAGCTTACACCAAATCCCTGGTGATCGTTTTTGTAGTGATGCAGGTGATGATTTCTCCACAATGGTTTCATCCATTTAAAAGGTGGATTCCACGCATGAATAGCATAGTGCATAGTGCCATACATGAGGTATCCCAAAATAAAGCCCGGGAAAAACATGAATGTATATTGTCGCAGAAACAAATAAAACAAACCAAAGATTGCAGAGGAAATAATAATGCTTGGAACTGGCGGCATGAACAGCCTTTGCCTGTCCCTTGGATAATGATGATGGTTGCCATGGAGCGTATACGAAATTTTTTTAGCTACCGGGTGATTACTTACCCAATGGAAAAGATACCGGTGCGCTACGTATTCAAAAAACGTCCAGAAAAACATGCCACCTAAGAATACAAGCAACACTGTACTAGCGGGATAACCTAAGCTCCGGTTGCTGTAAAACAGCATATAAATAATTACAGGCAGGTACATTCCCCAGATCACCAGCGGGTGTGTTTTAGTCAGCATTTCCAGGAAATCATTCTTAAATAAACGAGCCTGGCCTTTATTATGTATTTTTTCGAAATGCATGCGGCAAAGATAAGAAAAATGGGAGTGGTGAGTGGCAAGTAGCACGTAGCGAGACGCTGATTTTAATCAGGTTTTAAGAGTTGATTGACGGTTTGAAACTGGTATCCTTTGGCTCTCAGGTATTTTACCAGTTGTGGTAATTTCTGATAGAACTTATCTGTTCGCCTTGGATCGGTTCCTATATGTAATAAAAGGATAAAGCCGTTTAATCCCGTTACATTTTTTTGCTCATGATCAATAATGGAATTATAGATCTCGTCACTTCCCCGGTAATTTTTTAATTCCGGGTAGGTATAATCTGATGTGCTTTTGGTGCCTGGGGTATAATTGATAAGCTGCACGCCAAATTCCGTGGTCCACGTAGCAATGCTATCATTATACCATTCATAAGGCGGAATGAAGAATCCCGCGTTTTCTTTTTTAATTCCAGCTTTTTGCATCCCGGCGTAATTCTGTGACAGATCATTTGTAAAGTCTTTTTTAGTTACCAACAGGCTGTCTCTTTTGATCCAGTCGCAATACAACAGATGTTCATTGGAGTGCGGACCAAGATAATGTCCATCTTTTCGTAATTGATGAATAATATTTTTAAATGCAGGATTACGGTAAAATCTTCCGGTTAAAAAGAAGGAGGCCTTTATTTTTTTTTGTTGTAAAGTTTGCGCAATAAAGCTTCCGCCATCTGCAAATTCATCGCCGGTAAATACGAGAGCTATGTTTTTTCTGGTGCTGTCTCCACGTGTAACGGCTCCATAATCCTTTGTCCAATTTTTTTTAATGATTGGATCTGATTCTGCTTCTTTCGCAGCGAGCAGGTAAATCAGCGAAGCCGTTCCATCCATCGTCGGCTCATTGGTGCTGTAATCGCCATAATCATCGTGATAGACGGCAAGGTTACTTTGGAACGCCGCGTATTCATCCGCTTCACTCAACGCGATGCCAATAAGATTGTTGTAAATACTGCCATAAACAGGTCCGTCAACAAGACCGCCGTCGATCGGGTAATTTTTTAAATGTGTGAAGGAAGAATGCGGATCCTCTGGCGTGTCGCCCCATGAAGGTAATCCATAGACCATGCTGGTGCCCCATGGATTGCAGCCAAACAACCAGTCAAAATTTGCCTGCTCAAGTTCCGCAAATGTTTTATCTCCTGTTAATCGTCTGTACCAATAGCATTGAATCGCAAATGAGGTGGTCAAATTGTTGCTGCACCAGATGAAAGGCACACCCCGATAGAATGCATTGGATTTGGATTTGTTCCACACCCTTTTGATTCCTTCCCTGTAGTAGCCAATAATCGTGTCCTTTCTTTGATCTTTTAGGTGTTTAGCTAATTCATAATGCCCGATATTGATAAACGGATACCATTGGTAGTGATTTGCGGTATCAGCGCCAAGCCAGGGCGTGACCTTTTCCATCTTTGCAAAATGAATCGCCTTGCTTGTTGGATCGGAGAGAACATCCGAATTAAAGTACCCTTTAGTCCATTTCGGTTGCGACGCCACTTCTCCATAGGCCAACTCAAGATCATCTGACCAATTACCTTCTGCATAGATATAAGGAGATTTTACCGATGCTGTTTGAGTAACGCCCAGTTTTTTGAGAGCAAAAGAAAGGGATGATGAAGCTCGTGCGCCCAATTGACCAGCGTAGAGGCTATCTTTTTTGTTGAATAGGCGCGCTCCCAAAGCGAAGGCGCTAGCAAATTTCCCCGCAGTAGATGAAGTACCGGTTGTATTATTCATAAACTTTCCTCTCTGTTGGGGTTCGCCACTGACAAAATATACGGGACGCTGATTACCTCTTCCATATTGGGTATCTTCTTTTGGCATCCGCATGCCAATATGATCACGGTCGTCTGCTATCTGGTTAAACATCCAATTTTCCCTCGGGTGCATTTTGAATAACCAGTCTAATCCCCATTTTGCTTCGTCCAATACGTCGGCCATTCCGTTTTTTCCGTCGAGTCCATTCGCCAGTTTTTCATCCGTGAATACGCCGGGAAAATCACGGTAAGACATTAATAAATGATAGGTGGCATTTGCGGAAGTCGTGGCGTATTGCAAATAATCCGTGGCGTCGTGCCAGCCGCCCACTACATCTACATAAGTACTGTCTTTGATACCGGCTTTTTCACCATAAAGTACGTAGCCATCCCTCGTATGGCAACTATCTTTCAAAAAAGGATTATAACCTGTGCGTTGCTGTCGCATGTATCGCAAGCAAAAATCGGCAGCGCCGCTATATACTGTATTGCCGATTTCAAACTCCGGTGACCTGGCTTCGCCAGCCTGTAAATAGTAGTGTCCGGGCTTTTTATATGCTGAAAAGTTCAGGCGGTATGTTTGGATAAATGGCCCGTAAGCGCCAAACCCTTTTCCTGCACTCCCTGAAAAGACTACTCGATTCGATTTTGCATCTACGAGTTGCCAATTGCCAATTGCCAATTGTCCCTGGCTACACCATACCGCCACTTTCACGCCTGACGGCGTATATCCCAACTGGTTGATGCGAATCCAGGTGCGATCGGCTTGTTTTTCTTTCATTGCTGAAAAAGAAAGAAGTAACAGAAGCGCTGTCCATTTACTCATACGAAGATGTTTCATCAATGGCAAAAGTTACACAACTTTAATTATAACAGGCTTTACGTTTTTTGCAGCGCACTTTTAGAAAAAAGATTTTATTTCTGCTTATCTTGATCACCTTAATAATTTTTATGGCGGTGATTGCAGTTGATCTTGGTGGTACCAAACTGGCTGCCGCGTTAATCAGCGACGGTGGAGATATCATTTTGCGCGAAAAAATTTCGTTGGAAAAAAGAATGGGCGATGAAGTACGGGATCTTATTCTTGAGGAAGCACATGGTTTATTGCAAAAGGCGGGTAAAAAGAAAATGCCGGTATCGGCCCTGGGTATATGTGTTCCGGGAATCGCACATGCGTATGCCAAAACTGTATGGGCGCCCAATATTCCAGGCTGGGAGGACTACCCACTATTAGGTGAACTAAAAAATGGGTTAGAACAATATAATATCAAAATAAAGATCGACAGTGACCGTGCCTGTTATATACTGGGCGAAGTTTGGAAGGGAAATGCGAAAGGCCATAAAGATGTAATTTTTATAAGTGTGGGAACGGGCATTGGTGCGGGCATTCTTGTGAATAATGAAGTATTGCGCGGTGCTCACGACATAGCAGGAGCTATTGGTTGGATGGCCTTGAACAAACCCTTTAAAGAAGAATTTAGATCTTGTGGTTGTTTTGAACATAATGCTTCGGGTGAGGGTCTTGTCAAAGTTGCAAAAGAGTTCCTGGCACTCGGGCAATATCACGACAGTATATTGCATAAAGCAGGTACAAATGAGTTGATTGCGAAAGATGTTTTCGCCGCTTACGAATCGAATGATTCACTTGCCGTCGCTGTATTAAACCAGGCAATTGAATATTGGGGAATGGCAGTTGCTAACCTCGTTAGCCTGTTCAATCCTGAGAAAATAATTTTTGGCGGAGGGGTATTTGGCCCGGCAATAATATTTCTGGATGCCATTTGTAAGGAAGCCAAAAAATGGGGGCAGCCTATAAGCATGGGACAGGTAAAACTGGAAGCGGCAGCATTGGGAAATGACGCGGGCCTTTACGGGGCCGGACTTCTTGCATTGAAAGATTAAACGGGGGATATGTATAAACGACGCCAGGTTTTTGTTGCGGCATGTATCGGTTTGTTTCTATTTGGTATTACATTCCTTACACTCGGGTCAATTCTGCCTTTACTTGCTGAAAGGTTTGAAGAAAAGGGATTTAATAACGGCTTAATCGTATCTGTTTTGCCCATCGGTGTCATGATAGGCTCGATGATCTTTGGTCCTTTTGTGGACCGGTATGGGTACAAACTTTTGCTTATTGTCAGTATTCTTATTTCTGCGTTCACATTACAAGGAATTGCTTTTACTCAAAGTTTGATCTTTTTATACACGTGTATATTCCTGGTAGGATTCAGCGGAGGAATAATAAACGGAGCGACCAATGCATTGGTAGCAGACATTAGCGACAAGGATAAGGGAGCGAGTCTTAGCCTGCTGGGTGTCTCTTATGGTGTTGGCGCGTTTGGTATGCCGTTTTTGCTGGGGTTGTTGTCAAAACATTACCCTTACACAAGTATTCTTTCTGGTGTGGGTTTTTTCATGGTGTTGCCGGCCTTATATTTTGTTTTTATTTCATTTCCTGCACCGAAACAAGTGAACGGATTTCCTTTAAAAGAAGGATTTAACCTTTTGAAACAACCCGTTTTAATATTAAATGCTCTTTTCCTTTTTTTCCAAAGTGGTGTGGAAGCATTGAGCAATAATTGGACTACAACTTACTTGCGGGAAAAACTTCAGGTAAGCAATGAAGATGCATTGTATGCCTTATCTTTTTCGGTGTTGGGGTTGACTGTGTCAAGGCTTGTGCTCGGGTCTTTATTAAAGAAGTTGTCATCACTTACAATCCTGGCCACATCGCTGGCGCTGGTAATTGCCGGTAATCTTTTATTAATGAACAGTATTTCGTATACGGTGGCGTTTTCCGCCGTAATTGTCACGGGCCTGGGGCTGGCGGCAGGGTTCCCCGTAATATTAGGATATGTCGGTCAGCTTTACCGGGAATTATCAGGTACTGCCTTCAGTATCTCATTGGTGATTGCACTGATTGGAAATACCTTGTTGAATTATTTGTTTGGTTATATATCCAGGCAGTACGGGGTAACGTATTTACCGGTACAAATTATAGCGTGTACCGTTTGTATGTTTATTGTTTTGTATTTGATAAAGAGGAAAATTTCAGGTAAGGTCAAATTTTAATTCACTACAATTAAAATCTAATAAAGTTATGCTGGCAAAAACTTGGTTACAGAATGCAAGATCAATTATGGACAATATTGAGAATACGCAAATGGACAATATTCAGAAGGCTGCTGCGATGATGGCTGATACGATTGAAGCCGGTCGCTGGGTTCATACATTCGGTTGCGGTCATGCCACCCTTCCTATTGAAGATATTTACCCGAGAATCGGAAGCTTTGTAGGTTTCCATCCCATAGTTGAATTACCGCTTACTTTTTTTACAAATATTGTCGGCGGAATGAGCGTACACAATTTTGTTTTTCTTGAAAGGGTGGAAGGATATGGAACCGAGATAATGAAAGGCTACAAATTTGATCCAAGGGATTGCATGTGGCTTTTCTCTCATACAGGTATTAATGCCGTCAATATTGACGTCGCGATTGAAGCAAAAAAGCAAGGCATGAAAGTAATTGTTTTTGGTTCTGCCAATGAAGCAAAAGGAAAGCCAACCCGACACAGTAGCGGAAAAAATATTTTTCAGCTGGCCGACCTTGTGGTAGACACATGTGTGCCCATCCAGGACGCGTGTGTGCCGTTGAAAAATCATGTGGACAAGGTTGGGCCGCTATCTACTATTGGATTTATCACCGCAGTATGGATGACAGTGACAACCGTGGCCGAATTGCTCGCCGAGCGTGGCGTGAAACTCTATATTCATCCTTCTCATAACGTACCGGGTGATACGACAGCAAAAGAGCGGCTCGCTGACGCATTGAATGAATACAAGACAAGAGTTGCGGGTGTCTGAAAACAAACCAAAGTTTTTCTTTCCTTTGCAGGCAAATTAAAATGCTATGAAGTTGCTTTCTTACCTTAAAGAAAATCATGAACAACTGGCCGTATTGATCAATGGATTTGTTTATGACATGGAAATATTGCACCCCGACCTTCCCAATACGATGAATATGTTTCTGACCTATTGGGAGGATGTGTTGCCGGTGGCGCAGGCTGGTGAACTTATGCTGAAAGAGGGATCGAGAACCAGCCATAAAAAGAAAGCCCTGGGTGAAATTGATTTACTGGCGCCTGTTCCGTTCCCTGCTTCCTGCCGTGATGCTTATGCCTTCAGGCAGCACGTGGCCGCGGCAAGAAGGAATCGAAAGGCGGAGATGATCGCAGAGTTTGACCAATACCCCGTTTTCTATTTTACCAATCATCATAGCATCCAGGGACCCGGTCCTGTTTCATGCATGCCGGATCATTTCGAAAGACTCGATTTTGAACTCGAGGCAGCAATTGTGATTTGCAAACATGGGCGAAATATTTCTGCCAACACTGCTGATGAATACATTGGCGGACTGATGATCATGAATGATTTGAGTGCACGACGACTGCAGGCAGAAGAGATGTTATTGAACCTGGGACCTGCAAAAGGAAAGGATTTTGCTACCGTCATTGGTCCATGGCTGGTCACAACCGATGAATTGCATGAGTTAGAAACTCCGGCGAAAGAAAATCATATCGGACGGAGCTGGAACCTTGAAATGAAATGTAGTGTAAATGACGTTCAGGTGAGCCAGGGTAATCTGGGCGATATGGATTGGACATTCGCTGAAATCATTGAGCGGGCATCGTATGGTGTTGACCTGTATCCCGGTGACGTGATCGGCAGCGGTACGGTGGGCACCGGTTGTTTCTTAGAATTGAATGGTACCGGTAAACTCAATGATCCAAATTATCCGGAGCAATGGTTAAAGGAAGGGGATGTGGTTGACATGGAGATTGATGGCTTAGGGAAGCTTAGTAATACTATTATTGCGGAGGAATCAGGCTGGAGTATTCTTGCCAATAAGAAAGTTAAGGGTTAAGTGTTAAGAGTTATGGGTACGATGTTGGGTTCGAATTAAAAACTCTTCTTTATGACGAATAAAATTATTTCGTTTGAAGACTTAGTTGTCTGGCAAAAAGCTCAGGAACTTGCAGTAAAGATCTACCACCTGGCTGAATTAGATAAATTCATTAAAAACGATTTTACTCTAAAGGACCAATTGAAACGCTCCGCTATTTCTATTTCAGATAATATAGCTGAAGGATTTGAGTATAATAACAACCCTGACTTTTATCGTTTCTTAAGGATCGCAAAAGGCTCTTGTGGCGAGCTCAGAAATAAGATACTATTTATAAAACGTCTTAAGAATATCGAAGAAACTATAGGCAACGAATTAAACAAAGAAGCAACAATGCTGGGGCGGCAACTAGGGGAACTTTTAAAAAAAGTAAAATTGAAAATGGCTTCTGAAAAGAAACCAAAAACCCGTAACCCTTAACTCCCAACCCATAACTGCAAGAAAATGACCCTTGATTTGAAAGATCTGAAAATTGCAGAACGACAATACTACCTCCAGCATATCATTGCGCCGAGGCCGATTTGTTTTGCTTCCACCGTAGATAAGGAAGGAAATGTCAACCTCAGCCCATTTAGTTTCTTTAATATGTTTTCTTCGAATCCGCCGATTGTGATTTTTTCACCGGTAAGAAGAATAAGGGACGGTGTTACGAAACATACATTGCAAAATTTACTGGAAGTACCCGAGGTGGTAATCAATATTGTCACCTACGATATCGTGGAGCAAACTTCACTTGCAAGTTGTGAATTCGCTAAAGGAGTGAATGAGTTTATCAAGGCGGGATTCACACCCATTCCTGCTACTCTGGTCAAACCACCCATGGTAAAGGAGAGTAAAGCACACCTTGAATGTAAAGTACTGGAGATAAAACCGCTTGGAGCGGAAGGTGGTGCTGGCAACCTTGTGATTTGCGAAGTGCTCAGAATGCATATTGATGATTCATTACTTGGTGCGCCGCTGGCTAATAATCCAAACCTGCCGAACATTGACCAGCGAAAGATCAATCACGTAGCAAGATTAGGCGGCGATTGGTATTGCCAGGTAAATGAATCCAATCTTTTCCTCGTAGAAAAGCCGACCACGCAATTGGGCATTGGCATGGATGCCTTACCCGGTAATATCCGAAACAGCAATATCCTTTCCGGAAATAATTTGGGAAAATTGGCGAGCGCCCGGGAATTACCTGTCATCGATCCATCCTATAATGATGATCATTTAAAAAAGATCATTCAGTATTATAGCCTCAATCCCGCAGAAATGGAGACGGAACTGCATCTGCATGCAAAGAATTTATTGAATGATGGAAAGATAAGAGAAGCCTGGCAGGTGCTGCTCACCGATATTGGTTACTAGCCAAATCAAACACGCCAACCATTAAGTCCTGCAAATTTTTTTGTATATCCATCTTATATTCACACTTCAGTGATGGCTGGTCCTGCGATTAGACCCACGATATTCGTGGTATGCCCTGCAGATTGGGGCCAGATAATGATTGCAAAAAAAAGCCCGATTTGTTTTACTTACCGGGACCAGGGTGTTCCGATATTCAATTTATGTGTAAGGAGTTTAAAATTATTTTCTCGGTTGTACTGTTTCTCATTTCGATGAATTTGCACTCGCAAGTTCAGGAAGAACCAGGAATATCGAATGTAACAAGAGCCACATTTTTTGCTCCGGGGATAAGTTATGAAAAGAAAATAGGCAAGTTTCAATCTATGTGCGCACAGGCATTTTTGGGCACTTCTTTTTACATTGGTTATTCGAGCTCATTGGGAACTACTGCAGATATCAATTTATATCCATCCCTGGGTTTACAGTATAGATATTATTACAACGCAGCAAAGCGGCAGGCTGAGGGCAAACGAACTGAAATGAACAGTTTAAACTATCTGGCTGCCGTTGGTGAGACCGCTTTTTACCAGCAGATAGTTTCTGCCGACGGCAACAAAGATATCCGCAGTTCAAACCTTTTTGGTGTTGCCTGGGGAATTTCAAGAAATTATTTGAAGCGATTTAGCCTGGACCTGAGTATTGGCCTTGGTTATTTTTTCACTAAGACGACAACAGTAGATGACCTCGGACAATACATAACGGAAAATGAAGGAGGAATTACAAATGTGGGTCATATCGGGTTGGGCTTTTGGCTAAACAAAAGAAAATAAA
>Ga0157380_10003673_pt1 | contig 10559 bp, 8 predicted proteins | sample S35metaG_FD_119757 | JGI IMG/M metagenome (GOLD analysis project Ga0157380, IMG submission 119757) | Switchgrass rhizosphere microbial communities from Kellogg Biological Station, Michigan, USA - S3-5 metaG | ecosystem: Host-associated > Plants > Roots > Rhizosphere > Soil | place: USA: Michigan...
AATAGATAAAACAATCGCAGTATTAAATCTAATTAACAGTAAAGCTCCTCTTGCTATTGGTCATTGCATCACTGCCGCTAATTGCGTATTTGATGAAAAGAAAGATGGCTTTACAACAGAGATCGCACTTTTTGGAGATTCATTTGCAACGGAGGATATGAAGGAAGGAACGGCTGCTTTTTTAGAAAAGAGAAAGCCAGCGTTTAAAGGAAGATGAAGAAAAAGACTACGGGAGTTTCTTCGGAGTCTCTGCAATTCAGAACTTCAACTACCGTAGTCTTGTAAGCTTACGCGATTTGCTGACCGAACTCAAGGTTCAATACAATCTCCACCTCTTTACCAACCAATGCACCACCTGCTTCGGTCAGGGTATTCCATTTCAAATTATAATCGAAACGGTTAATTACACCTTTAACTTTAAAACCTGCTTTAATATTACCCCAGGGATCTTTAACTGTTCCACCATAACTAACATCGAATTTTATTTTCCTGGTAACATCCCGGATCGTAAGATCACCTTCTAATGCATATTTGTTTCCACTCAATTTCTTAAAGGAAGTTCCTTTAAACGTCATTTGAGGGAATTTTTCAGCATTGAAAAAATCATCTGATTTCAGGTGATTATCACGGCCTTCATTATCTGTATTGATACTATCAATGTCTATCGTGAAATCAATCTGAGCATCAGAAAAATCCGGCTTAGTCGATTGAATCGTTCCATTAAAACTTTTAAACGCTCCATCCACATCGCTTATCACCAGATGCGATACAGAAAACTTAACGTTGGAATGGGAATTGTCGATTTTCCAGGTGGTAGCCTGAGACGTGCTGTCGTCAGTTGCTAACAATGTGTCAGCGGCAACTTCATTTTTCATATTTCTTTGTTTGATTTAGTTAGATAATTGAAAAACAAAGGTGGGATTAAGTTGCAGTTTACCCATTGACCTATGTTAAGAAAGTCTGTTAAATAGAGAGAATGAAGGAATTGGGGATTGGGCGCGAAATTAAGGAATGAGGTATGACGAATTGGAAATTGGGTAATCGCATCAAGCGCTTATAGAATGAATTAATTAAGTGATTTATCTCCTAATTCCTAATTACAAATTCCTAATACACCGGTGAATCATATAGCTCGATACTGCTCAACACCGGAGAAGCCTTACTGGCGGTGATCGTTAATTTTACTTTTGAAGCGGTTTGACTATCAAATTGCAGAATTCTTTTTCTTCCAATTGTAGTACCCCGGGTTACTTCCCGGTATTGCGTGCCATCCCATGCTTCTACAACAAAGGATTGAACACGTTGACCGAGTTTAAGATACTCCTTGATAATAATTGTATTAAATGTGCGGGCCGTTTCCAGATCAATTTCTATCCAACAAGTTGTTTGGTCGTTTGGTGGCGCCCAATGCGAAGATTGAACACCATCTGTTAATATTTTTGATATATAACCAACCCGTTCAGCGGAGACTTTTACCCTTTTACGATATGCAAGATTCGTTCTTGAAAATCCATCTCTCAATTCACGAAAGGCCATCAGTGCGGCGGAATCATTTTTATTTATCAATCCTCTTGTATCCGGAGGCACATTGAGTAAGAAATTAGCGCCACGCCCTACTGATTTAAGATAAAGCGACATCAACTCCTGCGCTGATTTTACTTTATCATCCTCTTTTGCATGATAGAACCATCCTGGTCTTATGCTCACATCACATTCGGCAGGTATCCAGTTTTTTCCATTTACATTACCGCGATTGAGGGTGTCTTGTGGTGGACCGCCCGCCCCTCTTTTAAATCCTGCTGTATCTAAAAGGTTCCAGTTTGTTTCGCCAGCAATTCCTTTTTCATTACCGACCCATCTTGTATCAGGACCAATATCACTAAATACAATTGCGTTTGGCGCTATCTTACGTATCACTTCTTCGAAACGTTTGAAATCATATACTTGCTTTTTCCCATTCGGCCCTTCGCCATTGGCACCATCCCACCACATTTCAAAAATGGGACCATAAGCTTTTACTGCTTCCTGCATAGTATTTACATATATATCATTATACTCCGGCGTACCATATTTTGGATGATTGCGATCCCAGGGCGAAATATAGATACCGAATTTCAATCCATACTCTTTGCAAGCCTGTGATAACTCTTTCAAAACATCTCCCTTCCCTTCTCTCCACTTGCTTTCCCGTACTGTATGTGTAGAGAATTTGCTGGGCCATAAACAAAAACCATCATGGTGTTTGGCCGTGATGATTATTCCCTTCGCGCCAGCGTCTCTTGCAATACGGGCCCATTGCCGGCAATCCAGCTCAGTAGGATTGAAACTATTTGGATCTTCTGTACCGTGCCCCCATTCCAGATCACTAAAAGTATTGGGACCGAAATGAACAAAGAGATAGAACTCCATATCGTGCCAATTCGATTGTTGAATGGTTGGAAGGGGGCCGAACGGTTTTATTAGTTGTGCGGAAACTAAGAAAGCGAAAAGTGAAAGTTGAAAAGTGAAAATGAGTTTCTTCATGATACAACACTTAATTTGTTTGCAATAATTTCTTCGTTAATTTTTACGGTTGGATTCATGATATAGGTGACGATTGAATTATCCTTCAATAATTCCACCACCCGGAAACCTCGATAATCCGTTCCCCAGTTGCCACCGAAATGCGCATCAAATATAAAAGGAATATCATTCTTTGTTTTTATACCCTGCTCATCGTGGTCGTGTCCGTTAAAAACAGCACGCACATTTTTATGCTTGCTCAACAACTCAAAGAAAGGTGGGCAATCCACCGCGAATTTGGTTTGCTTTCCGGGGTTGATATGAATAAAGATGAAAAGATTTTCCTGCTTTTTGTGCTCATCCAATTTTTGTTCAAACCAATTTAGATCTGGGCAGAGATAGGTTCCTTGTTCATTAGAAGTTGTACCGATAAGAAAACTATTCTTTTTAATGCTGAAGTCGAGGTTCACCGGCATCTTCCATATCGATTCCCATTCTGCTGCATTCACATGATCGTGATTGCCCTGGCTCACATAATACTTCATGGCTAATTTATCCAAGGCCGCTTTAGCAGCAGGATAATGTTTTTTATCATCGTGAATGATATCCCCGTTGATTACCCCAAATGCGAAAGGGTTCTTGTTGTGTTCTTCATTGATGCGATTGACAAGGGCAGAAAAATAATTCGCATAATCGGTATCCGGCTGACCATAATGACCATCAGATGCCACTACAAAACGGAGCTTTACTTTCCGTTTAGTTACTTCATTCACCCATCGTTCATTAGCGCTAACAATTTTGCCATTTGCAAGCAGAACAAAAATGGGGGAAGCAATTTTTATAAAGTCGCGTCTGTGCATAGTTGCATTTTTTACGGCGAAGATTACGGTGGTTTATATGTTTATATTCAAAAGAGATTCAGAAAAACCACCGTAGTCTTCGAAACCAAACAATCGAGACAAGACTACGGTGGTTTAAATGCTGAAATTCACGAAGACTCTGAGAAAACCACCGTAGTCTTTATAATTATTCATATCCATTCTTAAAAACTATAGTCTGCCCTTTCTTCATGATAACTTTTGCATAACCACTACGATCTATTGCAATCTCCTTTCGGTCGATCCCTTCCACGATCCAGGTCTTCAAAGGCAGTTTAAGAGATAATATCCCTCCTGCTTCAGCCGTTATCTTTATTTGATCAATAACTCCATTCGCTTTACTGGCAGAAACCAGGAAAGCCCCTTCTGTTCTCAGTGTTTTAAAAGAAACATCTTTCCAGCTATCTGGCACTGCCGGGAAAATTTCAATATATTCCTTATGGCTTTGAATCAACAATTCATGAATTCCTTGTGCAAAAGCGAAATTGCCTTCCAATGTAAAAGGTCGATAAGTAAAATTGGAATACTGACCACCTTTCTGGTCTCCATTCAAGTGAAAACTATTCGATGAACAGAAATTAGATGCGAATATCTGTAAATTCTTTACTGCATTCTCGGCTTCTTTAGCTCTTGCATAAATACAGGCGGCCCAAGTAAAAGAATATCCGCACCATTCCCTTGTTCCGATCTTTTCTAAATGGCGAAGTGATTTTTTGATGATATCATTCTCTACCGAATCTTCTACATTCAATATTCCCAACGGATGAATGGCCATTAGATGAGCATGGTGACGGTGTGATTCATCAAGATTTTGGCCAGGGGCAATAGTAAGACCGGTTTGATTAATATCCCAGCTTGGATACCATCTTTTGATTCGCAGGCATTCAGGTTTATGAATGTCTTTATCAAGTTCACAGCTTTTTTCTATCATATATAGATTTAGAGCAAGATCATAGTTTGTTCTTTGTGTAAACCATGCTTTTATACTATTATTATGATACTCCGGACTCGAGCTTAAAACTCTTTTATAGCCCTTGGACAGAGAATCTTGAAATTTCATATTAAAAAGAAATTCAAGGACTGACTCGAAATATGGATCACATTTTTCAACAAAAAACTTATCATCCATTCCATACTTCCATTGCCAATAAAAATGCTGTGCTAACCAAGCTGCAGTAGTTGGACTCATCGAATACTGAATCCACCCTCCCATCTCTTTGCCAGAAATAGTTGTTACACCGGGTACATTCAATCCATCAACCCCAAAATATCTTTTTGTCCATTGCCTGTTAACTTCTTTCACTTTCCACAACCAATTAGTATAACCCGCTGTCAAATCAAGATGATTGCCGCTATATCCCGGCCAGTAACTTAATTGTGTATTGAGATCGTGATGATAATCTCCTTTCCATGGAGGTAAGTTTCCATTATCGGCTGTCCAGATTGCCTGCAGTGATATAGGAGGCGTATTGCCTCTTGCCACGCAAGCGAATTTGTACATCTCGAGATAATACTGTCTTTCGAGTTGTTTGTCGGGTAGTGATACAGATGAACGGTTCCAATAATCTTTCCACCACTTACTATGACTGATCCAACCCGTTGGTTCTTTTGCGGTGGGGCTCAATAAAGGCAATTGAGCGGGTTTGTTAGTAGTGATGGTCCATTGCCCTATAAATCGGTTACCAGGTAATTGCTGCCAGCGAATCAGTACTTCGTAATAATTATTTTTCCAGGTGGGTTGATGGTAACGAATACTGTTGGCGGTTTTTGTTACGGTTCCTTTTGAATAGCCCAAACGTTCGAGTCCTTGTCCTTCCACACTATTGCCCGTTCCACCTTTTTTACCTGAATTATAGGCCGGGATCATTAATGACGGAATTAATTTTTTCAGTAATCCGTTTTTAATTTGATCCGTCGTAATGTTTTCAAATCCGAAATAACCAACCGTGTTTACGGCGTGTATATAATTATTGAATATTATTCCGTTCGAGAATTTAATTACACTCAATCCATTGGCGATATCGAGTTCGTTTGATAAAACAGTTCCCATAGTTTTCAGGTCAAACTCTAAAGCAGCACCGGGGATCTTTGTAGGAGCAGGATATTTTTCATAAGGCTCATCGCCTAATTTTTGTACGGAATCGTATTGATTGAGTTTTACTTTCTCAATGACCCAACTGAATTTCAATTTATCAATCTCCGGCATCGGACGATCATCCCAAAGATCAACCCGATCGAGTGATAGTCGTAGCTTGTCACCTTTCTGCCAGATCAATGCCCCGATCCAACCATTCCCCAGCGGAATCCCCTCATCCCATCGTTTAGCCAATGAATCAAAACTTAGATTATGCTCTTTCTTTGGTTGTGCACTAATAAACTGGAAGGATAACAATAAAAACAAAATGGTTATATAAAAAGACCGCTTACTCATTACCACTTTACATTTTACATTTTACCCTTCTAAATTTAGAGGGTAGCCCCTACGGGGCAAAACTGCTATTATTTACATTTTCTACAAACCGGCAGCCCCTACGGGGCATTCAAGTTGTTGCTATCGGTAATCTTACTTTTACATTTTAAATTTTATATTCTATATTTTACATTTCAAGACTTCTTCTTCTCTTTCATCACCGTCGTATCCGAAACCAATGTAGGAACTATATATCCTCCGCTATCCAATACTGCTTTAGGAAATATTTTTTTCAAATCTTCCCATTCTGATTTGCCAATTGCGGTTTGATAGAGATAAATCTGTTGAAGCTTGTTCAGCGATTTTAATTTGGTAAGTCCGGCAGATGTAATTTTTGTGCCTACCAGGTTAAGATAAACAAGATTAGAAAGTTGCTGAAGTGGCACAAGTCCTTTATCGGTGATCGCCGTATGATCCAACTGTATCCTTGTAAGGTTATTCAATTTACCAATCGTTTTCATCGCTTCATCACTTATCAATTGATTACTTAATTTCAACCATATTAACTGCTCACTGATGGGCATTAATAATTCCAGGTCTTTATCCTTTAAAGAATCAGTAGTAACAAAATTCACCATCAGGTAATTACTATTTTGCGCGACGGGCAATACCATCGCCCCTCTTTCTTTTAATTTTTTAATGGCTGATTCAGAAGCCTTGCCTGTTTCCTTTTCCGGGATATCGGCTATTGGTTTTTTTTCAATTCCCACACCTTGCATGGATATCAAAACTGGTTTTATTTTTTCCTGTTGTGGTAAATCCTTCACCTGCTTATCAAAGCTGGCTCCCGTTTCTACCCACCAATGCAACAAGTCTCTTTCATTCTCCGTTAACTGTGGCTTCTCTTTCGGGGGCATATGATGTTCTTCATTGCGTTCCAATAGTATTCTTTTAATTAATTCACTCTCCGATGGATTTCCAGGTAAAACATCATTTCCTTCTTTTCCACCTTTCAAAATAAAATCAGGCTGATCCAATCGGAATTTACCTTTCTGTTTATTGGGACCATGACAACCATAACATTTTTCCTGGAAGAGCGGTTGAACAACATCTGTATAAACCTTTGCTGCCTGAATATCGGGAATCGGTTTACGAATAGATTTAGAAACCCCGCTATCACTGGAAAACGATTTGGTAAGATAATCCGATCCATGGGTAAGGGAACCACCCAAATGACCCGTGATGATAATCAACAGAAATAAAATCAGTGCTAACCATCTTGCAAAGCCAGCATTAACTGATCTTTTGTATAAGTAATATTGAACAATGGAAACAATCGCTACCGATATACCCAACCATTGGTGATTATTTACTAAATCCCCTTCATAATCTCCCGTTTGACTGAGCAAGTATCCAGTAATACAGGAAAGTATAGCGAATATCATTCCCCAGAACAGCGCAATTCCAATAGCAGGCTCTAGTTTTTTGTATGCATCACGCAATACCAGCCATTGAAATAAACAGGCGAGTAGCAGAATACCAATTGGCAGATGAACGAGGACGGGATGGAAGGGACCGAGAAATTGCTGCATTGGTTAGTTTATTGTACACTTTTCCCCGAAGCTACGATCCGCCGCGGCGGATGCGAGCTGTGAGCAAATACAAGTTTATTTATTTAGTTTGTTCAGAAAACTAATTAGCATTTTTTGTTCTTCGTCAATATCGTTTAGCATAGTTCGCCTCAAATCCGCATCACCATAATTCACAGCTTCTGCAATTAATAACTGTGTTTCCGTCTCAAAACTAGATCTAAGCGATATTTCAATAAATCTACTATAATCTTTCTCACTACTCCGACTGCTTCCTTCAGCAATATTTGAAGGAATGGAAACTGCAGCTCTCGTAATTTGTGAAGAAAGTCCGTATTTTTCTTCTTTCGGAAAAGTACTGACAAGCTTATATGCTTTAACAGCAATTTCGAATCCTTTTTGCCAGATTTTTAGCTCTTTAAAATTTCTCATAATAATAAGTTTCCCTGAAAATAGAAACCTATTTATTTTTTTACGAAATCAAAAGCTGTTATTAAAACAATTTATTGATGTTTTTTTCTTAACAACAAGACGCCAGCTCGAAGCTCACAGCTCAAAGCTGTCTTAGCTATATCTCTTCCTCAGCACATTCATCATATGTACATTAATCCCCCACTGATCAGCCACGGGCTGACGTGTATAGGGTAATGTCCATAAATAATCGGGAGGCCCGAATTCAGTGAGTATGGTAAGACGCTCTCCATTCTTCTTTTTTCTTTCTACTACTTTATCCCACCATTCAAAATGTTTTTTCACTGCGTCTTCCCATTCGGGAGCACGGGGATCGCTTACCTGTGGACCTTCTGCATGTCCAACCCGCGCATGAATATGATCCGTTCTGGATAATGTAAGATCAACTGTTTCTGTTTGATCCCATAATAAGGATTCATGTACCGCGCACCAATGTGATATATCTAATGTAACACGCAGCTCAGGAATCTTCTCAATAAAATTTCTTGTGGTATGTCCGGCAAATAAAGAACGACCCCGATGTGTTTCATGATAGATGGGTATTCCTGTTTGTTTGGACAACTGTGTGGTAAAATCCATGAAAGGTTTATTCTGCTCAAAACTAAAATAATCCTTACCGGAATGACAATTGATATATATGGGATTCAGTTTTGCCCCAGCTGTTATTCCATCTTTGAATTGAGTAAGATGTTTTTGAGGATCTTTATCACTGCCTCCATATAAAAAACCCAATTTAAGGCCATGTTTTTTAGCGGCTTCTGCAATTTCAGTTCTTCCTTTATCATCGCCGGGCATCCAGACTTCAATACCATTGTATCCTTCTTTTTTCGCTTTAGCACAAAATTCATCTGCATTACCGGCAAAGCCCCAATTGGTAGCCATGATCAATAATTCGAATCCGGCATTGCTGCTGAATAACGGTTTATTTGATTCGGATAAAGCATCGAGAGAAGATAGTAGCAATGCTGAACTGGTGGCAGTAGTAAGTCCTAAAAATTTTCTACGGTTGATCGGCATGAGAATGATTTATGATTTATGATTTTGTGATTTTTGATTTCCTTAAGAGTTATACTCTTTTAATTATAGTCGATGATTTTTTTATGACGAATTTCCGGATCGTGCAAATCACAAATCCTAAATCCCACATCACAAATCAAGCAATGATCTCCTCAATCACTCTTCCCGCCACATCCGTCAACCGGAATGGTCTTCCCTGGAATTCATGCGTGAACTTCTCATGATCAAATCCAAGTTGATTAAGTATGGTTGCCTGAATATCGAATGCTTCCACTTTACCACTAATGGCACTGTAACCAATTTCGTCGGTTTCTCCATGACTATATCCTTTTTTGATACCGGCACCCGCCATCCAGATCGTAAATGCTTCGGTATGGTGATCACGACCCTTATATGGATTCTGCGCGCCGTTCCGGTTTTCCATCATTGGGGTTCGACCAAATTCACCTCCCCATACAACTAATGTTTCATCAAGCAAACCTCTTTGTTTAAGATCGAGTAATAAAGCAGTAACTGGTTTATCAATCGCCCGGTACTTATTTATTATACCTATATCAAGCGCGTTACCGGCATTATCTCCATGCGCATCCCAACCCCAATCGAACAATTGCACATAGCGAACTCCTTTTTCTACCAATTTTCGCGCAAGCAATACATTGTTTGCAAAACATTCTTTACCGGGTTGAATACCGTACATCTCTTTGATGTATTCGGGTTCATTATTAATATTCATTACTTCCGGTACCGATACCTGCATCCGATATGCCATTTCATATTGCGAAATGCGTGATAGTATTTCTGGATCATTGTATTCTTTATACTCTTGCTGGTTCGCTTCAGTAATAGCATCAATAGATGCTTTGCGGAGATCACGACTCATTCCATCCGGATCATTCATAAACAATACCGGATCACCGGCACTTCGGCATTGCACTCCCTGGTATACGGAAGGAAGGAAACCACTTCCCCAAACACTTTTACCTGCATCGGGAAAACTTCCTCCACTTGTCAATACCACAAAGCCTGGCAAATTCTGATTCTCCGTTCCCAATCCATAAGTAACCCAACTTCCCATGCTCGGTCTACCCAAACGGGCACTACCCGTATGTAATAACAATTGCGCGGGAGCATGATTGAATTGATCTGTCTTCACCGCTTTTAAAAAACATATTTCATCAGCAATCGTTGATAAATGCGGAAGATGATCGCTGATCCATGCACCACTTTGTCCACGTTGCGAAAATTTTGCTTGTGGACCTAACATCTTCGGAACTCCCCGGATAAAAGCGAATCGTTTTCCTTCGAGTAATGAAGGTGGACAATCCTGGCCATTCATCTTTTCGAGTTCCGGTTTATAATCGAATAGTTCGAGTTGCGAAGGTGCCCCGGCCATATGCAGGTAAATGACCGATTTCGCTTTACCAAAAAAAGGAGGAGCTTTTGGAAGTAATGGATGAACGGGATCAAATGCTATAGGTGTTCCTGCGTTTTGTCCGCAACTACCAAACAGGGATCCCAATGCCAGCGCCCCTAAGCCCATCGCGCTTTCTTTTAAGAAATGGCGACGTGTATGCATGCGAAGGATCGCATGTTCGGCTTCTTTTAATAATCGTTGATTATTTAGTTCATCTCTTGTCATAGCTTCTAATGTGAAAATGTGCAAATATGCAGATGTGCAAATTCTTTAATATT
>Ga0157380_10003675_pt1 | contig 10557 bp, 5 predicted proteins | sample S35metaG_FD_119757 | JGI IMG/M metagenome (GOLD analysis project Ga0157380, IMG submission 119757) | Switchgrass rhizosphere microbial communities from Kellogg Biological Station, Michigan, USA - S3-5 metaG | ecosystem: Host-associated > Plants > Roots > Rhizosphere > Soil | place: USA: Michigan...
CAGGTGGGCGCCGGCGACTTCGGCATCGAGCCCCAGCAGCTCGAGCGTCTGCGCAGCGAGATTAAGGGTGAGATGTTGCGCCTTGAGGGCAACCGGCACGCCGGCGGCGGGATAGCCCTCGGCCTTCCAGGATGTATTCAGCGTAAATCCTTCAAGTTGATGCAGCTCGTGTCCGATATCTGCAGCTAAAGAGCCGGCGCGAATCTTCACGGGGAGGCCCTCGGCCGGGTAGCCCGGGCCCGATAACGTGACGCCGATCTCAGGTTTCGCCAGGCGATAGACATTGCTCTCCAGGTCCGCAGTGACGGAAGACGACAGATGCACTTTGACAGCAGTGGGGTCCTGTTCCAGCACGAATTGGGTTTTCAGGTCGAAGGGTTGACCGGATTCAAGCTTGCCCGTGGTCAGGCCGAAGTCGCGGATGACCTGGCGAGACTTGTCCTTGCGATTTTCCATGGTGATGGCAGCGTCCTTGATCTCGATGCCGGCGACGGTCGGCAATTGTCCACGCTGTTGCTGAGCCTCCGGCGTCGCAGCCTCGTCCTTCTTGCCGAGGTCCGCCCAATTGTTGCGCCCCTGCGCATCGGTGATCAGACGCACGCGAGCGCCCTCCAGGGTAACGGCGCCGACCTCGACCCTGCCACGCAGCAGCGGCAGCAGGCGGGCGCCTACCCGAACATGCTGGATGGCAACGAACGGTTCGTCGCCGAAACCGGGGGCATCGCTCAACGTCGCGGGCCCCGCTTCGAGCGCCAGCCACGGGAAAATAGACAGTTTCAAGTCGCCGCTCAGCACCAGCTTGCGGCCGGTCTCCCGTTCGACCACCTGCGCGATATCGTCGCGATAGTTGTTTGGATCCACGAATACCAGCACGAGCACCAGCGCGACGACGACCAGCGCCACCAGTCCGCCAACGACATACCCTGCAATCCTGAGCGCTTTCATTCCACGGCCTCGCGATGTGTGTCGGGAGCTAAGGATCCCGCTCACGAACACTGTGCGCGAAATCACAGTCTGGATTCTAACAGGGCCGCTGAGGCGGTTTACTGCCAGAGCCGCGGCCCACGACCTCATCGACGAGCCCGGGCACGGCCCCAGTCGCGACTTAGGTCGGCCCTGCAAGTAGCTCGTCGGAACAACCCTGAATATCCAGCGCTCCGCGGCGGTTCCTTGTCACAGGTCCAGTGGAATGATGTGCTGCTCACGATCGTGCGTGATCGATTCGACCTCCGATGACAACAACCCATACCGATTCACCGGGTTTCGCAACCACACGACGACCTCTGACGGTCGCCGTGTGGTCGGCCGTGATCGTAGGTGCATCCGTCGGCGTCGTAAGTTCACTCGCGATCCTCTCCGGAATGCTGTCGATTCCGGCGGCGCTTTCGTATCTCGGCACTGCGCTGACTGGTGTTGCAGTCACGCTCGGCATCGGCCGCCTCCTGCCGCATCGTGCCGTTACTGCTCTTGTTTCGAGCGCAGCACCGGAAACCCTCGATCGCGAACAGGTGCGGGGGCAGGAGCAGATGTTCGAACGCCTGAACCATGCGGCGCGGTTCGCCGGCCTCAGCGTTTGGGATTGGGACCTGAAGAGCGGCGCACTAAAAGCGGACGATCGCACGCTCGCGTCGCTGAACCATCGAGACCGGATCACAATCGAAGACGTGTACGCCAACCTGGTTCGCGTTCTGCATCCGGACGATCTCGATGAGTTCATGCGGGTCCAGAGTGAAGCCATTGCCCATAGCGACAGCATGTCTCATCGCTATCGCGCCAAACTGGAGGACGGAAACTTCCATCACCGTCAGTTGCACACCCGTATCTTCCGCGACGCCAACGGCGCTGCGGAACGCATGCTGTCGGTGAGCTGGGATATCACCGCACTCGTCGAGGCCTCACAGAAGCTCGAAGAGCAATCGCTGCACGAACGGGCGCTTCGCGAACGACTCAAGCTCGCCACGCGCGTCGGCGGCGTCGGCGTGTGGGACTGGGATGTGGTCACGGACCGCATGGCGGTCGACGAACAGATTGGCGGTGCGTACGGCTACGGTCCGATGGTGATCGAACGTAACGCCCGTGAATTCTTCACAGCGGTGGTGGTTGCCGAAGATCGCGAACGGTTCGGCGCAGCGATCGACAACACACTCGCGAACGGCGACACCCTGTCTATTCGCTTTCGCGTAGTGCGCCCGCAAATCGGACTGCGGCACGTGCACATCAATGCACAAGTGTTCCGCGACACCGAGGGCCGTGCCGTCAGCCTGCTCGGTGTTTCCGCCGACGTCACGGAAGAGACGCATCGTGCCGAACAACTGGAAAAACGCGCGCAGGAAGAACGCGAACTGCGCGATCGCCTGAATCTCGCCACTCACACGGCCGGCATCGGTGTGTGGGACCTGGACCTGCGTACTCGCACCATCGCGACCGACGCCAACATCCGCAACCTGCTCGAATTCGACGAACCTATCGACGAGCAGATATTGATCGGCTTCGTCCACGGCGAGGATCGAGCGCTGGTCGCGGATGCCATCGAGAAGGTGATCCGGGATACGTCGCATGACGGCATCGTGTCGACGCGGCATCGCGTCGTGACGGCCAGCGGCGCGATCAAGCACGTACAGACCCATGTCCGCGTATTCCGCGGCGCCGACTCCACTCCCGAGCGCGTCCTGGGCGTGACATGGGATGTGAGCGCAGAGGTCGAACACGCCCTTCAGCTGCAGCAGCAGGCTGCACACGTGCAGGCTCTACTCGACCGGTTGAGCGTAGCCAGCAAGGCTGCGGGCTTCTCGCCCTGGGAAATCGACCTGCGCACGAGCAAATACCTGTGGGCCGACAATCGACTGCAGGGCTTCGGCTTCAGCGATGTGCCGCTCGAGGACTATGGCGAAGCCATCGCCCGTGTCATGCATCCCGATGATTTCGCAGAAATCCGCCGCCTCAGGGAGGAAGCAGTCGCGAACGGTTTGCAGACCTATTCCTACCGTTATCGCCTCCTGCGACCCGACGGCATGGAACGACACTTCGAATCCTTCGTGCACCTCGTTCGCGACGAGAGCGGCGTCGCGGTCCGCATGCTCGGTGCTACCACGGACATCACCAACGAAGTGCAGACCACCAACCTGCTGCAGAGGCAGGCCGAACAGGAACGCGCACTGGTCGAACGCCTCAACATGGCGACCGACGTCGCCGGCATCAGTTCGTGGGAAATCGATCTCGATCGCCGGGTGTTCCTGTGGATCGAGAATCCGCTCAAGGGGCTGGAATTCGATCCCGCCTCGAGCGAGGACGTGGCATGGCTGGCCGATCGGGTCTTCCCCGAAGACCGCAGCAATTTCGAGAACGCGGTGCGCGATGCCCGGAACGCGGGCTCAGACCACGTCACCTCTTTCTATCGAGCCACCACACGCGACGGCAGAGTCATTCACGTTCAGTCGCAGGCGCGCTTGATCATGAACGACGCCGGCGTTCCGGTCCGTGCGCTGGGCGTATCGTGGGACGTCACCCGCGAAGTCAAGAATGCGAAACGACTGGAAGAACAGGCAGCGCAGCTGCGAGACGCGGAGCATCGCCTCGAACGCGCCTCGCTGTCGAGCTCCGAAGGCCACTGGGAATGGCACTTCAAGGAAAACACTGCGTGGTACTCGAGCAGTTTCCATGCGCTGCTCGGCTACCAGCGGGGCGAGCTGCCGGTCGATATCAGGGAATCCTTGCGGGCCATGCAATTGCCCGAGGACGCGCAGTGGCAGGACGACCGTTTCAAACGCCATCTCGGCGAGGGCGAGCCTTACGATTTCGAATGCCGCCTGCGCCTGAGCAGCGGTGAGCTGAAATGGTTCCGCGTCCGCGGCACGGCAGAACGCAATGCCAACGGAACGGCTTTCGCAATGGCCGGATCCATGCACGATATCCATCAGCAGAAGCTGGCCGAAGATGCATTGAAACTCGCCCAGCGGCGATTCGAACGCGCCATCAACGGTACGCAGGATGGCTTGTGGGAACTCGAAGCGGATGGTACTGCGTGGTGTTCGCCACGCGTCGGCGTGTTGCTGGGTTATGAAGCCGAGGAGTTTTCGACCGGCACCAATTTCCTGCGCACCTTCCTGCATCCTGACGACGCAGGCGCAGTCGCCGCGGCAACCCAGGCGCACTTCCAGCAGGAAGCACCGTACGACGTCGAGATTCGCTTGCGTACCCGCAGCGGAGATTATCGCTGGTATCGCGCCCGGGCCATCGCGGAGCGCGATCAGAACGGCCGTCCGCTGCGAATGTCCGGATCGCTACAGGACATCACCGAATCCAGGGCAGCTCACGTCGAGCTGGTTCGTGCAACCGAAGCGGCCGAGGCCGCCAGCCGCGCGAAGAGCGAATTCCTCGCCAACGTCAGCCACGAAATCCGTACGCCGATGAACGGCATCATCGGCATGACCGGCCTGCTGCTCGACACAACGCTCGACAAAACGCAGCGCGACTATGCCGACACCATTCGCGGCAGCGCCGACTCGCTGCTCATCGTCATCAACGACATCCTGGATTTCTCCAAGATCGAAGCAGGCAAGCTCGACATCGACGCAATCGACCTCGACCTGCGCAGCAATATCGAAGACGTCGGCAGCATGATGGCGTTCCAGGCGGCGGCGAAGCAGCTGGAGCTGGTCCTGCACATTCATCCGGACCTGCCGGGACGCGTCATCGGCGATCCGCAACGCATCCGCCAGTGCCTGGTCAACCTCGTCGGCAACGCGATCAAGTTCACGCGTAGCGGCGAAATCGTGCTCGAAGTACGCAACATAGGCAATCGCGACGGCAAGGTGCTGGCGCAATTCGAGGTGCGCGACACGGGCATCGGCATCGCTCCGGATAAATTGCAGTTGCTGTTCCAGCCGTTCGTCCAGGCCGATTCGTCGACGACGCGGCATTTCGGCGGCACCGGCCTCGGCCTGTCCATCGTGCGCCGGCTCGTCGAAATGATGGGCGGCGCCGTCGGCTTGGAGAGCGAACTCGGCAAGGGCTCGACGTTCTGGTTCACGTTGCCGCTCGAGCCGGTTGCCGGCGAGGCTTTCGCGCAATCGTCCGAGGCCGCCGTCCAATCCGACCGCCGGATCCTCATCGTAGATAACAACGAAACCAACCGTCGGGTACTGGCGGGCCAGCTCATGCACGCCGGCTACGAGGTCAGTCTCGCGGCAGGCGGCGACGAAGCATTGCAGATGCTGCGCCAGGGTGTGACCGACGGGCATGCATACGACATCGTGCTCGCCGACTATCAGCTGCACGACATGGACGGGGCGACTCTCGGTGGACAAATCAACGCCAGCCCGCAGCTATCGAGCGCGCGCATCGTGATCCTTACATCGCTCGATCGTCACAGCGACATCCGCCGCTTCGCCTCGCTCGGCTTTGCCGGCTATCTGACCAAGCCGGTGCGTTCGCGCGAGTTGCTCGAATGTTTCGATCGATTGCTGTCACGCGATGCGAGCGAATGGCACTTGCAGAGCCAGCCAATGGTCACGAGCGGCATGCTCGTGACCACCGAAGGCATGCGCCGCTATCGCGGCAACGTGCTGCTCGTCGAAGATAATGCCGTCAATCAGAAAGTCGCCGTGCGATACCTCGAACGCATGGGCTGCGAAGTCCGCGTAGCCGACAACGGCGCCGAAGGCGTCCGGGCGTATCGCGAAGGCAAGTTCGACATCGTGTTGATGGACCTGCAGATGCCCGTCATGGACGGACTCACGGCCACGCGTGAAATCCGGCAGCTGGAAGCGGGCCGACCCATGACACCCATCGTGGCTCTCACGGCAAACGCGATGTCGGGACAACTCGAGCGCTGCCTCGAGGCCGGGATGAACGCCTTCCTGACCAAACCACTGGAGATCGCACGGTTGTACGAAACCCTCGAACGCTTCGGTCTCGGAGTCACTCAGCCGGCCGCCGCACCGATGTCGGCCGAAGCGGCAACTGCACCGGTCGATCTGGCCAAGCTCAGCGAGATCACCGATGGCGATGCCGAGTTCACCTACGAGCTGGCGTCTACGTTCATCGGCAGCGGCTACCAGGTGATCAACGAGATCACCGCTGCCTTCGCCGCATTCGACCGTGTGGCCCTGGCCCGCGCGGCTCACAAACTGAAGGGCGCGAGCGCCAACATCCATGCAGAAAGCGTTCGCGAGTTGTCGCACGCGCTCGAGGCACAGGCTGAGTCGATCGACCAGCCGCGCCTGAAAGAACTGATCGAAGCGCTGCACCAGGCGTTTACGCTGGCGGTGAAGTTCCTGGAGGAGAACGCGCCGGAGCCGAAAGCGAAGGTGGGATGAGGCAGAAGGGGGACCGAAAAGAGGATGAATGAAGAAGGGCGCGCGGCTCGGGCCAGAAAAGACTCGAGAGGTGGCCTCCTCCGACTCCGATTCTGGCCCGCGCCCCGAGCCCTTCTCTAATCCATCCCCGCCACCGTCACCCTATTACGTCCAGCTGCCTTGCTTGCATACACACCCGCATCGCACTTGGCCATGAGCGCATCTAGCGTGGCGCCCGCGGGAACCAGGTCGTTCCAGCCCGATGCACCGAAGCTCGCGGTGACCGGGAAATCCACCTGGTCGAGCACGAACGACGTGCCGGCGATATCGTTGCGCAGGTTCTCGGCAGCGATGCCGGCATGCGAAACATTGGTCTCGGGCAGGACCGCGACGAATTCTTCGCCGCCATAGCGTGCGACCCAATCGCAGGCGCGCACCGATTTCTGCAGGCCGGCGACGAACCATTTCAACACTTCGTCGCCGATCAGGTGGCCGTGGGTGTCGTTGATCTTCTTGAAGTGATCGACGTCACACATGACCACCGACAATTGCCGACCATAGCGGGCTGCTCGCTCGATTTCACGCGGCAGCTGTTCCATGAGATAGCGGCGGTTGTAAGCGCCGGTCAGAGGATCGGTGATCGACAGGCGGCGGTTTTCTTCGTTGGCCGAACGCAGCGAGCGTTCCAGCGTGACGATGCGTTTGCCGGTATTGAGGCGCGCGATGAGTTCGGGCTCGATCACGGGCTTGGTCAGATAATCGTCGGCTCCCGCCTGCAAGCCGGTGACCACATGCTCGATGGCATCGCGGGCCGTCAGCAGAATCGTATAGATGTAGCTGCGGTTCTGCGAAGCCCGTAAAGCGCTGCACAGCGCGATGCCGTCCATTTCCGGCATTTCCCAATCGGTGATCATGAGCTGGAAATCGCCGGTATCGATTTTCGCCAGCGCTTCTACGCCATTGCCGGCGGTCTCGACCAAGTAGCCCGCGCGCTTGAGCAAACGCGCCATGATGAGTCGCTGGGTGGGCTCGTCGTCGACCAGGAGTATTCGCCAGACCGAGGCGGGCGCCGACGTCTGTGTCGCGGGAGTGGGCTCATTCATTACGGCGAATCCTAACCGCAACCATGCGCAGCGCCAAGGTTGAAGACGGGAAACACTCCTCATTTCCCTCAGAGAATCCCTGAGTCATCTGCCGCTGAACAGGATGTCAGTAATTACCGGTACACGGACCAGTCAACGTAACCGGATCCAGGGCGTGCGTCCGCCAATGACCGACGACCCGCTCGCGTCAGTGATCGCAGATTTCGACGCCTCCATTCATCGTCTTGATGTCTACGCGAGCGCTGCCCTTCCCCTGCACGAAACGTACGGTACGGCCCGGTGCGTGTTCGCGGGTAGGCTTCGATTTCGGACCGAAGCAGTTGTCGATCTCGCCATTGAACGTCTCGATATCGAATTCGGCATCGACCTTCTTCTGCAGCCGGAACTTGAGATCGCCGTTGATGGCTTGCGCTTCCAGGCGCGCGTCGGCTGCAAGGCTCGAGCGCCAGTCCACCGTTCCATTGGTCGTGTGGATCCGGCCGCGAGTGAGCTCGCCCATGCGTACCTGGATATCGCCGCTGACGCTGCCCACTTCCACTGCGCCGGCGATATCACGTAGTACCACCGAGCCGCTGACGGTATCGATATCGGCTTCGTTCGACGAGCCATGGCCATCGACGCGGACATCGCCGCTGATCGTCTTGACCTGCAGGTCGTCGGCCCAGACGGTGGTTTCGATCGTGCCGCTCACGGATTGCAGCCGCTGGCTGCCACGCACACCCTTGATCTGCTGCTCGGCGCTCACCGTGTTGACCGAAAGCGAGCTGCCTTCTGGCACCTGCACGATCATATCCGCCGCGTGTCCCGACTTGCGGCCGGGGCTTGCTACCCGGACCAGCGTATGCCGGCCATCGTTGGTGAACTCCAGCTTCTGCGACGAATCCAGATCGACGCTGACTTCCACCTCAGACTTGTTCCAACCCCGCACCTGGACCGTGCCCGAGACATTGACGATGTCCACCTGGCCGTGAGGATCGGCGCCCAGGCTCCTGCGTTCCATGTCCGCATTGCTCGCGGTGGACAGCAGCGCCAAGGAAAGGCCCAACACCAGCGGAGCACTCCGCGTCAGAATGCGCCCGACGAATCTCATAAGTCCGCTCCCACCGTCGGCGTAGACAAGGTATTCAGGCTGCCCAGCAACGCCAGCTCGCTCTGGTACGTGGACAACAACAGTTGCTGCAACAACGGATCGTTCGGATGGTCGCCGAGTGTTGCGGCGACCTGGTTGGCAGCTCGCCGTAGATCCGCCAGGTCGCGTTCCAGTCGCGCCCGCGTCACGGGCGGCAGCTCTGCTACGCGACGTTCGAACTCGGCGTTCAATTCGGCACGGGCTTTCTGATAGCTCGCACCCAGGACTTCGTTGCCGCCGAAACTCGCCGGCATGGCGTTCAGCACGGGCTGCATCTGCTGCACTGTCGTCCGCTGTGCCTGCAATACTTTCTCGTCCACCGAGCGCTGCACGACGACCCAGGTCGTGAATGACGAACCGACGACCAGGAGCAGGCCCGCTGCCAGCTGCAGCCATCGCGAGGAAAGGCCGAAACGACGCGACCGCGCGATCGAGGACAGGTCGACGACCTTGTTCTGCAATGGCGGCGGCGAGGCGGCGATGTCGGCTTCGATCTGCGACCACAGGTCTCTTTGCGGCTCGACGTCGCGAGGCAAGGAGCCCAGCGCTCGGTCGAGCGGATCGCGCAATCGCTGATTCATGGTTCGAACTCTCCCAGCCCGAGTCGCTCGCGTAGCATGCGTCGACCTCGATGCAACTGTGCCTTGCAGGTGCCCACGGCGATGCCGAGCATCTCCGCGACCTCTTCATGGCTGTAGCCGTAGATGGTCTGCAGCACGACCACGTGTCGCGATCCTTCGGGCAACGTCGCCAGCGCACGCTCCACATCCATCACTTCGCCCGTATCGGCCGAGCCCGGCGGCGAAGCACTCTGCTCCGTCGATTCCTGTTCCAGGTGCGCGTCGTCCACTCCTTGCGTTTCCGCTTCCAGCCGCGTCCCGTGATTGCGTGTATAGGTCAGCACTTCGTTCACCGCGATCCGATGCAACCAGGTACTGAAAGCGCTGCGTCCCTCGAATGCTCCGAGATTGCGCCACGCCCGCACGAAGGTCAGTTGGGTGCAATCCTCGGCGAGATCGCGCCGATGAGTCATGCGCAGGCAAATGCCCAGCACCCGGCCCACATGCAGTTTGTAGAGCTGCTCGAACGCCCTCACGTCGCCGGCGCGGGCAGCCACGATCAGCGTCGTCTCGGCACTCGCCGAACGATCGGAACTTGCAGGCTGCTCAATCGCGCCGATGCCGCTCAGCAATGTCGCTTCCGCCCCGGTACTTCCTTACTGGTGGATTGGATGCCTGGCGTACCGAAAAGGTTTACCGAGAGCGCTTACGCTCCGGTTCCCTCCCCCCGGCGACCGGGGGAGGAAGTAGAGACTGGCAGCACGCAGCTAGGTTTTATTTCTGCTTCGAATTCCACTCGCGCACGGCGACTTCCAGCGCGGTGCCGAGCATGGGGCGGCCGATGAAGTAGCCCTGGGCGCGGTCGCAGTCGGCTGCGTCGAGGAAATCCAGGACTTCCTGCGATTCGACGCCTTCGGCGCAGGCGGTGAGGCGCAGCTTGTGGGCCAGCAGGATCATGGTCTCCACCATGGTGCGGGCATCTTCGTGGGCGAAGACGTCGCGTACGAACGAGGTGTCGATCTTCAGTTCGCTGAAGGGCATGAGGTACAGCTGCTTGAGCGAGGAGTAACCGGTCCCGAAGTCGTCGATGGACAGGCCGAAGTTCTTCACTCGCATGCGGGTGAGAACGTCCATGGTAGTGCCCGGATCGAACATCGCCGCGCTTTCCGTAACTTCGAAAATCACACGCCGTGCGTCGGCGCCCACCTGGGCGGCCATGCGTGCGACCTGGTCGGGGAAAGACAGATCGTTGAGCAGCTGCGGTGACAGATTCACCGCGACCGAGAGCTGCAACCCTGCCGCGTCCCAGGTGCGGCACTGTGCCAGCGACATCTCGAGCACCTGCTCGGTGAGGCGGCGGATCAAGCCATTTTTTTCCGCGAGCGGAATGAATCGCGCCGGCGAAATGAATCCCAATGTCGGATGCTGCCAGCGCTCCAGTGCTTCGACGCCCTCGACGATCCATTTGC
>Ga0157380_10003676_pt1 | contig 10553 bp, 14 predicted proteins | sample S35metaG_FD_119757 | JGI IMG/M metagenome (GOLD analysis project Ga0157380, IMG submission 119757) | Switchgrass rhizosphere microbial communities from Kellogg Biological Station, Michigan, USA - S3-5 metaG | ecosystem: Host-associated > Plants > Roots > Rhizosphere > Soil | place: USA...
TGGACACCCGCCAAACCCCTTATTTCGTTTCATACGGAAAAGAACATGAAGCCTGCCGCCCACATATATCTCAACGTCTCCGAGGCCACGCACGCGCTCGCCTTCTGCTGTGATAATTCTATTCATTGGAACGCCGCGAGTTTCTATTAAATAATTACTCACGATCAGGAGTCGAGCCTGAATAAGTTTACGAGAGAGTTCCCGAGTTCCAAGACGCGCTATCATGATGATTGTTTTATCCTGGCCTGCGGTTATGGCAGCATCATCGAGCAATGCTTTTACGTGTTCTTCATCATTGCAATCAACGCCCTCAACAACGTAAGGCCCCGAAGGCTGATTACTTTGAGCATAAGCATAACTACTCAGCATCAACCCACAGGTGATGAAGGTAACGAAAGCGATTTTTCTCTTCAAGAATAGCAACATGATTCCTTCATTTACCTAACACGTAGCTATCTAACGTCCGAGTTGACGCGCGGCGCGCCGGCATCAACCGTGAAAGCATTATTCAACTTGAGTAGTGCACAACCGCGCTCGCGTCCAACGAATTGTTGGACAGCGACCGTTATTTGGGCCGCTTCAAAAAGAAGTGGGTGAAGGTCTGGTTACCTTGGTTGACGACCTCGCCGCCGCTGCCGACTAATTCCCAGCCGTCAAGACCGAGCTTGTTGAGAGCGGCCGCGCCCGTTTGGTCGCTGTCACGGATTTCCTGATCACCGCCCCGAGAGACCCGGACTTTCCAACCGTCGTTCGTAGAGTATGGCGCACTCATGTAACAGTATTCCCACCGCTGAGTCTTCCTGGTTTCCTGCGTCTGAGCCATCGCTGGATTTAAAGCAGCATGTCGCCCAAATGAACCAACGATAACAGCGGTGATGAACAGCGTGACTAGCAGCAACGTTCTGTAGTTTCCGTTCCGCATCGTGATTACCTCCTTGTGCGGTTCGTGATCTTAAACGCTCTGCCACACCAAAAGTGTCAGAAGAGCTATTAGAGCCGCCTAACGTCTGAGTTGACGCGGCAGCTCGCATTCACTCAAGCATCGGCTTACGAATCAATCCCGATGCATCGGGACTCGCGTCCAACGAATTGTTAGACGCGGGTGGGCACGACCTAAACGGTCGGGACTCTAAAGAGTTTTTGTGTAGTCGAAAATGTCTTCCAATACTTGAGCTTACAATGAACTAATACAAAGGTTGCCTCTTCAGGAACTCTGGTGATGTAGCTGTAGCGATATTGTAAATTTGGATTGACGTAAGTTTGTTTTTCTACGATTCGCTTAAAGCCGGCAACGTCTATTGAGTTAGGAAAGAATATCTGATGTCGTATGTCTTCTCCGCCGTCTCTTACCTGGTCGTCTTTGGTCAGGTAGCGCAATCTTATTCTCATGTCTTGAATCGAGTACCGAACGAGCCCCTTATTTTCAATATAGGCGCTTGCTTCCACCAGCCAATATTTGTCTTGTTTGCCCACAAAGTCCAGGTCGATTTTGAATTCTGCCCGAGGTTCCCGGACCCGTCTGGCGTAAGCCCAAGCTCCGGCAAATATCAGAGCAACAACATTGATGCTGGCTTGGATTATTGAAAGCCAATTACTAAACTCAGTCAGTTTCATATCGTCATAAGTGAACGAGCGCCTAACGTCCGAGTTGACGCGGCGGCGCGCATTCACTCAAGCATCGGCATACGAATCAATCCCGATGCATCGGGACTCGCGTCCAACGATTTATCGCAATAGCTGTTTTCATTTTTTAGTGCTTTCGAGTTTGATATTACGGACTCCGCGCAAGATTCCGTCATCGCCGCGCGTCAATTTGATAATCGAGTTAGATCCGCCACGTCCTGTTAATTCCGCCTTTTCTTCTGGTGTGATGTAAGGGTCGCCTTCAAACCAATATTCGTCAATTGAATATTCTGGAATTTGCGAACTGTAAATGTTCGCGTGAATATGAGCCGGCGTAGTTCTTTTCGGATACGGCGCGGGCTTGATAGTTTTGAACTCATACTTTCCGTCTTTGCCTGTTTTCATCCAACCGCGCAATCTCGGATTATAAGCATCATCATCTTTGTTGTAGTAACCGGTCGAATCAGTATGGTAAACAAAAAGCACGATTCCTTCAGCTGGAGTTATTCCATCAGGTTGATAAATTGTCCCAGACATTATCAACGGTTCACCCTTTTCATCTTTAGAAGCAATGGTTGTTTGCCAGGAAATGTTTTTCGGCGCAATACAGGAACTGCACGGCATACTTCCAAATCCAGCCGTATAAGGCAGTCGTGTAGTTTGGGGGACGACGTCGGGATGAGCCGAACATCCACTAAGATTAAATATGCCAAATGACAAGGCCGGAAGTGCAGCGGCACCTATCGACGCGCTTTTGATAAATTCTCTGCGACTCAAGTTTGCATCTTTACTCATATCAACCGCACTTCTTCAAATTTCAGTCTCCAATTTCCATAGTGAAGAAATCTAACGTTTGAGTTGACGCGGCCGCGCGAATTCAAATCCGCATTCCGCAATTCCATGGCTCCCGCGTCCAACGATTTATTATGTCCGATCCTCGATGACAGGCGGATTATGCACGGGATCGGGATGATCAAAAGGCACCGCCCACAAGTCCTGTCGCCAGCGGTCCGCGAATTGTTGGGCGAGTGTTTCACGCGCGATTTTGCGACGGCCGGATTTGCGCTTCGGATCGATTAATTGCAAGTGGCCCAATTCATGTAAGAACACGTTGTAAAGAAGAAAGCGACGCACCGCGAGTTCCGGCCATTGCTTACCGCGCACCGCGCCGAACAACTCTGGATACTGGCCACGCCTCAACCCACGCGTGAGGCTAACACGCGGCGGCAACGCGCCGATACAGATTCTATGTTCGCGTGGTTTGGCGGATGCAAGGATGCGGACGCCCCAGCTCTCATCGTTGAAGTGGACCTCCCGCAGACGATTCCAGACTTCTTTCGGCAGACGAGCCAAAACCGTCATCACATCGGATTCGGTAAGATAGTGCTTTCGGTCAGCGCCGACATGCGAGGATGTGAATTTTATTTTCGCCATGAACTACTGAAGTCAAAAAATAATGGCATAACGTGTGAGTTTGACCGGGCGCGGCGATTAGATTGAACCTTCCATTCAATCAAGCAAGTTGTGAAACACCCTATTCGCTCCGGTCCAACGAGTTGTCATACGGCGGTTTCGGCAACGCGGTCGCACCTACCAAAGTAAGTTTCAAAATCATCACGCTCGATCATGTCCGCGACAACTTCTTCGATGCGCGGGCGGGTTACTTCGTCGACGAGAATCATGTCGGTCGCGACGAAATACTTGCCATCCAGACATTCGCCGGTACCACGATTCTTGTTGGCGAGCGAAAGGATGTTTTGGTACGAGAAAAACGTGGCAACCCACCGCGCGCCATTTTCGAACGTAACAATCACATCGCTGTTGTCGTCGATAGGGGTCCATTCGCTAGGAGCCCACTGCTCGGCTTCGATCCAAATTGAATATTTCTGGGCATTCATGAGCGATCGGTATAACGTCGGAGTTGACGCATTGCTACTGACGTAGTGCTTGGACGCCGAAGTTCGAGTTGCGAGTTGAGTTAACCTTAAATCCACCGCGCTAGTTGAAAGTGACGCCAACCGCGGCTCACCTGCGATGAGTTGTTCGCCATTGGTTACGTTCTCCGCGAAAACTTACGATTGCAAAAGGTTTCAATATGTGAACGAAACGATATCGCCACTACCGCGTCGGTCGACAAGACAATAGCCAGGAACTGAGCGGCAGGTATCAACTGGCGCGAGCCCGTTACGTTGCCAAAGGCAATGTCGCTCGCAAACGATTGCCCGATGACTAAGATTGGTATTGAAAGGGCCGAAAGTCCGCCCGTCAACTCTTCGATAGATATTACGGAGTATAAAATTCCGACCGCCAGGGCAATTGCCAGGTAGGTCATCGAAAACGGCAAAAAGAACAAGGTGATGCCAAGCGCTGGGAGGCAGATCGCTAACGAAATTACCTTCGGCAGAGAGAAAATATGATGGGGATTAGATTTCATACGCGTGGAACCGATGCCGAACGTTGGAGTTGACGCGGCGGCGCGGTTTCAAATCCGCAATTCGCAATCCGAATTCCGAAATTCTCGGGCCGCCCTAGTCCAGCACCACTCTCCATTCGTCTATCTCGTTTCTTATCAATCTGGCAATAAAGCCAATACTCCACACCAACACCATTACGCCAAACATTATGATGTTCAAGAAGGTGAGCATCCAGAGCATAGCAGACAGGTATTCGACTGATAATGAGGCATGCATCCACCAAATAGGGCTGGGCAACACAATGAAAGAGAGCGATGTTCCGAGGAGAGAGGTGCCGACCCAATTCAGCCTGATACTCTTCAAGGGCAAAGTGACATATCTGTCTAGCAGCCAGAACACGCTCAAGTAGCAACACGCGGCCATCAAAATATAGGGAATGAGGCTTAGCCATTTAACCGGCCCAAGACTAGACTCGCTTATCCACAGTTCAAGGCCAAAGCACATCGAGCAAACCATCGAACCAGCAATCTCAAATCGACGACGACTGTTTTCAATCTGTTCCTCAGTCATTTCCGCTTAACCTTTCAAGCGAGGCATCTAACGTTCGAATTCACCGGGCACGGGCGCAGACATTCATGTCACGATCTCACGAACAAGTTTGAGAAACACGCCGTCCCGCGCTCCGGAGCAAATGAGTTGTTTGGCGGTGGCGAACGAGAAGTATCATCCCCTGCTGAAAGTTACTTTTTCCTTTCGTGTGTCAACAATCCAGGAACCTACTGTTTTGCCGTCAATCAAATAGCTAACCGAGAACCAGTGTGTGCTGTCCAAAGTGCCAGGTGAAACTGGACGACGGACTGTCCATTGTCGCTTGTCTGTGTCAAACCACCACCGTTCATCTGGCGTCACATATTCCTTTTGTTTCCTCAGTTCCGCCGTCGCATGTTGCAACTCAAGTTTACAAATAACCTCCTGTTGAGTACGCCAGACCAAAGACAAGGCAACATTATGCGGAGGTAGTGCTCCTTTGTCTTTAGCCAGAGGATGCAGGTCTGGCATGTATTGGCCGTCAACGCGTCGCAGCGATAAGCCGCATACGCTAAGAAAGAGGAGGATTGTTCGTCTTGAGATCATCGTATGCGCCTCTCCTCACGGCTAACCAACGCCTGAATTAAGCCGCGCCGAGAAGTGGCGTCGGCTTGAATGAATTGCTAGGCGCCGTTGTCCCACCCATAGCGCCGTCTTACTTCCGCGATCTCACGGACGACAAGCTTTTCGAGCACCGACTTATCAAGATCAGCAAGCTGCTTGAAGTACAGGCAACACTTGCCCATCTTGTGCTTGCCAAGCCTGGACAGCAAGGTTCTTTGCTCCTCTCCTTCAGCCAACAGGTAGACCACCAGTTCTCGACCACGGATGGCAAAGGCCACCAAAGGGGCTTCCGAAGTTCGTCCACTCTCGTAGGTGTACCGGTAGGAGCCATAACCGACCATGCTGGGTCCCCACATTTTTGGTAAGTGCCGGGTGACTTTCTTGAACAGAGCCATCAACTCGCGGCAGTCGGTGCGTTGCTGCGCGTTGGCTCTTGAGGCGATGTAGTCCTCGACGCTGGCGTCGGTGGGCTTGGTCTTGTTTTCGGGCATAGAGATAGTCCGTGATTGCCGGTTGCCAGCGCCTAAGGCCTGAGTTGACGCGGCCGCACCTATTCAAATCCGCAATCCGCATTCCGAAATTCTCGGGCTCCGTGGCTCGCGTCCAACGATTAGTTACTCGGGTCGCGGTGCAGGAGAACATAACCAGGCCACGCAAGCTATCCGTCCGACTGCTCATACCGGTCATGACTCAGCAACAAGACCAGCGAGCCTGCCAGTGCGGCACCCGCGATTATGGTGAAGACCGGCCCCAACCAAAGCTCAAGGCGCCCGAAGGAAAGCGGTTTGCCTTGGGCAGCAAGCCAGTAACGCAGATTGGCCCCCCGCCAGAACACCGCTGTCGTCCAGCCCCAGCCCGTCGCCAGCAGGCCCTCGGCGTAAGACCGTCGCCTGCGAAGACTGATGATACCCCAGAGCAGAATCCCGGCGCCGAACACATTCACGACGTAACCAGAAAGTCGAGGGGGCGCACTCCGCCAACTGAGATACGTCTCAATCGGGACGAAGCCGACCACCCAAACCCAGGTGAACCAAACGAGAATTGACTTAAGCATTCTTCACCAGCCGCTGGTGGGATCTGCGTCCGTGCATCCGCGCCGTTGTTCGACGGCGTCTGCGAATCAAGGAGCTATCCGCAAGTTCAAAAGTATCAATGTACCAGGCTCGTGGGCCTTCAGTACGGTCATTGTGAAGCTCTTTCAAAGTAGCGGCTCAGCTACCAGAAGTTCCACCATGGTTTCTTCCGGGGAGATCGATCCCGATGGATTAGGTCACTCAGCTTTGCTAACGCAATGTCCATGGTTTGATCGGAGATCCCTCGATCAGGAACGACGCATGGATACATCTTCATCTGGGTCAGATCGAGTTTGTCGCCTGCGGCGTCCATCGCTTTCAGGATCGCATTCGATTCCGCGTGGTAAAGGCAAAGCGACCGGAAGTCGTCAGTCGTCATAGTTTCGCGCAATTCAGCGGCGAGCGCCCGGGCACGCGCGTAAGATGGAATTGACATCAGGGGCACGTCCGTTTCGACGCTACCATCCCTACGAGCACGAATAATGGTAGAGGAAAACTGCACTCCATGTTGCTCAAAGAGCGTCCGGCTGAAAGCGATCGTCGAGATGGACTCGGCTTCCTGGATAAGGTCCGGATCAAATCCCTCTGGAACCATCGCTTCCATTAGTCGGTCGACGGAATCGTGCTTAGAAAAGTTCTGGGCAAAATAGCGGATGGTTCGATCAAGCTCCGCTCGCCGGCGGATCTCTGGCGAGTTGCGCGGAAACTCGAAAACGGCGAACCGCGTCAGGTAGCCTGAATCGGACCCGACTATTCCGGCTGGCCAATCCGGATCATGATGGGACACTTCGTGTCCGTCGATCTCCAACTCGCGACTCCAACCTTTCTCTCCTTTCGAGACAATAGAAACTTTTGCGAGATGCACCCTGCGTGGCGCCGCGAACTCAGCCGCAAAGCGAAACCATGGTTTCGTGTCGTCCACCGTCGACAGAATCTGTCCTTGGTCCAAGCCGCGCGCGAACGAGGGTCCGACGAAGGCGCGGAGGTGAGGTAGACCATAGTCGCCTCTGGAATAGCCCTGCAAGGGATCACCGTCGGCAACACCCGCCTGGCAGGACATGCAGAGCGGCTTGTCATCAAGGAACGACTTGATCGGACCGGCCACGCCAGTGAGCCAGATCACAGAGGCCTCTCTCAACGCAGCTTCTGGGGTGTCTCCAATTCCGAACAGGCAGGCATCGAGAATTTCTTCCTCATACTCATGCAACGTCGTCAACACGTGTGCGTGAACCCTGGTGACTCCAGACCGACCCGTATCTTTCAACTCGGCGCGCAACGTTACACGGCCATCAAAAAGTTGTAACGCGTCGTCGCTGAGGCGCGTCCAGCCGCCAAGGTCTCCTCCATGCTCGACCACGCCTCTTTCGATCAGCGCAAGCAAATCTTCCGATTCAGACATCGATTTCTCCTCTGCTCAAGACAGGTTGCGCTACGCCTTGCCGCGACGCCGGACCAAACAAGTTGAGCATAAGGCTATCCGCGCTCCGGTCCGACGATTTGTTGGGTTGCGCCCGATGTTAATACGCCAACCCAGCACAAAGTCAACGAGGATGTTTGCGTCAACGAGCCGCGGAGCGGCGGCAGAGTTTAGTCCATGGTGAGCGAGCGGAGCGAAGCGTAACCCTGGGATCACGTTAACCTTTGATTTCAGCGTCGGCCTTAGCCGGCGAAATCGCTTGATCAGGACGCCAGCCTCGGCAAATTCTTGACCCGCACGCATAGCGTAGGAATAATGTGCCCATCCTATTGGGCTTCGACGGGAGGGACCGCGCTTCACGAGCTTACGCACCATTTGACCGCACAACAAAGATTCTGAAGGTTATTTCTTCTCTGTGCATCCTGAACTGGTGTTGAGTAGTCCATTTGAAAATCCGTTTGGAAAACCTAATCGAAAGAAGGTCACGATGAAATTACATGCTCACCTGGCGTTTCTCGTCATTCTCATGGCCACGCTGATTTCCGGTTGGTGTGATAACCGCCAGCCGCCACCACCACAACCACCAACGCCTACTCCGACGCCGGTGCAGTCATTGACGACCGCACCGGGCAGGCTACAAGTGCAGACTGAGAAAGAGGTCACCTTTTATCCAACTTACGGTTACAGAGCAGGGACGAACTGGAATGCTGAACTGCGTGGTTGGGTACATGAGGACCGGAAAACCCGGGCAGAGGGCGTGGTTAAGTTCCTCAAACTGGTCGCCAAATGCAACGACGCCGAAGTGACCAGTGTCCGATCGCGCTCAGCCGATTTCGCCGATGACAACAAAACCAATGAAAAGGTGGTGGTAAAGTTCGACTCTGACCCTGATGACAAAGCATATGAGTTTACCAATAGTAAGGGTGATGGGATCGTCAAACTGGCTTTGGATCTAACCGATGACAAGGCGAAGCGGTTGCTGGAACAACAGCACTCGTCGAATGGATGGTTAACCTATCGCGCAGTGTCAAAGGACCATACCGGTTTGGGTCGAGTCAGGTTAATCGAACGAGATCCAAATGGAGTCTCCCTCATCACTGACATCGACGACACGATCAAGATGACCGAAGTCCCTGCTGGTACGGATACGGTCTTTCGAAATACGTTCTGTCTTGATTTCAAGACCGTCGTCGTCCCCGACATGGCCGCGTCTTACAAAGAGCTCAAGGATATTCCCATCCACTATGTTTCGGGGGGACCCGAGCAGTTGTTTGGGCCGCTCTATGATTTTCTGATCACTGGCCCAGGCGGCTTCCCGGAAGGCACGTTTCATTTGAAGCCTTTCTCGTCTCATCCTTCGCTTGAATCGACGAGTAATCTCATCGAATTCCTGGGGAGTTCTTTGCAGGTAACGTTTAACCACAAGCTCCACGAGATCAATGCGCTGATGGACAAATTCCCTGAGAGGAAATTCATTCTGGTCGGAGATTCCGGAGAGATTGACCCGGAGGTCTACAACGAGATCAGGAAAAAACGGCCGGCCCAGGTCCAGGAAATCCGGATTCGAGATCTGATCAACGATAACGTCGTTAATAACTTCAGGCTGACGGGGATGACTGTGATCCCGGTTAATCCCATCGTCTGCGTTGACGACAAACATTTCGACAATCTCCTGAAAATGATGAAGAAGCACCTTACAGAGAAATACATTCGGAATCCGGCTTGCCCGAGGAAGAGCTGACGCAACAAACTTTCTGACGTCTGGAGATCAAACAGACGTCTGACAACTTATTCCCCTACCTTCAGACTTCATGGGGGTGCTTGGAAGGGATCCTCAATCCTCCCACGATGACGATAATGGTGGCGGCTATTGCTTCCGCTGCGAGAAAGAAGTTCAACGCATGGGCCTCGAGTGCGAGACCGCCACAGACGTTCGCCATCAGGTGCACCAAGATCGCAAGCAGCAGATTGGCGCCAGTCCGCAAGTAGATTGCGGTGTCGAAGATCGCAATCGATACGACTCCCAGTGTGAAAATCGGAAACGACACCTGTGTTTGTGGCATGCCCGGAATAAAAAACAACGGCAGATGCCAAGAGGCATGAATGAGCCCCAGCCTCAGGCTGGCGTTAAGCGGTGAAAAGCGCTCAAGCAACTGTGGCAGCGCGAATCCACGCCAGCCGAATTCCTCGCCGACGGGGCCCGGGTCTTTCATAATTGCCGCCGCCAACCCATAGAAGATCAGCGGCAAGCGGGGCAGTCCGATCGACGCTAATTGAAACAGCGCGGCGGTCTGCAACGCGACGATCGTGATCGCGGCGTACCCGAGGATGACAAACAGGTACCAGTGCGGCGCAGCCCGCCACGGCATCAGCCGTTGCCCCAGGCGTCGCAAGCCGGCGCGGCCCGCGTATCTCGTTGTCAGCACGATTCCGGTAAGGCTGACGGAATACGCGGCCAGATAATAAAGCGGGCTTGACGTCGACAGCGGTTGCCATCCCGGTATCCAGTGGCCGAGCAGCAGTGCGATGCCGCCGATTACCCAGGTGAGAGCAAAGGCGAGTATGAAGAAGATGCGGACTGGTGACACCATCCGATTCAGGTCTTCAGTGCAATGCGCCGCCATGTTAGGTTCAGAAGAGATGGCGCATAACATTTGGCATCACCGGGGCGCGCGAACGGCACGGGTTGAATCTTACGAAATTCGCTTCGCGCGCTCCGGTGCCTGCCAGCTGTCATGTCGCGCTTACTAGCGGTTTGTTTCATTAACAAGGTTCTGGACGTATGAATTAGATGAGCCATAGCTTACGATTGCCACATCCAGATCAACATGCCTGTAGGGGTTCAAGGCACGCCGGATTCCCCCAATAATCCAA
>Ga0157380_10003677_pt1 | contig 10550 bp, 12 predicted proteins | sample S35metaG_FD_119757 | JGI IMG/M metagenome (GOLD analysis project Ga0157380, IMG submission 119757) | Switchgrass rhizosphere microbial communities from Kellogg Biological Station, Michigan, USA - S3-5 metaG | ecosystem: Host-associated > Plants > Roots > Rhizosphere > Soil | place: USA...
CAGGCGATCAGCACCGGGCCGCGCTCGCGCAGCTGCAGCGCCTTGAGGATCTCCCAGGCGACCTTGACCTCCTCCTCGGCGTGGAAGGTCGAGAGGCTGATCCGGATCGTGTCGCCGATCCCGTCGGCGAGCAGGGTCCCCAGGCCAACCGCCGATTTCAGCGATCCGCCCCATTTCGTCCCCGCCTCGGTCACGCCGAGGTGAAGCGGGTAGGGAATCTTCTCCGAGAGCAGGCGGTTGGCGGCGATCGTGTACGGCACGTTGGTCGACTTGATCGAGACCTTGAAGTTCTCGAAGTCGAGTCCCTCCATCAGCTCGACGAACTCGATCGCGGCGGCGACCAGCGCCTCGACCGGCGCTTCCCGCTCGAGCTCGTGCAGGTGCTTGGGCAGCGAGCCGGAGTTGACCCCGATCCGCATCGGCACGCCTTTCGCGTTCGCCTTCTCGGCGACCTCGGCGACCTTGTCGCGGCCGCCAATGTTGCCCGGGTTGAGGCGGATGCAGTGGGCGCCGGCGTCGATCGCTTTCAGCGCCAGGGTGTGGTTGAAGTGGATGTCGGCGATCACCGGGATCGGCGATTCCCGCACGATCGTCTTCAGCGCCTCGGCGTCCTGCTCGCGCGGCACCGCGCAGCGGACCAGGTCGGCGCCGGCATCGGCCACCTTGCGGATCTGCTCCATCGTTGCCGGCAGGTTGGCGGTCTCGGTCTTGGTCATCGTCTGCACGGCAACCGGCGCGCCGCCGCCGATCGGCACGCTGCCGACGAATATCTGCCGCTTGGAAGCCATATTTGAAGCTTATTGAGCCCGGCTAGCGGACTTCGAACCCCTCGCCGGTGATGCGGCCGATGTCGTTCGAGAGACCGAGGAAGAAGAGCATCAGGACGAGGGCGATGCCGATCGCGGTCGCCCGCTCCATCACCCGCAGCGAGACCGGGCGGCCGCGCACTTTCTCGACCAGGCTCCAGAAGATGTGGCCGCCGTCGAGCGGCAGGATCGGCAGCAGGTTGACCAGGCCCAGCGAGAGGCTGACGAAGGCGAGCAGGAGCAGCGCCCGCTCGAGGCTTTTCTCGACCACCTGGTGGCCGACGTCGCTGATCCCGACCAATCCGGACACCTGCTCCCGCTGTTGCTTTTCGAACAGGTGGGTGAAGACGTGGACGGTGCCGGTGGCGACTTCCCCGATCGCGTCGCCGGCTTCCGAGGCGGCGGTTCCGGCGCCGACGGGGTGGTTGACGCTGCCGTAGGAGAAGCCGATCAGGGCCCGCTTCGCTTCCGCGTCGTAGCGCGGATACACGCTGATCGTTTCGAGCTGCCCGTCCCGTCGCACCTGCAGCTGAACCGCGGTCTTCGCCACGCAGCCGTCGACCTGCTTGCCGGCGCATCTGTGGGCGGCGACCGTTTCGCCGAACTTCGTCAGCCGCTCTTCGGTGCCGAGGCCGGCGTAGCGGCGGCCGTCGACGGCGACGATCTCGTCGCCGGGCTCGAGGATCTTCGCGGCGGGAGATCCGTTCCTCACTTCGCCGACGCTCTGCTGGATTTCCTCCCGCCCGCTGGCCCAGTAGACGCCGAAGAGGATGAGGAAGGCGAGGGCGATGTTCACCGCCGGTCCCGCCGCGACGACGACGATCCGCTTCCAGATGTCCTGCCGGTAGTAGGAGCGGTGGGCGACCTCTGGAGGCACCTCCTCCTCCGGGTTCATGCCGGTGATTTTCACGTAGCCCCCGAGCGGGATCGCTTTCACCCCGTACTCGGTCTCCCCCCGTTTGAACGACCAGATCGTCGGCCCGAAGAAGAGGAAGAAGCGCTCGACCCGCATCCCGGTCGCCTTGGCGGCGAAGAAGTGCCCCGCCTCGTGGAGGATGATCAGGAAGCAGAAGCCGACGAAGACCCAGATCCAGCTCATGCGGGCATCAACCCCCGAACCTGCTCTTCGCTGCGCCCCCGCGCCTCGGCGTCGGTGGCGAAGAGGTCGTCGAAGTGGGTCAGCGGCTGGGCAGGCATTTCCTCCAGCACCCGCTCGATGACCGCGGCGATCCCGGTGAAGGGGATCTGCTCTGCGAGGAAGGCGGCGACGGCGACCTCGTCGGCGGCATTCAGCACGCAGGGCGCCGACCCTCCCGCGGCACCGGCCTCCAGCGCCAGTCGCAGGCAGGCGAAAGTCTCCAGGTCGGGCTGCTCGAAGGTCAGGGCGCCGACCGCGGCGAGGTCGAGCTGCGGCAGGTCGACGTCGGCCCGCTCGGGATAGTGCAGCGCGTAGGAGATCGGCACCCGCATGTCGGGATAGCCGAGGTGCGCCAGCGAGGCGCCGTCGTTGAGATGGACCAGCGAGTGGATCAGCGACTGCGGGTGGATGACGACGTCGATCCGCTCGTAGGGGACGGCGAAGAGGTGGTGTGCCTCGATCGCCTCGAACCCCTTGTTCATCAGCGTCGCCGAGTCGATCGTGATCCGCCCCCCCATCCGCCAGGTCGGGTGGGCCAGGGCGTCGGCGACGCTGACGCCGGCCAGGTCCTCGCGGCCGCGGAAGGGACCGCCGGAAGCGGTCAGGACGAGCTTGTCGACGGTCCCCGGCGGCTCGGAGTTGACGAGCTGGAAGAGGGCCGAATGCTCGGAGTCGACCGGCAGCAGGCGCGCTCCGGTCGCCTCGGCCAGGGCCATCACCAGCTCACCGCCCAGCACCAGGCTCTCCTTGTTGGCGAGGGCGACGTCGATCCCCTCGCTGAGAGCGACGATCGTCGAGCCGAGCCCGGCGGCACCGACGATCGCGTTGAGGACCAGGTCGGGTTCGGTGGTGGCGATCAGCTCCCGAACCCCCACCTCGCCGGCGAGCACGCGTCCGCTCCAGCTGTCGCGGGCGCTGTCAGCGGCCCCCTCGTCGGCCAGGGCGATCACCGGCACGCCGTGCTCGCGCGCCTGCGCAACCGTCGCCTCCCAGCCCGAGCCCGCCGCCAGGCCGACGGCCTGCAGCTCCTGAGTGGCGCCGATCACCTCGAGCGCCTGCGTTCCGATGGACCCGGTCGAGCCGAGTACGAGGACCTTCTTCATGCCCGACAGAGGATACGGAGCCGGACAGGCGGTTCAGTAAACGACCGCGACTGAGAGGTAGTAGCCGACGACCACGGTGAAGAAGACGGCGTCGAGGCGGTCGAGGAGGCCGCCGTGGGGGCCGAAGAGGGTGCCGGTGTCCTTGGTCCCGAGGTCGCGCTTCAGCATCGACTCGAAGAGGTCGCCGACGGGGGCGACCGCGGCGACCGCGGCGCCGATGATCAGGGCATCGACCCCCGAGAGCCAGTCCTGGTAGAGGCCGGCGAACCAGAAGCCCATGGTGCCGATCACGAAGCCGCCGATCAGTCCCTCGATCGTCTTGTTCGGCGACAGGTTGGGGGCGATTTTGTGGCTGCCGAACATCCGCCCGGTGGCGTAGGCCGCGGTGTCGGCGACGAAGGTGCCGACGAGGACGTCGATCAGCAGGGCCGCCCCGTGGTCGGGCAGGTCGCGGAGGAAGACCGCGTGGGCGAGCGGGATCCCGATCCAGGCGATCGCCAGCAGCGTCACCCCGATCGAGACCGTGGCCCCGTCGCGGTAGCGGGCACGGGCGGCAAAGCCGAAGAGCAGGAGGAAGGAAGCGGCGAAGACCATCAGCACGCTGTAGGAGGTGCCCAGATAGGCGGCGGCGACCAGCCCGGCCACCGCGATATAGGCGGGGACGACCATCGGCCGGTAGCGCTGCGCGATGCCGGCGAACTCGCCCACGGCGATGACGCCGAGCCCGATCATCGCCGCCGCGAAGACGTACTCCCCGATCACCGTGATCGCGATCGCGAAGACGATCCAGGGCAGCGCCACCAGGACCCGCTTCGCGGTCTCGCCGCTGCCGCGTCGTTTGCGTGGCTCGCGCGGCGGCCGCGGGTCCTGCGGCGGCTCGTCCTCGAACATCTCGTCGTCGAAGAGGTCGGTTCTCACGCCCGGCTCCCGAAGCGGCGCTGCCGCGTCTCGTACTCGTCCAGGCAGGCTTCCAGCGCGGCGCGGTCGAAGTCGGGCCAGAGCTCGTCGCGGAAGACGAGCTCCGAGTAGGCGCACTGCCAGAGCAGGTAGTTGGAGAGGCGCTGCTCGCCGCTGGTCCTGATCAGCAGGTCCGGATCGTTCATCTCCGGCGCGTAGAGGCGCCCCCGGAACTCCTCCTCCGAGCCTCCCTCGAACTCGCGGGCGGCGTCGAGGATCTCAGCCCGGCCGCCGTAGTTGAAGGCGACGTAGAGGACGATGCGGTCGTTGCCGGCGGTTTCCTCTTCCGACCAGCGCATCCGCTCGATCAGCGCCGGGTCGAGGCCCTCGCGGCGCCCGATGTAGCGCATCCGCACGCCTTCGGATTTCAGCTCCGGGGTTTCCGAGCCGATCCGCTCGCCCATCATCTGGAAGAGGCCGCGGACCTCCTCCTCGGGCCGGCTCCAGTTCTCGGTCGAGAACGAGTAGACGGTCAGCTCCTCGATCCCCAGCTCGGCGGCGTCTCGCAGGCGCGCCTTCAGGGTGTCGGCGCCGGCGCGGTGTCCCTCGACGGTGGGCAGTCCGCGCTGACTGGCCCAGCGACCGTTCCCGTCGGTGATGATCGCTACGTATCTGGCTGCGGTCACGCTGCGGTGGCCCGCCTCAAACTTCGAGGATCTCTTCTTCCTTGCCCTTGAGCAGGGAGTCGATCTCGGCGATCGCCTCGTCGGTCTGCTTCTGCAGCGCCGCCTCGGCGCGGCGCTCGTCGTCCTCGCCGGCTTCGCCCTCTTTTTTCAGCTCGCGCAGGTCGCCGATGATGTCGCGGCGGACGTTGCGGATCGCGATCCGGCCCTCCTCGGCGACCCCGTGCACCACCTTGACCATCTCCCGCCGCCGCTCCTCGGTCATCTCCGGGATCTGCAGGCGGATCAGGTTGCCGTCGTTGCTCGGGGTGAGGCCGACGTCGGACTCCTGGATCGCTTTCTCGATCCCGCCCAGGGCGCCCTTGTCGAAGGGGGTGACGGTCAGCAGTCGCGCATCCGTGGCGGCGACGTTGGCCAGCTGCTTCAAGGCCGTCGGGGTGCCGTAGTAGTCGACCGTGATCCGGTCGAGCAGGTGCGGTGAGGCGCGGCCGGTCCGCACGGTGGCAAGCTCGCCACGGCTGGACTCGACCGATTTGGCCATCCGCTCCTTGGCGTCTGCGAGCAGTTCGTCGATCAGCTCCACTTGGGTCCCGTCCTCGTCACTCGTCGGGGGAGCTGGAGACCAGCGTCCCCACCTTCTCGCCGGAGACGATCCTATCTATGTTGCGCTCGTCGCCCATGTTGAAGACGTAGATCGGCAGGTCGTTGTCCATGCAGAGCGAGAGCGCGGTCGAGTCCATCACCCGCAGGCCGCGCTCGATCGCCTCCCTGTGCGTGATCGCGGGGATGAAAGTGGCGTCGGGGTTGGTCGCGGGGTCGGAGTCGAAGACCCCCTCCACCCCGTTCTTCGCCATCAGGATCCCCTCGGCGTGGATCTCCAGCGCCCGCAGGGCCGCCGCGGTGTCGGTCGTGAAGAACGGGTTGCCGGTGCCGGCGGCGAAGATCACCACCCGGCCCTTCTCCAGGTGGCGCATCGCCCGGCGGCGGATGTAGGGCTCGGCGACCTCCTGGACTTCGATCGCCGACATCACCCGCGTGTACTGGCCCTCGCGCTCGAGCGCGTCCTGCAGGGTCAGCGCGTTGAGGATCGTCGCCAGCATCCCCATGTAGTCGCCGGTGGCGCGGTCCATGCCGCTGGCGGCGCCGTCGAGGCCGCGGTAGATGTTGCCGGCGCCGACGACGATCGCCACTTCCACCCCGCGCTCGCGGACCGTCGCGACCTGCTTGGCGATCCGCTCGACCTCAGCACCGTCGGTGCCGAAGTCCTGGCTGCCCATCAGGGCCTCGCCGGAGAGCTTCAGCAGGATGCGCCCGAAGCGCGGCTCGGCGGAATCAGTCACTGCGGGGCAGCTTATTCGCCGACGCGGAAGTAGGAGAAGCGGCCGATCTGGATGTTCTCTCCGGTTTTCGCCGCCAGCTCCTGGCGCAGCTCCTCGATCGTCTTGCCCTCATGCTTCTCGGTGTTGACGTGGGTCTGGTCGAGCAGCGCCACTTCGCTCCCCCACTTGTCGAGCTGACCCTGGACGATCTTCTCGACCACGTTGTCGGGCTTGCCTTCTTCGCGCGCCTTCTCCTCGAAGACCTTCTTTTCGGCCTCGCGCTCCTCGGCGGGTATTTCCTCGGTCGTGACGTACTGCGGTGCGGTTGCGGCGGCGTGCAGGGCAACCTGGTAGGCGAAGACCCTGAACTCCTCGTTGCGGGCGACGAAGTCCGTCTCGCACTGGACTTCGACCATCGCCCCGACCTTGTCGTTGGCGTGGATGTAGGAAGCGACGACGCCCTCGCTGGTGCCGCGCCCTTCGCGCTTGGCGGCTGAGGCCTGACCCTTCACCCGCAGCAGCTCGACGGCACGCTCGACATCGCCATCGGCCTCGACCAGCGCCGATTTGGCGTCCATCATCGCCGCCCCGGTCCGATCCCGAAGCGCCTTCACGTCAGCAGCGGTAACGCTCATTTCGACTCCTCGGCTTTCTCGTCCGCAGCGCTCTCGGTCGCCTGCTCCTCGGACGGCTTCTCCTCCGCAGGCGCCTCCTCGGCAGCGGGCTCTGCCACCTCAGCGGCCGGAGCCGCCTCTTTAGACGCCTCTGCCGCGGGTGGCGACGATGCGGGACCCGCGCCGGTTGGCGCGGGGGGCGTATCGGAGACAGGACCCGCGGCCCCAGCGCCCTGAGCCTGAGCGACTTTCTCGGCAGCCTGAGCCTGGGCTTTTTTAGCCTCAGCCTCGGCTTTCACTTTCCGAGCAGTCTCTTCTTCGTGCTGTTTAGCCTCCTCGGCTTCCTTGCGCGCTTTCTCTTCCTCCTCGCGCTTCTTCCGCTCTTCCTCGTCGCGTTTGCGCCGCTCCATCTCTTCGGCGATCCGCTTTTCCTCCTGGACGCGCCAAGACGAGGAACCCTCCTCGACGGCCGTGCCGATCGTGCCGATCACCAGCTCGCAGGAGCGGATCGCGTCGTCGTTGCCGGGGATCACGTAGTCGACCGGGGTCGGGTCGCAGTTGGTGTCGACCAGGCCGATGATCGGGATCCGCAGGCGGGCGGCCTCGTTGACCGCGATCTCCTCGGTTTTCAGGTCGGCGACGAAGACGGCGTCGGGCAGGCGGTCCATATCGCGGACACCGCCGAGGTTGAACTCGAGCTTGGCGAGTTCGGCCTCCATCCCCATCCGCTCCTTGGTCGGCAGGAGGTCGAGTTTGCCCTCCTCTTTCCAGCCGTTGAGCTCGTGGAGACGGGCGATCCGGCCCGACATCGTGTTGAAGTTGGTCAGCAGGCCGCCCAGCCAGCGCTTGTTGACGTAGGGCATCTGGCATTTGTCGGCCCATTCCTGGATCGTGTCGCGGGCCTGCTTCTTGGTGCCGACGAAGAGGACGGTGCCGCCCCCGGTGGCGAGCTCGCCGGCGAATTTGCGGGCGTTCTCCAGCAGCGCCTCGGTCTGCAGCAGGTCGATGATGTGGATCCCGTCCATCTCGCCGAAGATGAAGCGGCGCATGTTCGGGTTCCAACGGCGCGTCTGATGGCCGAAGTGGACTCCGGCCTCGAGCAGCTCTTTGAGTTCTGCCTCTGGCATTCAATTCTCCTTGGTTTTGGTGAAGCTCCCGTTCCGCTAGCCGGGACCCGTCGGTGAACGGGCAGGATCCGGTGTCGCAACCGAACGGGGGTCGATTTGAGCGATCAATTGTAGAGCGGTGAGGCTACGCGGCGTGTGCCGCCTCCAGTGCCGTCGCCAGATCGTCGGGCAACGGTGAGGTGAAGCCGAGCTGCTCCCCGCTCCGCGGGTGGACGAAGGCGAGCCGGTGAGCGTGGAGGAACTGGCGCCGCAACCCGTACCGTTCGGCGCCGCCGTAGGTGGAATCGCCGGTGAGCGGATGGCCGATGGCGGCGAAATGGGCGCGGATCTGGTGGGTGCGCCCGGTCTCCAGGCGAGCCTCCAGGTAGCTCTCCCGCGGCAGCAGCTCCTGCACCGTGAAGTGGGTCCGGGCCTGGCGCGATGCCGCGCCGGAGACCGCCATCCGGTGCCGCTGCCGGGCGGCGCGACCGATCGGCGCGTCGATCGTCCCGGTGCGGGAGGCGAGGCGGCCGCCGGCGAGCGCCAGGTAGATGCGCTCGACCTCGCGGTCGCGCACCTGTTGCTGCAGCGCCGCGTGGGTCTCGTCGTCGCGGGCGACGACGAGCAGGCCGCTGGTGCCCTTGTCGAGCCGGTGGACGATCCCCGGCCGCTCGGGATCGCCGCCGCCGCCGAGGATCTCGGCCAGCTCGTCGACCAGGGTGGGTCCCTGGTGCGAGGGCGCCGGGTGGACGACCAGCCCCGCCGGCTTGTCGACGACGGCCAGCGAGTCGTCGAGGTGGACCATCCGCAGCTCCGGCTCAGCCACCTTCGGCCTCGGACCCGGACTCCGCTTCCCGTACGAAGATCAGGGCCAGCAGGGCAACGCCGCAGGTGATCGCGATGTCGGCGACGTTGAACGGCGGCCAGGAGCCGACGGCGATGTAGTCGGTCACCTCGCCGGCGAGGATCCGGTCGGCGAGGTTGCCGAGGGCCCCGCCGGCCACCAGCCCGGTCGCGGCCCACATCCCCCGCCGGGCGGGATCGCGGGCGAAGAGGTAGACGATCAGCCCCAGGGCTGCCAGCGTGACCGCAATCAGCCCGACCCCCGCACCGCCGGCGAGGCCGAAGGCGACGCCGCGGTTGTGCGAGAGGGTCAGTTCGAGCGGACCCAGCACCTCGACGTACTCGCCGGGCACGAGGTTGTCCTCCACGATCCCCTTGGCGCCCTGGTCGACGAGGAAGACCAGGGCGCAGAGGACGGCGGCCAAGGCCCAGGGACGCTTCTCGATCCCGCTCACCCGCGGATCAGGCCGACGACGATCGCCTGGGCGATGAAGAGGAGGAACAGGCCGATCATCGGGCTCAGGTCGAGGGCGAAGCCACCGCCTCCGACCGGCGGCAGGAAGCGGCGGAAGAAGTTGAGGTAGGGGTCGGTCACCTCGTGGGCGAAATCGAGGATCGCCTTCAGCCAGGGCCGGTAGGGCATCCGGGGGATGAAGGAGGCGACGATCCTGATGAAGATCAGGATCACGTAGACGAGGAAGAGGGCGCTGACGTAGTCGGCGAGGTCGCCGCGGGTGAGGGCGAGCGGGATCAACCGCGCATCCTCTCCAGCGACGCCTCGACCGCGGCCTCGAAGGCGCGGCGGGCGTTTTCGCGCTCGAGAGCCTCGAGCCCGGCTTCGGTGCTGCCGCCGGGCGAGGCGACCGCTTTGCGCAGATCGGCGGGATGGTGGCGCCGGAGCAGCTCGGCAGTCCCGACGGCGGTCTCCACCACCAGCTCACGGGAGAGATCCGGGTCGAGGCCGTCGGCGGCGCCCGCCTCGGCGATCGCCTCGACTGCCAGCGCCAGGTACGCGGGCGCACATCCCATCACCGCGGTAGCCCCGTCGAACTCCGCCTCGGCGATCTCAACCACGTGCCCGAGCAGGTCGAGCTTCGCCCGTACCGCCTCGCTGGCCGTACCGGCGACGCAGAGAACGCCCTGGCGAACTTCGACGCCAACGTTCGGCATCACCCGCAAAACATGCTCAGCGCCCGCCAGAGCGGCTCCGAGCGCTTCCAAAGGGGTGACAGCAAGGACGGAGACCACCTCTTTGGCCGCGGCCAGGTCAGGAGCCACCTCCTCCAGCTTGTTCGGCTTCACCGCAAGAACAACAAAATCCGCCCGCCGAGCAATCTCCGCGTTCGAAGTAACCTCGCCACCCAGCTCCTCGGCGAGAGCCTGAGCCCGACCCGACCCGCTATCGGAGAACAAAAGCGACTCGAACTCTCCACTCCAACCACGAGCAATCGCCGCAGCCATATTCCCGGAACCGACAAATCCAACGATCACGACCGAGAGACTAGCCGTGTCCCCCCGACCAACCACAGCATCGGCGCGCCTAGGCATGCCGAGCATCCAGCGCAGGTATGCCTAGGCGCGCTCACACGCCCAAGCGCTAAGACTGGTTGAAGAACCCCTTGTCGATCAACCGAGCCTTTTCCTCGGCCGAGACGTCGACGTTCCGCGGCGTCAGCAAGAACATCTTCTCGGCGATCCGCTGCATCCCGCCGTCGAGCGCGTAGGTGAGCCCGGAGCAGAAGTCGATCATCCGCTTCGAGAGCTCATGGTCGGCGGTCTGCAGGTTGAGGATCACCGGCACCGAGCGTTTGAACTGGTCGGCGACCTGCTGGGCGTCGTTGAAGTTGCGGGGGATGACCAGGTGGACCTGGATGTCGCTGCCGCCGTTGTCGTTGTCGACCGGGCGCAGCGTGCGGGTGCGGCTGGCGGCGATCGGCTCGTCGTCGGCGAAGATGTCGTCGATCTCGTCGCGGCGCGGGCGGCGGCTGGTCGGCAGGCGGCGCACCGAGGAGCCGCCTTCCCCACCGCGTTCGCGGCGGCC
>Ga0157380_10003678_pt1 | contig 10549 bp, 5 predicted proteins | sample S35metaG_FD_119757 | JGI IMG/M metagenome (GOLD analysis project Ga0157380, IMG submission 119757) | Switchgrass rhizosphere microbial communities from Kellogg Biological Station, Michigan, USA - S3-5 metaG | ecosystem: Host-associated > Plants > Roots > Rhizosphere > Soil | place: USA: Michigan...
GGCTGCGGGAAGAGCCTTCCTTAGAAATTGGTTTCCTGCCGATCAATCCCCGACTACCCGGCGTCTTGAGAAAACTGCAGGCAATCAAATACGTGCGCACCGTCGTGACTTCGATCTGGTACGTGGCCGCGCTGCTCGCGCGGGTGAGGAAGTATGAAGTCATTCACATCTTCTCGGCTTCTTACTTTTCTTTTGTTCTGGCGCCCACGCCTGCAATTTTGATCTCAAGGCTGTATGGCAAGAGGATTGTACTTAACTATCACAGTGGTGAAGCTAGTGACCACCTTGAACGTTGGCCCTCGGCTATTAAGACCCTGAAGTTGGCGCACGAGATAGCGGTGCCTTCCGAGTATTTGGTGCGAGTCTTTGCTCGGTTCGGATTAAACGCGCAGGCTATTTACAACACGATTGAGACAGACGTGTTTCACTTTCGCGCCCGGCCTCATCCTGGTTTGCGGTTCTTATCAAATCGAAATCTCGAAGCGCACTACGGGGTCGATTCTGTGCTCCGCGCGTTTTCGATTATTCAGAAGCAACATCCGGAAGCGAGCCTGGTAGTGGCCGGCGACGGCAGCCGGCGACGGATGCTCGAGGCGCTTGCACGTGAGCTTGAGTTAAGGAACATTGAATTCACAGGCCAGGTGAATCACGCTCAGGTGACTGAACTTTATGACCGCGCCGACATTTATTTGAATGGGTCGTTGATCGATAACCAACCGCTATCATTATTGGAAGCTTTTGCCTGCGGCCTTCCGGTGGTAACCACTAATGCGGGCGGCATTCCGGACATAGTGAGCAATGAACATACAGGGTTGATGGTCGAGTGCGGAGACCATGAAGGTATGGCCGCCGCCGCCCTGCGCTTGTTGGAAGACACCGAACTCGCGCAGAGGATCATTAGTGAGGCTCGCAACGAATGTCGTAAGTACAGCTGGTCCGCTGTTCGCGATCGATGGGTCCAGTTGTACGAAGGACTGGGCCAAACAGGCGCTAAGAGTTCAAGCTTTGTAACTCCCCTCCCCACTTGTGGGGAGGGGTTGGGGGTGGGGAGGGAAGCACCTGCCACCTCTCCCCTAACCCCTCTCCGCTCGGCGGAGAGGGGGACCGGAAAGACCAGCGTTTCAAGATGAGTAAGCTAAGCAAACTACGGCGGCTGAGTTTTGACGAGCTGCGGGTGCGCGCGATGCAGTCGCTGAACGCGTCGCTTGAGCGTCGGGGTTGGTCTTCACTCGCAAAGCTGCCCAGCGATGACGAGCTGTTCGCTTTATTCGATATTGAGATTGGTTCCGATGAGCAACTGTTTGCGCATTTTCGCACCCGCACAGCGCCTCGGTTTTTTGAAGGCTTAGCGAACAAGCAACAAACTGTTGCCGCAATTCGAACGCACTTTCCTGAATGGGAACGGCAAGCGCTGGAAAAGGCCGAGCACATCATCAAGGGAAAGTTTGATCTGCTCGGTTTGCGCGAGCTTGATTTCGGCGACCCAATCGATTGGCAACTTGAGCCTGTCTCACGCAAACGTTCTTCACTCGATCACTGGAGCCGGTTGAATTATCTCGACGCCGGCTTGATTGGTGACAAGAAGATTGTCTGGGAATTGAATCGCCACCAGTACTTCGTAACTTTGGGGCAGGCTTACTGGCTGACTAATGACGAGCGATTCGCGGCGACATTCGCAGCCCACCTCGATTCGTGGATGGAGCAGAACCCCCCCAAGCTCGGCATCAATTGGGCGAGCAGTCTCGAAGTTTCTTTCCGCTCGATCTCGTGGCTTTGGGCGTTCTACTTTTTCAAAGATTCGCCGTCTGTTAGTGCGGCATTGTTCACACGCGCCTTGAAATTTCTTTACCTCCACGCCCGACATCTCGAGACCTATCTTTCGACCTATTTCAGTCCCAACACGCACCTGACCGGAGAAGCGCTGGGATTGGTTTATCTCGGCGCCTTGCTGCCGGAGTTTCGAGCGGCGAAGAAATGGCAGAACCTTGGCAGCCGAATCTTGATCGAGCAACTTTCGACTCATGTGCAGCCGGACGGCGTCTACTTCGAGCAGTCGAGTTACTACCATCGCTACACGACTGATTTCTATACTCACTTCCTGGTCTTGTCGCGTTTGAATCAGGTTACAGTGCCTGACGAAGTCGAATCGAAACTACGGCTATTGCTGGATCACCTGATGTACATCACGCGGCCTGATGGTACGACTCCTTTGTTTGGGGATGATGATGGGGGCCGCTTGATAATGCTCGATCAACGCGCTGCGAATGACTTTCGATCGTCGCTGGCGACGGGCGCGGTTCTTTTCAATCGCGCTGATTACAAGTTTGTCGCGAGTGAGTTGGGGCACGGGCGTCCCGCCCTTGGGGAAGGCCACACCGCCAAAAGGCCGATGTCACCCTCCGTCGAGGCGACCGCGTGGCTGCTGGGGCCGGAAAGTCTCGCGAAGTTTGAGGACATCATTGCCACTAAACCTGAGACGCAGTCGAAAGCTTTTACGACCGGCGGCTATTACGTAATGCGGGATGGGTGGAGCGAAACCGCGAACTACTTGCTCATCGATTGCGGACCACACGGAATGAACAACTGCGGGCACGCTCATGCCGACGCGCTTTCCTTCGAACTGGCTGTTAACGGAAAGACTGTGTTGGTTGATCCGGGTACTTACACCTACACAGGCTCAAAGGAACTGCGAGATTGGTTTCGTGGCTCAGCAGCCCATAATACGCTGATGGTTGACGGACAGGACTCATCCGTTCCAGCGGGCCCCTTTGCGTGGGGCTCGCTTGCCCGATGCTATCCACAGGCTTGGATTAGTTGCGAACGCTTCGATTACTTCCAGGGAAGACACGACGGATACGAGCGTTTGACCGAACCAGTCCAGCACTCCCGGGCAGTGTTATTTCTGAAGGAGGATTATTGGATCATCCATGATCGAGTGAGGTCTGAAGGCCGGCATTCGTATGACCTGAGGTTTCATCTGGATTCCGGGTTGAATCTGGATAATGGTGGGGAAGGCAGTCGAACAGTCAGTGATTCCAGGCAAGATCGCCTGAAATTAGCCTGTTTCGCAGAAAATGGAACCTGGCAAAGGGAAGAAGGTTTCGTTTCGCACTGTTATTCAGAAATGGCGGAAGCTCCTATCCTGGTTTTTTCCAACGAACCTGTCGAGAATGCAGACTTCCTGACTTTCCTGCTACCTCAAGTTGAGGCAGCATCGGTTGCGAGGGTGCGTGCGGTCGAAGCGATAGGTGGCTTTGCCTTTGAAATCACCGGCAGATCCAGCCTTGATGTCGTCCTGGTGAAGAATGAAAACCGGGCTGAGATGGCGCGGTTGGCTTCAGACTTTGAATGGACCTGGGCTCGTTACGCGGATGAAGGTGCGACGATTCCGGAGCAGCTGGTGTTGATAGGCGGACAGTGGCTTGAGTTGGGAGGGAAGGAAGTTCTTAGAGCGGGAAGACGCATCAATTATTTGATCGCCAGCCGCATTGGAGATCAATTTAGGATTGAGACCGATGACGGAGTACTTCAGTTGCGGCTGCCGATAGTGGACTTTGAGTCAGCGATCTCAAGTCTGAGATCACAAGTCTGAGATCGAAGATCTGAGATCAAGTCCTTGGGAGGTTAGCAAGCAAGACAAGAGATTTATCATTGGTCATTAGCCATTTGTCGTTTTTCATTTCGGTTTTGAAAAAGAGCAGTGGACAGGAAAGCAGACCACGGACCAAGTACTAAGAACAAAGAACTAAGTACAAAGAACCAAGAACCAAGAACCAAGAACAAAGCTCTATTAGATTATGTGCGGCATTAACGGAATAGCCTATTCATCACGTTCGGGACGACGAGTCGATCCGTCGCTACTGGCGCGCATGCGTGACGTCATCACGCATCGCGGTCCTGATGATGAAGGTATTTTCGTGGATGGCGCAGTTGGTCTTGGGCATCGCCGTCTGAGCATTGTGGACGTCAAGAGCGGTCATCAGCCGATGACAAATGAAGACGCCACTCTTCACGTCACCTATAACGGCGAAATTTATAATCACGCCGACTTCCGCGAACAACTCGAAGCCCGCGGACACGTCTACAAGACTCATTGCGATACCGAAACCATTCTTCACTTGTATGAAGAGCATGGAACCGCTTGCGTTCAGCACTTGCGCGGCATGTTCGCGTTCGCGATTTGGGACCAGCGCCGGCGCCAGCTTTTTATCGCGCGCGATCGCCTGGGTGTGAAGCCGCTCTACTATTTCCATGCCGAAGATGGGTCGCTTTACTTTGGTTCAGAGATCAAAGCGGTGCTCGCTGCGAATGCAATAAAACCTGAACTCAACTTTGCGACGCTGCCCGACTACCTGGCCAATCACGCTACTTCGGGCGAAGACACTTTGTTCCTCGGCATCAAGCGTCTTTTGCCGGGACATACGCTGGTTTGGAATGACGGCCGCGTCGAAATAAAGCGCTACTGGGACGTGAGCTTTGCGAAAGACGAGACACCGAGTCGCAGCGATCGGGACTACATCGCTGAATGGACGGAGTTGTTTCGTAGCGCCGTGCGGCTGCGCCTGATGGCTGATGTTCCGCTGGGTATGTTTCTGTCTGGCGGCATCGATTCCTCTGCCATAGCCGCCGTCATGAGCGGCATGGTGAGCGAGCCCATCAAGACATTCAGTGTAGCGTTTGAGGAACGCGAGGCCAATGAGCTTGAGTATGCTCGTCTGGTGGCTGACGCTTTTAAGACCAATCATCACGAGGTGGTCGTTAGCCCCGACAGCTTCTTTAAGGCGCTGCCAAAGTTGGTCTGGCATGAAGACGAACCACTGGCCCATCCCTCCAGCGTGGCTCTCTATTTTGTTTCCGAGCTTGCTGCCAAACACGTCAAGGTGGTGCTGACCGGTGAGGGCAGCGATGAGCTGCTCGCGGGTTACGCGCGCTATCGTAAGACGATCTATAACCTGGCGCTTGGTGCTCGTTATCACGGAGCGATGCCGGCCGGGATACGCAATCTAGTGCGCAATCGCATTGATGGCTTGCCGGTGAATTCAAAAGTCCGCCAGAAATTGGTCCGCACTTTTCTCGCGCTGCAACCTGACATCGAGAGTATTTACTTTGATAACTTCTCGGTCTTCTCGCGTTCGCGTCAGGAACAGATGCTGAAGCCAAACACGCGTGCGCGAACTGGCGCGGTGGATCCATATGCAGGTGTTCGCAGTCTGCTTGAACAAACGGACGCGAAGTCGCCACTCGATCGGCTGCTCTACGCCGACATCAAAACGTACCTCCACGAGCTGCTGATGAAGCAGGACCAGATGAGTATGGCGGCGTCGATTGAAAGCCGCGTCCCCTTTCTTGATCATAAGTTGGTTGAGTTCACTTCGAGCTTACCAGAGCGGTTGAAACTGCGAGGCTGGACGACTAAATACGTGTTGCGCGAGAGCATGAAAGGCATTTTGCCTGAGACGATTTTGTCGCGTCCCAAGATGGGATTTCCAGTGCCGGTAGGGAAATGGTTTCGCGGGCAGTATCACTCCCTTGTCGATGAATACGTTCTCGGCGGTCGAGCGCTCGAGCGTGGGTACTTCGACGAGAAGTACTTACGTACGATGGTGTCGCGACATGACGCCGGCGAAGACCATTCTGAAAGGTTGTGGGCGCTGGTCAATTTTGAGATGTGGCAGCGACAGTTTATTGATGGCGAATCAGTCGCTGATCGAAGTGCCCTCGAACCGGAGGAAATGCTCGCGACAACGTGATTAGATTTTCCATATATCAATTGCCATTTTCCATTTGTCATCGCCAAGCGAACACGACGAGCACTCGCGGAGAAGAAGTTCAACAGCAAAGAACTAAGAACAAAGAACTGAATCAAAGATCTGAAATTTGAAATCTGAGAACATGCGCATCCTGTGGCTAAAAACCGAGCTTCTTCATCCCGTCGATAAGGGCGGTAAGATTCGCACTTATCAAATGCTGAAAGAGCTTAGGCGCGACCACGAGATTACCTATCTCACACTCGACGATGGCAGTGCAGAAAAAGACGCCCGCTCCCTCGCAACAGAATATTGTCACGAGCTCATTTGCATCCCGCATCAGCAGCGAAAGAAATTTACGCCAGGTTTTTATGCTGAGTTGGGAATGAATCTGGTTTCCAATCTGCCGTACGCGATTTCGAAGTACGAATCCAGGGCCATGCGATCGCAAATAGAGCAGCTCACTTCAACGCGCGATTACGATGTGGTTGTCTGTGACTTCCTGGCGCCCGCGGTTAATTTGCCGCGCAACTTACGCTGTCCAACGATCTTATTTCAGCACAACGTCGAGGCGATGATTTGGAAGCGTCATGCCGAGGTCGCCAGCAATCCTTTGAAGCGTACTTATCTTTCCGGACAGTGGCGACAGATGGTCGCTTTCGAAAGCGTAATGTGTCGCCGCGTTGACTCTGTTATTGCCGTCTCGCGTGAAGATACCGAGACGATGCGGCGCGAATACAAAGTCACAGCGATAGACGAGGTGCCGACTGGCGTTGATACCGAGTTCTTTCGACCACGGCACGCCGAAAAGCGTGAACCTTACAATCTCGTCTTCACCGGGTCGATGGACTGGCTGCCGAACGAGGATGCTATTCAGTACTTCACGTCAGAGATTATGCCGCTCATCAAACAGCAGGTGACGGAACTTACACTGACTGTTGTCGGCCGCAATCCTTATCCTGCCTTAGTAGAATTGAGCAAACGCGATCCTTCGATAATAGTCACCGGGCGAGTCGATGATGTGCGCCCGTACATGGAACGCGCGTCGGCGTACATTGTGCCGCTGCGAATTGGTGGCGGGACTCGCTTGAAAATTTACGAAGCGATGGCGATGGAAAAGCCGATCATCTCTACGACCGTGGGTGCGGAAGGATTACCGGTGCGCAATGAATCCGAACTTCTGCTTGCCGATAGCCCGGCGGAATTCGCCGCGGCAGTCGTTCGTACGCTTACGGATCAGGAATTTGCTTTTCATTTAGGACGTCGCGCGGCCATCCTGGTGCGACAGGAATTTGGCTGGCGGCGAGTCGCGCAACGCTTCGCTGAACTTTGTGAACAGACTCTTGATAACAAAGCATTACCTGTGGCTAAACCAGAGCTGGAAGCTGAGCTAATACAAACCCTTTGATGATTAAGTTGAGTTATTGCTTATGAAAGAATCAATAAACAACGAACGCTGTCTCTCAGTCGTGATCCCGTCTTTTAACGAACGGAACACGTTGCCTCTCATCGTGGACAAGCTTCTTGCATTGCCACAACTGATGGAGATCGTGATCGTAGACGACTGCTCAACCGACGGCACGGAACTTCTGGCTGAGGAATTAGTCGCAAAATATCCCCAGGTTCGCTACGCGCGTCATTCAAAAAACTCGGGCAAGACCGCCGCGTTGAAGACGGGATTAAAACTGACGACCGGAAGCATCGTGATTATTCAAGACGCCGACCTTGAATATGATCCCGAGGAGATACCACAAGTTATTCAACCAATCATCGACGGGCACGCAGATGTTGTTTATGGATCCCGGTTCCTGGTGCGCAAGGCTTCGCGCGTTTTGTATTTCTATCACTTTATCGCTAACAAGTTTTTGACGTTTCTGTCGAACATACTTACGAACCTAAACATGACTGACGTCGAAACCGGTTATAAAGCTTTTCGTGGCGAGATCATTCGTAAGATGACGATCGTCTCCAGCGGATTTGGATTTGAAATAGAAGTTACCGCAAAGATTGCCAAGCTAAAGTGCGCTGTTTATGAAACACCGATCAGCTATTACGGCCGCACCTACGAGGAAGGAAAGAAGATCGGCATGATGGACGGCATCGTAGCCATGTGGCTGATCCTGCGGTTCAACCTCTTTTGCAGTTTGGCGTCGTCGTTTACTGAGCCAGTTGAGCTTGAACGCGCAAACGCAAATCCACGCGAGCTCGAGCCGCTTGCGATGGAGAGAGTGTAGAGAATTGCTTTCGGATTTAATTCTCTCATTCACACCCGGTTTAACCGGGTGACAGGATTGCGTCCTAATTGAGCTAACCGTTTCAACGGTTTTCATTCCGACATCAAAAGCAAGGAAACCGTTGAAACGGTTAAGATAACTAGTCGCTAGTTTTTTCACCCGGTTAGAACCGGGTGTGAATGAGAAACATCTCCATCGCTTGAGCCCAGCCATTCAACAAACAATCAAGCCTTTCAACTCGGCGCGGGTGGCATTCCCGCCAATCGTTGGCGCGGTCATCTCGGCCTTGCTTTATAGCGTCGCCGCGTTTTTTACGAGCGCCTATTTCATGGGTGACACGCTCGACTATGCACACGCAATTGTGGAAAGGGCGGCCGGCCGAGATTACTTTTACTGGGAATTCGGGCATCTGCTTTGGAGGCCGATAGGATTTGTCCTCTTCAAAATCACGGCGCCCCTTACCGGCAGATTTGTCGGAGGCTCATCCGTTGCGAGCGCGTCCCTGGTTCTGATTGGTTTAAGTTACGTCAGTGGATTGATTGCCGTGCTGTCACTGTACGGCGTGCTCAATCGAGTTTGTCGAAAGAAGTGGTCGGTCCTTTTCACGGTACTTGGTTTGATCGGAGCCCAGGCATTCCTGAATTACTTTCACACGGGATCATCTTACATTCCCGGTCTCGCGTTTGTGTTGCTCGCGATGTATCTCCTCGTGTCTCGAGGAAAGCAGGACAAGCCCTCGCTGCTGTCGGGGGTGTTTGCGGGAGTGTCTTTGGGCCTCGCCGGTTTGATGTGGTTGCCTTTCGTTCTCGCAATTCCAGCCGCGCTGATAGCCCCACTGCTGTTGTTAGGATTTACCAAACAGCGATTCAAACTTTCCTTGATGGCTTTGATTGTTGGCGCGGTGCTTGGGGCTGGCGTTTATTTCTCCGTGATGGCCCACATTGGGATCCGTGACCGTCCGCAATTTAAGGCTTGGGTAGACAAGACTTCACGCAGCACTGGCTCCTCGAACAGAGGAGTTACGCGAGCAGTTTTTGGGTTTGCCCGATCGTTCATCAACATGGGAAACGACGGGATGCTCTTCAAGCGTTACCTTCTTCACGATCCGTTTAATCCGGTTTCTATTCTCGATCTGGTTCGCTTAAGTCTGTGGAAGTTGGTTGCGTTCTATTTGTTTGTCACAGCGTTGTTGTTGAGTTTAGTGACATCAATGTATGGACGGCGCATGCTCGTGCTTTTTCTGTTGAGTGCTGTGCCGGTTCTGGCGTTTGCTGTTTATTGGCAGGGAGGCGACCCGGAGCGCTACTTGCCGCTCTACCCGCTGTTTTTTATCGCGCTCGGCTGGGTGCTTGATAGTGACGAGGTTAAACGACTTCTCAAATATCCGCTCGTGCTATTTGTTTTGGCCATGCTGGTAACGAACGGCGTTATGATGTCCAGGCGGAAGTTAAGTCAACAGCAGACGGTTTCCTCGGCGCGCATCAGCGAGCTCACCGGGTTACTAAAGCCAAATAGTTGGGTTGTTACGGCCAACTGGCAGGATGATCTGATTAACTTCAATCGGAGTTTCCCGCTGAACCCGGTGAACCGGAACGAGAATTTGAGAATTGGTGCTCTGATCAGTCCGGGCGAACCGGAGGTTGCTCACTGGCAGCAGGACTTTGCAGCTCGGACACAAACAGCATGGGCCAACGGCGGCGATATCTGGATTTCCCGACGGCTTTTTTCAGAACGACCGCGGCCAGAGTGGAACTGGGTTGAAGGCGATGACACGCGAGTGTCGTGGACGGACCTTTACCGGTATGCTTCTGGTCTTGAGTTAGGCCAATCAGTCGGTGGCGACGACGGATTCGTAATGGTTGTGAACGGTGAAAGGAACAGGAAAGTAATCAGTAATAATCAGTAATCAGTAATCAGTAATCAGTTTGTCAGTTGTCAGTTGTCAGTTGTCAGTGGTTAGTTGTCAGTTGTACCACTCGTCTTGGCAACACTTGCAACTGACCACTAACCACTGACCAAACGCTGATACCCGATAGCTAGTTGATTACTGATTACTGATTGCTGATTACTGATAAGCTGATTACTGATTACTTAGCATCGTATGAGAATAAGCATTTTCGGATTAGGTTACGTTGGTTGTGTTTCGGCGGCGTGCTTTGCCAAGGAAGGACACGAGGTGGTGGGCGTCGATGTCAATCCCACCAAGACTGAGCTTGTTAATCGTGGCGACAGTCCCATTGTTGAAGCGGGAATGAGCGACTTGATTAAGGCGATGGTTAGCGAGCAACGATTGCGGGCCACCACTGATACCGGCTATGCGATTGAGAACTCGGACTTATCGTTAGTTTGTGTAGGTACCCCAAGTAACACCAACGGAAGTTTGGACCTGACTTATGTCGAGCGCGTTTGTGAGGAAATCGGATCCGCTTTAAAAAACAAGAATGCGCGCCATGTTGTTGTGATCCGGAGCACCATGTTGCCGGGAACCATAGAAGGCGTAGTCGTTCCGGCCCTCGAGTCAAAGTCCGGCAAGAAGTCCGGTATAGACTTCGGCGTTTGCATCAACCC
>Ga0157380_10003680_pt1 | contig 10547 bp, 3 predicted proteins | sample S35metaG_FD_119757 | JGI IMG/M metagenome (GOLD analysis project Ga0157380, IMG submission 119757) | Switchgrass rhizosphere microbial communities from Kellogg Biological Station, Michigan, USA - S3-5 metaG | ecosystem: Host-associated > Plants > Roots > Rhizosphere > Soil | place: USA: Michigan...
ACCGGCGGAGACTCCTGGCTTGGCGTGACCCCCCTTAAGTTTGCATCATCCTTGAATGTTCCTTCGTTGTTAGGAGCGGATCAATCGTTGAAGAACATCGGCGCAAATTTCTCGTCTCCCAATTTTTTACTGGAACAAAAAGCCACAAAGCGAGAGTTTCTCCGTGAACTTCCTTCTTACACGATTGTTCACCTTTACTCGCACGCGCGAGCCGACAGTACCGGCACTGAACCTGCGCTTTATTTTTATGATTCCCTGCTGACTTTATCGGAACTTCAAACAGTCGATAACTTGCAGGCACGATTAATCGTACTTACAGCTTGTGAAACGGGCGCCGGAAAACAAATGAAGGGTGAGGGAGTTTTCAGCCTGGCAAGAGGTTTTGCCGCGGCAGGCATTCCGTCAACAGTCACTACGTTGTGGGAGATCGACGAAAAAGCTACTTACCAACTCACCGAGTTGTTTTACAAATATCTTAAGGAAGGGAATACGGGAGATGTGGCCATCCAAAAAGCAAAACTCGAATTCATTGCGAGTAATGACGTCGAATATACCCTTCCCTATTACTGGGCACCCACTATTTTAATTGGCCAGACAGGAGTGCTCCAGCAAGGTCCGGGCATAGCCATGATGATTACCTATGGTTTCGTGGGCATTGCATTGATCGTTGTGATCGGAGTGCTTATACGCAAACGAAATTCGGCCTAGAAATGAACCAGAAAGAGATTGAATGGAAAGATTGCATGTGAAGGCCTAGCTACCTAACATCCGCACAAGACTTCAGGGATGGGGCCTGTGCAATGGCTTTTTTCAAAGGTGTTTTGTCAACTCACGACAAGCAGGTATTGCGAACATCTCGATACTGTCATACATTAGGTTCATGAAGCCCATCTATTCTATCACTGAAAAGTGGTGAGTTGATGGGCTTTGATTTCTAGACGGTTCATCTGCCACGATTCAGTAAGATCATCAGTTGTTGGTCATGAAATGATGCTTTTTTGAAGTGGTGATTTGAATTCGTAATTCCTCCATCAACGTATCATTCTCATCAAAGAATGTTGTCCCAATACATGGAGTTCGCCGAAAATCCAGTAACAGAGTAGGCAATGATGTGTAACTATGAAATATATGAAAGTCAGGAGACAAGAATCGCCGATTGTATTCAGCAAAAGTGCCGGTACCAAAGCCGTCATATCTGGATCAGCAGACTACTATGGTGCCTGCAGCCTCGAAAATTTTTACGATGCAAGTTCATTGGGCTTGACCCATGAAGATGCGCAGGGGTGGATCGACTACGTGACTATGTTCAAACCCGGCAACTTCTGGTACAAGGATGGCAACGTCGGTGTTTGGATGTACGAGGAAACCTATGATAATTGGCTTGACACGTACGGAATTGATGCTGTCAGGGCATTCTATCACTCCGGGCACGGCAACATGCGGTCTGACGGAACTTTTGAGTTTCCGCTCGGCAATAACTGGGGTGGTAGATCCTGGGGAAATTCCAAGAACATGATTTTTGGAAATGAAACGGCGCGATATGTTTTCTTCTCCACCTGCCTATCGTGCCGGGTACACGACGGACACGATCCGATCAGAACGTGGCACAACTCGAACCGGGGTTTCAGAATGTTGTTCGGGTTTGAAACTGTAAGCGTAGATGACCCTTCCTATGGCAAATTCTTTTGGGAGGAATGGAATAAAGGCAAGTCCTTTAGCCAGGCATGGCTAGATGCAAGTTGGAGGATATCCAACAGGCAGTCGCCGTCGGTGGTTGCTGCCGGGAGAAACGCGGATGATGCACGCAACCGTCTTTTTAATGAAAGGAAATTCTATCCGGATGCCGTTGACCGTTCATACTACTGGTGGAGATGGTACGATGGTATCGGCACCAGACTTGCCACTCCACGCGGGAATGGCAAGGCAATTACAGACCTCAGGGTCGCCGTGCTTGACAAAGATTTTAATCCTTTGACGTCCTCGGTCAAATCGGTTATGTCCGACCTGGGATTTTCCAAATCATCTTTTGAAAATCCGCAGACCGATACACTGGGTAACCACTACTATGGAAACAATAAGCAACGGATAACCACTACGCCCGAAGGATTTATGAATGTAAGTTTCAATAATCATAACTTTAAAAATTACGCTGAGTTGCCACAGGACATGGCAGTGAGCATGGCAGAAGATCTGGTGAAATCTCTCAATCTTAAGAATGTGGATTTAAGGCCTACCCATGTTTACAGAGGATATGCCTGTTCGGGTAGTCCGAAAGGCAGTGGTAAAATTGATGATGTAAAGACAGTTGAAACTATTGTCGATTTCAGGCAATATATCAACGGAGTGCCCGTGATCAACGCGGGCAGTGGAAAAGTCAGGGTTACTCTCGACAATGATGGAAAGATCACCAACTTATCTGTGGCAGTTAAGCCGGTTAAGGGTTTCAAAACTACCCTTGAAGGAAAAAAACAGCCCAAGGATCCTAATCTTCTAAAGACTGCGAGAAAAGAACTTTTGAAGTCTCCTCAGTCGCGAACTAAAGCTTTTGGCAAACTCTTGAAGGGGACAATGATCGAGAAAGCCAATGCTGGGACGTTTAAAGGAAGGAAAGTCAAAGTTATAAGGGACAAAGTAGGTTACGATATCAATGGCAGTTATGGCTCTTTGACAGCGCATCGTGAAGTAGAGATCTCGTACTCCGATTCACTGCGCAAACGGCTTAAGCTGCGACTGCCAATTGTTGAATAAGTTAAACGGTATGCATTGTGCTGAAGAAATCCCGACCGGTTAATTTGTCGATCGCAGAGAATGTAGCCTCGAGGTTATCTGTAAGCTTGAGACCCATCCAAATAGCCGCGTTTTCAGGTTCGTGCTGTTTGGGTGGGTTTTTTTCGACCGGTTCAACTAACACGAATGGAACATTCCAGCGTACAGTTATTTAAGACCAGGCAAAGGTTATCGATATCGCGCACGCAGCCCGGTGGTTGCAATCTAGCGTAATTTGAATACTTTGATTTCAGAGTCGTTGACGCCGAAAATAATTTCGTTGCCGATTGGAGTAATACTTCTCACATCACCAACAACGTTCAATCCCGAGTGAGGTTGAGGCAAGTAAGTGAAGTTGCCCGCGCCATCGTTAATCAAAACCAGTCCTCTGTTTGCATCTGATTTCCCCAGCCTGACTCTAACTTTCGATTCATTCCCTCCCATAACCACATCGTTGTCGCCGTCTTTGTCTACGTCAACAGAAGCTATAGCGTAAACTGGCGAAAATTGCACTTCAGTGGGAAGCTTTTTGACGGCGAAACTATTTCCCTTGTTTTCAAAATACATTGTATTCAACACGTTCGCTTCAAGTGTCGTGGCATTCTGCAATTCCTCCTTTTTGAATATTGTTTCCAGCGTCGCGTTCGAATATTGAGAGTAGTCGGTAAATCTTGGCTTGAGAAAAGCAACCTGACCTAATGCCTCATCACGGCTGGCATAGGGAAAAGATTGTTGGCCGATATAGTAGCAAAAAAATGGATCAACTTGCCCATCCATATTAAAATCCTTATATACTAATGTGGCGGGATGAGCGGAGGAAACTCGAAACTGATTATTCAATCCATAATTACCGGCCATAAAATCTACATCTCCATCTTTATCAAAATCTTCCGCCAGGATACAGTTCCACCATCCGTTGCTGGCTGTCGAAAGCCATTGATCCGACGCATCCACCAGGTGCTTGTTCGTATTGATAAATATTTTAATTGGCGTCCATTCACCTGCAACAATTAAATCTTGGGCTCCATCTTTATTAACATCGGTCGCGATTGCATCGCAAACCATCCCTAAATTTGGTGATGGCAAATGTTGCGCTGTCTGATCCGTAAAATTTCCCTTTCCATCGTTTATTAAGACGATACTCTGTGCAGCGATTGGATAACTTCCCGGAGTCAGGCGTGTTCCGATAAATAAATCTAAGTCGCGATCATCATCAACGTCAAGCGAAGCCACACAAGATCCTGCTAGTGTTTCTGGTGGTAAGCCGGAACCTGAGCGTATAAAATTTGACCGGCCATCATTCAAGTATAAACGGTCCTGAAGCAAGGCATCTTTTTCAGTAAAGAGATACCCACCACTTACGACATACAAGTCCAAATCGCCATCCCCGTCTGCATCAAAAAAGGTAGCATCTTCATCTTGAAAATCTTTGTCTTTTTCAAAAGCTAAATTCTTTTTGGCTTTAAATGATCCATCTTTTCCTTGTAAAAACAATGCGCCGGACTGATGTCGCGCACCACATATGTAGATGTCTTCGAGACCATCCTGGTTCGCATCGCCCTTTGCCATTTTTGGTCCAGCGTAAGAGTACATTTTAGGAAGCAAGAGTTGTCTTTTGAAATCATTCGTGTCAACGGCATCATGCTTCCATTCCAACAACTCGGTGCTTTCAAACATCGGCTTTACAACAGTAGGATAAGCATAAATTACCTTTGCATCTTCATATCGTGGAGTTATTGTATTTTTTGCAGAAACATTCTTCAATACCTCCGTCTTGTTATCAGGCCAAACAACTCTCATCGAGTCAACGGCACTTTGATCTGATAAACCAAATGTCAATGGCACAGACATGGATGATTGAAATCCTCTGATTGAAGAATACTCCTGATACTGAATATCTCCTGAATCATATACGATCACCTTTGCCCCTTCCAGTATCCTTGTAGGATTAGACTTTCGGAGGTCAACTTTCAAAAAATTAGCTTTTTTATTTTCGCTGGCGGTGTTTCTATAAAGAACAGCTTTTTCATTCATGGTATTGATCAGCAGATCCAGATCTCCGTCGTTATCCAGATCAGCATAAGCTGCGCCATTTGATTTAAACAAACGGGAAATGCCCCACTCTTCCGATTTTTTTGTAAATGTCAGGTCACCATTGTTCTTGAAAAGGAAATTGCCAACCTGAATTGAGGGCATTTGACCAATTATTTGATTTACATCAGGTGCAATACCTGTCTCACGGGATTTGAGCCTCTCGTCAACCGTGAACTTCAGGAATTGCATGTTGGTATAATCCTTTTCATATCCATTGCTGATAAAAAGATCTTTCCAGCCGTCTCCATCGAAATCGGCAAACAAAGAAGACCAACTCCAATCTGTGTTTGAAATTCCCATCAGCTGTCCAATCTCCGAAAATGTGCCATCGCCATTATTGAGCTGCAACATGTTACGCATCGATTGATCGTGAAAACCAGAATTGATGAGTATCCTGTATTTATCATAATTATCATCCCCGGACGAAAGTTTAATGCGCTCATTACTTTCAGGCAGCATGTCGAGCGTAAAAATATCTGGCAGCGCATCGTTATTTACATCTGCTATATCAGAACCCATGGAGAAAAGGGAGACATGGCCCGTAGCTTCGCGTATTGCATTCTTAAACGTTCCGTCCTGATTATTTATGTACAGATAATCTTCCTCGTTAAAGTCGTTGGATACATACACATCAGGCCATCCGTCCTCATTAATATCCGAGACAGCCAATCCTAAACCAAAGCTCAAAAGATTATTGATGATGCCTGCCTTTTCAGAAACATCGCTGAACTTGCCTTGGTTATTTTGATAAAGCTTGCTTTGAAATTTGGACCCTTTTTGCTTTTTAAAATTCACCAGCATATTGTTGAAGCCTGCATACTTCGGCAGTGAATGATTCAATACAAAAAGATCCAGATCTCCATCTTTGTCGTAGTCAAAGAAAGACGCATGGGTTGAATACGAATTATCAGCAACGCCAAACTCATCTGCTTTTTCTGTAAATGTTTGATCCCCATTATTTATGAACAGCAGATTTTTTCGCATCACGGAGTCAGCCATGGCAGATCGGCACACATAGATGTCCAACCATCCGTCTTGGTTTACATCGGCCATTAACACACCAGTCTTCCAGCCTCGTGGTGCCGCGACCCCTGCCTTAGACGTAATATCTTCAAATTGAAAATCTCCTTTGTTTAGATAGAGCCGGTTGGGTACACTGTTTCCCGAAAAATATACATCCTCTAAACCATCATTATTAATATCGCCCACGGCTACACCGCCACCGTTGAAATAGTAAGGATAATTCAAAACATGATTTTCCTGATCCTGTATTACTTTGTTTTCGAAATCAACACCCGTTGTTTCCGCAGGTTGCTCTTCAAAAAGTTTCTGTTCAGTTTTTTTTGCGCAACTAAAAACAATGAAGGGGGCAAGGACAACGCAAATTATTCTAAGCATAAATTCAGAAAAAGTAATACCAATCTTAAGTAAAAATTAATCTACGTCAATTGTTCTAAATATTCTAACACTGAAACCGTTAGGATAACAAAAGGGTCAGATTGCTGACCCTTTTGTATTACACTTTATGGATTCTTCGTTTTGAACGTCTGTCAATGCGTGTCCCACCAGAGTGGAGTTGTTATTTTATCCGGTCCGTCAAGCAACGTTTCTTCCGCTACTCTAACCGCAGCTTCGTTGGAAACTTTCTCATCATTAATGAAAGGAATCCTTCGAATCCAATTCGTAGCTGGACTGGCTGGTGTGGAAGGCAGATCCGGGTTGTCAGAGTTTGCAACTGGATACAGCTTGAGTGCTCCGCTGCGTCTGATGTCTGCCCAGGCCTCCACGCCTTCCGGATACAGCGCTAGCCATTTCTGCAGTGTGATCTGTTCTTTCTGTACGTCCGGTGTCGCACCAAAAAGCACTGGCACATCCGTTAGTGGCGGCGAATTCAGAAAATCTCCAGGCGCTACAGGAGTTTTTGTGCTGTTGATGTAGGTATTAATTACAGAAGGGCTGCTAATGCCCCACTGAGCCATTGAGTTCCGGATACCATTCTCGTAATGAGACTTTGCCGTTCCACCACCCATATTCCAACCTAACAAAGTGCCTTCTGCTTTAAGAAAGTCTGCTTCCGCAGTGGCCATCACATTTGACGATGTCTCAAGACCCGTGACTGAATTCCAACGGTCGCCGTGGTGCGAGTTGGCATCCGCCTTATTTAGAGGTGCTGCCATATCTGCTGAAGTAAGGCCATTCCGCAAACCTTCATAATCACCAGTCGTTTTTGAAGGAAGGAAATAGATGGGCATACGTGGGTCGGCATATCCTTTTAATACGGACTCCATCGACGCGCTCATCCTGAATTCATTCCAATCCATAATAGCCAAACCATTAAAATCATCACCTTTTTTAGTTCTTATGATGAGGGCATCATCGCCAGGACTCGTGGTAAGCGTGCCGGAAGCAGCAGCCTTTTCTCCTTCTGATTTAGCCCGTGCAGGCTCTACGTTGGATATTCTTACCGCCAAACGCAGGCGAAGGGTATTTGCAAATTTTTTCCATTTATCAAGGTCACCTTTATAAATAAGATCAAAATCAGAAAATGCATTACCGCCAGGAAATTTGCCTAAAGTATTTATCGCGCTATCCAGCCTTAGAAACATGTCGTCATAGATTACATCTTGAGCATCATACGGAACACCAAGCGCGGCAATACCAGCACTCTTATAAGGAACCGGGCCCCATGTGTCTGTCAAACGGTGAAAGGTATAAACCCACCAAACGTTAGCAACCGCATGTTCGGCAGATTCAACATCTGTTTCAGCTAAAATTGTCAGCAGTTGCGGAACGACTTCGGTATAAATGGGATTCCATGCTGCACGGATCCAATCCATTCGGATCACCAGGCGATCGGAAGGAAAATACGTCGTTGTATTGGCAAAATACTGGCAATATTGGTCATGAAAAAGATTTTGTGCTATCTGATAGTTCCAGCCATTATTCGTTGCCGTGGACTGGGCTTTTGAAAAAAGAAACGGTATCTGCGCAGGTCCTAACACCGATATCTTATTCGTATTGGTATTGATTTCGTCATAATCATCGGTACACGACATGGCTAAAACGATGCTACACAAAAGCGCAACACTGCCGAATTTTTTTAGAATGAATATATATTTTTTCATATACTGTTCGATTTTTTTTTAAAATGTAAGCTGCAGGTTAACACCGATGCTTCTGGTTGATGGTAACGTACCATAAGAGATACCTTGCCAGTTACCATTACCCAACGACATGTCTGGATCAAAAGACATCTTACGCCTTCCAAGCCCTGGGATAGACAGTTCGGAGCTTCCTCTGTAAAGGAAGAACAAGTTGCGTGCAACAAGAGAAAGTCTTGCAGCCTTGAGTATAGATGAACCCAGTGGAAATGAATATCCCAGGGAAAGTTCACGAACTCTGAAATTTGTTGCGTCATAGGTGAAGAACTCTGCAGAACCATAACGTCCACCCGATGCGGTCGTCCAGAAAGCCTGAGAATTTATCGTCTCATTTACTGGATTCCCTTCCTTGTCTACTCCACCCAAATTCCAACCTCCGTCACGGAAATTAGCAGTTACACCAGGGGCACCGTTATACGCCAGCAATTGCTCTGTGCCATCCATAATGGTACCACCAATACGCCCGTCAATTAAAAGGCGAACAGAAAAATCTTTATAGGTAAACATGTTGGTCAAACCCATCGTTGCTTTGGGATTGAAATTACCTATAACAGCCTGCGTGCCGGTAGTAATAGACGACAGCGGAGTACCGGTTGGCGTAACCAAAGGTGTTCCGTTGGAAGAGTGGCTTACAAACTTACCATCGTCGTCATAAACGTCCGCTGTATTCATCCAGAAGAAACCCAACATGTCACCGAAACTCTGACCTTCCTTGATCACTGGAGTTGCAGACCTACCAAAGCCTGAATCCACCACCAAAAATTGTTTCACGGTCTCTGTTAGTTCGACAACTTTATTTCTGTTCATACCAAGGTTGAATGAAATGTCCCAGATAAAATTCGATTTTATTGGTGTTGCGTTCAGCACTAATTCAAGACCCTTGTTTTGAATATCACCGGCATTGATGTATTGACTCGAATAGCCAGTGCCAACAGGTAGATTAACCTTTAACAATTGGTTAATTGAATTGCTCTTATATATTGTAAACTGAAATCCCAAACGGTTTTCCATGAACTTTGCGTCGATGCCAAATTCCAGGTTCTTAACGATTTCTGGTTTCAGATCAGGAATAGCTTTTGTTGGATCTCTGAAAATAAATCCATGTCCGGCGCCCTGGGCGTAAGTGTAAGTGTTAAACCTAAGCTGAGGTCTACCACCATTACCAACTTCAGCATAGTTACCGCTCAGTTTCAAGAAAGAAATCGCCTCGGGCAGGTTAACCATATCAGAAATAATCCCGGAAAGACCTACTGAAGGATAGCTAAAATTGTATGGGGACGGGAGTCGGGAATCCCACTCTGTCCGCAAGCTTGCATCAAGAAAAAGTGATTCTTTAAATGCCAGGTTTATCTGTCCATACACAGACTGCGTCTGAACTTCAGTTGCCTCCTGGTCATAGTTTGGATTGGTCGCAAAATTTAAGCTAAAAACGTTAGTCACGTTCAGACCATTTGCATTATTATTAACCCTAGCGTACTTATTGTCCTGCAAAATTCCTCCTATACGATAATCAATCTTAAGGTCCTGTGTGATATTATTATTCCCTTCCAAGATTAAGTCAAACCACGTTTGTGTTACATCGATTTTGGTTGTGCGGAAAGCTCCACCCGGCGCAGAAAGTCCAATTGTCTTGTCGTAAAAAATTCTTTCCTGATCATCCATAATCTTATCAAGGTTAGCACGACCACTTACATGTAACCAATCCGTAAGATTGTATTTCAACTGAACGAACCCCATCACGCGATCACGGGTTTCATTTGTTTCGGTGCGATTTACAATCCAATAGGGATTTTGATATAGGGCTGGGTTGATAACGGGATACGGCAGCGGGACGATAGAACCCACATTATTGACCGTTTCGAAATTTTTTGCATCGTCCAGACTTACGTTACGTGGGATCTGGTAGATCGACGTTGGAGGGCTAAGCGCAGATTCACCGGTTTCATATTTGCTATCGATCTTTTGATTGATGTATGTGATCTTAGCGTCGGTTGAAAATTTGCTGCTAATCTGGTTAGATAACCTTAAGTTGAAAGTGTTACGGTTCAGACTATTTCTTGGCAGGATACCCTTAACGTTGTTGTTGGTATAGGACACATAGGTTTGCATTTTATCCGAGCCTCCTGATACACCGATCGAGTTGTTCCAGCTTACTCCTGTTCTGAAAAAGTCTTTAACGTTATCAGGCTGTGCAGAATATGAACGTTGTTCACCGTTATAAGCAGTGAAGGACTGACCGTCCATTTTGGCACCCCAGCTTTCGCCGGAATTGCCATTGAGCACGCCTGAGTTACCCTGACCGTATGTGTTTTGGAAATCGGGAAGAACAAAAGCCTTTTCTGAGACAACACCAGAATTGACGGTTACAGAAATTTTATCCTTCGACCCTTTCTTAGTTGTAATAAGAATTACACCATTTCCAGCTTGACTGCCATAAAGCGCTGCCGCAGAAGCACCGCGGAGGATCGTCATAGATTCAATGTCATCGGGGTTAATGTTAGAGGCACCATCTGTTCCCTGCAAACC
>Ga0157380_10003682_pt1 | contig 10546 bp, 9 predicted proteins | sample S35metaG_FD_119757 | JGI IMG/M metagenome (GOLD analysis project Ga0157380, IMG submission 119757) | Switchgrass rhizosphere microbial communities from Kellogg Biological Station, Michigan, USA - S3-5 metaG | ecosystem: Host-associated > Plants > Roots > Rhizosphere > Soil | place: USA: Michigan...
CCGCACTCAGGGAAGCCGGCGCCGATGTCGTGGTGTCGACCGAAGTGGTCGACATCATCGCGCGAGCCGGAACTGGCGCGAAGGAGAAACTCGTCGCGGCGGCGTCTACTGTCTGACGTACTTCGTCACGCCGCGCAGTTGCGCCTCGGCCGTGTACACATTGCCAGCCGCATCGATCGCAATGCCTTCTCCCATCGCACCGTCAGTCGAGTTCGGTGTCATGTGAGGCGGGATGAAGACCGTGACCTTGCCATCTTTCAGGCTGCCGATCCGAATCCCCCGCTGCCATCCCGGATGCACTCGCTCGGTCGACTCCGAATCCGCCGTGTAAATTGCGTCGTTGCCATCAATCGCGAGGCCGCTGGTGCGGCCGAAGTCGTCGTACTCGGCGATGAACTTTCCTTCCTTCGACAGAATCTGGATGCGATGGTTGTGACGGTCGGCGACGATGAGCCGCCCCTGTGAATCGAATTCGAGCGCGTGCGGCGTGCGGAACTCTCCTGGCCCGGTTCCGGTCTTGCCGATCACGCGCAGGAACTTGCCGCTCCTGTCGAAAACGGAGATGCGCGCGACCAGGTTGGGGTCCGATACGTCCGTGTGACTCTCTGCGACGTACACATCGCCGGTCCCTGGGTCAGTCACGACATCGGTGGGATCGGTCAGCGCATCTGGTGGATTCCCCCTCACGCCAGGCTTGCCGAGCGTCATCAGCACCTTGCCTTCCGGGCTGAACTTGATGACGACACTTCCCTTGTTCTCTTCGCCAGGAAATTTCTTGAGATCCTCGGGGCTGGGAGCGCGTGCGTCGGTGACCCACACGTTGCCGTCTCGATCGACATGGATGCCGTGCGGCCACACAAACATCCCACCGCCAAAGCTCCTGATCTCCTTGCCTGATTCGTCGAAGTGATGAACCGGGTTCGCTGTGGTTCCCAGGCAGCCCGGAGCCGTGCCCGGTGAGCAGCGATCGGTCGCCCACACCGCTCGGCCATCACGATCGATCGCGACGCCGTTCGAGCCGCCCCACGAACGGCCCTCGACATCGAGCCGCGCCCAGTCGCGTACGACGCGATACGGATTCGCACCGCTGTTGACCGGCTGGACCTTGTCAGTCTGCGCAGTCCCGCCGCGCTGCTGCGCCTGCACACCGATCGCGAAGACCGCGATGCAGGCAGCGACCGCCGACGCGGATGTGACAGCGGCTCTCATTTCCAGCTCTGAATCGCTTTGAAATGCATCGACGCCGGCGTGAGCTCCGCCAGCTCGATGCGGCCCATGTATGGGTCGGTGATATTGGCGAGCACGGCTTTCGTGTCGCTCGTATTGGTATCGCTCACCGTCACACCGCGCTTCCTGAACATCGCGACCGCATCTGCAGCACTGTCGACGTGCAGCCCGTAGTGCGTGAAGCCCGCCGGCCGCTGCGCGTTCGCCGGGTTCAGCTCGAGAAACGTGTTCTTGCTGATCTGCATGTAGACGAGACGCACTTCTCCCTTGTCGTCGTTGACGCGGAAGGCTTCGCGATACCCCATCTTGTCCGTGTAGTACTTCACGGCTTCCTCGACGTTCGGCACGTTGATGCCAACGTGATTCATCATCACGACCCCTCGATTGGCGTTTTGCGCCATCGCCACGTGCACGGCCAACCCGGTGAAGACCCCGACCAGAAACAGCATCGCTCCACGCATGACAGCCTCCTTGAATATGCGCTCCATTCTGGATGAACTCGCCGCGGCGGGCACCAGCGATTTTTCAGGTTTCTTCAGCGGTGCCATCAGGACATTCGACCGGCCCTGCCTCTACCGTGGATGGAAGACACATTGGGGAGGCACAGCGATGATTAAACACATCTGCGCGGCGACGGCTGCGGTCCTTCTGTTCACGAGCGCGGCGACAGCTCAGTCGTTCGAAACCTTCAAGGACCTCACAGCCCCCGGCACGACCATCTACGTCGTCGACACCTCGGGCGAAGAGACGAAGGGCCGGATCGTCGGCCTGACCGACGTCGCACTTACGCTGCAAGTCGACGGCACCCGTCAGCAGTTCGCCATGGCCGACGTCGCGCGGGTCGAGCGGCAGAAGCGGGATTCTGTTCGAAACGGCGTGCTGATCGGTGCCGCTGTCGGCGCACTCGCCGGATTCACGCTCGGCAAGTCGCTGGACTCACCTGCCTGCCCCCGCCGCGGAACGGAATGCGGGCAAGGTGCGGCGATCGGAATGACAGGCGGCGCGTTCTGGGGCGCAGTGGCCGGATGGATCGTGGACGCGCTCGTTCACACGCGCGAAAGCGTGTACGTCGCCCACCATTGAAGCAGGCAAAGCCCTTGAAAACCACGTAGAGGCGGGTCTTCAGACCCGCTTACCGCAGGCTACTTTCGATTGAGCTGCGGAATGCTGTTTACTGCCGGCGGTGCCGGGATGGCTCGCAGCCACGCATAGATGTCTGCGAGCTCAACGTCAGAGAGCGTTTTCGTCGAGTACGGAATCATCTCTTCGGTCGGCCGCCGCACGTAACGCGAGAACGCCGGCCAGGGTGGGACGCGACCCGCAAGCCTCGGGCCGGCGATGCCGCCACCCTGTGCCGCGAGCCCGTGGCACTGCCAGCAGGCGCGTTCGACGAACAGCTTCTTGCCGGTCTCGGCGCTTCCAGCCGGAGCCGCCGGCGCCTGGCCGTGAATCGGCGCCTGCGACGCGAGGACAGCGCCCGCAATCAGAAAGAACACCCTCAGTCGCATCGCATCCCCTGATCAGCGTGGCTGCGTCAACGTGTCGAGCAACGCCACTTCCCCCTTCTCGACCCGTTCGACTGCGCGCAACAATGCGGGCCGAAGATCCTTCGGATTCGAAATGGGTCCCTCGGCGTAGGCCCCCATGCTTCGAGCCATCTGTGCGAAGTCGATGTTGGGATCGCTGATGGTCGATCCAGTCAGACCGGCGTGCGCGACGGTCATGCCGCGCTGACGACGATTGGCCATGCGTTGCAAATGCATGACCTCCTGGTGATACGCGCGGTTGTTCTGCATCACGAACAGCATCGGGATGCGGTGATGCGTTGCGGTCCAGAGCGCGCTGTTGACGTAGAGCATGTCGCCATCGGGTTGAAAGCGCACACAGAAGCGGCCGTACTTCTTGTGCGCGAGCGCGGCACCGATGGCAATCGACAGCGAGCCACCGATCCCGCCGCCATTGACCGCGCCCATGGTCCGATAGAACTTGTCCACGTTCCAGAGCCGGTTGGCGCCGCCGCCAACTGACACCCAATCCTTGTCCCTGATCACATCCCAGACTTCCAGAGCCAGCCGCTGCAGCGTGATCGGGCTGGAGTCCCATCCATACGTGCACTCGATGCGGGCACGCTCGAGCGCTTCCCCCGACGCGGTTGCCAGTCGTTTGCCTCGCTCGTCCATCACACGACGGCGATCGGGTGTGATGAGCTTCTTGCACGCGTCGATGAGACTGGGCAGTGTGGCTTGTGGATCGCCCGCAATGGACATCGAGACTTCCTGGAAGCGCTCGACCGTCTGGTAATTGCCCTTCATATACAAGTCGTACGACGAGATGCTGATTACCTTCGCATCAGGCTTCGTGAGCGGAGTGGAGCTCCGCACCTGCTGATCACGATAGCGATTGAGCCGGCCATACAAACCGTCTTCGTTCAGCGCCAGGATGACGTCCGCTGTACGCACGTTCCCGCCACCGCTCAACGGATGCTGATTGGGCATGCCACGGCCGCCGCCCTGTACGGGTGCCTGCAGCGTCTCTGCCAGTTCCACCAGCAGACGCATGCCGTCCTCATTGCGCGCAACGTCACCGGCGATGATCAATGGACTCTCGGCGGCGACCAGCAACTTCGCCACTTCCGCCACCGCGCCGGAGTCGCCGGCGGGAGGACTGGTGAGTGTGAGCTTCGGGATGTGCAGCTTCGATCGATCGCCGGCCGGGTTCTCCTGGAGCGTGGCGTCGACGACGAGCACGACCGGTCCGCGCGGTTCGGTCATGGCCATCTTGTAGGCGCGCACCGCCGACTCGGCGAAGTGCTGCAAGGACAAGGGAGTATCGTCCCACTTCACCATGTCGCGAACGGCACCGGCGGGATCGACGACCGAGTGCGGACCCCAGTCGAACGCGGGCCGCCGCTCTTTGCCATCGAGAATGTTCGCAACCAGGATATAGGTCGGCGTGTGCGCCGAGAAGGCGCCGAAGATGCCCATCATCGCGTGGTGCAGCCCTGACGGCGCGAACGTGATCACCGCCATTGGCTTGCCGGCGACCGCGTAGTAGCCGTTGGCGATGTTCACTGCCGCCTGCTCGTGCGCGCAGGTCAACCACTCCGGCGACTTGTTGCCACCGTAGTTGATAAACGATTCGTGCAGGCCTCTGAAGCTCGACGCAGGGTTCGCGATGACGTATTCGAAGTCGAGCTTCTTGAGCACGTCGACCATGAAGTCGGAGCCCGGGTCGTCGACGGTCATGACGCCGGGCTCGTCGGGCAGAGGCGCGGTCTCGGGCGCGAGCGTCTGCGCAGCTTGTTCGGGCGTGAACGCGGCCCGTGGCTGAGCGGGAACGCGCGACTCTGCATCGATCGGCGCGACGCCTGGCACCGTCAGTGCCGCGGCGCCTGCCGCGCCCGCGGCAGCACCCTTGAGAAATCCACGGCGGTTCATCTGGGAATTCGGATCCGTCGCCATAGCAAGTCTCCGGTCTTGGTATGCAGTAGGCAGTAGGCAGTAGGCACACTGCGCCCCGCCGCTTCCCGCGGCGAAGGTTACCAAACTTCCCGCGAATCCCGAATCCCGAGTCCCGAGTCCCGAATCCCGGATCCCGGATCCCGGATCCCGGATCCACTCCTTGCATGACGACGTGACAGCCTATAGCATATGTGGCTATGCCATCTATTGACCGGCGCATTCTCGATCGCGAGCTGAAGAAGGGATCGGCCGAGTTGATCATCCTGTCGATTCTCGAAGCGCGTGCGCGTCACGGCTACGAGATCAGCAAACTGATCGAGCAACGCTCGAACGGAACTCTCAAGTTCCACATCGCGTCTCTCTATCCGCTGCTCTATCGACTCGAGGAGCGCGGGTGGCTGCAGGGGCGCTGGGTTGAAAAGGCCGGACAGCGACGCCGGCGTTTCTACAGCCTGACCGCCGCCGGGAAGAAAGTCCTGGCCAGCCAGCGCAGCACATGGAAGGCCTTCGTCGAAGCGATGGGCCTCATCACCGGAGTGGACCATGCCTGAGTGGACTGCCGACCTGCGCGCCCGCCTCTCCGGCCTCGGACTGACGGCCGCGCGCGAAGCCGAGATCATCGAGGAGCTTTCGCAACATCTCGACGATCGCTACGAGGAGCTTCGGGCATCGGGTTCCTCCGACGCCGACGCGCGTCGCCTGGCCCTGGAAGATCTGAGCGAGCGAGAAGCGCTCGCGCAACGGATGCGGGCGCTGTCGCAAACGCACTCACCCGCACCGATCGTCCACGGGCAACCGAGCAAGCGCCGCATGCATGGCCTATGGGAAGACCTTCGCTACGCCGGCCGGACGATGAGGAAGCAGCCGGGATTCACCGCTCTCGTCGTCCTGACGCTCGGCCTCGGCAGTGCCGTGAACGCGACCGTCTTCACCATTGTCAACGCGCTGGTCCTTCGTCCGCTGCCGTTCGCGGATTCGGAGCGGATCGTCCAGTTGAATGTGCGGAACGTGGACAACGCCGAGAACCCGATTTCAGAGCTTTCCTATCCTGACTATCTGGAGTGGCAGACGGCTCGGCGCACGTTCGAGCAGATGGTGGCGACCGACGAACGCCCGGTGGACATCTCTGGCGATCAACGATCCGCGGCGGTCGCAGCGGCGGCCTACGTCTCGTGGAACACGTTTTCGCTGGTTGGCCAGCGACCGGAGATGGGCCGAGACTTCACCGAAGGTGACGATCGAAACGGCGCACCACCTGTCGTCATGATCAGCGGCACGCTCTGGCGCGTTCGATATGGCTCCGATCCAGCCATTCTCGGCAGGACGGTCCGTGTCAACGGCATCCCATCCACGATTGTCGGCGTGATGCCGCAGGACGTTGGCTTTCCTTATCGCGCGGAGATTTGGCTTCCACTGGCGGCGCTGCCAGAGTCAGAACGCACGTCGCGCGCCACTCGCATCATCGACGGCTTCGGTCGACTGCGGCGTGAAGCAACCATCGAGCAAGCCACCACTGAGCTCAGCGGCATCACTGCGTCACTTGCCGAGCGCTATCCCGAGACCAATCGCAAGACAGCGCCCTTGGTTGCACGATTTGCTCTCGACGCTCGCTTCGTCAGGGTGTTGGTGGCGCTGCTCGGCGCAGTCGGCTTCGTGCTGCTCATCGCCTGCGCGAACGTGGCAAATCTGCTGCTGGCGCGCTCCGCCGATCGATCGCGCGACATCACACTGCGACTCGCCCTGGGCGCGAGCCGTTGGCGCATCGTGCGTCAACTGCTGGTCGAAGGCCTGGTACTGGCCGGGGCCGGGGGCCTGTGCGGATTCGCGCTCGCGCAACCCGGTCTTCAGATGTTTCGCAACCTTCCCGCCGAGTCTGCGCCGCCATCGTGGGTGCAGTTCACGATGGACGTGAGGGTTTTCGCGTATCTCGTTGCCCTTTGCGTCGGCAGCGCTCTCCTCTGCAGCCTGCTGCCGGCCTGGCAGGCGTCGCGACCTGGTCTCGTCACGACACTGAACGACGTTTCGCGTGGCACGACCGGCAGCCGATCTCGTCGTCGCTGGATGGGAACACTCGTCGTGGCTCAGGTCGCCCTCGCACTCGTGCTCTTGACAGGCGCCGCGCTGATGATGCAGAACCTGCTTGGCCTGCTGCGCACCGACATCGGCATCGAGTCTGCCGACCTCACGCAGATGACGCTCGACCTCCGACGACGAGGCGACAACGAAGCACGCCGCCTGCTCCTGCTTGACCAGCTCGAGGATCGGCTTGCCTCGAACCCGGGAGTCAGCGCAGCGCTGGTCAGCGAGGCGCCACTCGGTGGAGCAGCAGTCCGCAGACTTCGACTCGAGGGTCAGGCAAGCTCGGAGCCGGCGAGCCTCCCGGTTGTGTCTCTCATCGGCGTCGGGCGGAACTATTTCGATGTCGTCGGCACGCTGGTCATCGAAGGACGCACGTTGACGCCGGACGAGGTGCGCCGGGCGGCTGACCTCGTCGTCGTGAACGAGCGCCTCGCGCGAATGCACTTCCAGGATGGTTCGGCGATCGGGAAACGTATCCTGGTGATCGATCCCGGCACGCCCGCCACAACGGCCGGCGACACACGATGGATGACCGTCGTCGGTGTCGTCGGAAACGTGCGTCAGCGTCGCCTGCCCACGGGAGAATTCGATCCCGTCGTCTATCGCCCGTACCAAGTAGACTCGGCGCAGACAATGGCAGTCGTCGCGCGGTCGACGTCTGGACCGACGACTGCTGCGGCATTCGTCAGCGAGCAGGTGCGATCGCTCGACGCAGACTTGCCGCTCTTGCCGGCAACCACGGTGGACGAAGCGCTGACGCGCCAGCTCTGGCCGCAGCGGCTCTTCGGATCGATGTTCGCGGCGTTCGCGTCAATCGCGATGGTGCTGGCAACGTGCGGCCTCTACGGGGTGACGGCCTATGCCGTCTCGCGACGCACGCGTGAAATCGGTGTGCGCGTCGCACTGGGAGCCGATACCCGTGCCGTCTGGTGGACGATCGCAGGCTCGACGCTTCGGCAGCTTGCAATCGGGCTGGCGCTCGGAACCGCGGGCGCCGCGGGAGTCGCAACCATCCTGCCGGCGATGCTCGTCGGAACGGGAGGCGGCGCGAACTTGCTCGCGTTCACCGTTGTTGCAGTCGTGCTGGTCGTTGCCGGCATTACGGCAAGCGCTCTGCCCGCTCGTCGCGCGCTGCGGCTCGACCCGACGATCGCCCTGCAGTCAGAGTGACGCTACTGCGACGATGGTGTGGCGAGTTGATAGAAGCCTGTCGCCGATGAAGTGGCATACCCTTCGGCGACGAGCGCGCGATTCCCGCGTCCGGCCTCGGGCCGCGACAGCCCGGTCACACGCGCGAGCTCTCCGGGGATCGTCATCCCTGCTCCCGCGAGGAAGCAGCGTGCGATCTCTCGAAGAGCCGTATCGCGATTCCCGCGTGTGAGCAACGCATCTGGAAAGCGGCCAATCCCGAGCGTCCAGAGATACGTGAACTTGGGAAGGTAGACAGCTTCACTGGGAACCACGATCATCGCCGCCTGCAGTTCGTCGATCGCACGCGTGAAGACCGTCCGATCAGTGAGCCCGGATTCCTTCCGCAGGTCCGACGAGGCCATCTCCCATTCCTTCCTCAACACCTTGAGCACGGCTCGCGCGTTTACGCTCAGGCGCTTGCTCTCCTCGGACCGGCGCACACCCCAGATGGCGTAGAAGTGCGGCACCATGCGCGGCGCGATGAACATCGCCTTTCCGCGCGCGAGCTTGCCGTAGTACAGCTTGCCGTGACGGACCATCTGATCCTTCAGCGTCCACGCCAGCGATGTCTCGGGATCCTTCTGCACGTGACGCGGCAGCACCGCGTCGCGGCGTCCGCACACGGCCACGTACAGCGACGGTCCCGGCCGGCGCGAGTCGGTCAGGCAGGCGGCGAATCCGACCTGCTCGACGAAACGCTCAGCCTCGGGCACTGTTCCGACGCAACGCGTCGACTCGCGACGCCAGCGAGCGTCGCGGTAGTCTTCGATGTCCGCAGGGATCTGTGCTTTCACGATGTCGCGATCTGGTGAACCGTGGCGATGGCGCTCCACGCGCCAAGACCGATTCCGCGTGCCATCTGATGCAGCTCGAGCATGTTGTGTGAGAGAAAGATGGCGACCGAGTGGTCGTTCGGATCGGCCTGCCACCAGCCGCCGTACGCGCCCGGCCAACCAATAGTACCAACACCTCCACGACAGCGAAGCGGATCCGCTGCGTCTGGTTCCATCACGACAGCCACACCCATCCCGTAACCATGACCCCCTGCGAAGATGGGACGACCAAACATGCGTGTTTTCGAGCGCTGCTCTGGCGTGAGCTGATTCGACGTCATCATCGCGAGCGTATCGGCGCGGAGCAAACGCGCACCGTCGCGGGCATCGCCGATCAACATCCGTGCGAATGTAAGGTAGTCATCGAGCGTCGACCACAGACCCTGTCCGCCTGACTCGAATGTCATGTCGTCCGGACGTTCATCCAGCGCATGACGGCCTGGTGCCGCTGTCAATGGCGCCAGGCGACCATCGCCATCGAAGCCGCACAGTCCCGCGCGACGATCGCGCTTCTCATGCGGCACGAAGAAGCCGGTGTCGCGCATCGCGAGCGGTGTGAAGATTCGTCGCTGCAGAACCTCACCGAAAGAGGTGCCCTCGATCCGAGCGATCAGGAATCCGAGGAGATCTGTCGACAGGCTGTAGTGAAAGCCGGCGCCTGGTTGATCGATCAACGGCAGTGTGCCGAGGCGCGCGATCCATTCATCCGGCGTGAGGGCGTTGTCGATTTGCGTGCCGAGTGTTTGTGCGTGCGCGCGAGCGATCGGGCCGCGATGGAAGTCGCCATACGTGAGACCGGAGCGATGCGACAGCAGATCGCGAAACGTGATCGGACGCGCGGCCGCATCAGTCTCGTCGAGCGAACCTTCCGGATCGCGCAGCACGCGCATGCGCGCGAGCTCGGGCGCGCAACTCGAGATCGGATCGTCCAGAGCGAATCGTCCCTCGTCGAGCAGCATCAACGCCGCGACCGTCGTCACCGGCTTCGTCATCGATGCGATCCGGAAAATCGTGTCGCGCTCCACCGGCATCCCAGTCGTGAGGTCGCGTCTTCCGACGGCTGTGGCCTGGACGACTTCGCCGCTCCGCCAGATCAGCGCAGCTGCCCCAGCCAACTCGCCAGCCGATACGTACGCTGAGATCGCGTTTTCCAACGTATTTTTGCTCGTATTCACCATAATTCGTATTGAATTTATAAAATAAATGTACTACATTTTATTCGATGTCAAGTCGACAACCGTCGCCTCGCCGCCAACCAAAAGGTGACAAGCGCGAGCGAACCAGAGCCGCGTTGCTCGAGGCCGCAAGGGGGCTGGTTCGCGAGAAAGGCTACGAGCGAACGACGATCGACGCAGTCGCCAAGCGCGCGGGCATGACCACCGGGGCCATCTACGGGAACTTCAAGAATCGCGACGAGCTGTTCATCGCGCTCGGGCAGACCTACTGGGCGCCGGTTCGCCCGAAGATCAAACCGGACGCGACGTTTGCTGAAGCGATGCGCGCGCTCGCGAAAGCGACGCTGGCGGCTGTCGACGAACGCAGGCCGGTCGCCATCGGACGACTCACCGGGCTTGAGTATACGCTGAAAAACCGCGAGCTGCGTTCACGCGTGTACGAGGTCACGAAGAGCAGTTATGAGTTCGGAGCCGAGTGGCTGCGCACGTTCGAGCCAGGTCAGCTCCCGATGAAACCAGAGCATCTCGTGTGCGTTCTCCATGCGCTGATTGAAGGACTCGTGATGCAGCGCATCCTCAC
>Ga0157380_10003683_pt1 | contig 10542 bp, 7 predicted proteins | sample S35metaG_FD_119757 | JGI IMG/M metagenome (GOLD analysis project Ga0157380, IMG submission 119757) | Switchgrass rhizosphere microbial communities from Kellogg Biological Station, Michigan, USA - S3-5 metaG | ecosystem: Host-associated > Plants > Roots > Rhizosphere > Soil | place: USA: Michigan...
ATGTAATAAATCCTATCCCAGCCCACCAAATCTCCCAGCGTAAAGGGACCCATCGGGTAACCACAGCCAAGCTTCATGGCGTTGTCGATATCGACTATTGAGCCAACCCCTTCTTCGAGAGCGCGAATCGCATCCAGCATGTAGGGCACCAGCAATCGGTTAACTATGAAGCCCGTCTTGTCGCCAGCGCGCACCGGTGTCTTGCCGAGCTTGCTGCCGAACTCAATGGCCTGCTCGTAAACGGCAGCGTCGGTCAGGATTGTGCGAATGACTTCCACCAACTTCATCAGCGGCACCGGATTGAAAAAGTGCATGCCGATAAATCGCTGCTGTCGTTCCGCCGACGTTGCCGTCATCATCTCGGTGATGGAGATTGAAGAAGTGTTTGAGGCGAAGATAGTTTCCGGTTTACAAAGCCGATCCAGCTCGGCATAGGTCTTTCGCTTCTCGTCCAGGTTTTCAATGATCGCTTCAATGATGATGTCGCAATCAGCCAATGCTTCAAAGGTTGTCGTTCCCGAGAGGCGTCCGCGAATTTCTTTCTGTTGGTCCGCAGTGATAGTTCCTTTTTCAGCGAAGCGTGACAATGATTTGTCGATTCCAGAGAAGCCACGCTGAATCAAATCATCTGATACTTCACGAACTACTGTTTCAAAACCCGCGCTCGCTGCAACCTGGGCAATGCCTGAACCCATCAAGCCACACCCGAGCACGCCTACTTTCTTAATTTCCATTTCTATCTCTCACTCCTATGTAAGGGATTACTATTTCTGACCGAAATCTTTACCGCTCGCTTTGAGCCAGTCTTCATATTCTTTTTTCCATGATTGATATTCAGTAAAGAGTTCCTGGCGTTGCTGCTCCTCAGCTTTTTTCCTCGAAGGATCCGCTGATGCCGAGGTTGGTTTGGCTCGTTGCAGCAGATCTCTGAGCTTGCGTCTGAGCTGATCGGATTTAGGATCCGGAGATTCGACCTGATCCAGACCAGTCACTCCCTGATCGAGCGTGCTGTTGTCACCCTTGAGCCCGTTTAATAGAGACTCCTGCGCATCATTCATGGCCTTGGCGAATTTCAGGAAGGTCATCGCTTCGCTGTCCGGCACTGGCGCCGTCGACTCAGCGGGCTTTTGTGAACCTGGAATCGGATCTGTGTAGTGTTGGGCTACGCGAGCAAAGCAAATCAGAACGAGTGCTATGCATGCCACTTGGATCATGCGCCACACCATTGTGAAACCCGAGCTTCCATCGGGCCGCCGATAACCAACAACCAGCGCGAGGGCCGCTCCAGAAAATAATCCACCCAGATGCGCCGCATTATCGATAAAGCCCTGACCCATAAAGCCGATGAATAGGTTGAGGACGATTACCGGAAGCAAGCCGGTTCCGAAGGCGCGCTTGAATCCCTCTGGCAGTTCGTTTCTGAACTTAATACCAAAGACAAACAGCACGCCGATCAAGCCAAAGAGAGCGCCTGATGCGCCTGCCGAAGGCGAGTCGTGGGTTTTGAAAATAAAACGCCCGAAGACACCAAGTGGTTGCGATGATGTGATTACTGTCAGGTAGCTCGCGACTACGCCCGCAATACCGGTGATAACCCAGAAGAAAACGAACTTGGCTGAACCGTAAAGTTTTTCAACGTACGGCCCGAGCATCCAAAGGCTGTACATGTTGACCGCCAAATGAATCACACCGGTGTGCAAAAACATTGGCGTGACAAAACGCCACCACTGGTGAGGTTGCTGATCAATAAAGAAGTTGAGCTTGGCGCCATAACGAACGAGCACAACCGGAGGAAAGCTCAAGAGGCTCTGCCCCGACATCCCGCTTGACTGCCACATCAACAGAAAGACAAAAAGGTTTGCGACGAGAATGCCGATGGTGAAGATGTAGGGTCTGCTTAATACTGATCGCGCAAAATGCAAAGCTTCGCTGTCGTACGCGACCTCAGGGCGGTTTTTGGTCGGAGGGGCTGCGGGAGCAATGAGAGCTCCGCAAACGGCGCAGGCATCCTGACCGGCTCCAACGATGGCTCCGCAGCTACGACAAACGCTGGGGCCGGTTCTTGAAGTCGAGGTTGTTTTCCTAACGAACAAGTTACGTGTTTTATGAAGACGAAGAGAAAGGCACTACGCGCAAAGGCATTATCCGCAGATTACGCAGATGATACGAACGGCAAAGAGCAAAGCGCGAAGAGCAAAGGGTAAAACATCGTCATCTTTTCCAAGATTTCTCTCTCTGGCGTTTGGGATAGCACGTCGCCACTTTGCCCCGAGCCCTTTGCTCTTTGCCGGTTCTGGTCATCTGTGTAATCTGCGGATAAGTTCCTTGCCGCGTGCAAATCAACCATTCGCAGCTTGTGAGCTGCCGGTTCCGAATCCTTCCAACAAGCTTACGAGATCGTCGGCGTGTTCTTCTTCCATTGCCAAAATGCCTTCAAGCATTCGCCGCGTGGTGGAGTCATCGTTTCCGACGTACTGAATCATTTCGCGATAGCTATCAATGGCGATGCGCTCAGCCACGAGATCTTCTTTGATCATCTCGACCAGCGAATCACCTTCGACGTATTCTGCGTGGCTTCGACTGGTTAACCCATCGGGCGAAAAATTCGGCGCGCCACCGAGCTGAACGATGCGGCCCGCGATTTCATCAGCATGACCTTGTTCTTCGTTGGCGTGCTGTAAGAACTCGGCGGCAACACCTTCGGCATGGATTCCGGAAGCCATAAAGTAGTGACGCTTGTAACGCAGCACGCACACAATCTCAGTGGCCAGCGCCTCATTGAGAAGCTTGATTACAGTCTCGCGATCGGCTGCATAGCCTTCGGTAACGGCGCCTTTCTCGATATGTTGGCGAGCACGCTCACGTAGAGTCTTAATGTCGGTTAGAAATGATTTATCAGCCACAATGGCCTCCTTCGAAAATTAGATTCTTAGGGGGATGTAGGATCTTACCTGCGCCTTGCTGAGTACGCAAACTGGCCGTATCCGGGCAACCTGCGGCTTTGCCGCCGCACAGTGCGGAAAGGCTCCGCCTTTCCGGTCAAGGTATTAACAAATTTGGAGGCTGTGCCTCCAACTCCTCGCTGAAAACAGACATAGCTTATCCGAAAGGCAAAGCCTTGCCGCACTGTGCGGCGGCAAAGCCGCGGGCACTTCATCTTCCAGCTGATTTGGCAGGGATTGAAGAACTCTTCGGCAACTCATTCGGCAGTAATCTTGCCGCTGACTTTAAGCTCGCTCGGTGCACCTGGGTCTTTTGAGACTTCGACGGGAGCTCGCCATACGAGCGTCTTTATTCGGCACATGCCAGTGTTATCTTCGCGGCAATAAACAAATGAGAATTGGACGCGCAGCTCAGCCGCCCCCGGATCAAATGATTGAAAGGGAACCTGCAGCGGCAACTTGAGGTTCTTTCCTGAGTTACTAACAGCTTGATCTCGAGAAGTCGCACCGTTGCTCGAATCTGTTCCCAGTCCTAATTGCTTCGCACCGCTTTCGATTGATACTCGATAACGCTGTGGCGCCAGGGGGTTGAGATGATAGCCGGCAGGTAACTCGAGATTGATCGTCAGCACACCATGGCTGTTTGCGCGCAGCTTTTGAGGAGCCAACTTGATCTCTTCCGAGTTGGGGCCGGCCTCACTATCATTCATCTTTGCCGTCGCGGAAGCTGGAGGCTCGAGACCCTTGAGTCGCAAGGTCGATACATTCTTCGTGCTCAGATCGACAACGCGTATCGCATGATTGTTGGTGTCGGCGATGTAGAGCTTTCCGTTTGCGACACTCAAACCGCCGGGCTCATAGAAAGAAGGAGTGAAAGAAGGAGCGCCGCCATCTGCTTGCCCGGGCTTCCCGGTGCCGAGAAAAGTTTTGACAGTCTGTGTTTTTGGATCGAGCTCTTTGATTTTGTGATTGTAGGTGTCGGCGATGAGCAACTTTGAACCATTGCTGACTATCCCGAGCGGGTGCTGCAGGCGCACATCGTCACCGGCTCCATCCTTGTCTCCGAACTCAAACAGATCCCCGCCAACCAACGTCCGCACCTGACCCTTGACCAAATCGATCGCGCGAATAATGTTTGATTCACTGTCGGCCGTATAAAGCGTCTGTCCGTCCGTCGTGATTCCGGAAGGCTGTGCGAATCCGGCTGCTAATAACTCGCCGTCCTGACGAGCCTCGTTTCCAGAACCCGCAAAAGTTGAGACGACATTCTTCTCGAGATCGAGTTGCCAAATCTGATGCGGCCCAGCCATGGCGATGTAAAGCGTGCGACCCACCAATTGCAGATCCCACGGCGAATTCAAACCAACACTCAGCGCGTCGCCGGTCTTAAAGTACTCGTGTGATTGTGAACCGGTGCCTGCTGCTGTCTGGACGATGCGGTTTTTCAGATCGAGTCGACGAATGAGGTGGTTCTCGGTGTCGGCCACGTAAAGTGAATCGCCATCGAGGGCCAATCCCTGCGGGCGGTAAAACTGCGCGGCACTGAAAGACCCATCTGTTTTACCGGGCTCTCCAGTGCCAACTGTTTCCAGGAGAGACCCATCGAGTTTGGTAATGACGATGCGATTGTGGTCTGAATCAGCGATAAAAAGGCGGTCACTCTTTGCGTCAGCGAGAATCTTCCCCGGAAAGGAAAGCGGGAGAGCGCCGACTTTGGCCCGTTCCAGCGTCAGCTTCAAAGGCTCTTCATTCAGCTCGCCACGTTTGCGAAAGTCTTCAACCGTTTTCGAGACAGCTTTATCGATGACTTCATAGTTGCCTTCGCCGGAGACGCCGCCAATGACATAGCCGGCTGGATCGATCAACACCTGTGTCGGCCAGGCGTTGACTGCGTAGCTTTGCCAGACTTTGAAATCAGCATCATTGTAAACAGGATGTTCGATCTCGTAGCGCAGGATTATGCGCCGGATGTTTTCTGTCTCTTTCTCGTTTTCAAACTTCGCGGAGTGGACGCCGATAACCACCAGCTGATTTGGATATTTGTGTTCGAGGCGCTTCAAGTCAGGAATGATATGAATGCAGTTGATGCATCCGTAAGTCCAAAAATCCAGCAACACCACTTTGCCTTTCAATGCTGCTAATGAAAGCGGCTTGTCGGTGTTTAGCCAGCCGCGGCCTCCAGTAATTTCCGGCGCTCGCACCCGCGCCTTTTCCTGAATCGGCATAGATGAACCTCGCAGACCACTGCGTACAATTGGCGCCGCTGCGAACGCTAGCGAATAGCCTGGCAGCGCCAGTACAACCAGGGTGGTCAGCCGTTTGATTAGGAAGTTATTCATATCGAATGGAGGGTAGTGGCCTAGTTTGGTTTCGTAACGCAAACGCGGATGCGTTGAATGCCATTCAATCCACGCAAACTAACAGTTTGCGTTACAACTTAGGCCACTACAGAATGGAGTCTACTCAACTAGATCTCATTCACACCTGATTGAAACCAGGTGAGCATGAGATGCAAATCGCGCTTGCCACGTTGAGTACACCGACTCTCTCATCATTCCTTTGCTGATAGCGCGTCGTCGACACGTTCGATGGCGCGGCGCAAGTGCGGAATGGTGATAGACCCGCCGACCACCAACGCCACATTGAATGCATCGAGAAACTCTTCTCGAGACACACCAATACCAGCGCACTGTTTGATGTGATAAGTGATGCAGTCGTCGCAGCGAAGCACTATTGATGCCGTTAAGCCCAATAGTTCTTTCGTGCGCTTATCAAGCGCGCCATCCTCATAAGCCTGATTGTCGAGCGCGAAAAATCTCTTGATTCCCAGATGATTGCTGCCCAACAGTTTTTCGTTCATTTCGGCGCGGTAACGATCAAATTCATCCATGTCAGTCCTTAGTCGGAAGTAATTAATTACCCTCACACGCGATTTTAGCCGCGCAGGGAACGGTTATCAAAAGTAATGATCTTGCGCTTCAGAGATACCACGGGCTTGCCCCGTGGCCTTTCATGGTGGGACGCTACAAAGAAGACTGTTAAGTTTACCAGGATGCCACGGGCTCGCCCGTGGTCTTCACGTTGGGACGCTCACAGCATGAGTCTCCAGGGGGCAAGCCCGTGGTATCTTCAGCCACAGGCGAGAATTAATACGACAAGCTATAATCCAGCCACAGGCTTTAAGGAGGAATGACAACGGAAAATTCAAAGAGCCAAGGTACGCCCGGCACGCGTGCGATGCGGTTGTTATCGGTGGGACCCATCAACTTCGCAGTTCCTGCAGAGGAAATCGAGAGCATCGTCGAATGGCGATCACCGGCTCCGCTTCCGAACGCGCCTGCGGCCATTCTCGGAGTGGTTTGTGTTCACAGCCGAATGTTGACTGTAATCGCTGTCAGTACATTGCTCGGGGCGGAACCAACTCGCAATCTCAAGATCGTGTCATTGCTCGGAGAGCAACAAATTGCACTTGCTGTCGAATCCGTCGGTGAATTGATAGAAAATCAAAGTGAGACAGAACCGGGCAATGATCCGTTGACGCTGGGAGAGATCGTCTCAAACGGTCAATCGATTCCGATTCTAAATTCAAAACAGCTGTTTCCCACCGCGATGCGAGGGCGTGAACGACGCAAACGGCAATTCTGAAATGGAAGATCAAGCTTTCCACATTCTCGAATACGCACAGCTGTTGGCTCTCGTCCGCCGAGGCACCCAAACACCAATGGGCGAGCAACGCATCGATGAGTTGCAACCTCTTGACGACGCTGCCAGCCTGACTGCTGCTTTGACCGCCCTCGCGGAGTTCGTCGAGCTGCGGCAGCGAGGCATCGTCTGGTCCTTTGCCGAGCTGCACAATCCCAATGAATCACTTTCTCGTCTTCGCATAGCCGGCACCGCACTCGATCCTCTCGAGATTTTGGAGCTGGCGCGCCTTTGTGAACGAGCTCTCTCAGCGCGCGCGGCGATTCAGGCTGAGCGCGAGATTGCGCCGGTGATTTGGAATCAGGTTGCAAATCTTCCGAGCGCGCTTAACAGCCTGGTTGCCCGCGTTCGCAATAAGATTCTTCCCAATGGTGAGTTGGATGATCGAGCCAGCCCCGAACTAGCTCGAGTGCGCCACGAGATCGCCAGGCTCCGCTCGAACATTACTCGTACGCTCGAGAACTTGATGCGTCGATCGGAAGAAGCGATCCAGGACGAACTTGTAACAGTTCGTAATGATCGGTTTGTGATTCCCGTTCGTTCCGATCATCGCGGCCGGGTTCAGGGAGTGGCCCATGGTTTTTCCTCTTCCGGCGCCACCACGTTTGTCGAACCGCTCGAGACCATCGAGGCGAATAACGAACTCCAGACTTTGCGTGAAGTCGAAATGCAGGAAGTGGCGCGAATTCTTTTTTCGTTAACTGAAGAGCTCCGCGGCCAATTCGAAGCAATTGAGATGGCGGCGAATGCGATTGCCGAATTGGATTTCATCGGAGCCAAAGCCGCTTTCTATCGCCGGTTTGATTGCGTTGTTCCGACTATTCAGAGCGAACCAGGCTTTCGAAATCGGGAAGCAGCACCGACTGAAGTCTATGCTACTTTGGAGTTGATCGAGGCTCGCCACCCGCTGCTTGAGGAAAACTTGCGCGGTACAGGCTCAGTTGTGCCCGTCTCTTTTTCGCTGAGCGACGACCAGTCAACCATGGTGATCTCGGGCGCCAACGCCGGCGGCAAGACGGTTGTTTTGAAGACCGCCGGCTTGCTCTCGTTGATGGCGCTGTCGGGTCTGCCGGTGCCTGCTCGTCAGGCGCGCGTGCCCTTCTACCGGTCGGTGCTTGCCGATATCGGTGACCATCAATCCCTGGCCGCGAACCTTTCCACCTTCACTTCGCACGTGGCCAACATCTCGCGCATGATCGACTTGTGCGAAGCTCCAGCCCTGGTGCTGCTTGATGAAGTTGGTACTGGAACGGATCCGGAAGAAGGGTCAGCGCTGGGCGTAGCCGTAGTCGATCACTTCCGGCGGAACTGTGGCGCTCATGTAATGGCCACTACTCACTACGCCGGATTGAAGATGTACGCGACCAACGATGAAGGCGTGATTAATGCGAGCGTCGAGTTTGATGAGAAGACTTTGCGTCCGACTTACCGGCTGATTCTTGGCCTGGCCGGTTCGTCTTCCGGTCTTGAGATCGCGCGGCGGTTTGGTATTCCCGAGCCGCTCATCGAAAGAGCCAATGAACAAGTGGCCGCGTCCTCGCGCGATGCGGTCGAGTATCTGCGTCGTATCAAACGCGATGCGGAAACCGCGGGCGAGCTGCGCCAGGCGTTGGAAGAAGAGCGCGCTGCCGTGGCCGAGAAGTTTGCCGGGCTCGAAAAGCGGGCTGAACGTCGTGAGCAGGATCGGCAAGCTACGTTTGCTCGCGAGCTGCAAAAGGCGGTGAACAGTTTTGAAGCGCGGTCACGCGAACTAATGGCATCAGTCCAGGATCGATCGGAACGGATCAAGCTGGAGCGTGAGTCGCAGAAACGAGTCGCAGAATTGAAACGTGAAGTACAGCGTGCAGTCGCTGCCGGCCAAACGCTGCCGACGATCACTGAAAAGGCAAAAGGCGTCCGAGTTGTTCGTGACGGCGTTGTCCACGACGTCTCCTCAAAACCCGAATCAACAACCAATGTGGTGCGATCGCCCGAGGGTCAGCAGTTTGTTGTGGCCACGCCCCGTCCTATTGCAGTTGGCGATCGAGTGCGCTTGCGCACCTTTGGATCTATAGGAGTTGTTGACGGTATCAAAGGTCAGGATGTCGAGCTGCATGTTAAGTCTGTACGAATGCGCGAAAAACTGGCCAACCTGGAGTTGATGGAAGCTGCTCCGGTTGAACCGACTCGGTCACGCGTGCCCGTTTCCCGGGGTACCGAGGTGAAGTTGACAGGTGCGAACGAGGGCGGGCGATCGGAGCTCAACGTGATCGGGCAGACTACTGATGAGGCAGTCGACACCGTGGACAAGTTTCTCGATGAAGCGTTTCTTAACAGCCAGTCACAGTTGAGAATTATTCATGGCCACGGAACCGGCGCCCTTAGAAAGGCAATCGGTGAGTTGTTGAAGAGTCATCCCCACGTGGCTCGCTTTGCGGCGGCGCCTCAGGATCAGGGTGGCAGTGGCGCCACGCTGGTAGAGCTAAAGAAGTAAAAAGGAAAAAGGAAAAAGTAAAAGAGCGCGGTGAAGACACTTTGTAGCTTTTGATGATAAGAATGCCTGATGAAGATGTCATCACGCTTTATCGGCCGGTTGGGCAGCGTGAACTCGAGCTTATTGAGCAATCCGGCTACGCGAATTTCCCCGCACGACTTCCCGAACAACCAATCTTCTATCCGGTCTTGAACGAGGAATATGCAGTTCAGATTGCTCGCGACTGGAACGCAAAACACAACGACCCACCCCGGGGCTTTGTAACCCGCTTCAGTGTGAGAAGAAGTTTTATTGATCAATATGAAGTGCAAACGGTAGGGGCTGCCTTGCACCAGGAGTATTGGATTCCGGCTGAGGATCTAGACAAGTTCAATGAGAACATCGTCGGATCAATCGAAGTCATTGCGGAGTTCGGAGGGAACAAGGAAAAGTAAAAGGGAAAGTAAAAAGCGCGGTGCCGCGTCTAACTGACTTTGCACGAAAAGTCACGGAATCCCACCTGCGGAAGCAGGTGGATACTTCAATTTCGACCTAGGAGAAGGTTGCGGATCCGTTCTTTGAATCCCCTCAGCGGAAGCTGAGGGATCTTTCAGGTGCAGGCTAGCTCGCAGGTTTGACAGGGAAATAGGCAGGACTTGAACCATCCACCAGCTACCGCAGGTGGGATTCCTTAACAACGACTTCAAACATTGCTAGGCCGGACTTGAACCATCCACCAGCTACCGCAGGTGGGATTCAGGTACGGTACGACTCGCGTAAGCTGATACTTTTGCCTTTTTACTTTTAACTTTTTACTTCTTTCGCGACGCGAAGGAAGGCGCGGGCCGCGTGGGATAACACGGCCCCCTTGCGGTAGATCAAATGCAGACGCCTCTCCAGTTTCATTTCTCGAACCGTCAGCGCTTTTACTCGACCCATCTCAATCTCGGTAACAGCTGTTAGCCGCGGCACTAACGCTACGCCCATTCCTCGCTCCACGCACCGCTTGATTGCTTCCAACGTCGGCAGCTCCATCGAGATGTTGAGCGGCGTCTTGTATTTCTCGAAAGTTCGGATCACGCGTTCGCGATATGGGGAGGGAACGTTGTGAGCAATGAAGGATTCAGCCCCGAGGTCTCGAACGGAGACGACGTCCTGGGCGGCAAGTGGATGTTCGGGGGCCACAATCAAAGCGAGTTCGTCCATCAAGACTGGCACTGCTGCCACCGTAGGATCGTTGGGTTTGAATGAGACGATTCCGATTTCGGTTTCGCGCCCGAGGATTTCCGAGGCGATGCGGCTGGCCAGGCTGCGCTTCACTTCGATTTTGATGTGGGGATGTCGAGCTCGAAATACCGGAATCAACGGCAACAGGTACATGACTGTGTACTCATTCGCGCTCAAGGTTAGCTTGCCTCGATGCAGGTCCTTTAATTCTTTCAAGGC
>Ga0157380_10003686_pt1 | contig 10539 bp, 7 predicted proteins | sample S35metaG_FD_119757 | JGI IMG/M metagenome (GOLD analysis project Ga0157380, IMG submission 119757) | Switchgrass rhizosphere microbial communities from Kellogg Biological Station, Michigan, USA - S3-5 metaG | ecosystem: Host-associated > Plants > Roots > Rhizosphere > Soil | place: USA: Michigan...
CGCGTCCCAGCTATGGCCCCAGTTCGCCGAGCGATAGGTCAGGTTTGGAATGCCGCCATTCGCCGTGCACCCGGCAGCGCACTGCTCGGTGACTAGCGCGAGCGGGCGCGTAGTGTTGCCCGGGCTCTCTCTCGGGCCGAACGGCGACTGATACGCACCGAAGCCGGCATCGATCAGCATCCGGTTCGTCAGCGTGGACTGATAGGTGAGCAGGCGCACACGAGGGTGGGTATCCAGATAGCCACCGATCTCGGGCGACGTCGTCGAGCTGAGGCCTCCCAGTCCAAGCGGACCGATCGCCGCTTCGGACTCGGGCTGCTGCCGGCACCCATCGCCGGTGCTCGTGAACGTGGCGCCATTGCAGGCGTGCTGTTCGTCCCAGTGGAAGTTGATCTTGTCGCGTGAGGTGGCCTGGATCGTTGCCCGCCCGCTATACAGGCGCCAGCTCTCTGCGCCACGAACCTCGCGGGTGAAATCGGGCGCATACAGAAACTTGGTGGGGTCGCCGGCATTCAGGTTGGGATAGACGTTCGGAATCGTCCGGTGCTGTCCCTCGTCGCGGGCCGTCACGTAGTACCACACGCGGTCCTTGACGATCGGACCACCGATGCCAAAGGTGAAGTCCCACTGCTTGAGCAGCTTGCCGGGTGTGGTCAGGCCGAGCGTCTGCAACTCCGTGCTGTAGTTGCTGCTCACCATGCCCTTGCTGACGCCGGACAGATACGCCGCACCTTTGAGCGTGTTGCCACCGCTCTTCGGGATGATGCTGAGCGAGGGGCCGCCGACTTCGGTTTCGCCCAACCCGCCCGATGTGGTCGTGACCACTTCCTGCGCGTTCGAGATGTCGGCGATGTAGGTCGAGACGCCGCTGCCGCCGAGCCCCGCGCCCGCGTTCAGGCCGTCCACCTGCATGCGTCCTTCGTTGTTGCGCCCGCCCGCACCGCCGAACACGGTCATCTGCGGCGTCACCTGGACGTCCGCCGGGCTGCCTCCGATCGTGACGATGCCTGGAATCAAGAGCGCCGTCGCCGCCCAGGATCGTGCGGTCGGGATTGCCGTCAGCACCTCGTTGCTGATCGTGGTCTGTCGTCGAATGCTCTGGACGTCGACGATGGGCGAAGCGCCGGTGACCGTCAGTGTTTCGGTGACTCCGCCAACAGCGAGGTCGGCGTCAACTGTCGCGTTGAACGAACCAGAGAGCTCGATGCCATCTCGCTTGACCTGGTTGAATCCCGGAAGGGCGAACGTCACCGAGTAGGTTCCCGGTGGCAGATTGACGATGCGGAAGAGGCCACGCTCGTCACTGACGGCGGTGCGAACTTTCTCGATGAGCGCCGGGCTCGAAGCCTCGACGGTGACACCTGGCAATGCCGCACCAGAAGTGTCTCGGGTCGAGCCGGCGATTGATGCCTGGGCCGACGCCGAGGAAGGAAGGAGGAATACTACGGCAACGAGAAGAACGCCCCACACACACTTGCGCATTACATGGCCTCCAGTCAGCTGCGCGTCTGGGCGCAGCAGCAGGTACGTCGCGATTTGGCCGTTAAGCCTATACCAGAACGGCGTGTAATGAGTGATATAGGCCTAGTGGCCGGCGAGCGCGCGACGGATCAGCGAGTGGACGTAGCCGGTTTCCACGTCGGTCAGCCCCTGGCCGACTGTCGTCAGGCCACGGCGGGTTTTGATCGTGATGCCGTGGCCCTTCGCGTATCGGCTCAACGTGGTCAGCAGCCACTGCGTGCGCGGGCCGATGTCCGCAGACGTGGAGCTCATTCCGGACGATGCTCGCACTCGCTGCTCGGCAGCCAGACGCGCAGCGGTTGTGATCGATTCAGTGGTGCTGAAGTCGATGTCCAGAATCTCCGCGGCGGGCAGCGAGTTCACCGGGCCCGTCTTCCAGGCGCCGCGCTCGCGGATGTCGATGCCACGCGGCGAGACCGCGATGATCGTGCGGCCGCGGCGCGAGCGCAGGTATCCATTCAACGCCGTCATCGCAGGCAGGAAGCCGAAGAAGAGCAGGATGAAACCGATGAATGCCCATCCCACGGGATCGGGGGTACGGGTCTGGCGGAAGAATCGAAACAGCGGGCTGACGAACACCGCCGAGATCGCGACGGGGATCAGCGTCAGCGCGATCGCGACTGGATGTGCGCGCGGATTCGGTATCGTGACCCGTATGCCGTCCGGCTCGCGAGTGACCTCCGACCGCGCGTCTGGCGGGCGCGCAGGCTCGTTCTGAAGTCCGTCCGTCTGCAGCCGTTGCTGCAAAGAGACGTCTGCCTGATCGGGCGCCACGCGCACCGGGTGATCGGTGGTCGCGTCCTCGAAATCGAGTCGCAGGAGTGCGGCAACCGCCGTGGCGCAACTCCTCGCGTCGCCGTACTGAGTCGAGCTGTCCAACTTGAGGTCTTGTCCGGATCCCGATCGCAGCGTCACGGGAAAACTGTCGGCAGAGTCGGAGTCGCCGCGGACGAATCCGAGCACAACCGCCACATATTCGTCGAGACGCTGCGCGCGGGTGTACATGGGGACCATCAAGCCGTACTGCGTGATCGCCTGGCGACGCGTGCTATCGATGGTTGTCCAACCGCGACCGAACGACAGCGTGCCTCCGACGGCCGTGAACACGAGGCCCATCAACAGCAATCCAAGTTGTCCGGGCAGCGACACCGAACCGGAATTCTTCATCTCGATGAGGCCGGACATGACGAGCAGCATGAACACGCCGGCGGCGAAGAACGGCAGGCCGAAGATCCCGAGCACACCGCCGCCTTGTCGGATCTGAATCCGATCGGGCCCGATCTGCCGGAAGGATGGCCGCATCGCGGTACTTATCGGCCCTGCCGCATCGGTTCTGCTTCGATGGTGCGGCGCGGATTGTTCAGAATTGCGCTGTTCTGCCCGTTGGTATGATCGCCCTGCCGTGCCCAATATCTATGAAGTCGCCAGGCGCGCCGGCGTGTCCACGGCGACGGTGTCGCGCGTCCTCAGTCAGCCGGAAGTTGTCGCGCCAGACACCCGACGACGGGTGATGGCCGCGGTGGAGCGTCTTGGATATACGCCGAACGCTGCCGCGTCGAACCTACGGACGCTGCGAACACGCACGCTGCTCGTCACCGTGCCCGACATTTCCAATCCGTTTTTCTCGCTCATCCTGCAAGGGATCGAAGACACGGCCCAGCGCGAGGGCTACTCCGTGCTGCTCGGCGACACGCAGCACGACGAGCGGCGCGAGGAACGCTACTCGTTGATGTTGCGCCGCAAGGAGGCGGACGGCCTGATCTTCCTCGGACATCGCCTGCCGGCAGAAGCCGCAGCGCTCGTGCGCTCGCTGCCGCCGGGCCGCGCGCCGATTGTCAACGGTTGCGAGTTCAGCCCGCACCTCGGTATTCCGAGCGTGCACATCGACAACGCGACGGCGGCGTCTGATGCGATGGACCACCTGTATCGTCTTGGTCATCGACGCATCGGTATCGTGACGGGTCCGCTCGTGAGCCCGCTCAGTCGCGATCGCCTGCACGGAGCGACAGCGCGTGCGAAGAAGGCGGATGCCGAACGCGACTTCATCGTCATGAACGGCGACTTCTCGATTGAGTCTGGTGCTGTCGCGAGCGAGAGGCTGCTGGAGCGCAAGCAGCCGCCCACGGCGATCTTCTGTTTCAACGACGAGATGGCAATGGGCGTCCTCGAGACCGCGCGACGACGAAGGCTGCGGGTGCCGGACGATCTGTCGATCGTCGGGTTCGACGATATCCGGTTCGCACGCTACCTCGATCCGCCGCTGACGACGATCGCGCAGCCGATGCGCCAGATCGGCGAGGGCACGGTACGGCTGCTGCTGGAGATTCTGAAGGGGAACCAAGCGCCGGACTCCGTGACTCTGCCACACGTCCTCGTCGTCCGTTCGAGCACCGCCCCTCCATCAGGCGCGCGTCGCAAGAAGCCGTGACAACGAGGCGCAAGGCGAGCGTAGAGGCGCGTCTTTTAGACGCGCCTTGGATCAGGCGGCGCGTCAGGCCGGCCTAAAGGCCCGCCTCTACAGGCACAACCCCAACATATTTCGCGCGCGGACGAATGAGCTGCCCCGTCGCGTACTGCTCGATCGCCTGACCGATCCAACCGATTGTCCGGCCGATGGCAAAGAGCGTCAGCGGAGAGCCTGCAGGCAGCTTCAGCACGCGCGCCACGGACGCGAGGGCGAAGTCAAGATTCGGCCGCTCTCGCGTGATTGTCGTAGCGGCGTCCGTGACGTCGAGAACGAAGCCAAGTTCGCGCGATTTCGGATAGCGCTCGCGCAGCAGGTCGAGCAGTGCGATCGCCCGCGGGTCGCCGTCGCGATACAGCGGATGACCGAAGCCGTCGATCGACTCGCCGCGACGTAGGCGGGCGGCGACCGCAGTGCCTGGGTGTCGTGAATGCTGCAGTGACTCGAGCATCGACTCGACGCGCGCGGTGGTGCCGCCATGCCGGGTCCCTTCCAGCGCCGCGAGGCCAGCGAGCACGACGGTGTAAGGGTTCGAACCTGCCGAGGCGACGCAGCGAGCCGTGAACGACGAGACATTGAGCTCGTGATCGGCGCACAGAATCAGGGCCGCGCGCACGACATCCGCGCCACGCGCGGTCACACCCCAGTTGTGGGACAGTGCCTGGTCGATCGTCGGTCCTGACGAGCGGGACAGCCTCGCGACGCGGGTGAGGAGATGCAGGATTCTCCAGCCGGCGTGTGCGACGCTCGCGTCGCGCAGATCGAAAGCCGCGTGATCGCGAACCGACGCGGCTGCCAGCACAGCCTGCGCGCGCGGCACGAATGGCAGCGCCCTATCCGGCCGGTGGGTTGTGGCGAGTCGCGGGGGCGTGGGCGAGAACGCTCCTTCGAACCGGCCGCTCCAGATGAGCGACGCCACCTCCGCCACCGATCGCGAGCGTGACAGGTGCACCACGTCATGGCCGCGGTAATAGAGCCGCTTGCCGTCAATGAACGTGATGGACGATTCGAGGACCGGAAGTCCCCACTGCAGCGAACGGGCCGCCGCCTTGTCCGGATCTCGTCGTGCCTCGGTCTGCCGGCGCAGCCGCTCGACATCGTCGCGCGAATAGAGCCGTTCGCGCGACGGCCCTGGCGTCGCCTGGGAGCGGACGTATCCGCGGCTGACATACGCGTAGAGCGTCGGGCGCGTGACCTGCAACAGGCGTGACGCGTCCTCAGCTTTCAACCAGCCGTGATTCGCATTCATATTGATTGACCGATCAACGTTGACAGGATCATACATGGACGCGCACGATCGCGTCATGGCTACCTCTGGACTCGAAGGCGTTGTCGCGGCAACAACGCGACTCAGCCACGTCGACGGCGAGCGTGGCGAGCTCGTCATCGCCGGATATCCGGTTGGTGAGCTTGCCGAACACGCGACGTTCGAGGAGACGACCTGGCTGCTGTGGCATGGAGACCTGCCCTCCGGCGCTCAGCTCGAGGCATTCCGGTCCGAGCTGGCCGCCGCACGGGGGCTGTCGGCGGCAACACAGGCACTGCTGCGTGAGTGCGCGGAGGCTGGACTGCATCCGATGGACGCGCTTCGCGCGGCGGCAGGGACGATCTCGCTGCGCAGCGACGATCCCGTGAGCATCGTCGCGTGCATGCCCACGATCGTTGCCACGTATTGGCGATTGCAGCGGGGTCAGGAACCTATCCTCCCGCCGCACGATCTCGGTCACGCCGCAAGCTTCCTCTTCCTGTTGAGCGGGAATGTGCCGGATCCCGAGCGCGTGCGAGGGCTCGAGACGTATCTCAACACCGTCGTCGATCACGGATTGAATGCGTCGACGTTCACCGCGCGTGTCATCACGTCAACCGGATCTGATCTGGTGTCGGCTGTTGTCGGAGCAATCGGGGCACTCAAAGGGCCACTGCATGGCGGAGCGCCTGGCCCGGCACTCGACATGGTGTTCGAGATTGGTGAGGCGTCGCGAGCCGAGGCCTTCCTCAGGAAGAAGATTGAGGCCGGCGAGAAGCTGATGGGATTCGGTCATCGCGTGTACAAGGTTCGAGACCCGCGTGCCGACGTGCTCGCGAAGGCCGCAGAGCGGATGTACACGCGCGCCGGAGACATGTCGCTCTACACGCTCGCGCGCGACGTCGAGGCAACGGCGATCAGGCTTCTCGAGGAGTACAAACCCGGACGACGGCTGCAGACGAACGTCGAGTTCTACACCGCGCTGCTGCTGCACGGCCTGGGGCTGGATGTAGCGCTTTTCACCCCAACGTTCGCGATCAGCCGGGTCAGCGGCTGGATCGCGCACGCGCTCGAGCAACAGCGGGCCAACCGCATCATTCGTCCGCAGTCGGAGTATGTCGGCCCGCGGGACCGACGATGGACTCCGCTGCCGGAGCGGTCCGAGGGGGCGACGGTGCGGGCTGCGAGGGTCCGGTCCTAGGGTCCGGGGGCCGACGGTCGAGGTCCGAGTGTCTCGTACTCTCGAACCGCCGCACCATCGGACCGGACCCTCGCACAGTCGCCCCCTTCGTCCCGTCGGACCGCGGTAAATGAACCCCTCGGTCTGCCGTAAGATACCGGCATGGCCACCATCAATCTCCGGGTGAACGGGAAACCGCACACCGTTGACGTCGATCCCGCGACTCCTCTGTTGTATGTGCTGCGCAACGACCTCGATCTGCACGGACCTCGGTTCGGCTGCGGCCTGGGTCAGTGCGGGGCGTGCACCGTCATCATCAAAGGGGAGGCCGTGCGCTCGTGCATCCGGCCGATCTCAACGGTGCAGGGTGCCGAGATCACCACGCTCGAGGGGTTGTCGCAGGATGGCAAGTTGCATCCGCTGCAGCAGGCGTGGATCGACGAACAGGTGCCCGCCTGCGGCTTCTGTCAGAACGGCCAGATCATGACCGCGAAGGCGCTGCTCGATAAGACGCCCGCGCCGACTGACGCGCAGATTCGACAGGGCATGGCGAACACACTGTGCCGCTGCATGACCTACTACCGGATTCAGGCCGCCATCAAGCGCGCATCGAAAACGGTCTCAACCGCCAGCAACGAAACAGGGACCGAGGTGATCGCATGACAGCCTCACGACGCGATTTCATCAAGACCTCGGGTTTCCTCGTCGTCGGCATCAGCGTGGCCGGCGATCTGTCGTTCGCGCAGGGCCTCGGCGCTGGTCCGTATCCAGATGTCGACTTCAGGCAACTCGATTCGTGGATCGTGATTCGTCAGGACAACACCGCGACGTTCTTCGTCGGCAAGACGGACCTCGGTCAGGGAACCGGCACGGCGTTCCGCCAGATCATGGCCGACGAGCTCGACATGCCGTACGACAAGACGGCTTGTGTCATGGGCAACACAGACGTGACGGTCGATCAGGGTGGCTCCGGCGGATCGGATGCGCTCCAGACCGACGGCTATCCGATGCGTCGTGTTGCGGCCGAAGCGCGACGCGTGCTGCTGGAGATGGCATCAGCGCGGCTCGGCGTGCCGGTCGCGCAACTGGTGGTGAGCGACAGCGTCGTGTCTGTTGCCGCGGATCCATCGAAGAAGGTGACGTACGGCGAGTTGATTGGCGGCAAGCGCTTCAACGTGACGCTGACCGGCAACAACATCAACGCCACCACCGGCACTGCGAAGCTCAAGGACGTGCAGCAGTTCAAGATCGTCGGCACCTCGCCGCAGCGGTACGACATCCCGGCGAAGGTCGATGGATCGCTCAAGTGGGCTGTCGATGCGAAGGTGCCCGGCATGGTGCACGCGCGCAACGTGAAGCCCCCGGTTGCGGGCGCAAAGCTGGTGAGCATCGACGAGTCATCGGTCAAAGGCGTGCCCGGACTGATCAAGGTCGTGAGCAAAGGCAACTACGTCGCTGTCGTGTGCGAGCGCGAAGAACAGGCGATCCAGGCGGCGCGACAACTGAAGGTGAACTGGCAGAAACCGGCGGCCGCCCCGTTCCCTGATTCGGAGAATCTCTTCACCTTCATGCGGAGCGCCGAGCTCACTTCGAGCGCACCTCCCATTGTCGTCGGCGATCTTGACGCGTCGTTGAAGGGCGCTGCCAAGGTGATCGAGGCCGACTACGAGATTCCGTTCCAGGGTCACACCTCAATCGGCCCGGCGCATGCGATGGCGGATCCCTCGAACGATCAGCTGACCATTTATTCCAACGACATGAAGTCGTATGGCCTTCGCGACGGCGTCGCGGAGTTCCTGAAGATCCCGCGCGACCGCGTGCGTGTCGTCTGGATGGAAGGTCCGCAGGCCTACGGTCGGACCGCGGCAGACGATGCCGGGTTCGAAGCCGCGTTCCTGGCAAAGGAGATTGGCCGGCCCGTTCGCATTCAGTGGATGCGGAACGAAGAGACCGCGTGGGATACCAAGGGCCCCGCATTTGCGGTGAAGGTGCGTGGCGGGCTCGACGCGCAGGGCAACCTCGTGGCGTTCGGCTATGACGCTCGTTCCGCGGACTTCAATCACCTGGGTTACAACGAGCACGACACCGTGCTGATCTCTCAGCTGATGGGCAATCGCCGTGCGATGCCCGCGCGCGGCAGTGCGGCCATGCCGGATGACAGGTACGGCATCCCCAGCCGGCGAATGACATCGTCAGTAGTCAGCCTGCCGTTGATCTGGGAGACGCCGCTTCGAACAGGAAATCTGCGCGATCCGAATGGCCCGCAGGCCACGTTCGCATCAGAGTCGTTCATCGACGAGCTCGCCGCGGCGGCCAATGCGGACCCGCTCGAGTTCCGCCTCAAGCTCCTCAACGCGAGCACCGAGGAAGACAGCGGCTTCAAGCGTGCGCGCTCAATCGCCGTGCTGAAGGCGGCGGCAGAAGCGTTCAAGTGGGATCCGCGTCCGTCACCGAAGCGAGTGAGCAGCGGCGAGATCCTCACCGGTCGCGGCGTCGCCTACACGTTCAGGAGCCAGACCGTCGTTGCGCAGATGGCCGAGGTCGAGGTCAATCGTCGCACCGGTCGCGTCTGGGTGAAGCGCATCGTTTGCGCGCACGACTGCGGCCTCGTGATCAACCCGGAAACGCTGCGTCGCGTGATTGAGGCCGGCACGCTCTATGGTCTGAGCCGTGCGCTCCACGAAGAGGTGCGTTTCGATACAGAGAAGGTGACGAGCGTCGACTGGGTCTCGTCTCCGACGCTGAGCCACGCGGATACGCCGGAATCGCTTGAGGTCATCATCGTGAACGGCGATCCGAATCCGAAGCGCCCTGATCTCCCGCACTACGGCGCGGGAGAAACGATGATCAAGCCGATGATGGCGTTGATCGGCAATGCGATCTTCGATGCGACTGGTGTGCGCCTGCGTCGAGTACCGTTCAGAAGCGCGAGGGTGCTCGCTGCACTCAAATCAGCCAATGTTTGAAGAACATTGTTGACGTGATGATTTTTGATTGTTGAATCGTTGTTGATTGTCGAATGTCGATTTGTGATTTGCAGGCAGGTTCGACCTGGCCGAATCGACAATCAGCAATCTTCAATCAACAACGATTCATTGATCAGAGATCAAAGATCGATTGATTCACTCCAGACAATCTGATTGACCGTCGGCGCCGCAGCGGAATAGTACCGGCACGCTACCGGCCGTCCACTCACGCGTGTTTTTCCAGACTCGCGTGTGGCTGTAGCGAACCGACGTCCACCCCAGCTTCCTCTTTTCGATCCAGACGCCCTGGAGTGCTTCCCGTTCGTCGCCGCCAAGGAGGTGAAACGACTCGTGCAGCAGGATCGCCGAGCGTTCGACGTCGTCCACCGGGTATTTGAAGAACGTGGGATACAGCGTGACGACGGCGAACGGGAAGTTGGTCGCGGCGTAAGCGGTTTGATGCCCGACGTAGTTATTCCACCAGTTGTCGGTGCTGCGGAAGCTGACGAGGTGACGGAGCGCGAACGATTCGCGTGAGAAGCCCGCGCGCTCGAGTTCGGCAATCGCGCTCGTCACCGCCTGCCGCTCCTCGACGCTGAGCCCGGTGGAGCTGGCGATCAGGGACATGTAGCAACTGATCAGGATCGTCGCCGTGACGGCGCAGACCCACAGCGCCCAGCGCCAGAAGCCTCGTCCTTCATCGCCCCGTATCTCGCTCGTCCGTGCACTGGAGATCGAGGACTGGAGGCCGGGGACTATGTCGATCGCCGGGAGTTCTGCGCCGCATCGGCGACAGGTTGCACTGCTTGCGAAGTTGGCCACACCGCAGGCGTGACACTTGGTGCTGCTCATACTTGCCAAATCCGACTATCGGTTCGACTCAGGCGGGTCTGAAGACCCGCCTCTACGTCCATCCACAAGTAGCGGCGAGTCTTCAGACTCGCCGATCGCGTGCAATTACAGCCCCGCTCGCTTGACGAAGAACCCGCCTATTGCTATTAAAGCGTCCGCCAGAGACATATCAGTCTGCGTTCGTCGGTCCTTGATGACTGGAGGGACTATGAATTGGCGCTCTGTTGTCGCCGCGTGCGTCATCGTGCTCGTCGCCTCGTCCGCGCACGCGCAGTTCGACTCCGCACAGATCTCCGGCGTGGTCCAGGAC
>Ga0157380_10003688_pt1 | contig 10537 bp, 7 predicted proteins | sample S35metaG_FD_119757 | JGI IMG/M metagenome (GOLD analysis project Ga0157380, IMG submission 119757) | Switchgrass rhizosphere microbial communities from Kellogg Biological Station, Michigan, USA - S3-5 metaG | ecosystem: Host-associated > Plants > Roots > Rhizosphere > Soil | place: USA: Michigan...
GCGCGGTGTCCCAGTACTGGATCGTCGAGCTGCCGACAAAGACAATCTCGCCTTTTGGAGGTGGCGCGGTCTTGACGGCTTCGTCGAACGCCGCGACGTACTTTTCCCAGCGGTCGCCGGTCTGTTGCGCGAAGGCTGATGGAGCCGTGAGCAGTGCCCCGATGAGCACGACGGTCGCTCGCATGCGCGAAAGGGTAACATTGATCGATGCGTTATCTCGTCACCGCCCGCGTGAAACCCGGCCGGCGGGCGGCGCTCGATCGAGCCATCCAGGATGGCACTCTCGGCGCCGGATCCATCGCCGGCGACGAGTACCTGTACGACATGCAGCAGGCACGGCAACTGCCTGACGGCTCCGTCAAATGGGTCGAGACCTGCTTCTGCGCCACGCCACTTGATGAAGAGCGCCCCTACTGGGAGGCGTACTTCGATTTCGTGTCGATCAAAGACGCGCACGCACGCAGCCGCTGCCGCCACGAGAACGGCACCGAGTATTGGGCGTGCTCGTCGTGCGACTGCACCGAGCGGCTCGAGGCCAGGCTGAAGGAAAAGGGCGAGGCCTTCTGTAAGTTCGAAGGGCAAAGGTCAAAGTAGGTAAGTGAAGTAGGTCAGTGACGAAGTCACTGGCCGACGACGATCTCGAGGTCGCGGATCGTTTCACCAGGCGCAACGCCAATCCGGTTCATCGGCAGCCCCCGTCCGTTGCGCACCACTCGCTTGATTGTCAGGCCGCTTCCCAATCCCTCGAGGTCGAACTCGTATTCGCCGATGGTGTCGCGGAGCTCGAAGCGTCCGCTCGGGTCGATTGCCGACTCGGGAACGGGATACAGCGCGGACACCTTCAGAAGCTTCTGCAACGCGACAAGTGATGTCGCGCGCGACGACGCCGGCACATTCCCTTCATAGACGACCCGGCCAGCGAGGAGGCCCGGTCGATCGACGATGATGCGCACGTCCTCGACGGAGTCGACGGCGACTTCAGTCGTCGCGATGCCCATGAGCGTCCCCTGATCAGTGTCCGCGCGCACGAGCATCGTCAGCGCGCCGGGCGCGATTCCGTTGAGCGTGAACAGTCCGCCAGGATCGGAGACGAGCGAGAGACCGGAACGCGCGCCGGAGGGATCGCCGTAGTCGATTGAGATGTTGTCCACAGCCACACCGACAGGCCAGAACACGCGTCCCGAGACATAGAAGCGCTGCGATGGTGTCAGCCAGATGTCGATGCCCTCGGCGTTCACGCCTTCGAGTACCGCGACGGTGGTTCCCGGCTCTGAATCCGGAACACCGGGGTACCACGACCAGTGGGCCGTGGCAGATGCTGCGACCGCCTTGTTGCGCTCCTCCGGCGTCGTTTCCCTGGCATCGAAGGTTTGTCGCGTTGGCATCGCCACATTCATTGCGCCAACGAGATAGTCACCGGGCGGAAGCCCTGAGATCTCGTAGCGACCGTCGAACTCACTAGTTGTCTGCGCCTCTACCAATGGCAGCCACCCGGTGCCTGCCCGAACCGCCACCTGGACGCGCACGTCCGCCGCGGCGCTGCCGTCGGGGCGGATGACGCGCCCAGCGATGCTCGCAGTGCGGTGAAGTACGACCTCGACGTCGAGCACCTGGGCGCCCTCATTGAGCTCAACGGCCGGTCCCGCCTCGAAGAGTTCTCCGGGATCCGCCTGAAGGTCTGACACCTGCCGGCCTGTGTAGCCCCGCTTGGACGCGATGACGCGGTATCGGCCCGGCGGCAACTGCTCGAAGCTGAACGCTCCGCCACCATCGGTCTTCGTTGTCTGCGCCCGAAAGCTGACGCCCTGATCGTTGACGCGTCCGAGCGTCACCGTCACGCCTGTCATCAGCTCGGAGTAGGCACCGACCACATGCCCGGCGATGCGTCCGGTATCGTTCGCAGACTGTTCCTGCGCGTTGGCAGGGACAGCGCTGAGAAGCGCAGCGACGACGGCAAGCGTCAGGCGCATCTATGCGGAATTGTAAAGGGGTCTGACCCCTTCACAAAAGTGCATCGATAATGGGACTAAATGCGGTGGGTGTTCAGTATCGGTGTGATTGGTCTGGCCCTGCTGGCCGGCTTCGCACCGATCGATGCGCGATTCGTCGAGCGGTGGTACTCGACCGGTCTCTATCCGATTATCCAGCGGGGTCTGACCCCGGTCTCGAATCTCGTCCCGTTTGCGCTCCTCGACATCCTGGCGGTGGGTGCGGTCTGTTTCGTGGTGGTGGTTCTCGTTCGAAGCGTACGCCGGGCGCGCCGCAAGAAGACGTGGACCCTGCTCTTGACGACGCTCGCGCGGCTGGTGACATCAGCAGCCGCGATCTACCTTGCGTTCCTGTTGCTGTGGGGCCTGAACTATCGACGCGTATCGCTGACCGACAGGCTCGTCCTCGATCGTGCCGCATCGCAGGACGCGATTCTGGGGCTTGGCCGCGTGGCCGTGCGTCAACTGAACGCGATGCATCCGGCCGCTCACTCCGAGGGATGGCGTACCTCGCCGTGGCGCGACCGCAGGATGCGCGACGCGTATCACGCGGTGCTCTCCGATCTGTCGGCCGCCAGGACCACGGTGCCAGGCCGACTCAAGGCGTCGCTCTTCGGGCCGTACTTCCGATGGACGAGTGTCGACGGCATGATCAACCCGTTCGGCCTGGAAGTGCTGGCGAACCCAGACCTGCTCGAGTTCGAGAAGCCATTTGTCGCCGCGCATGAATGGGCACATCTGGCGGGCTACGCCGACGAATCGGAAGCGAGCTTCGTCGGCTTCCTGACCTGCATTCGCGCAGCCACGCCAGCGGCATATAGCGGCTGGTTGTTCCTGTACTGGGAGATCACCTCGGAGGTCGGCGCTGGCGATCGACAGCAAATGGCGTCGGGGCTCGAGGAGGGACCGCGTGGTGATGTCGCCGCTATAGCTGAACGTGTACGGCGTGGGCAGGTGCGTCTGGTACGAGACGCCGGTTGGCGCGTGTACGACGAGTACCTCAAAGCCAACCGCGTTGAAGAGGGCGTGCGCAACTACGGCCTCGTCCTGACCCTCCTCACTCGAGCGCGGTTCGAGGACGGCTGGACACCAGTCCTGAAGTAGCGCGCTAGGTTCTCACGACGCGGCCGGCGGCGGCGCGTCGCAGACGATCCTGCACCGCCGCGCCGAGTCCATCTTCGCGGAATCCGTGCACCAGGATCACGTCGGCACCGGCGGCATCGAGCTCGCGGAGCGTGGCATAGAGTCTCGTCGCAACCAGGGCCGGAGCGTCCTGCGATCCGATCACACGCACCACGAGTTTCGGATCGGACGCGAGCCCGGTGAGTTCACCACGATCTTCTTCGGCAGCGATGATTGCAACAGAGCGCCCCCTGGACAGCTCATCGCGCGCAACGCCGACCAGGGAAGAAAGCGCCGCGCTCGCCTGGCCCTCGAAGAGCGTGAGCGCCGCACGCGGCGAGTAGTGTTTCTCCAGCATCCCTGGCGATGGCAACGGAGAAGCGCTGACTGAGTTGGCTGCCGTTGCGACACGAGACATTTCCACACAGCCCAGCACCTCACGCAGCATTTCCATAGTGACCGCACCGGGCCGCAAGATCGTTGGCGGATCGCTCGTGAGGTCGAGCACGGTGGACTCGACGCCGATCGTCGTCGCGCCGCCATCGACGACGAAGTCGATCCGTCCGTTGAGGTCGTCGATCACGTGCGAGGCCTGCGTCGGGCTGGGTCGAGAGAAGAGGTTGGCGCTCGGTGCCGCGACGGGAACACCCGCCGCCTCGATCAGCGCACGGGCGACGGGATGCAGCGGCACCCGCACTGCGACTGTTGACAGCCCTGCGGTGACCTCATCCGGTACGTGGCGCGATCTCGGAACGATGAGGGTCAACGGGCCTGGCCAGAAACGGCGGGCGAGTTTTTCAAGATGTGCCGGCACGCGCGTGGCGAGCGCGGCAATCGAATCGATCGACGTGACGTGAACGATCAGCGGGTCGTGCGGCGGTCGCTCCTTTGCAGCGAAGAGCCGCCGCACGGCCTGGCGATCGAATGCGTTCACACCAAGCCCGTAGACCGTCTCGGTCGGGAATGCCACGAGGCCGCCGCGTCGGAGGCACTCCGCAGCTCTGGCAAGCGCGGTGGGGTCTGGACTATCCGGCGCGACGCGAATCACCTCTGTCATCAGATGTACATCGTAGTGCGAGCCGCGGAATCAGTACACTTGCAGACCATGTTTGAAGCCGCGGAAGTCGGTCGCAAGCTCGCGAAGAGTGATTACAAAGCCCAGGTTCCGCAACTGCGTTCGGAGCTGCTCGCGGTTCAGCAGGAGCTCCGCAAGGCCGCATCGTTTCCGGTGATCGTCCTTTTCGCGGGCGTCGACACGGCCGGTAAAGGCGAGACCGTCAACCTTCTCAACGAGTGGATGGACCCGCGCTGGATCCTCACCAGGGGCTACACCGACCCGTCGAGCGACGAACGCGAGCGCCCTCGCTTGTGGCGATACTGGCGCGATCTGCCGCCCCGCGGTCGCCTCGCGATATTCCTCAGCGCCTGGTATTCCTCTCCGATTCTCGATCGCGTCGCCGGACGAACCCGCATGGCGGAGTTCGATTCGCTGCTCGATCAGGTTGCCGCCTTCGAGCGCGCGTTGACCGACGACGGCGCGGTCATCGTCAAGTTCTGGATGCACTTGAGCAAGAAGGCGCAGCGGAAGCGGCTGACGGAGTTCGCCAAGGACCCGGTGCAGCGGTGGCGGGTCACGAAGGATCAGTGGAAGCACTGGGCGATGTTCGACAAGTTCGTGAGCACTGCCGATCGCGCCATTCGTCGAACGAGCACCGACGCAGCACCGTGGCACATCGTGGAGGGAGAAGACGAGCGCTATCGAACGGTTGCCGTGGCGACCGTGCTGCGAGACGCCATCCGGCGCGGCATCGAGCAGAGCTCGGCGCGAAAATCGCAGCCTGCGGGAGCGGCCGGCCGGAAGCGAAAGGCAGACGGTCCGGTCAGAACGATCAAACGTGTGGAACGCGAGTTCAACGTCCTCGACAACCTCGATCTCTCTCAGACGCTGAGCGACGACACCTTCGACAAGCAGTTGGCCGAGCGGCAGGCTCGTCTCAGTCCACTCCAGCGCACTGCGATCAAACAGGGCGTTTCAACCGTGATCGTCTTCGAAGGGTGGGATGCTGCCGGCAAGGGCGGAGCGATTCACCGTGTGACCGGAAGCCTCGATGCCCGCGACTACCAGGTGATTCCTATCGCCGCGCCCACAGACGAAGAGCGCGCACAGCACTATCTGTGGCGATTCTGGCGTCACTTGTCGCGCAGAGGGCGTCTCACGATCTTCGATCGAAGCTGGTACGGCCGCGTGCTGGTGGAGCGCGTAGAAGGCTTTGCGACCGAAGCGGAATACATGCGCGCGTACGGCGAGATCAATCACTTCGAGGAGCAGCTGGTGAACGATGGGATCCTGCTCCTGAAGTTCTGGATTCACATCAGCAAGGCGGAGCAGCTGAAGCGCTTCAAGGATCGGACACGCACCGCCTACAAGCGCTGGAAGATCACCGACGAGGACTGGCGCAATCGCAAGAAATGGGAGGACTACACCATCGCCGTGAACGACATGGTCGAGCGCACGAGCACGAAGATCGCGCCGTGGACCCTGGTGGAAGGCAACGACAAGAACTTTGCGCGGATCAAGGTGCTCAGGACCCTCTCCGGCCGTCTCGAAGAACGGTTAAAGGGGTGATTCCTTCTTATCGTGTGATGTGACGGCTCAGCGTCTGAATCCACTCCGGCACCGGGGTGGGGGATTCGACGATGGTCCTGTCGAGGACGAGCTGCGGTCCGGTCAATCGTTTCCCATAGAAGCGCTGGTTGGCGTCCTGATCGGCGCGCACCGTGCTCCCGTTGATCGAGACGCCTGCGAACAGCCCTCGGGCGCGTGAATAGCTGAGAATCTCGGCGCGCATCTGCAGGTCGGTGTTCGCCTGCGCGTCGCGCCCGACCGGCCCGGCGGCTGCAGAGGCATCGGCGCCGAACTTGAACTGGTTGCGAACGAACTGCTCGAGGCCACGCCGATTCATGATGACGAGCACCAGGTCTGTTGCCTGACCGCCGACCTGCAGGCCGATGCTTCCGCCCGTCAGCGTCATGAACGTGGGCACGGACCACCCGTCCTCGCTTCGCGCGCTGAGGATCCCTCGTCCTCGCATCCCGCCAAAGATGAACCCGGCCTTGATGGTGCTCGGGAAGATGGCGATGGCCTCGGCCTTCATGGTGAGCGAAGCCGGAATAGACGTGTCAGAGGTCGACATGATTTCATTCAGTACCGCGATCGACTCCCTGATGCGGCTGGCCTCCTCCGAGTTCGGTCCTTCCTGGGCACGGATCGAAGAGGTGAGCGTGAGAAGGGAGGCGAGCGTGAACGCGAGCGCGAGCGGCCTGGTCATGCCGACCATGATACCGACGATTCGGCGGTAAGCGGCTCGCGAGGCACAGCTTCCGGCTGTTCGCCGTTAAAATAGCCCGAGCGTGATGACCGACGAAGATCTGTCGAACACGACGATCCGCCGCTTCGACATCACCCGCCTGATCGCTCGCGGCGGGATGGGCGAGGTCTACCTCGCGAAGGACGCAGTCCTCGGCCGCGATCTGGCATTGAAGATCCTCCGGCAGGATGTGACGCGTGATTCCGATCGCCTCGAGCGCTTCGTCCTCGAGGCGCGCGCCGCGTCCGCGCTCAATCACCCGCACCTGATCGCGATCTACGACATCGGAGAGAGCTCGCCGAAGCGGAATGGGTCTCCCGTAGGTCCCCCCGTGTTGTATATCGCGATGGAGCTGGTGTCCGGCGAGACGCTCCGTTCGGCGATCGAGGGCAAGCGGCTGGACCTCGATCGCATGCTGGAGTTCATGGCCCAGGTCGCGGATGCGCTCGACGCGGCGCACACAGCGGGCGTGACGCATCGCGATCTGAAGCCCGAGAACCTGATGATCGCCGAGGGCGGCTACGCCAAGGTGCTCGACTTCGGCATCGCCAAGCTCCGCGCCGATCTGATGCAGAGTCACACCGACGCGGGTCACGAGCCGACGGCGACCGATGGCGGACGATTGCTCGGCACCCTTGGTTACATGTCACCGGAGCAGGTCCAGGGGCAAGTGACGGACCACCGTACAGACGTCTTCTCGTATGGGTGCGTGCTCTACGAGGCGATCACGGGGAAGCGAGCCTTCCTGGCGCCCAACGCTTTTGCCACGCTGAAACAGATCGTCGAGCACGAGCCGGAGCCTTTGGCGACGCACGTGCCGTCAGTGCCCGATGGGCTCGAGCGAATCGTTCGGAAATGCCTGGCCAAGGATCCCGCGCAGCGGTACGGGTCGATGCGCGAGGTCGCCGCCGATCTTCGCGAAATCCGCCGCAAGATGAACGACACCGCGGTCGTCGAGGCGCCGCGGCGGCAGAGGTCGCGGAATCTCCTGGCGGCCGGACTCGCTCTCGTACTCGTTGCCGCGGTCGCCGCGGCGTTGTGGACGAACCGGCGGCTCCCGACCGCGACGGGGTCTTCAGGCCGCGTGTCGATCGAGCGCCTGACGACGACCGGCACGGCGATCGATGCGGCGATCTCGCCGGATGGTAAGCAGCTTGCCTGGGTCGAGTCCGCCGGCGGCATGCAGGGCCTCCGGCTTCGCCGCCTCGATCAGGGGCAGACCATCGATCTGGTGCCGGCTGCCGTGGTTGGCTATTGGGGGATCTCGTTCACGCCGGACGGGTCGCGCGTCTTCTACGCAACGAAGAGCGCACAGAGTCCTGCGGGCCGCCTCTTCGAAGTGAGCGCGCAGGGTGGGGCGTCAACACCTGTCCTCGAAGGGATCGACAGCACCACGAGCTTCTCGCGCGACGGCCGCCGCATCGCGTTTTATCGAGCGGGATTTCCGGAGGCCGGCAAGTCATCGCTTGTCACCGCAGACGTCGACGGTAACAACCTTCACGCGCTGCTGACCGTACAGGCGCCGGAGTTTGTCGTGCCCGCCTTCTTCGCGGCGCCCTCGTGGTCGCCCGACGGCGCTCACATCTCGGCGGTCGTTCACAACGGTAGTACCGGCGAAGCGGGTCTCGTCACGGTCGATGTGCGGTCCGGCGAGCGACAACCGTTCCAACGGCGCTTCCGTGATGCGACGTTCACGTCGTGGCTGCCCGACGGCTCGGGGATTCTCTTCGTCGCCGATCATGCGGACGAATTTCGAGAGTACCCGCGCAAGGTGTGGCACCAGCCGTATCCGAGCGGTGAGCCTCACCGTGTCACGCCAGACCTGCTCGAATACAGAAATGTCTCGGTGCGTGCCGATGGCTCGGCGTTCGTCTCAGTCGGTCTCGACGCCGCGTACTCGTTGTGGAGGATTCCGCTCGAGGGACGCAACCCGCAGCGCATCGCGTCCGAGCGCTATGACGGCCTGCTTGGCATTGCCCCGCTGCCGGACGGCCGCACCATCGTCAGCTCTGGTGAACGAGGCAACACGCAGCTCACGTTGATCGACCGTGAAGGACCTGGCCGTCGGATCCTGACCAGGGAAGGCACGAATCTGTGGCCTGCGGTCAGCGCAGACGGGACGACGGTGGCCTTCGTCTCGAGCCGCGATGGTCAGACCGGTGTCTGGCGCATGAATGTCGACGGCAGCGGAGCGCGATTGCTGGCTCACTTGCCGCGTCCGTCCTGGCTGTCGATCACGCCGGACGGCCGATTCGTAATTTGTGCGTCTGTTGGTGAATCCGGATCGGCAGTCGCGACGTGGCGCATCTCACTTGATGGCGGCGAGTCCACGCTCATCGCGCCGGGCATCGATCGTCCGGCAGTCTCACCCGATGGCCGCTTGCTCGCGGGCATCAACGTCGCAACTGGCGCAAACCGATTGACGCTCGTGACGATGCCGCTCGATGGATCGGCGCCGGCGCGAGAACTGGGCACGATTGCACCCGCCACAGCGAACGGGCTGATGGAGTGGACAGCAGACGGCAACGGCATCCTGTTCTCCACAGTGGAGCGCACGAATGTCTGGCTGCAGCCGCTGTCTGGTGAGCCTCCGGTACGCGTGACGGACCTCGCGACGCTCGACATCGTGCGAGGCCGTCGCACGCCCGACGGCAAGAGCCTCATCGTTGCCCGCGGGTCCGCTCAGACGGACGCGTATCTCGTCTCGAACTTCCGCTAGATGTACGGGCTCAGACCCCTTCCCACTTCTTCACATGTGAAGGGGTCTGACCCCGCACATGTTCAGTTCGACCAGCTATAACTGATCGTCACGTTGATGTTCACCTCGACCGGCGCGCCGTTCAGCAGTGTTGGCGTGAATGCCCACTGACGTGTGGCCTCGAGCGCTGACGCCGCGTACGGGGCCGCGACGCTGCTCACTTCATGGAGGTCAGTGAAGAGCCCGTCGATGCCGACCCGTCCCGCCAGCTTGACCACTGTCGATTCCGGCGAGACACCGGTCGGGCAAGTCGGGTTGGTGTGCGAGACCTTTCGCGGCACCTTGATCTGGCCACCAATGCCGCCGGTGAACGTGGCCGGAGTCTTCGGTTCTGGCCCGCGTGCTCCCGCGACCAGACGTTGCGCCGCCCCCGGTGTCGCCGAACCTCCTGGCGCCGATGGTCGTGATGCGGAGAGATCCGAAGCCTTGCAGATCACCTGAATCGTTTCCTCGAGCGTGCCGATGGGCACGGCGATGTACCGTCGCACTGTCTGGCCCGGCTCTGCGCGGATGACGACCCTGAGGGGAATGAACCCCGGCAGATCGGTGGAGAGCTCGTAGTCGCCTGCGGCGAGCCCGCCGAAGGAGAACGCGCCGCTACGACTCGTGGATGACGTTTGTGCGCCCCCGCCCGCGACCGGCGTCAACCTGACCGACGCTCCGGGCAGCAAGCCACCGAATTGATCGTAGAGCACGCCCTCGATCGTGCCGCCGCTTGCCTGCGTTTGAGCAGCGGGCGTCGCGGTTTGTGACGGCTGCTGGATCAGTCGTACATCAGGCGCGACGACTGGTGTCGTGCTCCCCGATAGCGTGGCGACGCCGACCGACACTGCGACGGCGGCGATGGCGGCAAAGGTTGTCGCTCGCGTGAGCGTGGTCAGTGGTTCACGATTGAGACGGGCGTTGAGCATGGCGCGTACTCTCCCTTCGAGCATCGAGCGATGAGCGATGGCAATAGCCGGAGACCAGGGATGTCGCCGCCGCGCCGACTCACGCGCGACGTCGAGTAGGTGGGTTGCGTACTCCGACGCGCTGACACCCGAGGCCAGCACGAAGTCGTCGCATGCGCGTTCACCCTCGTGCCGCAGCTGGCGGCAGGCAATCCAGAGCAGCGGGTTGAACCAGTACGCGGCCCTGAGGACATCGGCCGTGATCGATACGGCCCAGTCGCCACGAAGAATGTGGGCGAGCTCGTGGCGCAGGACAACGTGGATGCGATCCGTGCTCCAGTTCTCGGCTCCCTCCGGCAGGAGAATCGTCGGACGGAGGAGTCCCCATGTCGCCAGCAGCGTGGGGTGGGA
>Ga0157380_10003689_pt1 | contig 10537 bp, 5 predicted proteins | sample S35metaG_FD_119757 | JGI IMG/M metagenome (GOLD analysis project Ga0157380, IMG submission 119757) | Switchgrass rhizosphere microbial communities from Kellogg Biological Station, Michigan, USA - S3-5 metaG | ecosystem: Host-associated > Plants > Roots > Rhizosphere > Soil | place: USA: Michigan...
ACGTTCCTGTCGAGGACGGTGACGTCGGCCCCCATCCCGAGCGCCATCGCGATGGCGTTGCCGCCGACGACGCCGCCGCCGATCACCACCACCTTCGCCGGCGCGACACCGGGGACACCGCCCAGCAGGATGCCCTTGCCTCCGTTCGCGCGCTCGAGGCAATGAGCCCCCGCCTGGACGGACAGCCGGCCGGCGACCTGCGACATCGGCGCGAGCAGCGGCAAGCCGCCCTGACCGTCGGTCACCGTCTCGTAGGCAATGCACGTGGCGCCGCTCGCGACGAGATCGCGGCACTGATCGGGGTCGGGTGCCAGGTGCAGATAGGTGAACAGGATCTGATCCTTGCGCAGCATCCTGCGCTCAGACGCCTGCGGCTCCTTCACCTTGACGATCATGTCGGCGCGGGCGAACACGTCCTTGGCATCGCCGGCGATCTCGGCGCCAGCCGCCCGGTAGTCATCGTCGGAGCGACCGATCCCCGCGCCCGCCTGGGTTTCAACGACCACCTTGTGGCCATGAGTGACGAACTCACGCACGCTGTCCGGCGTCAGTCCGACGCGATACTCGAGAACCTTGATCTCTTTAGGAACACCAATCAGCATCTTCGCCTGGGCTGCAATTCCCGAACCACAAGCGCTGCGTTTGCGCGAGGACACAAGTTCTGTCCAGTGAGTGGTTTCCGGGTACGGCCCCTTGGCCATGCGAAATCGGTCACGAAATACCGTAGGACGAGGCTCGCAGGAAACCGCCCCCTGTGAGGCAGGCCGATGTCACTCGCAATGACACTCGGGGCGATCAGCGCGATTCGGCGCCGACAACCACGCCGAGAACACTGAGACGAGTCCCCATATAATCCAGCCACTTGCCCCTCACACCCGGCACGCGACTCGGCGTCTATGAAATCGCCATTCAGATCGGCGAAGGTGGGATGGGGCAGGTGTTTCGCGCGACGGACACGAAGCTAAAGCGCCAGGTCGCGATCAAGATCCTGCCGGCATCGGTCGCCACTGATCCCGATCGGTTGGCGCGATTTCAGCGCGAAGCGGAAGTCCTCGCGTTGTTGAATCATCCACACATCGCCGCGATCTACGGACTCGAGGAAAGTGAAGGTACCACGGCTCTTGTGATGGAGCTGGTCGACGGCGAGGATCTCTCGCTGCGCCTCGCGCGGGGCGCCATTCCGTTCGATGAAGCATTGCCGATCGCGAAGCAGATCGCCGAAGCGCTCGAAGCGGCGCACGAGCAGGGGATCATTCATCGCGATCTCAAGCCCGCGAATATCAAAGTACGTACCGATGGCACAGTGAAAGTGCTCGACTTCGGTCTCGCCAAGGCGATGGATCCCGTTGGTGCCTCTGGGGTCAACGCCGCGAACTCGCCGACGCTGTCGCTACACGCCACCGAGGCGGGGATCATCCTCGGCACCGCGGCGTATATGCCGCCAGAGCAGGCCCGCGGGAAACAGGTCGACAAACGTGCCGACATCTGGGCGTTCGGGTGCGTGCTGTTCGAGATGATCGCCGGTCGCCGCGTGTTTGGCGCGGGCGGCACGACCGCGGAATCGATGGCTGCGATCCTGAAGGATGACCCGGAGTGGCGGGCGCTGCCTGACGACACGCCCGCGCCCATCCGCGCGCTGTTGAAACATTGTCTGGAGAAGGAGCCACGGCGCCGGCTGCGCGACATCGGGGATGCGAGCTTGTTGCTGAACGAGGCTTCGGGTGTGAGCGATTCAACAATGCCGGCGCACCGCGCCCGTCCCGCGTCGAAGTGGGTGGGCCGCGCTGCGCTGGTTGGTTGGCTCGTTGCCGCGAGTCTCGCAATCGTAAACGTCTTCTGGATCGTGCCTCGATTTCGCTCTGTGCCGGTGCCGCCTGCATCGACGCTGCGGTTAGCACTGCCGCTGCGCTCCGATTCCATCGCCTTGAGCTCGAGCCTGCTTCAAAGCTTTGCGATTTCGAGTGACGGCACGCGCTTCGTCTACATCGCCCGTGACACCATCGGGCAAGCGCTTTTTCTGCAGGATCTTGCAACTGGCGAATTCAGGCGATTAGCCGGAACGGCCGAGGCGTACAGGCCCCTGTTCTCACCCGATGGGCGCGCGATCGGGTTCATGGCGGCGTCGGGCTTCAAGGTCGTTCCGCTTGATGGCGGGTTGCCGCGGGAAATCGCGCCCGCTGCGGCGAAGATCCAGGCGAATGACTGGAACTGGAACGGTCCGGATCGGATCGTCGTGACAGGCCCAACCGGCCTCTGGACAGTTCCTGTGAATGGCGGAGCCGCAGAGGCGGTGGCCCAGCTGGCACCAGGCGACGGCCTCTTCAGCAGTGCGATCGCGTTGCCGGGAGGATCGTTCCTGACTTCGCTGCGTACAAAACCAGGCACCGACGAGCGCTCGATCGTGGCCGTTGTCACACCAGGCTCGACCGACCGACTCGTTATCGCCGAAGGCGCGGGGACTCCGGCGTTCGTCGACGGCAACACACCCGGTGTAGGGCATGTCGTGTACGCGGCCGCAGGGCGGCTCATCGCCGTTCCCTTTGATGCGAACCAACGAACGGTGACCGGCGCCGCCGTGCCGATTGTCGAGAACGTGGAGATGCGGGCGAACGGCGACTTGGCCGATTATGCGCTGTCAACGACAGGGACGCTGGTGTTCCGGCAAGGCACGCTTCATGAGCTCGTCTCGATCGACCGCGACAGCGGCGCCGTCCGGCCTCTGTCAGCAAACCTTCGGCAGTTTGCGCTGCCGCGTTTGGCGCCTGACGGAAAGCGTCTGGCGATGGAGATTCAGGATCCGCCGCATCAGATTTGGATGCTCGATCTCGAGCGCGATGTCCTCACGCCGCTGACGACCGAACCTACCGGAAGTCACAACTTTGCCTGGGCGCCGGACGGAAACGCGATCCTCTACACGACCCACGTCAGTCCGCCGCAACTTGGATGGACACGCACCAATGGAATGGGTCAGGCACAGAAACTCGCCGTGCCATCCGAGGGACGGGTGTTCGTCAACGATTGGAACCGCGACGGACGCCTGGCCATGCGTTTCGAAGGCACGACCAGCAATACGGTCATGACCCTGCGAATCGAGGACGGCACTCCACCAAGGGCCACAGGCGCGGCGGTCAAGGTCGCGGATGGCATGCCTGGCAGCTTCTCGCCAGACGGATCTTGGCTCGCATACTGCGATTGCGGTGCCTCCGGTGAGCGTCTCTCGAACGTCTTTATTCAGCACCTGCCAACCGGGACGCGATATCAGGTTTCGACCGACGGCGGCGATGAGCCTCGATGGGCAGCATCTGGCCGCGAGCTATTTTTTCGATCCGGTTCAAAAATGATGAGTGTCGACGTAGCACTCGCGGGTACGTCAGCTCGTATCGGTCGGCCACAGAGACTTTTCGAAGGTGATTACCTGCAATGGGCAGGCGCAAACTATGACGTGTCCGCTGACGGCAAGCGGTTCATCATGGTTCGTGCGGCCAACGCCAGCACGCAAACCCTCTCAGTACGCGTGAACTGGAAGTCGGAGATTCAGCAACTCGCACCGAATCGGCAAACCCACGCGAAGAGACGCCAATAGAAGCAGTGGCTGTCGGGGACGTCGCGTCAACGCCGGTGTGCATCCACGATGCTGCGATAGCGCGGGTCACTGCGGAGCGGATCCCACACTGGTTCGAGCTCCATCACATTGACCGAAAAGAAGAAATAAGGCATCGATAGCAACCGCTCGAGCTCGTCGAGTGCCGCGCGGTGTTCGCCGACAATCGTGTAGACGCGGGCGAGGTCGTGGACTCGCGCTGGGGCCCGCATCGCGTCCTTGGCCGGCGGCACAAGGTCGACTCCTTTTCGCGCCTCGCGGACTGCGTCCTCTTTCCGCCCGAGCCCGGCATAGGCCAACCCGAGCGCGCTGCGGACGCGTGGGTCGTCCGGTCGCTGCCCGCGTTCACGCTCCAGCTTCTCACGAGCCGTTTCGTACATTGGCCCAGCACGGTCGCGATCGCCGAGGTACCGGTACGTCTCGGCGAGCAACAGCGGCTGTGGCCAGACGTAGTTCTGATCTTCAAACCCGCCCGGCCAGGCCTGGATGCGCAGCAGCGCCGCTTGATAGTCTCGGGCGAGCAACTCCAATCGAAGCCACGCCCGCAGGACGTAGGCGTCGTTCTTTTGCGGCATCCGTTCGAGAGTGCGCCGCACTTCGTCGAGCGGCCGTCCCATGTTCAGCTGACTTCCTGCTTTTTCCCAATATGTAATCACCTGATTCGGATCGAGAGCAATCGCGCGATCCTGGTAGCCGATCGCCTCGTCGTATCTTTGCAGGGCCCCTAATGTCATCGCGATATCGCGAAAAGCCCTTGATGAACGCGGGTCCAGCTCAATAGTGCGCTGACCCAAACCGAGCGCCTCGTCGAACCGGCCTTGTCGACGGGCTGTGTTTGCCAGCCGCGCTTGGACCTCGCTGGCGCCCGGCATCGTCCGCTGCGCGAGGAGAAACTCCCGGCGCGCCTGATCGTAATCGTCCCGCGCGTAGTAGTAGTTGCCGAGGGCCAGATGGGTCCATGCGAGATCGGGCTGCAGCTCGCGCGCACGCTCCGCGGACGCCAGAGCGCTGGTGATGCGTGCGTCGCTCACGTCGAACCCGAGGCGAAAGACCGTCGAGTGCGCGCTCGACAGTCTCGCATGTGCAATCGCGAAGCCCGGATCGAGGGCGACGGCCTGTTCAAACGACTCGACGCTCAGCCGGGTGCCTGAAGGTGAAATGCTGTCCCCGGCGGAGGCGGCATCGATGCCGCGCAAGTACGCCTGGTAGGCCTGCAGGTTGTTGGTGGCACTCGACTCCATGACGCGCCGCTGCGGTTCCAGCAGCCTCATGTCGAGCGATTCAGCAATTCGTTCGGCGATGTCCGACTGCACCGAGAAGACCTCCGCCAGCGCACGATCGTAATGGTCCGTCCAGATCTGTGTGTCATCCACGACCCGGACCAGCTGAGGCGTGATCCGCACTCGTCCCGGTCCGTTGCCATCGCGGTCCCAGCGGATGCCGCCCAGGAGCAGGTAAGCGATGCCGAGTTCCTTGCCAATCTCTTTGGTGTTCTTACCCGACTTCGCGTACTGCATGGCGCTGCTGCGGGAGATGACGCCCAGCCCGCTGAGCACGGCAAGCCGGTTTGTAATCTCCTCGGTGACGCCGCTCGCGAAGTAATCGTCTTCTGGCGGACCAAGATTCTCGAAGGGCAATACGGCGATTCGGAGCGGTGGTGCGACGCCAGAACCCAGGGCCACAGCTGAAGCACTCTTCATCCGCGTGACCGCCACATATGTGCCAGCGGCAGCAATCAGCAGCCCGAGTATCAGACCGGCCGCGAGCAGTCCGCGCCGCGACGACGAAACCGGCGCGGGAGGGCGCGCCGCGACGGCAGCCGTCGCATCGAGTGCAAACCCGAGATCGCGGGCAGACTGAAAACGGTGATCCGGCCGCTTGTCGAGACACCGCGTGACGATGTTCTCGATCCCCACGGTGTTGGGCCCCGAGACCGCGAGCGGCGGGGCGTCGGCGGTAAGAATCGCGGCAACGACATCTACTGACGACCCGCCGCGAAAGGCTCGGTGCCCGGCAAGCATTTCGTACAGGATGGCGCCAACCGCGAAAATGTCGGCGCGCGCATCCGCGACCTCTCCTCGCATCTGCTCGGGCGCGGCGTAGCCGACAGTGCCCATGACCACGCCTGACTCTGTGAGGGCTGCAACTGTTGTTGTGTCGCCGGGCGGCGTGGTGAGTTTGGCGAGACCGAAATCCAGAATCTTCAGCTGACCGTCACGCGTCAGAAACACGTTCTCGGGCTTGAGGTCGCGATGGATGATGCCGCGCTGGTGGGCAGCTGCAAGCCCGTCGACAATGCGGCGGGCGTGCTCAATCGCCTCGCGAGTCGGGAGAGCGCTGCGGTCGAGACGCGATCGCAGAGTCTCGCCCTCCAGCAACTCCATGGCGGCGTAGACAACGCCATCCTGCTCACCGAAATCGTGAATGGCCAGAATGTTGGGGTGCGACAGTGCCGCTACGGCGCGAGCTTCGCGCTCGAAGCGTTCCCGGCCGTCGGCAGATCCCGCCACTTCTTCGGGCAGTACCTTGAGCGCGACTTTCCGCCCAAGTCGTATGTCTTGTGCGACGAATACCTCGCCCATGCCGCCGCGGCCGAGTGGCGCCAGCACACGGTAGTGGCCGAGTGTCGTGTCCAACAGAGTCATCGCCACAACTTGCCGCAGTAGGATGTGATGTATCGATTGGCTAGTCAAGCGATTGACACTGAGTCGACGTTAGGTGGGGATGCGGCGTGGTTATCGCTGTCCTCATCTCGACTGCCAAGGCCACCGCATCGGGGCCCGCTGGAAATCGCAGTCGCCCTGTCGAATCGGCCGCGGCTCGGTAGACCGAACTTTCTCGTGCGTTTGCTGGCTACAAAGTTGAGCGTGGACGAGGCGCCGTGATCACTCGATCACTGAGGCGTGAGTTTTTGTTGCCAGTTGAGGAGCACGACGAGTGGTGACACCTCTGCGGCGCGGACGCGCGTCAGCATGAGAAACCGGTCGCCTTGAGGCGCAACGTCATACACGGTCGCCGTCATTGGAAACAGGGTCGTGGCGGTCCCGAAACGCAACTTTCCGGCCACGTCCTCCACGGGAATCGTCATCAGGTTCCCATCTGCGGACCGGTAATACAGCTCTTTCCCGTCCCTTCGCCACACCGCATCCGCGCCACCACCAAACGACACCTGCTGATTGGTCGTAGCCGATGGAAACGCTGCGAGCCAAATCTCCTGTCGGCCTGACTGGTTGGAGGTGTACGCCACCCACTTTCCCTCGGGGGAAAAGCGCCCGCGGGATTCCTGATGCGTCGTTTGCAGAAACGGCACGGCCTTGCGGTCACCGGTCAAGGACACGTACCAGAGGTCGAAGTTCGCTTCGCGCGATGTCTGCTGAAAGAGCACGAACTTCCCGTCAGCCGACCAGTCGGGTGTGGATTGCGAGTGTGGTGTATTGGTCAGCCGGATTCTCGGCGCAGCACCACTCGTATCGGCCACGAACACTGTTGAGCGCATGTCAGTGAACGCCCCACCCGTCAAATATGCGATCTGCAGGCCGTTCGGCGACCACGCAATGCCCCCGCCCCCGGCGCCATCCGCTGTGACCCGCGTAAAGTTTCCGCTCGCAAGATCGATCGCCCACAGATTCGATTGGTCGCCCGCGCGAGCCACGGCGACAGCCGCGCGTGTTCCATCCGGGGAAATGCGCAGCCCGTAGCGGCGCACGCCCTCGCTGTCGCCGAGGTATGCGTCGGGCTGGCCAATCGTTCCCGAAGGCCTGCCCTGGCGGTCATACCACGCAAGCTGATAACGAGCATCGTTCGTGCCGTACACCATCGTTCCATCGTTGGAGATCGACAGGGCGGTGTGACGGTCGTATCCCGATTGACTGAGAAGTCCCATGCCAGGCACGAGCGCCGGGTCGCCTGACACCCGTCCGCTTGCCGCATCGAAGGTCTGGGCGACTAATCCACCCTCCTCCGTCATCCAGAACAACCGTCCAGACTGACCGGCTCCGGGAGGCGCGTAGATGCCCGAGAACATCGTCTCGACCACACGCTGCTTCACGCGCGAATCGTCGAGACTGGTCCAGTAGATGCCACGAACGTCAGGATCAGCAGCGCGGACGTAGAAGAGAAAATGGCGGCCGTCGGGCAGGAAGGATGGAAACCGATGACTGGCTTCGGTGTCCAGCGTCGTAGCCACCGCTGGAGTACCGCCGCCGGCAGGGACCTTCCAGATCGGACCATTGGTCGCCGCGCTGAACAGGATGACGTTGTCAGCATTCCAGGAACCTCCCCGCCCGGCGGGTGCGTCCGCAAGCGTCACAACGCGTTCATTGGCCAGATCGATTCGTTTCACCTTGCCGCCGGCGAAGAAACCCAGCGCGCGCTGATCCGGAGACCAGAAGGGAAGCGCGGCGGCGTCGGTGCCTTTCAGTTCCCTGGCCGTGAGCGAATCCAGCGCTCGAACCCACAGTGTGGAGACGGACCCGCCAGTGACAAACGCCAACTGCTTTCCATCAGGCGACAGCGCGATGTCTGCTGCACGGAATTCTGTGCCGGGCGGAGGATTCAGCTGCAGTTGGACCGGACTATTTTCGCGGAGACGCTCGCGCGGATAAAAGATCACAGCTGCCGTTGTCAGGGCGAACACGGCAGCCATCACCCAAGGCCACCATCCGCGAGCCCGGGAGGCGGGGGGAGCTTGCGCCGCCGGCCAGCCGAGGGCGATCTCGAGGTCAGCGGCCGATTGCCACCGCTTGTCGAGGTCGTTGGCCAGGCAACTTCGAACGATCTGCGCGAGCGCCGGAGTGAGATCGCTTTCCGTCGGAAACTCCCCGCGGCCCAGCCTCTTTCCCGTCGCCATTTCATAGAGCACCAAGCCGAACGCGTAAATATCGGCGCGGGTGTCGGCCTCCTGTCCCGCCAGCTGCTCGGGCGCCATATATGCCGGCGTGCCGACGATCGCATTGGTGGCCGTCTGTGTTTCATCACGCAGCTGCTTTGCCAGGCCGAAGTCGAGCACCTTCACTCCCGACTTGGTGACCATGACGTTGCCCGGCTTCAGGTCGCGATGAACGATGCCCTTGTCGTGCGCGCTTCGAAGAGCCCGGGCAATCTCGAGGCCGTATTGCAGGATCAGCTCGGTCGGAAGCGCGCCCTCGCGCAAACGTGTCGCGAGTGTTTCCCCCTCGACAAGCTCCATGACGAGGTAATCGGGCCCGACATCATAGAGCGTGCAGATGTTTGGATGATTCAGCGCGGCGATCGCATGCGCCTCGCGGTCGAAGCGCCCGCCGAATTGATCGGCGGAGACTTTGATGGCTACGGGACGATCGAGACGGGTATCGACGCCTCGATAAACGTCACCCATTCCGCCGGAACCAACCAGCGCGTCGATCCTGTATGGACCGAGGCGCGAACCCAGTTCCAGACGCGCCGGAGAACGTGGGCGCCAGTCAACTGGCGATTCGTCGCCGATACGGGACCGTTTTTCGCCCACGCGGCCGCAGTATAGCCCGGTTGGATCCGCGACCTGGGCTTGCCCAGAATCCCTTGAGGCACGTCCCAGCGTTGGACCTCTCGCCATAGCCACCGACCAGCGTGGTCCTTCACTTATGCGCGGCGTTGCATGATGGCACTATAGTTTTCGTACCGTCAGGTTGGCTGTGATGTTTTCCCGAGGCGCCATTTACGCGCTTGCCGTCGTGCTGGGCGTTCCAGTGGTCGCGGCACAGAACTCCGGATCGCAGGCACCCGCACTGGTGGTCGTCCGCAGTGGCGACGCGAGCCTGCGTGCGCTGCTCTGGCGTCCGGCGGGGGCTGGCCCTTTCCCGGCGGTGCTGCTGAATCACGGCAGTGGACGAACACCGGAAGAACTCGAGCGACTCGGTCCGTACGAGAAGCGGGCCGAAGCCATCGGACCCGTGTTTGCCAGACACGGCTACGTCTTCATGTATCTGTTCCGGCGAGGCGTTGGCCTGTCTGCCGACCAGGGCGTCAGCAGCATCGATTTGATGAACCGCACGGCGGCGGAACACGGCGAGACGGCTCGCAACGCACTGCAACTTCAGCTGCTGGAGAACAGAGAAGCCAGCGACGTTCGCGCAGCGCTCGCGTTTCTGCGCGCACGCTCCGATGTTGACCGACGCGACGTTGCCCTCGTCGGCGACTCGTTCGGAAGTTCTCTTACGCTGGTGGTCGGTGAACACGAACCCGCTTTGCGGGCAGTCGTCGTGTTTGCGACCGCGGGCTACAGCTGGGAGCGTTCGCCGGAACTACGGGCACGCCTTCTCGCGGCCGTGGCGCGTCAAACAACTCCGGTCTTCTTCATCCACGCCGCGAACGACTACACCACGGCGTCGGGCGCGACATTGGACGCTCGCCTGAGTGAGCTCGGCAAGCCGCACCGCCTGCGGGTCTATCCGGCGATCGGTCGAAGCCCGGAAGACGGACACGATTTTCTCTACAGCGGCGTGCCAATCTGGGAGAACGATGTGTTCGCGTTTCTCGCTCAGTACACCCGACGGTGACGCCGCGCCGTGACGCGATGCGCAGTGATGGGCGCGGCCGTGCGACGTCTTCTAGCCCGCCCTGCGAATCTCCTTGATGCCATAACCGAGGTGACGTCGCAGCAGGGTTCGCAGCGTGACGCCATCGGCGTACCCGACGCGTGCGGCAATCTCATCGACACTCTCGTTGCCAGTCTTGAGGAGGTGAACGGCGCGCTCGACGCGCAGACTTTGAACATACGACAGCGGCGACTTGCCCAGCACGGTCTGCATGCGTCGCGCCAGCGTCCGCTTGCTGGAGGCGACGGCTTTCGCTGCTTCATCGAGCGAAAATCCCTGCGCGAGCCTGGTCCGAGCCCATCGTTCAAAGCGTTCCACCAGCGGATCGTTGTGAATCAGGTGATCGGTCAGGACGTACGCCGATTGCGACGGCCGCGAATCG
>Ga0157380_10003690_pt1 | contig 10535 bp, 7 predicted proteins | sample S35metaG_FD_119757 | JGI IMG/M metagenome (GOLD analysis project Ga0157380, IMG submission 119757) | Switchgrass rhizosphere microbial communities from Kellogg Biological Station, Michigan, USA - S3-5 metaG | ecosystem: Host-associated > Plants > Roots > Rhizosphere > Soil | place: USA: Michigan...
AGAATTTTATTTTAATAAGTGCAATACCGGATTAAGGCATTGTTGTAAACGACGCTTGAAATCAAATTATTGTATCCAAAAAATAATTAAATTTTATACAATTCAGAGGAGCCGAATTAGCCCATCTGTTTCAGAAACAGGGTTTTGGCAAGCATAGTTCTTACACAGGTAGAATTGCGCTTCATTTGAGTACGGTTTTCCGGCCAGTAAGGGGAAATGCTTATCTGAGAGGGTAGCGGATTGGAAAATCTTAAAGGGGATGAAAATACGCAAAAATTCCAAATGCATGTTTTTAAAGTTTTCCCCGATTAATGCAATTTCAGGCACCCCATATGAAACCGATTGCAGCAGTGTTGCCCAAACTCCGAATGAAGTTGGATAACGAATAATTGCCTGTTGCAGGGCTCCGGTCATTCGGATGGCTTTCTCTTTCCAACTCGGCTGATCAAAAATTATTGCGAGATAAAAAAGATTTAACGCCATCACTGCATTCCCGGAAGGAGTAGCACCGTCATACACTTCTTTTTTACGTACAATTACATCTTTCTGGTTGGTATGTGTGAAAAAGAAAAACTCTGTTTCAGCGTCCGCATAATGCTCAATGACTAACTCTGTGAGTTTCCGTGCCTTTAATAAATAATCTTTATCTGATGTAATCTCCTGCAAATGAATGAGCGCCTGAATCAGATAGGCATAATCCTCTAAAAAAGCCGGATGCCGTGCCTCTCCATTTTTATAAGTATGATAGAATACCCCTTCTTTCTGCAGACTATTCCATAAGAAATCCATACTCCTTTTTGCCAATTCCCGGTATTGCTCATCGCCCATTGCGGAAAATATTTTACAGGATGCTGAAATCATCAGGGCGTTCCAGCTTAGTAAGATCTTGTCATCTAGCTGGGGCTTTATTCGTTTTTTCCGATACTCGAGTAATTGCCGCCCTGCGGTTTCTATTCTTTTTTCTACCAAATCTGGATCCAATTGTTTGTCAGATGCAAAAATCTCGAGCGTCTTTTTGATATTAAGGATATTAGTATGCTCCCAATTCCCTTTTTCCGATACGTCATAGAACTCACAAAAAAGAGGGGCCTCTTCTTTCAAAATACTTTCGATTTCACCCTGGCTCCAAACATAGTACTTGCCTTCCACCCCTTCGCTATCAGCGTCAAGAGCCGAATAAAAACCGCCTTCAGGAGACAACCATTCTCTGATAATAAATCCCATTGTTTGCCGGATGGTTTTGCGGTAGAGCTCTTTTCGGGTAAGCTGGTAAGCCTCTGCCATAACAATTAATAAAAGCGCATTGTCGTAGAGCATTTTTTCAAAATGGGGTACTAACCATTTTGTATCGGTAGCATACCGGGCAAAGCCTCCCCCAATTTGATCATAAATACCACCATAAATCATCTTATCTATACTTAAACATGCATGCTCCAATGCTTCGGCATCTTTAGTATAATAATGATGATGGAGTAAAAATTGAATAGAAAAGGTCTGCGGAAATTTTGGCGCTTGTCCAAACCCACCTTCTTTTATATCGGCAGCTTTCATAAGATTGCTTACTGCTTCTTTAACCAATTCAGGAGAGAATTGGGATTCGGTATTTACACCAGCATTCTTCTGCATTCCAAAACTGTTGGATTGCAAAATATGCTCCGTTAAATTTTCCGCTTGCGCATCAATCTCGTTTCTTCTTTCTGTATAACCCCTATGTACACCCAATAATACATCTTTCCATGATGACCTGTTAAATGCCGGCTCCGGTGGAAAATAAGTACCTCCATAAAAAGGTTTTGTTTCGGGTGTCAAAAAAACATTCAATGGCCATCCTCCACTCCCTGTCATTGCCTGCACCGCATCCATATAAATATGATCGAGATCCGGTCTCTCTTCCCGATCTATTTTAATATTTACAAAATACTTATTCATCAATGCCGCGATTGTTTCGTTCTCGAAACTTTCTTTTTCCATTACATGGCACCAATGACAAGCCGCATAACCAATACTTACCAGAATAGGTTTGTTTTCCTCCTTCGCTTTTCTCAATGCTTCTTCTCCCCAGGGAAACCAGTCAACCGGGTTATGCGCATGTTGCAACAAGTAGGGACTGGTTTCTTTGGCGAGGCGATTAGTGAAAGATGGCATATGCGAGTAATTTAAGAAGTTTATTGTTGAGGTCTGGGATTTTTCGTTTAGGGTTTTTCGTTTTTTGAGTGCAACAGCGAAATGTACAGCAGCTATTACGCGGTTTGTAATTACTCAGGGCGATTCACCAGAAGAACGATAAACGAAAAACTATAAACCATAATCATAAATAAAAAGGCACCTGTTAAACAAGTGCCTCTTCAATTATTATTCCAATAAAAAGGTTACTTTCTTTTCAAAACAGTAGACAGATAGCTTTCGAGCGCTGCCACCATCGATGGCATTTGAGGAAGTGGTGCTTTAATATCCAGTACAAGTCCCGCGCTTTCTACTGCTCGGACCGTATTATTTCCAAATGCCCCGATTTTTGTTCCGTTCTGCTTAAACTTTGGAGCGTTATCAAAAAGACTTTTTACACCACTCGGAGTAAAGAAACAAATGATATCGTATTCTTTCTGACCCAGGACATCTTTAACATCCGCGCTGATCGTGCGGTACATGAATGGGGTCGAATACTCGCAACGATTTGTTTTGAGCCAGTTTACGATTTCATTATCCTGCTGGTTTTCCGAACAGGGATACATGAACTTTTCATTCTCCTTATGTTTGTTGATGACATCAAACATGCTCTTATTGGTGCCATCAGCGCCGTAAAATACTTTACGCTTTCTGTAGAGGATGAATTTCTGGAGATACAGAGCAACGGCTTCGGTAATACAGAAGTATTTGGTATCCTGTGAAACGTTCACTTTCATTTCTTCACAAGTGCGGAAGAAGTGATCAATGGCATTCCTGCTGGTAAAAATTACAGCGGTAAAATAAGCGATATCAATTTTTTGTTTCCGGAATTCTTTAGCAGGTATCCCTTCCAGACGAATAAAGGGATGAAAATCCAGCTCAACATTATACCGCCTGGCCAGATCGAAATAGGGAGATTTTTCAGTTTCCGGTCTGGGTTGAGTTATCAGGATTTTCTTAACAGTATTGTCAGGATCAGCGTGTTTAGCCCCGTTTTTAACCATATTGCTACCGTATGGATTGGCAAATTTAAAAAGTTCTTTCCACAAATGTCAATAGCGCCTTATAGATTAACAAAAGAGGCGCTATTTCGAAGGCGCAAAGGTATAGAAAAAAATGGAACAGGTTGAGTTTAATTTCGTTCCGTACCAATCGAAATGAAACAAAAAAGCGATAACCCAATAACAGTGCTAAAACAAACAAAGACAATGCAATAATCGCCGGCAATATAGGGTAGTAAGGAAAGGCCATCAATAATAAAACAGGTAGGAGGAAAATTCCAGCCATTTTATTTACCATAAACACGATAAATAAATAAACATCAGTAGCGCGGCTTATTCGTAATATCCACCCCATTGTTTTGAGAGTCAAAAACTTAACAGTATAAATCGATACCAATAATCCCAGGCAGTATAAAGAAAGGAGCCATAGATCAGTTTGAGCTAAAATATTGTTATATCTCGCAAGTAAAGCAGCATATAAACTACCCGTGACGAGGAACTGTATGTTTAATAATAAGGAGGGGAGTGGGTTCTGTAATAATTGTTCTCTCAACTGCTGTTGACGCAGGGTAGCGCGGAAAAAGAGTGTAAAAAGATCGCCGAGATATTTTGAAAAGATGACACGGATCAATCCGTAGTAAAAAAATAAAATGACAAGCAGGTAAAAAAATTTCTCACTCCCATTCACTTGTTTCTCCTGCATTACGATTTGCAGGGGCTTACCAAAGAATTTATAATAGAGGTTATTTCTCAACACCTCCTGAAACAAATAGATCGGATTATCTCCAGCCTTTATTACAATTACAGCGGGCACAGAATCGGCTAATGGTGAAATACTATCTTTTTGGGGTAAAGCTTTGACTGTCTTTTTTTTCACTGCAGGTGAATCATTCTTCACCTGTGGAGCTAGGGGTTTTACTTTAGGAAGCAGGCTATCCTGAATGCCCGGTAAGGTATCCGTCTCTGTTTGTGCAAAGAGAAAAAAGGGGATTATCAACCAATAAAAAACTAAGACTAAATTTTTCTTCACCAGGTTTTAGTTGCTGCCAGCAAAAATAGTTGAGCCTCTTCATTGCCGGAAATGTATTTATACGCTCTCAAAAGAAATTTACATATCCGAAATGAATTTTTGATTGCCGTATATTAAAATCAAGATCGTTTCTTTTTCCCGCCGCAAATGATATATTGAAAATACCAGCTTTAGTTTCGAGCGCCAACCCTAATCCTACTCCTAAATAAGTATTGCTGCTGTTGCTGGATGAAGCGGTGTTTCGTGCCCAGCCAAAATCAGCAAACGTAAAAAGAAAGGAGTTTCGCCCTACCAGGTACCGGTATTCAGCAGTTGTAACAGCGAATTGCGAAGCATAAATACTTTCTTCATCAAACCCGCGCATTAAACGATACCCTCCAATCTGGAACAATTCGTTTCGAAAAATATTCGGACTCTCGTACCACCCTCCGGTAAGGGAAGCTTTTATTGTTGAAACCTGACTCAACTGAAAAAAATGCGCGGCCATTGCCTTGATTCGAAATTGGAAGGAGTTCAACTTTATGGTATCGTACAAAGAATTAAAATCAAATGTTGGATCATTCTTGTCCACCAATTGGATAATCACATCGTTTTTCTTGATCTTTTTGGTACCTGCTGCTATCGATAGCTGCCATTCATTTCCTTTGGTTGGATTGAATCGGTAATTGGTAGTAAATCCATCGTATTGTAAGCCGAGGCTTAGGGAACGAACATCAGCTTCCTGTGGCAATTGTTTAGTTTGTTTTACCGCATTGGTATCAACTGTTATTAAATTGGATTGCAGGTTTTGAATGAATAAAGATCCCGATTGATTAGAAGATACAGCGTATTGAAGTCCGAGTAACATGTTTATGGTTATAAACGATGTATCCTTCTTAAAAAGATCAAACGCGAAGTTGACACCAAAAGGCGAACCAAAAAGATAGGATTGTTGGTATGCCAGGTTGAGACGGGGAGATTTGAGTTGGATCTGCTGCCAGTTCAATCCGATCATTTCACCATACCCCAATGCATTACGGAGATTAATGTTAGCCTCCCCGGTGAATTGTAATTTGGTTCGGGGTGCTTCATAAATATTATTCGATGCTTCTGTGGCCGGTAACAATCCAATCAACACATTAACCTGGCTGCTCCTTTGTGGTTCGAGGTTAAGATTTATTATTGATCCGGTTCCCAGCCAGGTGATACTCCATGGCTGCTTTTCTTCAACAAAAGGCAGCTCACTCAATTTCGGACTGATCGCCTGCAACGTATTCTTTTTATAAATACTTCCGTTAAGAATATTCAGGTAGCGTTGAAGATAGCGTGTGGAAATATTGGCCTTTCCATAATTTCGGATACTATCTATTTTATACAATGGTCCTTTATCCACTTTTAATCTTGCTTGCAAATGTCCCTCTTCCATTCTTATACTATCCAATTCGATTTTAGCGAAGGGATAGCCGTTGTTTTCAAGATAATCGAGAATTCGTCGTTGAATTGACTGAAGCTGTTCTACCTGCACCGGTTTACCATCAAATTCTTTTTTGTTCCAGTTAATGGAATTTAATAGTTCTTTATCAACGGAATCCGTTCGTAACAGTGCCCAGCGGAAACTATCCCCTACATATAAATATAATTCGGCGCTCAATGAATCATAGGATACACTATCAATGGAAGCGGCACCGTATCCTTTTGCATGCATCAGTCCTGTAAGCTTATTGATATATTCGGTACAGTGTATCCTGGATTTAAAATTTGTCTGGAGCTTAAGACTGGATGCGACAAATGCGGAATCCTTATCAACAGGTTTAATAAAAAGATGGTATTGCGAAAAGATAGTTCCGGGCAGTATAAAGAGCAAAGCAAGAAGAAGAAAACTGCCGCCATATTTATATACCTCTACCTTTGCCATGTTAGTTTTTCATGAATTGCAATGTAATATCCGAATAAAATCAGGTAAACCGATGGCGGGCATTTATATACATATTCCTTTTTGCAAAAAAGCCTGCCACTATTGTAATTTCCATTTTTCTACATCGCTGAAGCTTAAGAACGATTTTTTGCAGGCTTTATTGAATGAAATGGACTTGCGGGTAAGCTATCTGAATGGAGAATCAGTTTCAACAATTTATTTTGGCGGCGGTACCCCTTCCCTGCTCAGCCAGCAGGAAACGAAAACAATTGTTGATAAAATCAGGCAAGTTTTCAACGTGCTACCCAATGCAGAGATCACTTTGGAAGCTAATCCCGATGATATCAGTGAAGAAAAACTGGTAGCTTGGAAAAACGCTGGTGTTAACCGTTTGAGCATCGGGGTACAATCCTTTTTTGAAGAAGATCTCCAGTGGATGAACCGGGCACATACTGCCGCTCAATCCATCAGCAACCTGCAACTCGCAAAAAATCACTTTGAAAATATTACGATAGATCTTATTTACGGAATGCAGACCCTGAGTGATGAAAGATGGAAACAAAATGTAGAACACGCTATTCAATTACAGATTCCCCACCTCTCTTGTTATGCTTTAACGGTAGAACCCAAAACCACCTTACATACTTTGATTAACCAACATAAATTACCCGATATCGATACAAATGACCAGGCCCGGCAATTTCTTCTGTTAATGGATTGGATGACGAGTGCCGGTTACGATCACTATGAAATATCCAACTTCGCTTTACCAGGTAAAAGAAGCCAGCATAATAGTTCATATTGGCAAGGTGCAAATTACCTGGGACTCGGACCATCGGCACATTCGTATAATGGTAGCAGTCGTCAATGGAATATCGCAAACAACTCACTGTATACCCAGTTCCTCCAAAACCATCAATTGAATTTTGAAAAAGAAGATTTGACCCAAACACAGCAGTTGAATGAATATATAATGACTTCTTTAAGAACTTCGGAAGGATTGGATACAGACTATATATCAAAACAATTCAGCAAAGAAGAAGCCTTCCGAATTCAACAATCAAGTGATAATCTTATAAGACAGGAACTATTACAAAAAAAAGAAAGCAATCTGATACTCACCCGTCAGGGGAAATTATTCGCCGATGGGATTGCGGCGGGTTTGTTTGGGGAGGAAGAAGCTGCTAGCTCTTAGCTACAAGCTGCTAGCTGCTTCTGTAACAAGTATGAACATCGCAATTAAATCGAATATAATGTATTACTGAAAAGATTTCTACTGTTTTGCTTGCAGCTTGTAGCTTATAGCCTGCAGCTTGCTTAACCGCTTTTATGCCGACGACTCTTCAAATATTTTACCAGTTCCGCCACCGATAAGATAGCGATCATCACGAGGATCAAAACGGGGCCATATGTTTGATATGATACAGGCATTTGATTTAAAAATAGTCAATTCATTCCAAATTACTTAACCGCGTTTATAACCGGTAAAACTGGAAATCCGAATTAGCTGACTCTCAATCCCGGGCTAAAAGTCCCATTTCGGTTAAGCGGAAATAAACCACTCTATCTATTAGACGAGCGATTCCTCAATTTGTTTGAATCCGTCTGAAGGTTTAACATTTTCCCAGAGTATTTTATAGATCGTTTCGGCCACTGGCATCTCAAAACCTATAGTTTTATTGATCTGGTATATACACTTACTGGCATTGTAACCTTCCGCAATCATATTCATTTCCAATTGGGCGGATTTAACTGAATAACCCTTCCCGATCATATTCCCAAAACTGCGGTTCCGGCTATATAAAGAATAACAGGTTACAAGCAGATCCCCTAAGTAAACGGATGCGGCGTAATTGGGGCTTTTTTTATGGGTCAACGGATCATCGGCTTCATGTACTCCTACTTCTATTCGTCTAATCCCTACTTTTCGTAAAAAACCTGCCATTTCATCGGCACAATTAGCAATCAATACACTTAAAAAATTATCGCCATATTCTAATCCATGCGCTATTCCTGCACCCAATGCATATATATTCTTCAGAATAGCGGCATACTGCACCCCATACACATCATTATTTGTAATTGTGTTGAGATAGTTGGTATTAAAATAAGTGGATATTTCTGTAGCGGTAGTTATATCGGTACCCGAAAAAGTGAGATAAGATAATTTCTCCGATGCCACTTCTTCCGCATGACAGGGACCCATGATCGTAAAATAATCTTCCGCGGGAAGTCCATATTCATTCTTCAAGTAATCATTCAATAATAAATTATCCTGGGGTAGAATACCCTTAACGGCAGACACAATTTTCTTTCCTCTAAACGCATCCTTGGCAAGCGGGGTCAATGTATCAATCACAAAGGCAGATGGTACAGCAATCAACAGGCAATCGGATTCTTTTACTACGGTTTTTATATCAGTATGAAGGATTAAGAGCTTGGTATCAAAATAAACCGAACTAAGATAACCAGGATTATGGTGACGTTGCTGCATATGCTTAATAGTAGCTTCCGACCGCAACAGCCAATGAATGGAATGGTTATTATCCGTAAGAAGTTTTGCAAGGGCTGTTGCCCAACTACCGCTGCCTATGATGCCCCATTGCATAAGAAAGTTTAATTCAAAAGTAAGTCAAAGAGTCGGAAAGACAGAAAGTCCGAAAGTCGGGAAGATTGTTTGATTTACTTCCCTACTTTCGGACTTTCATATTATAAGACTACAGATTAACTTTTCTTCGCCTCAAATAATTTATCCTTTTCTACCTTCTTCACCTTCATTCCGTCCTTCAATATTTTATTCACCACATTATAGGGAGCTGATACAACTTCATCTCCATCATTCAATCCTTCGGTGATTTCAATATTATTTATATCCTGAATATCTGTCTTTACTTTTACTTTTTTTACTGTACCATCTGCCTTCAATATAAATACTACTTCATCCATATCTGCGGCAAGTGTTGTTTTTGAAGTTTCCTGGATTCCTTCCTCCACTTTCTTTTCTTTATCCGCTCCTACTAATTTATCTGTTCCTTTTTCTCTTGTGGTTACCGCATTGATAGCAACTGAAAGTACATTGGCCTTTGTTTTAGTTTGTATATCCGCGCTGGCATTCATCCCCGGACGGAATGGAAATCTTTTCGTTTCAGTTGATAACAGATCCTTATACGACTCGGGCAACAAACGGATATGCACTTTAAAATTGGTAACATCATTAGAAGTAGCCTGAGCCTGTGCGGAAGAAGTGCTGCTACTGGCAATCTTAGTTACAACTCCTTTAAATTTCCGGTTATTGTAAGCGTCTATTTCTACCAATGCAGAATCCCCGAGTTTCACTTTCGGAATATCATTCTCGCCTACATCTACTCTCACTTCCATAATACTCATATCGGCGATACGCATCATTTCGGTACCCGCCATCATAGAGTTACCTACCACGCGTTCTCCTTTTTTTACATTTAACAGTGATACTATTCCATCCATCGGAGCCAATACTGCCGTACGACTAAGATCTTTATTGGCTTTTTCAAGGCTCGCGCTTGCGCCTTGTACACCTGCCTGTCCACTTTTAATACCTTGCAAAGCCGCATTATAATTTGCTTGCGCTGTTTGAAGTGTATTTTCTGCCTGTTCAAATTCGGCCCGTGAAATCACTTTATCATCCAATAATTTTTTCTGCCGGTCGTAAGTGCGTTGCGCCAGATCCAATTGGGATTTAAGACTTTCCAATTGGGCCTTGTTGTTTTCCACTGTAGCTTGTTGTTGACTCACTGCCGCAGAGGCCTGATCGCGTTGGGTGCTGTAGATATCCGCGTAAATTTTAGCGAGAATCTGTCCTCGTTTTACACTATCCCCTTCTTCTACCTGTAATACAATTATTTCACCCGAAATATCCGGACTTACTTTCACTTCAATTTCGGGAAATATTTTACCACTTGCGTTTACGGTTTCAATAATGGTCCGTTTGGTGGCTTTCTCGGTAGCTACTTTTGTTCCTTCCTCCTTGCCGATTACACCAGCGGCTTTTAATCCCACTAAGCCACCGATCAGCAGTACCAGAATGACGATGATCCATATTACTCTTTTACTCATATATCTGTTATTATACTTGAATTAATTATTATTCTTTTAGTTTTTATTCGAGTTTGATTCCTTGTCCCTTGTAGAATTCCAATAATTTCAGTCGAAATACATAGTCGACCTGCGCCAGCGACAATTCTAATTTTGAACGGGTAAGATTATTCTGATTGGTTAAAAAGTCAATGGTTGATAATAATCCCAGATCGTATCTTTTTGCTGCTGCAGCATATGCTTTTTCCGCAGTTTCTACGCTTTTTTTACCAGAATTAAATTTTTGAAATGCGGTTGTCGCATCAGTATAAGACTTATAAACATCTTGTTTCAATGTTCTTTCAGCCTGCTCTTTTGTCAACTCGAGATTTTGAAC
>Ga0157380_10003691_pt1 | contig 10533 bp, 9 predicted proteins | sample S35metaG_FD_119757 | JGI IMG/M metagenome (GOLD analysis project Ga0157380, IMG submission 119757) | Switchgrass rhizosphere microbial communities from Kellogg Biological Station, Michigan, USA - S3-5 metaG | ecosystem: Host-associated > Plants > Roots > Rhizosphere > Soil | place: USA: Michigan...
ATCGTCGTCCCACACCCGCGGGACTCTCTGCGTCCACGGCCGCATGACGCTCAAGACGATGGCGAGCGCGGCTACTGCAGTGCCGGCTAGCAACCACCGCGACTTCACCCCTGAGCGAGAGCGAGACGAGAGCACGGCGTCACCGCTAGTGGCGCGTCTTGTCGGACAAGAACTCGAGCACTTGCGGTATCGTCGGCGCAATCATCGACCCGTGCGACGCGCCCGGCGCAACGAACAGCTCGGCCGTGATCCCGAGCGCTCGCAGCGCGGCGAGTTGCGCCTTCGCCGCCTCGACTACGGGTGTTTCCTGCTCGCCGGCGGATAGCATGACCGCCATGTTGCGGAACCGTTCGAGGTCGTACGTCGCATCGGCCAACGTGCCGGACATCACGGCGATCGCGGCCCAATTCGCGGCGTACTTTTGACCGAGCACGTAGGTGCCCATGCCGCCCATCGAATGCCCCATCAAAAACGTCCTGTCGGGATCGATGTTGTATTCCTGCGTGACGAGCGCGAGCACGTTCATGACGTCGGTCTCGCTCAAATGACGCTCGCGCTGCATTTCTTCCACGCTCTGGGTAACCGGCGGGGGCGGTTGGCCGCTGCTGCGCGGACGGTTGCCGGGTATGTCGAGCGGAGCGCCGTACCAGCCGCTCTCGGAGTAACCCATAGGTGCGACGAAAATGAATCCGCGCTGCTCGAGTAACTCGGGAAGCTCCTCGAGCGCCGTGAAGAAGTAATCCTGGTTGCCGCCGTAACCGTGGAGTGCCACCACGAGCGGCGTGGGTTTCGCCGGGTCATAGCTCTTCGGCACGTAGAGCCGGTAAGGCATCTCGGCCGCAGCCTCGGTGAAAAAATAATGCCGTTGCTGGTCGCCTTTCGCGCCGCGCGTCTGCAGTGCAGTCGCCGGCTGCCGGCTTGCGATGCCCGGCCCGACCGGCGCTTGCGCTCGAGCGATCAGCGGCAACGCCGCCAACGAGATCAGCAGTGCGACTCTTGGTTTCATGTCAATGCGCTCTAGTTGCTCGACCCCGCTCCCTTCCCGTCGGTCTGGCCGAGCTTCGAGCCGTCGGCGAGGATCACCCCGACGTACAGAGACCCCGTGCTGCCGTCGTTGAGCGTGACGGCGTTGCGCAGCGGGTTCACGAACAGCGTGACCTTATCTCCGACCTTCAGGGCGGTCCGCGTCCAGCCCTGATTGATCAGCACGTTCGGCGCCGTCATTTCCACCGTCCAGACGCCATCGGGAGCGTCGCCTTCGGCAACGCCGTCGACCTTGATCGAGGCATGAGGGTTGATCCAGCGGAACTGCGTGATCGTGCCCTCGATCTTGACCACGCTCGACGTATCGAAAGCCGCCGTCGAGTGGTGCGCCGTCGCCGGCACGACGGTGGACGCCGCCAACGCGGCCGTCACAGCCAACGTCGAGATCCTGGTTGTCGTCGTCATCACCTCGCTCCTCACCGTCGCTCAGTTGATGACGGAATACTGCTTGCCATCGGGCAGGATGATTGCTTTCAGGAAGAACGCGTTCGGATCGTCGCGGCGTGGCGCGCCGATCGTCTTGATGGTTTTGCCGGGCGCGATGTCCGCCGGGTCGAGCCCCATGCGAACGATCATGTTGGCGGGCGCGCCTTCGACGAAGTTTATCGTGCGCTTGCTGCCGTCGGCTTGCGTCGTGACGAGCGTCAGCGCCATGTGCGGATTGCGCAGCTTGACGGTCTCGACGACACCTTCGAACTCGATGCTCTGCGACATGTCGTAAACCGCGAACGAGTGGTGTGCGGCGGCCGGCAGCGCAACGGCAGCGAGCACGATCGCGACGATTCGCAGTGAGAGCTTCAAAGCTTCCCTCCTTTCAGGCCCAGCGTAAGACCGCATTCGAGTCACGGGGCCAGGCTATCATTTGCTATGCCCCATAACAAACAGGGCCGAGATAACTTTGGCTTGACGTCGAGGCGGCCGCTAGCGGTCGCTAGGGTGGCACTGCGAAGCGTGCGTCGCCATACGAGGAACTACTTGGCAGGCGGGCGGCTACCAGTTCGTGTACGAGCCGTCGGGCCGATGGTTCAGCAACATTCCGGCGCGGTACGTGTCGTACTGGCCGAGCAGCGTGAGCTTGCTCATGTCGAGCTCGACACCGAGCCCGGGCCGATCGTTCGGCCACAACTTGCCTTCTTTGAAATCGTAGACCTTCGGCAGGTGCGGCCAGCTGCGGCTTCCATCGCCGAGCATCTCCATGAGCGCCACGATCGACGTGGCCGTGAGGCAGTGGACGAGCGCAGCCTCGGAAATAGGGCCCGTGAAATGCGGGATCATGCCGATGTAATGCGTCTCCGCGAGCGCGATGATCTTCATGAACTCGGTGATGCCGCCGACGTTCGGTAGCGTGACTCGCGCGTAGTCGATGAGCTGGCGCTCGATGAGCGTGTTGACGTCCCATTTGTAGCCGAACTGCTCGCCGACAGCGATCGGCACGCGCGTGCGCTCGCGGATCGTGGCGTAAGACTCCACGTTTTCCGTGCGGATCAAGTCTTCGCAGAAATAGGGATGCAGCGGCTCGATCAAAGTGGCGAGGTTGATGGCGTCGGGCGGATCGAGCTCGGTGTGAAAGTCCATGGCCCACCGGCCGTCGCCGGCGCCCTTGTGCATGAGCACGCAGTCTTCGTGCATTTGCCGCACGAGCTGGAAGCGGTCGACTTCGCGCTGCCGCGGGTTGTCCGTGGCATGCCGGTAGACCTGGAAGCCCGCCTCGACGCAAGCGCGCGCGGCATCCTCGATCGTGCCGCCCGACGGCCGCGGAAACACCGTTGAATAGAGCTCGACGTGGTCGCGCGATTTGCCGCCCAGCAGCTGCCACACCGGCACGTCGAGCGCCTTCGCTTTCAGATCCCAGAGCGCCAAGTCGAGAGCGCCCAGCGAATGAAGCTTCTCCCGTCCGGCCGGATAGTGGTAGCCGCGCATCATGCGCTGCCAATGCTGATCGATGCGGAACGGATCCTGGCCGATCAACATGCTTGCGCATTCATCCATCGACGTCGGCTCGCCGCCCTCGCCGATGCCGAGGAGGCCTGCCTCGGTCTCGATCACGACGACGTTCGTCGACTGGTTGACCATCGGCTGCCCGCGTCTGCCCTGCGAGTCGCCGGCGTTGCTGAAGTACCGCACGATCTTGATCTTGTCGTCGGCAAGACCGAGCGCGTCGGCGGACGGCGGCAACCACACGCTCGCGCCAACGGCGCCGAGCCCGGTTAGAACGCTACGTCGATCCAATTTCTGCATGGCGCTGCTCCGTGGTACGCCTGGTTGGTTGTCGTTCAGTTTCCGGACTGCATCGACAGCCGCTGCGCTTCGGCGCATAGAGCGCCCATCTCGAAATAGCGCTGCACGGTCGCCTCGTCAGTTTCGTAGGCATGTTTCTCGCCGGCCGCGCGCGGCAGTTGCGCTATGCGCGCGCGGTCGTAGGCCCGGTCGAACTCCGTGTGGTTCGTCATGAGCACGGTTGCGCCCGCAGCGCGTGCGGCTTCGAGTGATTTTCGTTGGCTGTCGCGGTACACGGCGAAGTTTTCCGCTTCACGCGGAAAGTTGAAGGCCGTGCCGCCGGCATAGGCGACCGTGAGCGTCCGGTTACCATCCTTGACGGGAAAAATGTAGGACAGCGTGCCACGCGTGTGGCCGGGGGTTGCGATCACGTTGATCGTCGTGCCGCCGAGCGTGATCTTCGTGCCTTCGGGCCCCACGGCGATGTCGCGTTTCGGGACGCCGCCTGCGGCCGTCGCGGGCCGCTCGAGCGTCGCGTCCCAATCCACCGCGCCCATGACGACCTTCGCGCCATAGCGGCTCTGCAACAGCGCGGCGCCTTGGTCGTGATCGCCATGCGCATGGCTGATCAGAACGTACTTGATGTCACGCGGATCGAGGCCGAGCGCAGTGAGCCCGTCGACGATCTCGGGCTCGATCGCGTAATCGAACAGCGTGTCGATGACGATGATGCCCTCGGTCGTCGTCAAGGCCCACGCTGAGTGGATTTGGGTGCCGATGAAATAGAGGTCGTCGAAGACTTTGTACGGCGCCGCGTACCACGTCGCGCGGTCTGGAACGGCGCGAGCGCCGGTGGGCGGCGGTGGTCGCGGTGCTGCGTTCAAGTTATCGGGTGCGACGCAGATTCGCAGAAAAGTCCCAGCATGGTCTCTGCCGGCGGCCCGTTTGGCCTCCGCGACCAAACCTTCGGGTCTGACCGGTGCCGGCGTCTGCGCTTGTACGGCGATCGTCATCGCGGCCATGGCCGCGCCAGCCGCCAAAAAACAATGTCTCATAGCGTGTTCCCCCTCGGTGCGGATCATGTCACTCGTCGCGACGGTTGCGTGTACTTGCGCCATGGTGAGCGCAGGCAGGTTTCATTGCACGGCTCTGCGGAGACTCTGGCCTACCGCCGCTTCGTGGAGCGCGGTGAGATCCAGCGAGCGGGCGACACCGGCTTCCGTCATGACGAGGCGGTAGGTTCGGTTCGCGAAGTCGACGCGCAGCTCCGCGCGCTCGGCGCCGTTTTGCCAACCCATGACGAGCTCCGTCTCGCCCGAGGCGCTGCTCGAAAACTGGCCCACGAATGCGGGATGGGTGTTGCGCAAGCGAATCAGCGCGCACAGATTCTGGACGACCGGCCGCTGCAACGCCGTACGCAGCTCGGCGTGCGTGTAGTAGTGCCGGTTGATGTCGCGGCCGACGCCGGAGTGTTTGAGCAGCCCGACGTCGTTCTGGCCCGCGAGTAGCCCGACGTAATAGACCTGCGGCACGCCGGGCGCGAAGAACTGGATGGCACGCGCGAGCAGGTAGTCGCGGTGCACGCGCGCGAGCGCATCGTAGAACGTGCAGTTGACTTGATAGAGATCGAGGTTCGACGCGGATGCTCCGGTCGCGAGGCGGCTCGAGCCGCTGCTCGAAGCATGAATCGTCTCGACGAGCTGATCGAGCTCGTGTGGCGGCACGAGGCCCGGCTGCTGCGGATCGGCCCGCTGGGCGCCGATGTCCACGATGCCGATCCCGTCATGCGTGTCGAGCACGGTCAACGCGTTGCGCGGCCGGTCGCGGAGCCACTCGGCGAGGGGTCGAGCAGTGCGGAAGGCGAAGGCATGCAGCACCAGCGGCGGCAGCGCAAAGTCGTAGACCCAATCGACGTGCTTGGCGACCTCGATTTGCTGGCGGTAGTGCGAATGGACCTCGACAACCGTCTCCATGCCGCGCGCACGGACCCGCCGCGACACGTCGGCGATGAACCCGAACGTCTCGGGAAGCATGAAACAGCTCGTGCCGGGCTTCTTGATCGCGTAGCCGATGGCATCGAGTCGCACGATGCGCACGCCGCTCGCTGCGAGCCTATCCAGTATCGTGTCGACGTACTCGCGGCCGAGCGCATGCGCGACGTCGATGTCGATTTGGCTCGGGGTGAACGTCGTCCACAGCTGGCGGCGGGCGCCGTCGCCCACGGTGATCTCGGTAAACGGCAATCCTGGCCGCGGCCGATAGATGGTCTGGAGCTCGGCGTCGGTTGCGCCGCGCGGAAACACACGCTCGCGCGTCAGGAACAGCTCGGCGAATGGTGAAGCCGACCCCTGCGTCAGGAAGTCACGAAACTGCGCAGAATCGCGCGAGATGTGATTGACGATGAGGTCGGCCATGACGTCGGTTTCCGCAGCCAATGCGGCGACGTCGCCCCAGTCGCCGAGCCGGGGATCGACGCGCGTGTGGTCGCGCGGGTCGAAACCCGCATCGGCAGCGTCGATCGGGTCGAAGAATGGCAGCACGTGAACGCCGGCGAATAGCCCGCCGAGCGGCCCTTTGAGCAGAGCCGCGAGCTCGGCGAAACCGCCTCCCGATAGACGGTCCACGTAGGTGATCAGTTGCACGGCGTTCTTCATCGGGACCGTTTACGCAAGCGGCGGGCCGTCGCTATGATGCAATCGTTTGCAAAAGGGGTAAAGCGGGGTCTGCGGCGGCGTTACGCGGATCACTGAGCGGGGGAATCCATGGATAGCGTGAGTCCTGCACAGAGCGGCCGCGACCTGCTGCTGATCAAGGCGCTTACCTGCACGATGTTCTTCACGTTCGCGATGACGACGGACGCGGTCGGCAGCATCATCCCGACCCTGCTCACGGAGTTCGATCTGTCGTTGCGCGCGGCGAGCGCTTTCCACTACGTGCCGATGATTGCGATTGCGATCGGGGCGTTGGCCTTGGGGTTCCTTGCCGACCGCGTGGGCAGGAAGGCCACGATCGTCCTCGGGCTCGATCTACGGCTTCAGCTCCCTGCTGTTTGCATTCGGCACCGGCTTCGGCTTCTTCGTCGTATTGCTCGGCGCGGCCGGCATCGGCGTCAGCGTTTTCAAGATCGGGGCCCTCGCGTTGATCGGCGACATCTCGGGCTCGACGCGTGAGCACACGACGTTCATGAACACCGTCGAAGGTTTCTTCGCGGTGGGCGCGATCGTCGGACCGGCGATCGTCGCGACGTTGCTCGCGGCGGGGCTGTCGTGGAAGTACCTCTATGTGATCGCGGCGCTCATCTGCGTGATGCTCGTGGTCGCAGCAGCCAAGGCTCGCTACCCATCCACGGTGCTCGCCGAGGGCGGTGGCGCTTCGTTTGCCCACACGCTGCACAAGATGCGCGACGCGCACGCCCTGGGCTTCTCGGTTTTGATCATGCTGTACGTCGCCGTCGAAGTCGCCGTCTACGTCTGGATGCCCACGTACCTCCAGGGCTACACCGGGGCCGTGCCGTGGCTCGCGGCGTATGCGCTGACGATCTTCTTCGTGCTGCGCGCTGCCGGCCGTTTTCTCGGCGCGTGGTTCCTGCGCAAGCTGTCGTGGAGCACCGTGCTCGTTGCGTTCTCCGCGGCGATCCTAAGCTGTTTCGCAGGTAGCCTGTACGGCGGTCCGGACCATGCCGTTTACCTGCTACCGTTGTCGGGTTTGTTCATGTCCGTGCTCTACCCGACGCTGAACTCGAAGGGGATCAGCTGTTTCCCGCGCTCCGAGCATGGAGCCGTGGCCGGTGTGATCTTGTTCTTCACGGCTTTCGCCGCTGCGGTCGGGCCGCTCGCAATGGGCGCCGTGAGCGATGCGCTGGGCGACATCAAGTACGGGTTCGTGCTCGCGACCGGCTTCGCCGGCCTGCTATTCGCGGGATTGCTGGTCAACCGAGTGTTCGATCCGGCAGGCGCACGTCTCGCGAGCAGAGACGACTCCGACTACGCCGCAGTGCACTGAGGAAGCAGGCATGAAAATCACTCTGGTGTTCGTGTGGCTGGCCGCGGCGTTCGGCGCCCCGGGCTCGTCGTCGGCGCAGCCGATGTTTCGAGCCGGCGCGGCGAAAGTCGACGTTACGCCGGCCGAGAACGAGCTGCCGCAGGGCTTCGAGGGGATACTCGACCGCATCTACTCGCGCGCTATCGTCATCGACGACGGAACGTCGACGGCGGCTCTCATCAGCGTCGATGCCGGAGCAGTGCCCGACGCGATTTGGCAGGAGGTGACCGGTCGGCTCGAGCGCGAGCTCGGCATCCCGACCGACAACGTATTGTTGACGGCGACGCATACGCACAGCGCTCCGCGAGAGGGCGTCGGCGCTTACACGGACAAGATCGTGGAATCGGTTCGGATGGCGAAGGCGCGCCTCACGAGCGCTCGCGTCGGCTACGGCATCGGCGTCTCCTACCTCAATGTGAACCGCAACATCATCGATCCCAAGACGAGGCGTTGGTGGGAGGGGCCGAACTACGAGGGGCCGTCGGACAAGACCGTCGCCGTCATCGAATTCGAGGATCTGCGCGGCGAACCGATCGCCGTTTACTACAACTACGCGATGCACGCGGTGACCGTGGGGCAGCTCGACCTCGTCAGCGGCGACGCTCCCGGCACCGCCTCGAAGTACGTCGAGGACACCTTCGACGGCAACGTCGTGGCGCTCTGGTCGAGCGGCGCGGCCGGCGACCAGAACCCGATGTACTTTCAGCAGACTTATGATCTGCGCGAGATTCGCATCAAGGACTATGCCGAGCGCGGCGTCGACATCAGTAACGCGATGCCCCCGGGCGGCGAGGGGCTGAATCGGCAGGATCCCTCGGTCGCCAAGCTCATGAACCAGCAGAAGCAAATGATCCTGTCGATGGGCCAGTTCTTGGGCGAAGAGGTGCTGCACGTCATGCGCGGCATGGACAGAATGCAGGGCGACGTCCGGATCGCCGGACGTCATAAAATCATCAGCTGCCCGGGGCGCGAACGCACGAACGCGGGGCGCGCCGGGTTTCCCGGAGAGTATCGGGAGGCGGGACCGGTGGAGATTCGCCTCGGGCTCCTCGAGCTCGGCGACATCATGATTGGTGCGGTCAACGCCGAAGTCTTCAATCCGATCGCGCAGCGACTGAAGCGCGAGTCCCCGTACGCACGCACGATGTTGGCGACGCTGACCAACGGCATGGCGCGCTCGGGCTACATCCCGCACGACGCCGGGTTCGGCATGTATACCTTCGAGGTGCTGTCTTCGCGGCTGCAGCCCGGTTGCGCCGAATCGGCGATCGTCGAAGGACTGCTCGATCTGATGCCGGGAACGGGAGGCTGATGCCGGAGGATCTTCAGGTTGTGCGAGCACTCGATTCGCGCACGACAAGCTCGGCAGGCAATATCACGGGCTCGACGTCCTCGCCTGCAATTTGCCGCAGCACGAGATCGACGAGAAAGCTCGCGCCGCGCGCCAGATCTTGTTTGACCGTAGTCAATGACGGGTGCACATGGGCGGCCATCGCAATGTCGTCGTAACCGACGACAGAGATATCGTTGGGGATCGAGTATCCCGATGCGGCCAAAGCACGCATCGCGCTGATCGCGATGACGTCCGTCGCCGCAAACACCGCATCGAACTTGCTGCGCGAGTCGATGAAGCGCCGGATCGCTGTGTGGGCCGCTTCGGGAGTCATGTGCGCCTTGATGATGCGCGCCGGCGCGCGGCCGCGCGGCGCGCGTTCGAGCGCCAGCTTGTAGCCGTCGCAGCGCAAGCGAATCTCGGGGATGGACGGATCGCCGACGAACACGATCCGCCGCCGACCGCACTTGAGCAAGTGCTCGGTCGCCATCCGTCCGCCGTTCACGTTGTCGGTGCCGACCACGCAGTAGCGTTGCTTCGCAAGGTGCCCGCCCCAGACGACGAGCGGCGTGTGCTTCGCTGCAGCTCGCTCGAGCGCAGCATGTTCGGTGCTCTGGCCGATCACGATGATGCCGTCGGAACGACGCGAGGCGATCAGCTTCTCGAGCCAGTCGTCCATCGGCGGCAGGATTTTCTCGAGATGCAGTGCAAGACCGCGGCGCGTGATCTCGTCGGCCAAGTGCCCCAGCATGGCGGTGAAGAACGGGTCCGTCAGTGCCTGGCCGCGCTCGTGGGCGAGGGGAATGGCGACGGTCAGCGTATGCGTACGGCTCGTGCGCAGGCTGCGCGCGGCCCGGTTGACGACGTACCCGTGGCGCTCGGCGACCGCGAGAATCGACGCGCGCATGCGCTGCTCTACGAGTGGGCTGCCGGATATCGCGCGCGACACGGTGGAGACGTGAACACCCGCCAGGCGAGCTATGTCGGCCATGGTCGGTGCAGAGCCTTTTGTTCGAGTCATGGCCGGTTCGAGTTGGCGGGTCGAACAATGGTACCGCGAACGGGCCGGCCAATCGGCAGCGGAGGGAGCGTTGCGCGGAACAACTCGCGATGACGCGCGTAGCGACGGTAGACTCCATTGATATCGCGGAGGGGAACGACATGAACGTTGCGGCCGTTTGGACGGTTCTTGCGTCCGTGCTGGTAACTGCAGCTGTCGCCGGGTTCGTGCGCCACGCCGAGTCGCAGGCAGCCGCGGGCGAGTGGGCGCAGCGCACGCCCTGGGGCGACCTCGACCTGCAGGGCGAGTGGACGAGTGAAGGCGAATTCGGCGTTCCGCTGGAGCGGCCGGCCGAATTCGGCACCCGCGAGCTCCTCACGGATGAGGAGTATGCGAAGCGGCTGGCCGACGTACAGGAACGCGACGAGCGCGATCTGCAGAGGGTCGATGTCCTGGCGGGCAAGGTCGATGGCCCCAACGCACCCATTCCGCATTGGCGTGAATACGAAACGGATTCGCGGCGCACTTCGCTCGTGATCGATCCGCCGAACGGGCGCTTGCCGCCGCGGACAGCTGAAGCGGCGCCGCTAGCGGTGCAACGGTGTGGCAGTTTGCAACGCGGTGAGCCGTGTGACTCGTACGTGGATTACGGGTTCGGTGTGCGCTGCATCGTGCACGGCGGCGGATTTCCGGACGCCATGTTCCCGGCCGTCTATAACGCGAATTTTCGCATCGTCCAGGCTCCGGGCGTCGTCGCGATCACGTACGAGCTCATCCACGACACGCGAATCATTCCGATCGACTCGTCGTCGCAAGGGGAGCACGTGTCGCCGGCTATTCGGATGTACATGGGCGACGCGCGCGGCCACTGGGAAGGTGGAACGCTCGTCGTCGAGAC
>Ga0157380_10003692_pt1 | contig 10532 bp, 11 predicted proteins | sample S35metaG_FD_119757 | JGI IMG/M metagenome (GOLD analysis project Ga0157380, IMG submission 119757) | Switchgrass rhizosphere microbial communities from Kellogg Biological Station, Michigan, USA - S3-5 metaG | ecosystem: Host-associated > Plants > Roots > Rhizosphere > Soil | place: USA...
GAGCGACCTCGTCTTCCGCTGGCCCGCGCGGCGCTTCGCGGAGGAGCATCAGGGCCGGACCCATGTCTATGAGTTCGACTGGCGCTCGCCGGCCTGTGGCGGCGAGCTGGGAGCGTGTCACGGCATGGAGCTCCCGTTCGTGTTCAAGACGCTGGACCGCGCAACCGGTCCGACCGGCCTTGCGGGGGAGGATCCGCCGCAAGCCATGGCCGACCGGATCCACCAGCTCTGGGTTGATTTCGCGACGGACGGAACGCTGCCTTGGCCAGAATTCGATCGAGAGCAGCGCCATGTGCACCTCCTGGGATCGGACGAGACCATCCAGGAGCAGGTGATGCCGGCCGCGTCGCTTACACCCTGAATATGGCGAGCGCCTATCTCGACAGGTTCCGCCTCGACGGACGGATCGCGTTCGTGACCGGGGGAGCGCAGGGCATCGGCCTCGCGACTGCTGAAGCGCTCGCTGAAGCGGGGGCAAAGGTCGTTGTTGCGGACCTCTTGCCGGTGGCCCTGGACAGCGCCGTAAAGCAGCTTGGTGCAAAGGGTTTTGAAGTGGAGGCCGAGCTGCTCGACGTGGCCCGGCCCGGCGACGTGTCGCGCGTTGCCGACGAGGTGGTGAGCCGGCACGGCAAGATCGACATCCTCGTCAACAATGCCGGCATCGCCCGCAGCGACACGCCGGCCGAGCAGGTCGAAAACGACCATTGGCTGAATGTCCTCGACGTCAATTTGAACGGCACATTCTGGTGCGCCAGATCGTTCGGCCGGCACATGCTGGAGGCGGGCAGCGGCGCGATCGTCAACATCGGATCGATGAGTGGCTTCATCGTCAACCGGCCCCAACCGCAAAGCTATTATAATGCGTCGAAGGCAGCCGTTCACCAGCTGACCAAATCGCTTGCCGCAGAATGGGCGGGTCGCGGCGTCCGGGTCAATGCGGTTGCGCCAACCTACATCGCAACGCCGCTCAACGCCTTCGCCGACAAGAAGAGCGAGATGTATCGCCGCTGGATCGACGGGACGCCGATGGGACGTCTTGGCGAGCCGGAGGAAGTTGCGTCGGTCGTACTGTTCCTGGCGTCCGATGCATCCAGCCTGATGACCGGCAGCATCGTCCTGGCCGACGGCGGATACAGCTGCTGGTAGGTTTCGATCGGCAAAGCCAAATTGCCGATCGGCACAACATCCAACCTTTCTGATAGGTCATAATTATCCTATCAGACACGTTCGTAGCAAGATGGGCGAAAAGCCTGCGCCAACGTTCGTGAGAGGATGACAATGCACCGCAGTCTTCAGATGATGCTTTCGGCCAGCGTGTTCGCGCTGGGTTCGACCCCTGCATATGCACAGGAAGTCCAGCCTGCTGCGGAAGCTCCGGCGAAATCCGACGCCGAACAGGCCGTGGCCGATCAGTCGGTCGAGGGTGACCAGACGATCGTCGTTACCGCCCGTAAGCGCGAGGAGACGCTGCAGGACGTGCCGGTCGCGGTGACTGCTATCACCGGCGAGGTGATCGAGAAGCGCGGCCTGGTCCAGGTCAAGGATGTCGCTGCGCTGACGCCAAGCCTCAACGTCAACAGCGACGGCGTCGGCCGGGTCTTCATCGCCGTCCGCGGCGTCGGCACGATGTTGGTGGGAACCGTCCAGCCGGGCGTCGGCATCTTCGTCGACGGCATCTACCAGCCCAACTCGTCCTACCTGAACAATCCGCTGGTCGACGTCGATCGCGTCGAGGTGCTACGCGGGCCGCAGGGCACGCTTTACGGCAAGAATACGCTTGGCGGCGCAATCAGTGTAATCACTCGCCAGCCGACCAATCACTTCGACGTCCGCGGCGGCGGAAGCTATGCCGGGCCCGACAATGCTTGGGACGCGTTCGGATCGGTCAGCGGGCCGATTATCGACGACAAGCTGCAGTTCAAGGTTGCCGGATCACACCGCGAGCAGGAAGGCTTCATCAAGAACACGCTGCTCGACACCAATGCGAATGCGCTGAACATGGACAGCCTTGCCGCCTCGTTACGCGCCTCCCCGAACAACGACATCGTCCTGACCGTCAACGGCTATTACGATTGGGTGAAGGGCGGCAGCATTCCCTATTCGCATATCGATGGTCCGACCGATTATGAACGCACCGTCGAGTATAACGCCACCAATACGCAGTACTTCGAGTATAAGGGCATCAATGCGAAGCTTGAGGTGGCTGCCGGCACCGAGTCCAACGTCACGCTGATCGGATCATATGACGAGCGGGACGGCCACACGCCCGACCTGGACGGCGACTTCAACTCGATCGACGTGGTTCACCAGACTTCCCGTGACGAGCTCAAAACCGCCGCGGTGGAGCTGCGGGTCGACAGCGAGTGGTCAGATCAATTCTCGACGCTGTTCGGTGCCTATTACAGCCATGAGGAGCTGAGCGGCGAAAGCAAGACCGTCACACGCTTCCTGCCGCTGATCGGCCTGAACCTGACACGGGTCAATGGAACCGAGGACAGCCGCGAGGGCAACGGCTACGCGGTATTCGGCAATGTGTTCTGGAAACCTCAGAGCGACCTGGAAGTCGCACTTGGCCTCCGCCTCGATCATGAGAAGCGCACTGCCAGTGGGGCTCTCGGTCAGACGCTACTGCCAGGATTCATCGAGCTGGAGGATGCCCCGGACGTCACCCTGACAGACATCGACGAAGTCGACATCGAGTCCAACAAGCTGCTGCCCAAAGCGACTCTCACCAAGCACTGGAACGACGATCTGATGACCTATGCGTCGATCTCGAAGGGCTTCCGTGGCGGCGGGTTCAACGGTCCAACGGCGCCGTTCCGCACCTACAAGGGCGACAGCGTTTGGACCTACGAACTCGGCAGCAAATATACCTCTGCGGACCGGCGCCTCTCCCTGGCCGGCGCCATCTTCTACAACGACTATAAGGACTATATCGGCCTGAATCAGTTCGTCGTCGGAACAGATGGAAATGCGGTTACGGTCGACCTCAACACCGGCGACGTGAAGAGCTACGGCGCGGAAATCGAGGTAATGTTTCGGCCGGTCCGCGCGTGGACCCTCAGTGGCGGCGCGAGCTACGTCCACGCCCGGATCACGAACTCGGACATTTATTTCGAAACGACGGGAAAGCAGCTGGCGTCCGACCGGCTGCCGTTCCAACCGGATTGGACGTTCAATCTGAACAGCGATTATGTCGTTCCGGTCGGAAGCGGTGACTTGACCTTCTATGCCGGACTGGTCGGTAAGGGCAGCCGGATCGGAGCATCGATCAGCGAGACCCGGGCGCCGGTCCTGAAGAGCTATGTGCTGGCCAACGCCGCACTGACCTACAGCATCGGCAACGTCGAAATCGGCGCCTTCGTCAACAACCTGTTCGACAAGAGCTACTTCAACAGCTTTATTGAGAAGACGACGCTCGAGAATGTGTTCGGACCCGGTCCGCTAGCCTCCGACCTTGGCATCATCGGCGATAAGCGCCGCTACGGCGTCCGGACCCGGTTCCGGTTCTGATGTCATGGGTATGGCAAGGCAATCGGCAGGCGGGCTACCGGTCGAACTGATCGGCGCCCTGGGGGAGCGGTTCGGCGACCGCTTCCAGCAAGGCGACGCGATCCGGCTGGAGCATGGGCGAAGCGAAACCCATTTCGCACCCATGCCGCCGGACGCGGTGGTCTTCGCCGAAACCACTGACGATGTGGTCGCCGTCGTCAATCTTTGCCGGGAGGCAGGCGTCCCGATCATCCCCTTTGGGGCAGGTACGTCGGTCGAGGGCAATACGCTGGCCGTCCAGGGCGGCGTGTCGCTCGACCTCAGCCGGATGACCCGCATTGTCGCGGTTCACGCCGAGGACTTCGACTGCGTGGTCGAGGCCGGCGTAAGGCGCGAGCAGCTCAATGAACATCTTCGCGACCAGGGACTGTTTTTCCCCATAGATCCTGGCGCGAATGCGACCATCGGCGGAATGGCGTCGACCCGTGCGTCCGGAACCAATGCGGTCCGGTACGGGACGATGCGCGAGGCGGTGATGGGGCTCACCGTCGTAACCGCCGATGGTCGCGTCATCCGGACCAGCCGCCGGGCGCGCAAATCCTCTGCGGGTTACGATCTCACCCGCCTGTTCGTCGGTTCGGAAGGAACGCTTGGCATCGTCACCGAAGTGACGCTTCGGCTGCACGCCATCCCGGAAGCTATATCGGCCGCAACCTGCAGCTTCGAAACGATCGCAGGTGCAGTCGATACGGTCGTGCAGTCCATCCAGCTCGGCATCCCCTTGGCCCGGGTTGAGATCCTCGACGACGTACAGATCAAGGCGGTCAACAGCTGGTCGAAAATGGACCTGCCTGAGCTGACGACGCTGTTCTTCGAATTCCACGGTTCGGAACGCTATGTCGCCGAGCAGGTCGAAACCGTCCGCGAACTGGCCACTGCAAACGGCGGCGGCGAATTTCGATGGGCACATCGGACGGAAGAGCGTTCCGCCCTGTGGAAAGCCCGGCACGAAGCCTATTATGCCGCGGTCAACCTTCGCCCCGGCGCGATCGGCTGGGCGACCGATGTCTGCGTTCCGATCAGCCGGCTTGCCGAATGCATCGGTGAGACCAAGCGAGAGCTGGATGCTTCGTCGGTTCCCGCGACGATCCTCGGCCATGTCGGCGACGGCAATTTCCACGTCGTATTCTCGATGGATCCGGACAATCCGGACGAGCTTGAGGAAGTGAAGCAGATCAATTCCCGCCTGGTCCGCCGCGCGCTGGACATGGACGGCACTTGCACTGGCGAACATGGCATTGGCCTCGGCAAGCAGGAGTGGCTGGAAGAAGAGCTCGGCGACGCGGTCGACCTGATGCGCGCCGTGAAGCAGGCGCTCGACCCCCAGAATATCCTCAACCCCGGCAAGATATTCCAGCTCAACGCAAAGGACTGACGGATGGACATGGTTGCAAATCCCGAGGTCACCAGCGCGCCCGCGCCGACGATCGGGCGGTCGATCGTCGCCCTGCTGATCATCTCTCTCGCCATCGCGGTGGGTTTCACGGCCCTGCAAAGCTTCGGCATCATGGCCGAAAGCGCCAAGCGTGAACTGGGCCTGTCGGATACCGCCTTGGCATTGATCCAGGGTGGAGGCGCTGCCCTGCCGCTGCTCATCTTCTCGATTCCGATCGGCGTGTGGGTCGATCGCGGCAACCGGGTCCGGCTGCTTCTGTTGATGGGCATCATCTGGACCCTTGGTTGCTTCGTCACCGCGGCCGCCCCCGGCGCCACGATCCTGTTCGTCGGCCGAATGCTGACCGGGATCGGGACCACTGGTGCGTTGACGGCTGCACTGTCACTGGCCGCGGACCTGTGCCTGCCTGAGCAGCGCGGACGAGGGCTGCTGATCGCGACGCTGGGCAAGAACCTCGGCATGGCCGCCGGCTTCGCGCTTGCGGGCTGGCTACTCGGCTTCTTCGGGGAGGCTGGCGCACCGCGCTGGTTCGGTGATGTCGCAGCCTGGCGGAGTGCACAATTTGCACTCGGTTGCGGCAGCGCTGTGCTTCTCCTGACGTTATTGTTCCTCCGCGAGCCAGCGCGCCACGAAGTCGAATCCGGCCCCCATGCGCCCTTCAAGGTGGTTGCGCACGAACTTTGGCAGCGGCGCGCCTTCCTGGCCCCACTGTTCGTCGGCCAAACCAGCGTGGTGATGGCTGACGCCGCCGCCGGCATCTGGGCATCGCCGGTGCTGGAGCGCAACTACGGCCTGGCACCTGCAGACTTCGGTAGCTGGCTGGGAGCGATCATCCTGGTGACCGGGATCGTCGGCGCAATCATTGGCGGCCTCGCCGCAGACTGGGGACAAAAGTCCGGTCGAAAGGGCGGACTTCTGATTGGTGCGGTCATCGCCGCGCTGATCGGCGTTCCCGCGGCGCTGTTTCCGGTCATGCCGGGAGTCACCGGTTTCGCCGTGATGATCTTCCTGCTCATCCTCGCGGGAACGGTGACCGGGCTGGTTACGTCGGTTGCCTTGACCGTCATGCTTCCAAACGAGCTGCGCGGTCTTTCGATTGGCGCCTTCATCGCGATCGCCGGCCTGATCGGGTTCGGAATTGCGCCCACGCTGGTGACGGGCGTCAGCAGCGTGATGGGCGGCGAGTCTCACTTGGCACCGGCCCTTGCAATCGTCGGCGTCCTCGTCAGCATCGTGTCCGTGCTGGGCTTTGCCCTTGCGATGAAACGAGCGCCGCTTGCGCCAACCTGTCCGAAAGGTCTGGATTAAGCTTTCAGATAGGTTATACGACGACTCACCCATAGGGCAATCAAGGGGGTGGGCCATGGACGCCATTGATGTTTCGCCGGAGATGTTGACGCTGGTCGGCATGGGAGCGCTAAGCGAGCATCGATGGCCTCTGGCGCCAGTCGCGTTCGAACTTGATTTCGGAAATCCCGTCCAATTCCGCTTCCATCGCCGCCCGAGCCGCCGGCTGCTCGATTGCCGCAGCAATGAAATGCGCCTGCTGCTGGTCGTATCAAAGGATGCCTGCGACCGGTTGCTGGGAAGCCAGCTGGACCTGCCGGACGGCGAGTCATTCTTTCTTCCCGCAGAGCTTCGCGCGATCGCGCTGGCGATCCGCGACTGCGACCTCCCCGAGGCTGCGGCGACACCCTATCGATTGGCAAAAAGCATCGAGCTTTTGTGCGAGATATTGAGCGCTGAACGGACAGGCACGCTGACCGCATGCACCGGGCCCGCCAGCCTGTCGCAGGTCGACATGAGTCGCATTTCGGCCGCCCGCCGGATCGTTGACGAACAGTGGACCGAAAAGCTTACGCTGGACCAGATTGCACGGCGTTGCGGCCTAAACCGCAGCAAATTGTCGCGCGGGTTCCGCGAGATTTATCGCTGCACCGTCAGCGAAGCCCTGGCCGAGCGGCGCCTGGCCGAAGCGCGGCGACAACTCCTGTCTACCGACCTTCCCGTCAGCTTGATCGGGTACCGCAGCGGCTACCTCAACAACGCCAGCTTCACGCGGGCGTTCGGGCGGCGGTTCGGCCAGTCGCCAACCAATTTCCGCGCTTGCTCGGTGGCGGCCTGATGACTTCGATCGCAACAGCTCCGAAGTCGCTGGTCCAGACCGCGATCGATGCAGTCAGCCAGCATATGCGCGAATCCAACATGCGCGTCGGTGACACGCTTCCGGGAGAGGGCTATTTCGCCGAGCGACTGGGTGTCAGCCGCGCGGTGATGCGCGAAGCGTTCCAGGCGCTCGCGGCGCTGAAGCTGATCGACGTCGCCAACGGCCGGAAACCGCGCGTCGGAGCGCTCGACGGGTCGGTCATCGCAACATCTCTGGCCCACGCCCTTTCGACGGCCCAGATCAAGGTGGTCGACGTCTGGGACGTTCGCCGGACGATTGAAGTCAGGACCGCGATGCTCGCGGCCGCAAATGCCTCGGCTGCGCAGGCGGACCGCATCGTCGATCTTGCCGAAAAACTGGAAGCGGAAGACGAGGCCGACGATCATACGACCGACACCGATATCGCCTTCCACCTCGCCATTGCCGAGGCCAGCGGCAACGAACTGTTTCACCAGATCGTGATCAGCTTCGTTCCATTGATGAAGGTCGCCATTCCGCAGGCCTGGGGAACCCGCCAGACGTCGGACCAGCGCCGAGACAGCGTCGATCGCCATCGGAAGCTCGCGAAGGCGATCAAAAGCCGCGATGTCGAAGGCGCGGGGCAGTGGATGTCGGCCCACTTCGACGAAACCGTTGGGATCATGCTGCGCGGAAACGGTTAGGCGCCTGCCTCACCAGTTGCCGTCCGGTGCCCGCAATCCCAGAAATTCGTCGACGCGGCGCCGGGTCGCCGGGGAAGTTGTCGCGGGCAATTTACCGAGCGAGACAAATCGCGCTTCCTCCAATTCAAATCGGTCCACCTCGGGCGGACCTCCGACCCGGGCTTCAAAAAGATAGATTTCGTCACGCTTCCCCTCGGCCTCGCTCGAATGGCGTGACCGGAATTTCAACTCGCTGACCTGAAGGCCCAATTCCTCCCGGATTTCCCGAGCCGCCGCCCGCGCGGGCTCCTCGAATGGCCTGACCCCGCCACCCGGCAGTACGAAGAGATCCGACCGGCCATATGAATTGCGGATCAGCGCCAGTTCGCCAGCAGCATTGAAGGCCATGACCTTGACGCCCCGCGTCCGCGGTCGAAACAGCCGCCACACCCGCCGCTGCAACGCGTACGCGATGTCGATGATACGAATGGACGACATTGCTTCGAAATTGGCGCTGCTTAGTGGCAACCGCAATGGGCAGAATCCGGACAGTTGCGCTGACTAAGTTACCGGGAACTTCCAAAACCCCACGAAACTGGCGCGCCCGGCAGGATTCGAACCTGCGACCTCATGCTTAGAAGGCACGTGCTCTATCCAACTGAGCTACGGGCGCGCGAAATGTGGGCTTATGCATCGGCGCGAAGCGCCGCAAGGCCGCTTAGCTAACTGCTTCCAGCAGGCCTTCGAACAACCGTCTTCCGTCGGTATTGCCATGGGCAGTTTCGAGTGCGCGTTCCGGATGCGGCATCATGCCGAGCACATTGCCCTGCGCATTGATGATCCCAGCAATGCTTCGCGCCGAACCGTTGACCTCGCCGGTATAGCGGAACGCAACGCGCCCTTCGCTTTCCAGCCGGTCCAGCGTCTCCGCGTCCGCCTGGTAGTTGCCGTCATGATGGGCGACGGGGATGCTGATCTCCTCGCCGGCGCGATAGGCGCTGGTGAAGATGGACTGGCTGTTCTCGACCTTGAGCCCGACCGGGCGACAGACGAAATTGAGCCCCGCATTGCGCATCAAGGCGCCGGGCAGCAGGCCTGCCTCGGTCAGCACCTGGAATCCGTTGCAGATGCCAAGCACAGGAACGCCGCGGCCTGCAGCGTCGGACACGGCGCGCATGATCGGCGAACGCGCGGCCATTGCACCGGAGCGGAGATAATCGCCGTATGAGAAGCCGCCCGGAATCGCGATGAAATCGGTGCCTTCCGGAAGCTCGCTTTCCCGGTGCCAGACCATCGCCGGCGCACGGCCGGTTACCTGCTCTATCGCTACCGCAAGGTCGCGGTCGCAATTTGACCCGGGGAAGACAAGGACGGCGCTCATCATGCGTTTTCCAGCTTCTCGATCTTGAAATTCTCGATGACGGTATTGGCCAAAAGCTTGCGGCACATGTCGGCGATCTCGTCGTCGCTGGTGCCGTCGGCCAGCTCCAGCTCGATAAGCTTGCCTGCGCGCACTTCCGTGACGCCGCCGAAGCCAAGTCCTTCAAGGGCATGGTGAATCGCCTTGCCCTGCGGGTCGAGAACGCCGGGTTTCAGAGTGACGAACACACGCGCTTTCATCGGTTTGACCTTCCTGGGCTGGAGATGGCGGCCCTATGCCTCGGGGTGCCGCGATCGGCAAGCTTTACCGGATATTTACCCGTTTGTGGCCTAAGATGACACGCCGGAGGCTCCCGTTCCGGCGATGTAAGGAGTGAGAACATGATCGTCGGAATCGCCGCGCTGATGTTCGTTTGGCTGTTCGGTTGGGGCGGGGAATATTTCCACTGGTACGACCCCAGCGGAAAAGTGCAGCTCTGCCTGTTCGTCTCCTTCGTGCTTGGAATCCTTTGCGGATATAAAACCAAGCAGTGACCGCGCGGTTTTGCCGCGCTAACGGGGCGCCGTGAAGACGCTCCCGCCCTATGCACAGCTGCTGCAGCTCAGGACCGAGGACCATGAGGGGACCCTCCGGTTCGTCATGCCCTTCAACGACGATGTCGTCGGACGTCCCGGATTTCTACACGGCGGGGCGATCGCCGGGCTACTCGAATTTGCCGCCTTCACTGCCCTCAGCCGCGCGATCGACGATGAGGCGGTCGCGATGAAGCCGATCACCGTAACCGTCGACTATATGCGCGGAGGGACGCCCCGCGACACCTTCGCCGAAGCTCTGATCGAACGTCTCGGCAAGCGCATGGCCAATGTCGAGGCCTTCGCCTGGCAGGGGGAGCGCGACAAGCCCATCGCCTCCGCCCGGATCAATTTCCTGCTCGACCGGCCTAGTAGCCGCTGATCTCCGCGACCCGCGCCGAATGATAGCGCGGCGACCCGAACAGCTCGCCCAACACGGCCTCGCGCTTCATGTAGAGGCCGATATCATGCTCGTCGGTCATGCCGATGCCGCCGTGCATCTGCACGCCTTCCTGCACGGCCAGGGTCGATACGCGGCCCGCCTTGGCCTTGGCGACCGACACGAAAAGCTCAGCCTGCTTGTCGCCGACATCCAGCAGCTGCGCCGCCTTGAGCGTAGCCGCCCGGGCAATCTCTATCTCGCCGTAGAGGTGCGCGGCGCGATGCTGCAGCGCCTGGAACTCGCCGATCAGCTTCCCGAACTGCTTGCGCTGCCTTAAGTAATCGAACGTCATTTCGCTCGCCCCGGCCGCGACCCCGACCAGCTCGGCCGCAGCGCCCGCTCGGCCGGCGTTGAGAGCCCGCGACAGAGGGGTCCAGCCGC
>Ga0157380_10003694_pt1 | contig 10527 bp, 8 predicted proteins | sample S35metaG_FD_119757 | JGI IMG/M metagenome (GOLD analysis project Ga0157380, IMG submission 119757) | Switchgrass rhizosphere microbial communities from Kellogg Biological Station, Michigan, USA - S3-5 metaG | ecosystem: Host-associated > Plants > Roots > Rhizosphere > Soil | place: USA: Michigan...
CCGGGAGCCGGGAGCCGGGAACAGGCAGTCTACGCGAGTCTTTCGACGGCGCTGGTGTCGAAGCCGCTTCGCTTGAGGCTTTCGAGCAGGGACTCGCGATCGTGGGTCTTGCGGAACGCTTCACGAACGTCGACGGCGCCGGTCCGCACGGAGTCGACCAGCACGTCGTTGAACGAGACCATGCCGTACTTGCGGCCGCTCTCGAGGGCGACCGGCAGCTGGCCGAACTGCCCTTCGCTGATGACACGGGAGACCGGCCGGCTCTCGAGCAACACTTCGCGCGCGGCGAGCACACCGCCTCCGGCCTTCTTCAGCAGCACCTGGCCGACCGCGCCGCGGAACGATTCCGCCATTGCATTCTGCACGGCCTTCCGCATTTCTGGCGGAGCAAGCTCGACGAATCGCGCGACCGCATCCGCTGTCGACGGCGCGGTGATCGACACCAAAACCAGCAGCCCATCGGACGCCGCGGTGAGAAGCAGCGACACCATGGCCGGCGACACGAGATCGTCGACGACCAGCACGTCGGGACTTTCGCGAAGCGCCGCGCGCACCGCCGCCGCCAGATCGTCCGCGCCGCCTCGAATTTCGCGCTGACTGATGAGGGCCTGCTTGTTGTCGTGCACGAGGCGAATCTGGCGCTCGAGCGTGATGACATACTCGGCGCGCTGGCGGTTGACCAGATCAACGAGCGCCGAGAGAAGAGTCGACTTGCCGCCGGCGCGCGGGCCGGTGACGAGCACCAGGCCCTGCGATTCGGTCGCCAGTGCCTGGACTTCCTGCGCGAGGCCGAGTTGTTCCGCGGTTGACGCCTTGGTGACGATGAGCCGCAGCAATACGCCCTGACCGCGATGGTCGGTGAACGCCGTGCAGCGGACGCGGCCGACGTTCTCGAAATCGGCGATCCACTCCGCGCCCTCGCCGGGGCCGATCGATTCCTGGCCGCTCTCCGGCGAGATTTCCAGGATCGCGTTTTCGACGTCGGCGCGCGACAGCGGCGCCTCCGAGTCGAGATAGCGCAGGTCGCCGTCGAGGCGCATCCACGGGCGCGATTCCGATGTCAGGAAGAGCGCCGTCGCTCCGCGGGCCGCGGCGATTCGCAACAGGCGGTCGACTCCCGACGCCGCGCGCGCCGTCACGGTGCGCGCCGGCACTTCGATGCGAACCGTGCGCGTGAGGGGCAACACGACGCCGGGCGCGGAAGAGGTCGGCGGCTGAGGCACATCGTGGCGCGGCAGTTCGACCTGGGGCGCCTCGATTCGAGGAGGTTCGAGAGACGCCGCGAAGGGCGCCTGCGCTTCAGTGGCGGGCTGCTGAACCGCGGCTTCAGCGAATATGGACCGCTCCACCGCAGCTTCAGCGAAGATGGGCGTGGCCGCCGCGGTTTCAGCCACCGCGACCACTTCCTCTTCTTCGTCGATGACTTCGAGGACAGGTTCCTCGAGCGCCGCGATCAGCGGCTTGTCTGCCGTGGCTTCAGCGAAGGTGGGCTCTTCAGCGAACGCCGGTTGCTCTTCGACCTGCGCCGCAGTAGCCGGCTCGGCTATCGGTTCCGGAATAATCGGCTCCTCGGCAACGGGCTGTGCGACGGACTGGTCGACGGTCGGCGGTTCAACCGTCGTTGGTTCGGTGATCGGCGCTTCGACGATCGGCGTTCGGGCAATCGGTGCGGCTAGTGGTTCAGGCGCGGGCACGGCGACAACGTCCGCCGTTGATGCCTCGGCCGCCTTGACGATTTCCGTCTGAGGTTCGAGGGCGTGCTCGAACGCGGCGACCGCCTGGGCCTCTCCTGCGGTTTCATCGATGGCAGTGGCTTGGGCAACAAAGTCATCGACTTGTCCGATTGCTGCCGCGGCTATCCAATCGTCGTACGCGTTCGGCGCGGCTTCGGCGTGGCCGTGCGGCTGCGCGGCAAGTTCGGGCGCCGCGACGGGCGCGGCCGGCATCTGTTGCGCAAACACCGGAGTGGTTTCTGGCGCGACGTCGGCGACAGGCTCGGAAATCGGCGCGGGTGCGGCTTCTGCTACCGGCTCCGCAATCGGTTCGACGATCGGTTCAGGGGTCGGCTGAATCGCTGCGGCCGGCGGCGTTTCATCCGACGTCCCGGTTGGCACCGCAACGTCGGCGACTAACGACGGAGGGGGCGGCTCTGGCACGCTCTCCGGTTTCGGCTGCGCGGCGGCGGCCCGCCTTCGCCGGCGAATCTCGATCCAGATGTCGTCGCCGCCGCGCGCCGCAACCACCGAGAATCGGTCGTCACCCTGCTGCGGGATTCCATATTCAACGGCGCCGAACTCTTCGAGCTGCGTCTGTGCGTCGGCCGGCAGCAGCTGCGTCAGCATGCCGGTCATCGCCTCGACATTGAGCCCGTGCGTCGAGATGTTGATCGTCAGGGTTCCGACGACGACGTACGGCCGCTCGCCGACGTGCATGACGAGCGCGTCGCCATCGGCGCGGACAATCGCGGACAGAAGGGAATCGACTAAGGCCATCTCTAGATCTGCGCGTTGTTATCCAGTGCTGCGCGCGGCTGCACACAACTCGCGCGTCACTCACAGACATTCATCGGCCGTTCGCTACAGGACCGTTATCACGATCATCAAAACCGTGACGCGAGGCGCGTCCGTTCGACAGAGTCGCGAGGTGAAGCGACATCAATCCAAACAGCAGCGGAATCACGGTGACGCGATCGAATCCGCCGGCGGTGAGCCGCTCAGCCACGCCGCGCGCCCCGGGGTAGCGCCGAATCGACGCAGGAATGTAGCGATAGGTATCGGGATCGCGATGCAGAATCCAGCCGAGCGTCGATCCCACGACGGAGAGATACCCGAGATACGCGGAGCGGACTATCGCGTTTTCCGGTCGATTGAAATCGAGCGACAACAATCGCCCGCCCGGCTTCAGCACGCGCGCAATTTCGCCGATCGCCACGCTGAGGTCGGGAACATTGCGCAGTCCGTAGCCGGTTGTGACGAGATCGAACGATCCAGATCGGAACGGCAGGCTCGTCATGTCGCCGGTGATGAATTCGACACGCTCTATTGACCGCGCTCGCCCACCAGAGCGCTGGCGGAGGTGGGCCAATTGCAGCATTCGATGCGTGATGTCGAGACCAATGGTCTTCGCTCCGCGCGCCGCAATGGCGAATGCGATGTCGCCAGTTCCGGCAGCCAGGTCGAGCGCGCGCTGGCCAGGCGTCACGTTCGCCAGCGACGCAAGCTTCGCCTTCCATCGCGCGTCCTGACCGTATGACAGGACAGCAGTAATGAGGTCGTACCTGTCAGCGATGGTTGCAAAAAGCCCGCGCACATAGCGGCTTTTCGCTGCCGGAGAGCTAAAGGCTTCGTCGAGGCTCACTTAGCCGAAGACACTGCTGAACGTCTGAATAAGCAGCCAGCCGTTGAGGGCAGCGATGACGATACCGACAACCCACGAGACGGCGGTCAGCCACTTCGGGTTGACGAAAACGCCCATGCGCTTGGGATCGCTTGTGAAGATGACGAGCGGAATCACCGCGAACGACAGTTGCAGGCTCAATACGACCTGGCTCAACACCAGCAGGCTGCCGGTGCTGCTCTCGCCGAAATACACGATCGTGATGAGCGCCGGAACGAGCGCGAGGAGGCGCGTCACCAGCCGGCGCAGCCACGCCGGCAGACGGATGTGAATGAAACCTTCCATCACGATCTGGCCGGCGAGCGTCGCCGTCAGCGTCGAGGCCGTGCCCGACGCGAGTAGCGCGAGGGCGAACAGCGTGCTGGCGACAGAAATGCCCAACAGCGGCGACAGCAGCAAGTACGCATCGCGGATGTCGGCCACATCCAGTCGGCCGGCGCGATGGAACGAGGCGGCGGCGACGACGAGAATCGCCGCGTTGACGAAGAAGGCCAATGAGAGCGCCACCGAGGAATCAATCGTGGCGTACTTGATCGCCTGGTGCTTATCCGCCTCCGTTGCATTCCAGGCGCGCGTCTGGACGATCGACGAATGCAAGTACAGGTTGTGCGGCATCACCGTCGCCCCGAGGATGCCCATCGAGATATAGAGCATCTCGGGATTCGCCAGCACCTGAGGCGTCGGAACGAGGCCACCGGCCACGCCCAACCAATCAGGCTGCGACATCAACACCTGCGCGCCAAAACAGATCGCAATCGTCGCCACCAGCGTCACGACAATCGCCTCCGTGTATCGGAAGCCCTTGTTCTGCAGCCACAGCAGCAACAGCACGTCGAGCGTCGTCAGGCACACGCCGACGGACATCGGAATCCCAAACAACAGATTCAACGCGAGCGCGCTGCCGAGCAACTCCGCGAGATCGCAGGCGACGATTGCGATCTCGCACAGGATCCACAACGCGATCGATACCGGCTTCGAGTAGTAATCGCGGCAGGCCTGCGCGAGGTCGCGTCCGGTCGCCACGCCGAGGCGCACGCAAAGCGACTGCAGCAGGATCGCCATCAGGTTGGAGATGAGGATGACGCTCAGCAGCGTGTAGCCAAACTTCGACCCGCCGGCGATGTCGGTGGCCCAGTTGCCGGGATCCATGTAGCCGACCGACACGAGATAGCCGGGGCCCAGAAACGCGAGAAACCGCTTCCACCACACGCCGCCGTTCGGGATTTCGATGGTCCGATAGACCTCCGGAAGCGAAGGAATGCTCACGGCCGGCGAAGGAGGATTCGTAGTCATCTGCGCAATGTGTTGACTATTTTGAATAGTCAAAATCATAAGCTAGTATCGGTCGAAAAATCAAGTCCGATAGTGCATAACTTTGCTAAGATGTTGTAAGAGCGATGCTTCCGTCGAGCACCGTAGAGAACTACCTGAAGGCGATTTTCGTCGGCGAGACCCACCTAGTGGGCGGGCAGAAGCTCGTGCCCATGGGTCAGCTCGCTGCCGCGCTCGGTATCGCTCCGGGCACGGCGACCACGATGGTCAAGGCGCTGGCCGAATCGGGCCTCGTCGCCTACGAACCCTACAACGGCGTCCGACTCACGAGCGCCGGTGAAAAACTGGCCGCGCGCGTCCTCCGTCGCCACCGATTAATCGAGCTGTTCCTGGTTCAGGTGATGGGCATGAACTGGGACGAAGTACACGAAGACGCCGAGCAGATGGAGCATGTCGTCTCGGACCGCTTGATCCAGCGCATCGACGAGATGCTCGGACGGCCCGAGTTCGATCCGCACGGCGATCCGATTCCGAGCGCCGACGGGCAGCTGGCGCATCGAGCGCTCGAGACCTTGCTCACCTGCCCGCTCAACACGCCGGTGACGGTGGCGCGCGTCACCGATCAGGACGCCGCGTTCCTGCGCTTCATCGAGAGCCACCACTTGAAGCCCGGGCAGACGATTGAAGTCGAGGAGCGCGATGAAGTGTCGGACAGCGTGCGCTTGAAAGGCCGGAATGATCAGCGCATGACCATCGGCGCCCGCGCCGCATCGAAGCTCCTGGTCGCTCCTAACGGGTAGTGTCCGCTTTCAGCCGGACTTGTGCGAGGGCGCGATCCAGTTCGCGCGCGTGATCGATCACAAACCGGGTGTCTGGCGGGTCGGCTCCGAACTTCGATGCGCCGAAGCCGTATCGCGCGAATACGAACGGCACGCTGGCGGCGTCCGATGCTTTCCAATCAGCCGGCGAATCACCGACCATCACGATCTGCTCCGTTGGCGCGAGGGCTTGCAGCGAGAGCAGGCCGGCAGGATCCGGCTTTCTCCCAAACTCACTGTCACCACCGATAATGCGCGAAAAAAACCCGCGCATACCAAGCGCTTCGAGGAGGCCGATCGACGGCCCGAGCGGTTTGTTGGTGAGAACGGCCAGCGGCCCACGGCGTACTGCGAGGGCAAGGCTCTCGGCGATCCCCTCGTAGGGCACGGTGTGATTCATGAGGCGCCGGTCATAAATTTTCAGGAATCGCGCCAGTGCTTCCGTGGGCTCGGGTTTCAGCCCGGCTTCCTGCAACGCCCGCCGCACCAGCATCGGCGCGCCCTCTCCCACCATCGTCACGACCTCGCCGAACGGCAGCGGCGACGCCCCGTAACCTTCGAGCATCTCGCCGATCGACTCGGCCAGGTCGCGCGCCGAATCGATCAGCGTGCCGTCAAGGTCGAACGCTATGATCATGGGTAGCTGGCAATTGACAGTGGAGGGTTGACAGTTGACAGTCGAGTTCCCAGTTTCTGTTTCAGTTGCAGTTAGAAGTGAACTGAAATTCAACTGTAACTGTAAACTGTCAACTCGACTGTCAACCGTCAACTCTCAACTGCCAACGACCCATGATCACGTTGGTCCTTTTGTCCGGCGGCCTGGATAGCGCGGTGCTTGCGGCGCATGAAGCACAGGCCGCGCGAGTGTTGCCGGTCTACGTCAGTGTCGGCCTGGCGTGGGAAGACGCGGAAGTCCTGATGGTCGAGCGACTGCTCGCCTCGCCGGCATATGCAGAGCGAGTCGAGCCGCTGTCGCGCGTATCGTTCACGATGCGTGACGTGTACTCGCCGGCACACTGGGCCATCCGCGGCGTGCCGCCCGCCTACGACACACCCGATGAAGACGTCTACCTCGCCGGACGCAACCTCGTCTTATTGACGAAAGCCGGCGTCGTTGCATCAAAGGCCAAAGCGCATCGGATCGCGCTCGGCCCGCTTGCCTGTAATCCGTTTCCAGACGCGCGTCCCGCGTTCTTCAACGCGATGGCGCAGGCGATGTCGCTCGGACTTGATCATCAGATCGAAATCGCGACGCCGTTTCTCGAGTGGGACAAGGAAGCTGTGATCAAGCGCGGCATCGAACTCGGCGTCCCGCTCGAGTACACGCTTTCCTGTATGAATCCCGTCATCACCGACGGACTGCCCCAGCACTGTGGACTGTGCAGCAAATGTCGCGAGCGGCGTGATGCCTTCGCGGCCGCAGGCGTCTCAGACCCGAGCACCTACGCGAACCGAGCGCCTAGATAGAACAAGGGTTCCAGGGTTCCAAAGGTTCCAAGGGTTCCATGGTTGGGTTCCAGGGTTCCATCGTTCCGGGTGCTGCTGGTCATAACCAGGAACTGAATTGAGAACGAAACCTCTGGAACCCCTGGAACCAGTGGAACCCCTGGAACCTTAGTAAGTTGGGATCGCGAATGATGGCTGCGCCGAGCAGGCAGATCGCGGCGCCGATAAGGGATACCGCCGTCACGGTCTCGTGACGAATGACGACACCGAGAATCAACGCGACTACGGGAATCAGGAACGCCGTCGCTGACGCCTTGGTTGCTCCCATGCGACCGGCGGCAGTGGCGGTGAGAATCGTCGCGATGGCCGTGCCGCCGGCGCCGAGTCCCAGCATTGCCAGCGCTGGACGAACCGTCCAGTGACCGTCAATGACGGCGGGCAGGCCGAGCGGCGCGGTCAGGATCAACGCCACTCCCAGCGCCCGCCACACAACCGGGATCGCGCCGTTTCTCTGCTGCAACGGCCTGGCGATATTGAGCGCGATGCCGTACGAAATGAGTGCGGCCATGATCAGCATCACGCCGAACGCGCTGCTCGATCCGCCCAGTGCCGGCAGCGCCATGACCACCGCGCCACCGAAACCGATGACAAGGCCCGCCAGCGTGCCGCGTTCGGGCAATCGATGCGCCAGCAGGCTCGCCACGGCGGCGACGCAAAGCGGGGTCGCGCCGTTCAACATCCCGGTCAACGCTGACGACACGTGCTGCTCGGCGAACGGGAACATGCTCAGCGGAAAGGCAAACCACAACACGCCGAGCGCCGCCGTTCCTGCCCAATCGGCCCGGGCCACCGGCCGGCGGACCGATGGGAACAGGGACAGCGTCAGAAACCCAATCGCGATTCGCGTAAACGTCACGCCGTTCGGCTCCACCGCGGCCAGGCCCTCGGCGATGAACAGGAACGAGGCGCCCCAGATCACGCCGGGCACGACCAGCAACGCCCAATCGGCGACCGAGCTCTTCATGTGCTTTACATTGGCGCCGTTCATAGTTTAGGACAAGTGATTAATTCTTGATGATTTAGTTTAGAATAACTTGCATGTTGAACCTCGATCGCCTCCGCGCCCTTCACGCCGTGTCGGCACACGGCTCGATCATCGCCGCCGCCGAGACGCTCAACGTGACGACGTCGGCGGTCTCGCAGCAGCTGGCGAAACTGGAGGCCGAGACCGGCCAGACGCTGCTCGAGCGTCACGGTCGCGGCGTGCGCCTCACCGATGCCGCCGCCACGCTCGTGTCGCGCACGCAGCGCGTGCTCTCGCTCCTCGAAGAAGCCGAGGCCGAGCTCGAAGCGAACGACACCCAGGTCGCCGGGCCGATCACCATCTCCGCCTTCGCGACCGCCGCGCGAGGACTCGTACCGCAAGCGATCCACGCGCTGCGAAAGAAATACGGCCAGCTCGCAATCACCTTTCACGAGCAGGAGCCGGACGAATCGATCCCGGGCCTGGTGCGCCGCGACGTCGACGTGATCATCATCAACGACTGGCAGAACGCGCCGATTGCGCTGCCAGAAGGGCTGACCAAGGCTCCCCTCTTCGATGACGTCGCCGACATCGCGTTGCCGCCAGGTCACCGACTCGCAAAGGCCAAATCGATCAAGCTGAGCGATCTCAGCGGCGAAGAATGGATCGCCTGGCCGTCTGGATCGATTTGCCACGACTTCCTCATGCACACCCTGCGCAAGGAGGGGCACGAACCGAAGATCGCGCACACCGCCGGCGAATACGCGACGCAACTTGCGCTCGTAGCCGCGGGCCTCGGCTGCTGCGTCTTGCCGCGACTCGGCCGCGGCGCCGTCCCCGCCGCCGTGACGGTCGTGCAATCCGAGCCGGCGCTGCGCCGCCACGTCTACGCCGCCTGGCGCACCCACGCCACGCGCCGCACGGCCATTCAGGCTACGGTCGAGGAATTGCAGCTCGCCGGCAAGGCACTCGCTATGTCGCGCACTCCCCGTCGCTAGTCTCGGGACGAAACACCGTGGTTTCGGCCAGGTCGATGTAATCCTCACTGCTCGCCGTCGCAGCGGTGAGCGTCTCGAGATCCGCGAGCAGCATCTTCACGCGCGTGATGTCGAGCCGGCGGAAGAACGCCAACGGCGTGTCGCCATCCTCCTTCTCGGCGGCGTAGAGGCGAACCAGCCGCTCGAGCGCCTGCGGTGCCCGACGTGCGGGCACTTTCGCGGCCAGCCTGCCGAAAGTCGTGCGATCGGCATCGATGCCACCGCCAACCTGGATGAAGTACTGCGGGATCGCACGGCCGTCCACTTTTCGCAGGCTGCCCTGAAAACCTATCGCCGCGATGTGATGCTGTCCGCATCCATTCGGACAGCCGCTGACTTTGATGTCGAGCGTGCGCGCCATGTCGATCAAGGCCGGCGTGCTGCGCAAGTGTTGCTCGACAGCCTGGCCGAGGCCCCGCGACTGCGTCACGGCGAGCTTGCACGACTCGGCTCCGGGACAACTGGTCACGTCGGCGATCGAATCGGCGTCCGGCAAGCCGAGACCGGCGGCTTGTAGCGATCGAAAGAGCGCGGCCACGTCGCCACGTCGTACCCACCTGAACACCACGTTCTGAACCGCGGTGACCCGCACGGTGCCATCACTGAACGCGCACGCCAGGTCGGCGAGTACCCGGAATTGCGCGCCGCTCAGGTCACCGAGGGGCACGGTGACGGTCGCGAAGACAAACTCCTGTTGCTTCTGCACGCCGACGTTCGTGCGTTGCCACGTCACGAATGCGGCGTCGTCATCATCTGGCAATGTTCGCCGCGCCGGAATAATGCCGGGACCGCTCAGCGACGCCTGGTTCACCCTGCGGGCAATCTCGTCAATCGATGGCGCGGGCAGGCGCTCCCAGTCGGGCGGCACTTCTGATTCGCAAGGCTCCGATTCGAAGGTCAACGTCCGCCCGCCTTCGGCCCGAATAGCCGCCAGCGCGTCGTCGAATGCCGCGCGAAACGCTTCCCATCCGATCGACTTGATCAGGAACTTCATCCGGTTGCGCTGCTTGTGCTGGTAGTCGCCGCGCGCATGGAAGACCCGAATCACCGCCTCGGCAACGTTCAACATCTCCGTCGCCGGCAGGAAGTCGAACAGTACTGTTGCCGCGGTGGTCATCGTCGACGTGCCGCCGCCGATGTGGACGCGGAAACCGCGCACCCCTTGCTGGACGCGCGCGCGCCAGCCGATGTCGTTGATGGTCAGCTTGATGTGATCGGCGGCGCACCCCTCGAACGCAATCTTGAACTTGCGCGGCAGCGACGAGCTGAGCGGATGCCGCAGCAGGAACCGCGTCAGCGCCTCCGCGTACGGCGTGACGTCGAACGCTTCGTCCGGCGCGACGCCGGCGAACTGGCAGGCGGTAATGTTACGAACCGAGTTGCCGCACGCTTCGCGCGTGGTCAAGCCCGCCTCGGCGAGCTCGCGCATCGCCGGTTCGACGTCGTGCAGCTTCACGAAGTGGAGTTGCACGTTCTGCCTGGTCGTGATGTGGCCGAAGCCGCGCGAATACTGCTCGGCCACGTCGGCCAGCGC
>Ga0157380_10003695_pt1 | contig 10525 bp, 9 predicted proteins | sample S35metaG_FD_119757 | JGI IMG/M metagenome (GOLD analysis project Ga0157380, IMG submission 119757) | Switchgrass rhizosphere microbial communities from Kellogg Biological Station, Michigan, USA - S3-5 metaG | ecosystem: Host-associated > Plants > Roots > Rhizosphere > Soil | place: USA: Michigan...
CCAGGAAGATGACGTCACGATCGAGCGCCGTTCCCATGCGTTTGAGGGTGAGCATCAGCATCAGGCCGGCTACCACGCTGTCCTTGTCGTCAACGGTTCCGCGGCCGTAGACATAGCCGCCGTCTCTCGTCGCGCCAAACGGTGGAAAGCTCCACTTCTGCGGATCCACGGACACGACGTCGGTGTGCCCCATCACGAGAATCGGCCGCTTCTTTCCGTTGCCCTTGATGCGCGCAACCAGGTTGGGACGCTGTGGATCCTTGGCGAACACCTGATAGGTGATGCCCTCGCGTTTGAGGACCTGCTCGAGGTACTCGACCGCGCGCCGCTCATTACCCGGCGGGCTGGTCGTGTCGAGACGCAGCAGCGCCTGAAAATGCTGCATCGTCTCGGTCTCGATTGCCGTCGCATTCCACTGCGCGCCCAGGCCCGTGTTGAAGACCGACGCTGCCGCGATGATCGTGAGGAGCAGGAGACGCGAAAAATGCATGCGTCGAGAATACCGCACCCGGATCCCGGATCCCGGATCCCGGATCCCGGGGCCCGGGGCCCGGGCTACGGCCTGAAAAACGTCAGCAACCGCCCAGCGGACATGACGCCGATCCATGCGAGCAGCGATACCCCGCCTGCCAGGCGTGCCGCCAGCGGAGGCGGCGCACCAGGCGGCGTCTCCAGCAATCGCCGGAACGTCCCTGCGTAGAAGACCATCACGTTCACACCGGCAATCGTGATGAACGTGACCTTCCAGTAGAACGCCTTGTTGAACAGGTATTGATCGGGCGTGGCCGAGATGAAGCAAATACCGGTCAGCATGTTGATGACGAAGCCCGAGATGCCGATCGGAATCAATCGATGAAGTGCCGCGATAGGAATCCGCTTCGCGAAGCCAAGCAGCCGGAGATCGAAGACACCGACCGTGCCGAGCAGCAGGGACATCCCTGTGAAGTGCAGCGACTCGAAGATCGGCCATCCCCATTTCGCCGTACGCAGGAACTCGCCTTGCGGGGTGTGACGCAGATACGTCTCCAGCGCGTGCAGGACCTGGTCTAGCACGGGAAATCCACCGTCAGCCGCGTGCACGTGTATGCGAGCAGGCGACCTGCGAAGATGACTGCCACCCAGCACGCCAGTGAAACCGCTGCCAGCATCCTCGCGAGAGTCGTCGCATCGGGTCGAGCGCCGAGACCGTCAACCTCACGACGAATCCGAAGCGCGAGCACGACGCCGAACGCAATCAGCGCGAGCTTCGCGTAGAAGAGCGGATTGGTCAGCGCCTTGGTCGGATAAGCGATGAGCAGCAGGACGCCGGAGAAGGCGTTCACCCAGAACCCCACCCACATCACGAGGAAGTACCGTCGCAGGGCGTCGAGCGGGATGCCCAGGCTGAAGCCGAGCACGCGAACATCCCACGCGATGTTCGAGCCGACAAAGAACGCCAGCCCCACGGTGTGAAGAATGAGGACGAACGGAAAAGCCCACAGCGAAGGCGACTCTCGAAGCCACGTGCTCAGTGCCGTGGCTTCGAGCCAGATATACAGTGATTCCATCAGGCGCTCGGCGCACATCGTAGCGGAGTCGCGCCCAAGATGGGACTGAAGAATTCCTGAACGGAACCTTACTTTGCGGTCACTCGCGGTCTCCTGCAGCGACTCATGTTGACATTCTAAACGAGTGGATCCATGCTCGTTTAGAATGTCTAGAGAAGTACTGCAAGGCACCCTCGATCTCATGGTGTTGCGCACGCTTGCCGCGATGGGACCGCAACACGGGCTCGGGCTCGCCAGGCGGATCCTCCAGGTGTCCGAAGGCCTCCTCGACTTGAACCAGGGCACGCTGTATCCCGCCCTCCTCCGGCTGGAGCAGCGACGATGGATCAAGTCTCGCTGGGGCGTCTCAGACAACAACCGGAAGGCGAAGTTCTACGAGCTGACGGCACGCGGCCGGCGGCAGATTCGCGAGGAAACCGAGAGCTGGGAACTGACGGTGGCCTTGATGGCGAAGTTCCTGGCCGATCCGGCAGGCGAGCGATGATCTGGGGCCGCATCGTCGACGTGTTCCGCCGCCGGCGGCTCGACGCCGACCTGCACGCCCAACTCGCTTACCACATGGACGGGCTCGAAGCGGACTTTCGCGCGCAAGGGCTGGGGCCCGACGAGGCCCGTGCCGCGGCTCGGCGCGCGATGGGTGGATTGACGCAAGCCCAGGACGCGTATCGCGAGCAACTCACCATTCCTGTCATTGAGGAACTCTGGCAGGACGTTCGGTACGGCTGCCGCGTCATGCGCCGCAATCCCACGTTCACAGGAGTCGTCGCGTTGACCCTCGCGCTCGGCATCGGCGCGAACACCGCGGTCTTCAGCGTCATCAACAGCATCCTGCTCAAGCCGCTGCCGTACCCACAGGCGGAAGACCTGGTCTCACTGCGACAGATCGCATCGGGTGCCCCAGGATCGTCGAACTCTTCGGGAGGCCTGAACCTCTCGCCATCGATGTATCAGACCTACGCCGAGAACAATCGGACCTTCGAGTCGCTCGGTGTGTGGGTCAACACCCTTTCGACCGTGACTGGTGTGGGCGATCCGGAAGGGGTCCGCGTGATCGGCATCAGCGACGGCCTGCTACAGGCGCTGAATGTTCCACCCGCCGCCGGCCGCTGGCTCCTGGCCGCCGACCAGGTCGGTGCCACGCGGCCGCCGCCAAGCGTGTTCCAGGTGTGGACCCGCGTGATGCTCACGTACGGGTACTGGCAGCGGCGCTTCGGAGGGGACCCATCGGTGATCGGGCGCACGATCACCATGGATTCACGCCCGAAGGAGATCGTCGGCGTGATGCCGCAGGGATTCCGGATCGTCAACGACGACGCGGACATCATCTTTCCGCTGGCATTCGATCGCGGACGATTCACGCTCGGCGGTTTCAACTATCGAGGCGTGGCCCGGCTCAAACCGGGGGTCACGATCGCGCAAGCCAACGCCGACATGGCGCGAATGATCCCGATCTGGATGAGCTCCTGGTCGGATGGACCGGGCACGGATTCACGAGCCTACGAAAGCTGGAGAATCGCGTCCGACGTCCGTCTCCTGAAACAGGAAGTGGTCGGCAGCGTGACCGACGTGCTGTGGGTGGTGATGGCAACGATCGGCCTGGTGATGCTCATCGCCTGCGCCAACGTGGCGAATCTGCTGCTCGTTCGGGCGGAGGTACGGCAGAGGGAACTGGCACTGCGTGCAGCGCTTGGCGCAGGCCGCGGACGGATCGTCCAGAGTCTTCTGGTCGAAAGCCTGCTGCTCGGTTGTATAGGCGGCGCGCTCGGAGTGGGACTCGCGTACGCAGGTTTGCGCGTGTTGCTGGCCATGGGTCCGGCGAATCTTCCGCGACTGAGCGAAATCTCACTGGATGCGCGAACGTTGGCGTTCACTGCCGTGCTCTCGCTCGTGTCGAGTGTGCTGTTCGGATTGATTCCTGCGCTGAAATACACCAGGCCACGGATGTCGGCGGCGCTGGGCAGCGTCGGCCGCACAGCGAGTGTGAGCCGGGAGCGCCACCGCGTTCGCAGCGTGCTGGTAGTGGTGCAGGTAGCGATCGCGCTCGTGCTCCTGGTGAGCGCTGGACTGATGATTCGCACATTCGAGTCCTTACGGACCGTCGAGCCGGGATTCACAGGGCCTGAGCGTCTCCACCTCATGCGATTCTTCTTCGCTGCGGCGGCCGGTACGGGCCCGATAGGAGTGACGCGACTACAGAACGACCTTCAGGACAAGCTGTCGTCGATCCCGGGTGTGACCTCGGCAGCGTTCGGGAACGCGATGCCGATGGAGGGGTTCGGCCCGAACCTGGGCGTCATCAACTTCGGCGCCATTCGTACAGAAGACCGGACGGATCCAGAGTCCGACACCCCGCCGGTGCGCGTATTCAAGTACGCGTCGCCCGGCTTCTTTCGCACTGCGGGCACCCGAGTAATCGCCGGCCGTGAGATCACGTGGACCGAGGTCTACGATCTGCGGCCCGTCGCCCTGGTTTCCGAGAATCTCGCCCGTGAGCTCTGGGGCACACCAATGGCTGCCGTAGGCAAACACCTCCGCCATCGTCCCGACGTGCCCTGGCATGAAGTGATCGGTGTCGTGGAGGATGTCCGTGAAAACGGCCTCAACCAACCCGCACCTGCCATCGTCTACTGGCCGACGATGTCGGCGTATTTGAACGTCGCGGGAGGACAGCCGAATGCCATCCGCGGGGTGTCCTTCATCGTCCGCAGCGATCGCATCAGTACGGAACGTTTTCACAACCAGGTTCGGCAGGCGGTGTGGTCAGTGGACCCCGCGCTGCCCGTGTCGCTGCGGACCATGCGCGAGATCTACGATCAGTCGCTCGCGCGGACGTCCTTTACTTTGGTGATGCTGGCGATCGCCGCGTCGATGGCGCTGCTCCTCGGCATTGTCGGCATCTACGGCGTGATTTCTTACGTGGTCTCTCAGAGAACGCGCGAGATCGGCATTCGCGCGGCGCTCGGCGCACAGCAGGGAGAACTGAAACGAATGTTCGTGCGCCACGGACTGGCACTGGCGGGTGCAGGCGTCGCGCTAGGACTGGTAGCGGCTGCAGGCCTGACGCGCCTGATGTCGACGTTGCTGTACGGCATCACGCCACTCGATCCCATGACGTATGCGGTGGTGCCGGTCATCTTGATGATCGCCACGGTACTCGCGAGCTATCTGCCCGCACGCCGGGCCGTTTCTGTCGATCCCGTAAAAGCTCTCACGTCGGAGTAGCCGGCGGCCACGCTCGCCGTTTTACTCGACGCGCAATGCGACTGCGGGATCGACACGTGTAGCGCTGCGCACCGCCGGAAGCACCGCGGCGAGGAGCGCGAGACCGAACGTCGCGAGACCGAGCAGATACCCGACGGAGTCAAGCGACGTATCCAGCCCAAGCCCGGCGCTGACACCGATCATCGCCTTTGCAACGAGCGTCGCCAGCACTGCGCCCGCCCCCACTCCGGCGGCCAACGGGGTCAGGTATTGCCACAGCAACAAAGCCGCGACCGTGCGCGCGCGAGCACCCAGGGCTCGACGCACGGCCAGTTCGCGAGTGCGCTCGCGAACGGCAAATGCCAGAAGTCCGAAGATACCGAACGCAGCGAGGCCTGCTGCGACTGCGCCGAGGACCCCGATCATCCGGCTGGCCGCGAGCGAGTGCTGCAACAGCTGGTCGATGGGTCGTTGCAGCAGCCAGAGGGATGGCTGCGCGCTGGACATCGATGCCGCGGCGCGTGCAGGTCGGAGAGAAAGGCTGGCGTCACTTCGGGTGCGAACGATGATCGATGCTTCTCGTACACTGTCCTCGTCGAGCGCCACGTACGATTCGACGGCACGGGCATCGCGGAGCCTTCCGAGCACGGTGTCCTCGACGATCCCCACCACCGTGGCCGCCTGCCCTCCGGGCGTCCAAATCTGACCCAACGCATCCTCTTCTTCGAACACGGCCCTCTCGGCCGAGAGGCTGATCGCGGCAACGCGGCGCTCACCGGGCATCGGAAGCCGGCCGCGCAAGACGTGAATGCCCATGACATCGAAATACCCGGGATCGACACGCGACTGCAGGATCACTGGCGCACGTTCCGCGCTCAGCACGGCGGGCGCATAGATGGGATCGGTCGCGACTGCCACGCCGACGACATCAGGAATCGCGCGAATACGCGTGGCCATACCGTCGACGGCGACGCGCGCTGCGGCTCCGGGAAACGCGTTCTCGTCGAGCCGTGGCTCGACCACCATGATCGATGTGTGATCGGCGTGGCCGGCTAACGTCAGCTGACGCTGCGAGCCACGCACCAGGAGTCCCGCGAGAACCAGGAGCAAGCAGCTCGTCGCCACCTGTACGGCAACCAGCGTCTGCCTGGCCCTCGTCGCCGGCGGACGCTGCCGGCTGACATGACGGGCCGGTGCGAGGCCGAATGCAATCGCACAGACCAGGGCGAGGACGCCGGCCGCCGCTACGATCGACAGGTCAGTCGTCACGCGCACGTTGAGCTGGCCCGCGAAGTTGGCCACCAAGAGTCGGCCGCCAACACTCGCAAACGCGATTCCTACCACCGCTCCCAATCCCGCCAGCAGCAGCGCTTCTGTCATCAGCTGCCGTACCAAACGGCCGCGGCTCGCGCCGACCGCGACGCGTGTGTCGATCTCACGCCGCCGTGCGACGCCGCGCGCGAGCATCATGTTCCCGAGGTTGGCGCACGACGTAAGCAGCACGAGAAACACCAACACCGTGGCAATCGGCAGCCCATTGCCGCGACGCTCGTCCTCACCGACGGGACGCACGCGAAGGACTTCTCGTTGTCCGAAAAGGCCGGGCTGCCGCAAGCGCAACTCGGCGTCGATCGCACCGAGCTGGGCGGCGATGGTGTCTCGGCTCACACCAGCACGCGGTTGCGCGACAAGCGCTGTGTCCCGTGGATCTGCGTCCACCTCACGGCCGAGCACGCCCAGCACGCGGCGACGATGTGCATCGGGAAACCAGAGATCCCCGCGGCTCATCGTCACGGCAACGAAGTCCGACGGGAGCACTCCCAGCACCATCACGCTGTTGCCATTGATCGTCACCGTCCGGGAAACGACGGACGGATCGCCACCGAAACGCCGCTTCCAATAGCCGTCGCTCAGCACTGCTACGAGGGGCCCTCCGCGTTGGTCGTCGTCCGGCTCCAACAAGCGGCCGAGCGCGGGAGTGACGCCGAGATCGACGAAGTAGTTACCGGACACGAACTTTGCGCGCGCATCCTCGTCGCCCTGTTGCACCTGCACCGGTTCGGTGGTCATGCGTTCGGCGACGATGTAAGAAAAGATGGTCGTGCTCTCACGATAGAAACGGAGCGCGTTCATCGTCATCGCCCAGCGCTCCCCCTCGGGCGATTGGCGGACGATGCGCACGAGTGTATCGGCGTCACGCAACGGCAAGTTCGCCGAGAGCGTCGCTTTCACGACGTGGAGGAACGCCAGGTTGAGCCCGATGCCGACAGCCAGAACGAGCACCGCGGACGCAGTGAAGCCAGGATTCCGTCTCAGTGCACGGATACCCAGGCGGATGTCATGCGACAGATCGTCCGTCCATTGAGCGACACGTGACATGAGCGACCGATTATACGGCTGTCAACGGAGACTCGATCCAATTCACCACCGCGTCACCCTCCGTCGCGGAACAGGTAACACACCGGTAACGTGGACGAGGCTACGATCCTGAACGACTATGGAGGTCAAGATGCCGCGGCGGAGACTGGCCGTTTGCACATTGGTTCTCGCGGTCGCGTCCGTAGGATCGCTGACAGCCCATCATTCACTCGGCAACCATGACACCGCTACACCGGTGCGGGTGAAGGGGACGGTCGTCCAATTTCAGCGGATTAATCCGCATAGCTTCATCTTCCTGGAAGAGACCGATGCGTCCGGCACACGCCAGCGATGGGCCGTCGAAGGCCCGGCGGGTCTTCAACTCGCGCGAAGGGGCGTTGCGCCGGATGCCCTGAAGTCTGGCGATATCATCGAAGTCTGCGGCTATGTGCCGAAGGAACGAACCATCTGGCAGATCGCCAGCACATCCCCCGACGCTGTCAGTCTCGCTGGACGGTTGATCACCGCAGAACTGCTGGTGATGCCCGACGGACGAGAGCAGAGCTGGGGCGACTACGGATTTCACCGGTGCTTCGCACCTGGATACAAGGATCAGCATTCCCACTGAGGATCTCTGTTCAGACAGTGTTGAGGAGGCGCACGGCATGAAGCAAAGACAAGTGCTGCTGGCGGTGGTTCTCTTTATGGGCGCCTTGGCATCCGTGTACGCACATCACAGCCACCCGTATTTCTACGATGAGTGCAAGAGCGTAACGATCGAGGGACAAGTCGAAAGGGTCGAATTCAAGGACCCGCACACCTGGATCTTTCTCAGGCTCGACGACGGAGCGGCTTATACCGTCGATTGGGCTCCGCTGAGCCGACTGACGAATCAAGGCGTGATCGGCCCCGCGAAGCAATCGCTGGTGTTTGGAGCGCGCATCGTCGTGACGGGCAATCGGATAAGACCTGCCGCCCAGATCCGGGAGCATTTCCCGGACTTCAAGAGCGACGTGAATCCGAATACCCTCGACCCGGCCTCGATACGGCGTGTGGGCGACAGTTTCAGCTGGGCGCTGCCCCCAAGGACGAACCCTCCGAACTGCGACGGTAAGTAGCGCGCCTACACCCCTCCTGATTGAAACCCTCGCGCATCATTGAGAGACTCAGGCAGGCGCCTGAATCATGACCACTCGCCTGCTCGTCTTGCTCGTGCTACTGACTGTGCTTCCCGCAATGGGCACGCTGTGGCTCATGAATCGTGCGGTGGCGATGGAGACGACCGCAGGGCAGCAGCAAGTGCTCGAGGCGTATCGCGGCCAGCTGCGGCTGGTGCGATCACGCCTGGATCCCCTTTGGCGGGCTCACGCGGCCCACTTGGAGGAAGGTGACGCGACGCCAGAGGAGCGGTTCACGCGGCTCGTCACGAAGGAGCAGGCCGACGGCGTGCTCGTGCTCGGCAACAACGGGGCCCTGCAGTATCCCGATCGAGCCGCGCGGGATCAGCTGCGACTGATGGAGCAGCAGCGGGCTCTGGATCGAAACGTCTGGCTGCCAACGCAGGCGGCACTGCAGCTGTCGATCGAGCTCGCCGACGTGGAACGTACGACTCCGCTCGCCGACGTGATTCGCGAAACATCGATGCCGGGCATCTGGGCGGTGTCGTCACCCAGTGGCCGTGTGATCGCGCTCTATCGGACTGGACGCCTGGAGGGGATGATGCACGACTTCCTCCACCAGGTGGAGACCGAAGGCATCCGCTTCATCGCCTTTCCTCCTGATGAACCCGGCGATGCGGAGGCGATTGCGGCAGGGCCATGGCTGCCTGGCTGGCAGCTCTCGTTCGTGGCCATGGACACCGAGGTCCGAAACGCGGCACTCGCCCGGCGCCGGGCGATCACGGTGTCTGCCGGTCTGGCCGGTCTGGCGGTGATCGTCTTCATCGGGATAGCCGCCGGACAGTCCATCCTTCGTCACTTGCGGCTGGCGGCACTCAAGACGGATCTGGTTGCTGCCGCCTCTCATGAACTGCGGACGCCCGTGACAACGATAGGCGTTCTGGTGGATGGCCTGCGAGCCGATCCGCAACTCGAGCCGCGCAAGACCCGCGAGTATCTGGACATGATGGCCAACGAGACGTCCAGGCTCCGGCGCCTCATCGACAGCTTCCTGACATTTGCGCAACTCGATCGAGGCCGCCAGCAGTTCACGTTGGAGCCGGTTGAACCATCATGGCTGGTCGAGAAAGCCGTTGATGCCATCCGCGATCGGCTGCCCGCCGATTGCCGACTCGATCTCGACATCGCACCCGAGCTGCCGATGGTGATCGCGGACGCGGATGCCATCAACACAGCGCTTGTGAACCTTCTGGAGAATGCGTTGAAGTACACCACTGGCGAGAAGCGCATCAGCGTGCGGGCGTCCAGGGATGGCGGTGAGTTCGTACGCTTCGACGTCACCGACAACGGCATCGGCATCCCTGCGGGTGAACAGCGGCGGATCTTCCGCCGGTTCTATCGCGTCGATCAACGACTGTCGCGCGAGACTGCTGGCGTCGGCCTTGGCCTCAGCATCGTCGAACTGGTCATGCGCGCGCATCGCGGTTCAGTGGCCGTTCTGAGTGCTCCGGGAGCCGGCAGCACGTTCACACTGCGTGTGCCGTGCGTGCGCCAAGGTCAGACCGCATGACCCACGGTCGGTTGCTTCTCATTGAAGACGAGCCGGCACTCGCACGCGGCCTCTCGGACACCCTGCGCACGCAAGGGTTCGAGGTGACCATCGCGACGGACGGTGCGCAGGGACTCGACGCAGCGACGCGTGGCACTGCGGACCTCATTCTCCTGGATGTGATGCTGCCAAAGGTAAACGGCTTCGAGATCTGCCGGGCCGTGCGTGCGCACGGGCTCGATGTGCCGATCTTGATGCTGACTGCGAAGGGACAGGAGGCCGACGTGGTGCTCGGCCTGAATCTCGGTGCCGACGACTACATCACCAAGCCATTTCGTGTCGCGGAACTTGTCGCACGCATCCGTGCGTTCCTTCGCCGCCGCGGGTCCGCTCCCACGCTGGTGACGTTCGGCGACTGCGAGGTGGATCTTGTGGCACGACGGGCGACGCGCGCGCGCGCGCCGCTCGATTTGACCGTCAAGGAGTTCGCCCTGCTCGCGTACTTCGCCACTCGGCCGGGGTGCGCGTTGTCGCGCGACGTCATCCTGAACGCCGTGTGGGGTCACGCGGTGTTTGTGACGCCGCGCAGCATCGATCGCTGCGTCACGACACTGCGCGCGAAGATCGAACCGAATCCACACGTCCCCGTCTACATTCAGACCATCCGCGACGTCGGATACCGGTTCGATCCGGCAGGCCGCTCTGCTTAGCACGTACCGCCAAAAGAGCGTTGAGCACGTGGAATCAGATCG
>Ga0157380_10003696_pt1 | contig 10524 bp, 13 predicted proteins | sample S35metaG_FD_119757 | JGI IMG/M metagenome (GOLD analysis project Ga0157380, IMG submission 119757) | Switchgrass rhizosphere microbial communities from Kellogg Biological Station, Michigan, USA - S3-5 metaG | ecosystem: Host-associated > Plants > Roots > Rhizosphere > Soil | place: USA...
CCGACCCGGCGCGGGCTCTATGCAGGTGCGGTCGGGTACCTCGATTTCGCGGGCAACCTGGATTTCTGCATCGCCATCCGATCGATTCTGCTCGAGAAGGGCAGGGCCTACATCCAGGCCGGCGCAGGCATCGTCGCGGACTCGAATCCCACCGCCGAGTACGAAGAGACGCGTGACAAGGCGCGCGCGATGATCCGCGCGCTGGAACTGGCGCAGGGTGGGTTATAGACCAATGGTGCTGGTCATCGACAACTACGACTCGTTTACCTACAACCTCGTCCAGTATCTCGGCGAGCTGGGCGCGACGGTCGTGGTGCGCCGCAACGACGAGGCGACGATCGACGAGTTACGTGGGCTCGGCCACGATCGTGTCGTGATTTCACCCGGTCCCGGGCGGCCGGAACAGGCCGGCGTCTCGCTCGAGGTGATCAGCGAGTTTGGGCCGCGCATGCCGCTGCTGGGGGTGTGCCTCGGGCACCAGGCGATCGGTCTTGCGTTTGGCGGCGAGGTGGTCCGCGCGCCGGCGCCGGTCCACGGCAAGACCTCCACGGTCGAACACACCGGCAAGGGCGTTTTCGCCGGGCTCAGCCCGTCGTTCCAGGCCGGCCGTTATCACTCGCTGATCGTCGGCGAGACGACGCTGCCGGACGATCTGGAAGTCGTCGCGAGGACCAAGGAAGACGGTCTGGTCATGGGGCTCAGGCATCGCAGGTTGCCCATTCACGGCGTGCAGTTCCACCCGGAATCGGTGCTGACCAACGAAGGGCGCCGCATCCTTCGAAACTTCCTCGAGATGTGACCATGTTTCCTGCCCTCATCGAAAAACTTCGCCACCAGGAAGACCTGACGACCGCCGAAGCGGCCGCGGCGATGGCCGCGATCATGAAAGGCGAAGCGGCGCAGGCGCAAATTGCGGGGCTGCTGGTCGGCTTGTCGATCAAAGGGGAGCGGCCGACCGAGCTGGTCGGTTTCGCCCAGACCATGCGCGCCAATGCGGTCGCCATCGCGCCGCCGCCCGGCGCGGTGTTCGACACCTGCGGCACCGGCGGCGATCGGTCAGGCACGTTCAACATTTCAACGGCCTCCGCAATCGTCCTCGCCGCATGCGGCATGCGGATCGCGAAGCACGGTAACCGGTCGGTGTCGAGCCAGTGCGGCAGCGCTGACGTACTCGAAGCTCTCGGCGTCGACATCCAGGCTGCTCCTGCGGTGGTAGAGCAGTGCCTGAAAGACGTCGGCGTCGCATTCCTGTTCGCGCCGACGTTCCATCCCGCGATGAAACATGCCGCGCAGGCCCGCAAGGATCTCGGCGTGCGGACCGCGTTCAACCTCCTGGGACCGCTGACGAATCCGGCGCGGCCCACCCGGCAGATTGTCGGCGTGCCCCGGCCCGAACTGACGGAGTTGCTCGCGCGGTCGCTGTCGCTGCTGGGCTCCGAGCGCGCCTGGGTCGTGCACGGGGCCGACGGCCTCGACGAACTGTCGACGACTGGTTACACCAAGGTGTCGGAATCACGCGGCGAATCGGTGCAGACCTTCTACGTGCATCCCGCCGATTTCGGCCTGGCGAAAGCAACGCCTGAATCGTTGAAGGGCGGCGATGCCGCGAAGAACGCCGCAATCGTGCGAGCCGTGCTGGGCGGAGAGGCTGGTCCTCAGCGCGACATCGTCCTGCTCAATGCGGGCGCGGCGCTATTTGTCGCGGGCGAGGCGGACACGGTCAAGGCTGGGATCGCGAAGGCGTCGGCCGCTATTGATAGCGGAGCGGCCATGGACGTGTTGACGAAGCTGATCGTGGTCTCGAATAACGGAGCGAGCGCATGAGCGCGACCGCCGACCTCCTCGAGGCGATCGTCGCCGCCACGCGCGGCCGCGTTGAGGCGGCGACGGTCCGCGAGCCGCGATCCGTGCTCGAGCGCCGGGCGATGTCGCGGACTCCGGACGCCGGCGCGTTCGCTGAACGCCTGGCTCGCAGCGGCTCGATTAACGTGATCGCCGAATGCAAGCGCCGGTCGCCCTCGCGCGGAGTGTTGCGCGCGGCTTACGACCCGGTGTCGATCGCGACGGGTTATGAGCGTGCCGGCGCCGCGGCAATCTCGGTGCTCACCGAACCGGGCTTCTTCGATGGCTCGCTCGAGCATCTCGCCGCGGTGCGACGGGTGGTCAGGATTCCGCTGCTGCGCAAGGATTTCATCGTCGACGAGTATCAGTTGCTCGAGGCGAGGGCTGCCGGGGCCGATGCGATCCTGCTGATCGTCGCGGCCCTCGACGATCGAACGCTCGTCACATTATCGAAGGCGGCGGATCAGCTTGGCCTCGCGGCGCTCGTCGAAGTGCACAGCACTGACGAGTGCCGTCGCGCTATCGATGCCGGCGCCGCGATCATTGGCGTCAACAATCGCGACCTGCGGACGCTCCAGGTCGATCTCGACGCATCGCGCCAGGTTGCGGAGTTGCTGCCGAAGTCCGTGATCGGAATCAGCGAAAGCGGCCTCAAGACACCGGCGGATCTGCGGGCGATGAAAGCGCTCGGATATCGCGCGTTCCTGATGGGCGAGCGCTTCATGATCGAGCCGGATCCCGGCGCGGCGCTCGCGACCCTGATCGAATCGCTCGAAGGAGTAAGACCGTGACCGCCGTCAAGATCTGCGGAATCACGCGCCGCGAGGATGCGGCGTTCGCGGCGGCGCTCGGCGCCTCGTACATCGGCTTCGTGTTGTGGAAGGACAGCCCGCGCGCCGCATCGCTGGAGACGGTAAGAGCCATTGCGCCGGCCTTGCCGAAGACGGTGACGCCGGTTGGTGTATTCGTCGATCCCTCGGTTGACGACATCAAGGCGGCTGTCGACGCCGGGATACGAATGGCGCAAATTCACAGCGACGCGCCGAGCTTCCTCCGCGTCACGATTCCCGTGGTGCGTGCCGTGCATCTGGCCATTGATCGAATCGACGGTGTCGAACCGGACATCGCCGATGAACTCGTGTTGCTTGACGCGCACGATCCGGTGAAGCACGGCGGCACCGGGAAAACCGTCGATTGGCGCCGTGCGGCACTGATCGCGCGATCGCGCCGCGTCATTCTCGCGGGCGGACTGACGCCGGACAACGTTCGGCAAGCGATCGAGCAAGTCCGCCCGTTCGCGGTCGACGTGGCGTCCGGCGTCGAGTCATCGCCGGGAGTGAAGAATCACGACCTGTTGCGAGCTTTTATCGAGGCCGCTCTTGGCACCGTTGGCACTGAGGCACCGTAGGCACATGACAGACACAAGTAACTGGTTTGGCCGGCGCGATCCCGATGCACGCGGCTATTACGGCGCGTTCGGCGGCCGCTTCGTGCCCGAGACGCTTGTCGCACCCATCGAAGCGCTCGAAGCCGAGTATTTGCGGGCGCGCAGCGATCCGTCTTTCGCCGCCGAATTGTCCCGCCTGCTCCAGCATTACGTCGGCCGGCCGACCCCGCTGTGGGAAGCGAAACGGCTTGCCGAGGCCGCGGGCGGCGGTCGCGTGTTTCTCAAGCGGGAGGACTTGACCCACACCGGCGCGCACAAGATTAACAACGCCCTCGGGCAGGCGCTCCTTGCCAAGCGCATGAACAAGACACGCATCGTCGCCGAGACCGGCGCGGGCCAGCACGGCGTGGCGAGCGCAACCGCGTGCGCGCTTCTCGGCCTGGAGTGCGTCGTCTATATGGGCACGGAAGACATGCGACGCCAGGCGCTCAACGTCTTTCGCATGCGACTGCTCGGCGCCCGAGTCGAAGGCGTCGATTCGGGCAGCCGGACGCTGAAGGATGCGATCAATGAAGCGATGCGCGACTGGGTCGCGCGTCCGCACGACACGCACTACCTGCTCGGCTCGGCGCTCGGCCCGCACCCGTATCCGTTGATGGTGCGCGAATTTCAATCGGTGATTGGTCGTGAAGCGCGGCGTCAGATTCTCGAGCAGGCCGGTCGATTGCCCGATGCGGTCATCGCGTGTGTCGGCGGCGGCAGTAACGCCATTGGCATCTTCGACGCCTTCATCGAGGATCGTGACGTCAAGCTCGTCGGCGTCGAGGCCGGCGGCGAGGGTATCACGCCCGGTCGTCACGCCGCGCGGTTTGCGGGCGGCGCGGCCGGCGTGCTGCAGGGCACGCGGACGTTCGTGCTGCAGGATCAACACGGCAACATCGAGCTGACACATTCGGTCTCTGCCGGCCTTGACTACGCGGCCGTTGGACCGGAGCACGCGTGGCTACAGGCAACCGGTCGCGCCGAATATGCATACGCGACCGACGATGAGGCGCTCGCGGCATTCCAGGAACTGGCGAGGCTCGAAGGCATCCTGCCGGCCCTCGAGTCCTCGCACGCGATCGCGCATGTGCTGACGGCGGCGAAGCGGTTCGGCAAGGACGCCGTGCTGCTGGTCAACCTCTCGGGCCGAGGTGACAAGGACGTCACGAGCGTCGAGCAGATCCTGAAGGAGGGCGCGGCCATTGGTCGCAAAGGAGTTGAGAGTGTCGCGGATTGACGAGCGCTTCACGCAATTGCGCGGTGCGCGGAAGACCGGGCTGGTCACGTATGTGACGGCAGGCGATCCCGACCTCACACGATCGGCGGAGATCATCCAGCGTCTTGATCAAGCGGGCGCGGATGTTCTGGAGATCGGCGTGCCATTCTCGGATCCGCTCGCGGACGGACCCGTGATTCAACGCGCGACCGAACGCGCGCTGGCGTCCGGGGTTACCCTCAAGAGCGTGCTCGGAATGCTGAAGACGCTGCGCCCGTCCATTTCGGCGCCCATCGTCATCTTTAGCTACGCCAATCCGATACTTCGGATGGGCCTGGAGAACTTTGTGACCGATGCGCAGGCGGCCGGCGTCGATGGCGTGCTGACGCTGGATATGCCCCCGGAGGAAGGGGCTGCTTTCCGTGCGGCGTTCGACGGCGCCGGGATTGATACAATTTTCCTGTTAAGCCCAACGACGACGGTCGAGCGGATCCGCCGGGCGTCCGAGCTCGGCAGCGGGTTCCTGTATGGGATTTCGCGTCTCGGTGTCACCGGCGTGCGCGACACCGTCGATGATTCAGCGCGCGAGCTTGCTGAGCGGGTGAAGTCGGAAACGCGGCTGCCTTTGGCGCTAGGCTTCGGCATCTCGCGCCCCGAACATGTGCGTTCGATCGGGCAATGGGCTGACGCGGCGGTCGTCGGCAGCGCGCTCGTCAAAGTGATCGCGGAGCACGGACAATCCGCGGGATTATTGGACGAAGTGGAGCGGTACGTGCGATGGCTGCGGAACTGAGTCTCGACCAGCTCCGCGAGGAGATCGACAAGATCGACGAGGTGATCGTCCGCCTCCTCGACAGCCGGGCGCGATGCGCCTACACGGTCGGCCGGTTGAAGCATCAACTCGGCCGCCCGATCTACGAACCGGCGCGCGAAGCCGCGGTGATCGCGCACGTGCGGCAGGTGAACGAAGCGCTCGGCGGACCGCTCGACGGAGACGCCGTGGCGCGGCTCTACGAGCGCATCATGGACGAGGCGCGCCGCATTCAGCGCCTCGAAGCCGAGCGCGATAAGACGAGAAATAGAGAAGACGAAATAACAAATAAAGAAAGCACCGAGAGTTAACCATGGTTGTAGTAATGAAAGAGCGCGCGAGTGACACGGAAGTCGAAGCGGTCATCGCGCAACTCGTCGAACTTGGCATGGACGTGCATCGCTCGACCGGCGCGTCACGCATTGTCCTCGGCGTCGTGGGCGGCGGAAAGGTCGACCCGCGGCTGATCGAGCTGATGGCCGGCGTGCACGAGGTCGTACGCATCACGCAGCCGTACAAGCTCGCCAGCCGCACCTTCCAGGCCGAGGACACGATCATCACGATCGGCGATGTCCGGATCGGCGGCGACGAAGTGATCGTGATTGCGGGACCGTGCTCCGCAGAGAGCGAAGCGCAGGTGCACGCAACGGCCGCCGCCGTGAAGCGTGCCGGCGCCAAGATCCTTCGCGGCGGCGCCTTCAAGCCACGATCGTCGCCCTACAGCTTCCAGGGCATGGGCGAAGCCGGGCTGCAGCTGCTGCGCGAGGGCTCAAACGCGCATGACCTCAAGCTCGTGACCGAGGTGATGGATGCCAACCAGATCGAGGTGATCGGCAAGTACGCCGACATCTACCAGGTTGGCGCGCGCAACATGCAGAACTTCACGCTGCTCCGCGAGCTCGGCCGCACGCGGAAGCCCATCCTGCTGAAGCGCGGCATCGCCGCGACGATGGAGGAGTGGCTGCTGTCGGCGGAATACATCCTCGCCGGCGGCAACAAGGACGTGATCCTCTGCGAGCGCGGCATCCGCACGTTCGAGACCTTCACCCGCAACACGCTCGATCTGTCGGCCATTCCAATCGTCAAGGAGCTCTCGCACCTGCCGGTCTTCGTCGACCCGAGTCACGGCATGGGCCGTCGCGACAAGGTCGCGCCGATGGCGCGCGCGGCGGTTGCCGCCGGCGCCGATGGCCTGATCATCGAGGTCCATAACGATCCGGATCGCGCGCTGAGCGACGGCGCGCAGTCGATGTTCCCGGCGCAGTTCGACCGGCTGATGGCCGAGCTGCGCATCATCGCGCCGGCGATCGGCCGCAGCATCTGCCTCGAGCCGGTCGCGCGCCGCGGCTGGGCCAGATAACCAAGGTGCCTGGAGTGCCTAAGGTGCCTGAAGTGCCTAAGGGACGGAATGCCTGATATCACGCAAGGCCTGGCGATTGTTGGGCCTGGCCTCATCGGCACGTCGGTCGCACTGGCGGCCAGGCGCCGTTGGCCCGATGTGCAAATCCGGACGATCGACAAGGGGCAGTCGCTGAGCGCAATCGGCAACGCCCTGGTGATCGTGCTCGCCGCGCCGGTGGACGTGATCCTCGAGACGATCCCGAATCTGCCCGCGGTCGTCTCGCCGCAGGCGCTCGTGATCGATACCGGCAGCACCAAGCACGCCATCATGAAGGCGGCTGCCGCCTCGCAAATCAGGAATTTTGTCGGCGGACACCCGATGGCCGGCGGCACCAGCATCGAGGAGGCGCGGGCAGACCTGTTCGATGGGCGTCCGTGGTTTCTCACGAACTCCGACTCGCCTGACGCTGTCGGTCGTGCCTCGCGGCTCGTGGAGGCCCTTGGGGCGACGCCGGTTGTCTTCGCCGATCACGGTGAAGAGCACGATCGACTGATGGCCGCGGTCAGCCACTTGCCGCAGGTTACGGCGACGCTGCTCATGGCGATCGTGGCGCGAACGGTTGGTCCCGGCAATCTTCGGTGGGCTGGCACTGGGCTGCGGGACACGACTCGCCTGGCGTCGAGCCAGGCCGAGATGTGGCAGGGCGTGCTGTCCAGCAACAGCCGGGAGCTCAAGCCGCTGATGCAGTACATGGCGTCGGAGCTCGCGTCATTTGCGGATCGCCTCGAAGACGCCGCCGCCGTGCGAGCGTGGTTCGACGAAGCGAATCGCGCGAAGTCTTCCCTATAATTCAGGTATGAACAAAGTGGTAGCGACCGCTGACGAAGCGGTGGCAGTCATCCCCGACGGCGCCTCCATCATGATGGGCGGCTTCGGGCTGTGCGGGATTCCGGAACATCTGATCGAGGCGCTGCATCGCCGCGGCACGAAGAACCTGACGATCGTCAGCAACAATGCCGGTGTCGACGACTATGGCGTCGGTCCGCTGCTGCGGGCGCGGCAGGTGCGGAAGATGATCTCGACCTACGTCGGCGAGAACAAGGAATTCGAGCGCCAGTTCCTGCAGAAGGAGATCGAAGTGGAGCTGGTGCCGCAAGGCACGTTCTCCGAGCGGATGCGGGCTGCCGGCGCAGGGATCGGCGGTTTCTTCACGCCGACCGGAGCCGGGACGCTGATCGCGGAAGGCAAGGAGAGCCGCGTCATCAACGGACGCACCTACATTCTCGAGGCGCCGCTCCATGCCGACTTCGCCTTCGTCAAGGCGTGGAAGGGCGATCGGGCCGGCAACCTGATCTATCGAAAGACGGCGCGCAACTTCAATCCGGTGATGGCCACCGCCGCGCGTCACACGATCGCGGAAGTCGAGCAGCTGGTCGAGGCCGGCGCGCTCGAGCCGGACGGCGTGCACACGCCGGGTATCTATGTGAAGCGGTTGATCCAGGGGCCGTCGTACGAGAAGCGGATCGAGAAGAGGACGACACGGAATGGATAAGCGCGATCGCATCGTTCGCCGTATCGCGCGCGACTTGCGCGACGGCGACTACGTCAACCTCGGCATCGGCATGCCGACCCTCGTCGCCAACTGCCTGCCGCCCGGGATCGAGATCACGCTGCATTCCGAGAACGGCATGCTCGGCGTCGGTCCCTATCCCACCGAGGCGGCGATCGATGCCGACCTCATCAACGCCGGCAAGGAGACGGTGACCGAGCTGCCGGGCACCTCGTATTTCAACAGTGCCGATTCGTTTGCGATGGTGCGCGGCGGGCACATTGATGTCACCGTGCTCGGCGCGCTCGAAGTCGACGAGCAGGGTAACCTCGCCAACTGGATGATTCCAGGAAAGATGGTCAAGGGCATGGGTGGCGCGATGGACCTCGTCGCCGGCGCCAAGCGCGTCGTCATCGCGATGGAGCACTCGACCAAGGACGGCGGCCACAAGATCCTGCCGAACTGTACGCTGCCGCTGACTGGAATGAAGGTCGTGAACCAGATTGTCACCGAGCTGGCGGTCATCGATGTCACTCCCGATGGCCTGCTGCTGCGTGAAATTGCCTCCGACACCACGCTCGACGCGGTCATCACGGCGACCGGCGCGAAGCTGAAGGTCGTCGAGCCTTTGGGCCGGTTTTAGGGAACAGAATCGTCCCTTCCCTCGTCCCGTAGGAGAAGGTGAGGTGCCAATGCGCAAGGCGTTCCTGACGGCGATCGCTGGGATCGGTCTGCTTGTTCAAGCTTCGGCCTCCGCACAGTCCCCCGACATCACCTATCGGCTGACCGGCACTCGCATCGCCCTCGGCCAGGACGTGCGCATCGAGCGCGACGAGGAAGTGACCGATGCCGCCATCGTCGTCGGCGGCAGCCTCGAAGTCGATGGCCGCGTTCGCGACGGCATCGTGGTCGTCGGCGGCAACCTGCATCTGTCGCCGACTGCCGATGTCCGCGGAGACGTGGTGCTCGTCGGCGGAACGCTGACTCGTGATCCTGGCGCCCAACTCACGGGCGGAGTCGATTACATTTCGTTTGGAGAGTGGTCCCGCCGAAACTTCGCGTGGCTCCCGTCGGTGCGTTTTGGCGAATTCGGGCGATGGATTAGCCTCGCAGGCACGCTCGCGCGCGTGTCCGTGCTCGGCGTCCTGATGGTGATGATGCTGATCGTGGCGCGAGCGCCGGTGGCGCGCGTCGGCCGCGCCGCGCTCGCCGAACCGCTGCGGGCATTCGTCATCGGGCTCGCCGCGGAAGTCTTCTTCGTGCCGCTGCTGGTCGCGGCTTCGATCGGCCTCGCGATGACAATCATCGGCATCCCGTTCGTCGCCATTCTTGTGCCGATTTCGCTCGTGGTCGCGGCGTTCGCATTCGTGCTGGGCTTCACCGCGCTCGCATGCCGCATCGGCGAGTGGATCGAGGATCGTCTCGGCTGGCGGCCGGGCAACGCGTTTGTCGCGACGGCGATTGGATTCGTGTTGCTGCTGGCCCCGACGCTGCTGGCGCGAATGGTTGACGTGGTCTCGGGCGGCGTGGCGCCCGTCACGTTCGCCATGGTGGCCATCGGCCTGGCCGTCGAATTCCTCGCGTGGACGACGGGACTGGGCGCGGCGATCATTACCGGCCTCGGCCGTTGGTACACGGTGCCGCCGCCGATCACTGCGCCGCCGGTCGAACCAACCGCCGCGCAGCCTGCTTAGCGGGGAGCTAACGGGAGTCGGCCGGCGGGTCTCCGAGCCCGGCACGAACCTGCACCTGGGCGTTTGCGCTGGCGATGACCTTGTCGCCCTTTTTCAGGCGCAGGATGATCTTGAATCCACCCGAATTCTTGTAACGGTGCTCGACTGTGTAGCGCCGCTTGATCGTGCTCTTGCCCGGCGCGTACGGTTCGCAATCGGCTTCCACGGTCGATGTGGTCAGATCGCCCCATTCCCATTCGACGCTCGGGCAGTAGAACTCCTCGAGGTCATCCGCTCCGCCTTTCACCTCGGCGACCACCACGATGCGTGCCGGTGCAAACGACACAGACGGTGATGCCTTGAGTGATAAGCTTGGTTTCTTGTTGCCGCCCTGCCCCCGGGCCAGCAGGGCATTTGACGGGATGACGAGAAGCGCGCTGAACGCCAGGACAAGTGCCTGAGCGACGCCTGATTTGTGCTGCATGAACATGGTCCCCCCAGCAGGCGGGGCGCAGAGGAATTCTAACCCAACATGCATGTTCCGTACGAAATGCCTCGGTTCTCGGTAAGCGGCGCCTCACTCGCAGACGCCGATGTCGATCTCATCATCATTCCCATTGCGCAGGACAACGCGGCCGCGGCGGCGTCACGGTACGACGGCC
>Ga0157380_10003698_pt1 | contig 10520 bp, 10 predicted proteins | sample S35metaG_FD_119757 | JGI IMG/M metagenome (GOLD analysis project Ga0157380, IMG submission 119757) | Switchgrass rhizosphere microbial communities from Kellogg Biological Station, Michigan, USA - S3-5 metaG | ecosystem: Host-associated > Plants > Roots > Rhizosphere > Soil | place: USA...
AGGATCCGGCCGACCTCGCGCTGGAAGTCGATGTGGGCGGTGACCTCGTCGGCTGACCATTCGTCCATCGGGGCGAAGTCCGCGGTGGGGCTGTCGGGTCCCACCTGGTAGTGCTTGAGCAACAGGTACTTCGGCATCTCTGACTCCTTGTCTCCGGGTCGGCTCGCTGCCGGCCTCACCCCAAGGACGGAGCTGCCCAGCAGTTCTCGACATGCCTCGAGAACTTTCTACGCCAGGAAGTCCAGCACCCGCTGCGTCAGCAGCTCCGCCGCCTCCGGCCGGTGGTCGGACAGGCTGCTGTCGACGAACAGATGCTGGTCGCCGGGGTAGACGAACAGCTCGGCACCGTCGACGGCGGCGGTCAGCTGCTCGGCTGCCGCGAGATCGCCCTCGTCGGCGAATACCGGATCGTGCTCCATGCCGTGCACCTGGAGCCGGACCCCGGCGGGCCATGGTCCGCCGAACTCCTCCGCCGGCACGCAGGCGAAGCAGAGCACCGCGCCCCGGGCGCCGGGCCGGTGCTGGGCCAGCTGCTGGGCGGGCATCACGCCGAGCGAGAGCCCGACGTAGACGAGGTCGTCGGGCATCCCGTCGGCGGCGCCCATGCCCCGGTCGGCGAGCGCCTGGAAGCCGACCTCGCGGGCATGCGCCATCCCCTCCTCGAGGGTCACGTAGGTGTGCCCGTCGTACAGGTCGGGGACGGTCACCTGGTGACCCGCCGCGCGGAGCCGGTCGGCGAAGGCGCGGACCCCGTCGGTGAGTCCCTGGGCATGGTGGAAGAGGAGTACGTCGCTCATGCCGGCACGCTAGCGACCGGCACCGACGGCCGGCATGACCCGTCAGCCGATGACCCCGAGCGGCCGGTGCTGCTCGTGCTGCTCAGCGGAGGACGGGGCCGATGCTGGCGGCCTTCGAAGCCGGCCCGACCGGTCGGTCCCCGGCCAGGGTGACCCGCCGCATCGTGCGCACCTCGGTGTAGTCGCGGTTGGCGTAGTGCGACGTGCTTCGGTTGTCCCAGATGCCGACGTCGCCCGCGCCCCAGCGGTGCCGGATCGTGTGCTCGGGCCTGGTGAGGTGGGCGTAGAGGAGGTCGAGGATCGCCCGGCTCTCCGCGTCGGAGACGCCGACCACGTGGGAGGTGAAGCCCGGGTTGACGAACAGCCCCTTGCGCCCGGACTCCGGATGCACGCGGACCACCGGGTGCTCGACCGGGGCCAGCTCCGTCACCTGCTCGCCGTCCCAGACGTTGCCCCGGTTGCCGTGGCGACGCAGGTAGGCACCCCACTCCCGGTTGCCGTCGTGCACCGCTGTGAGCTGGTCGGCCAGCCGCTGCACCGGCGCGGACAGCGACTCGTAGGCGAGCTGACTGTCGACCCAGCTCGTGTCGCCGCCGTACGACGGGAGCCGCACCGCGCGCAGGATCGATCCAAGTGGCGGCTTCTCCATGAACGTGACGTCGGTGTGCCAGACGTCGGAGAAGGAGAACTCGGGGTCGGTGCTGTCGATGTCGTAGATCTCCGGGTGATCGACGGTGGCGCTGGACGCGACCGGGTGCCCGGCAGTCGGCTCTCCCAGACGGCGGCCGAGCTCGACCTGGTCGGCGTCGCTGAGGTCCTGGCCGCGGAAGAACAGCACCTTGTGGGCCACGAGCGCCTCTCGGACCGCGACCACCCGCTCGTCGTCGAGCACCCGCAGGTCGAGGCCGATCACCTCGGCGCCGAACGAGGGGCCGAGCCGGTCGAGCGTGAGCGCGGCGGGGCGGGTTGGTGCCTGGGTCATCGGAGCCTCCCGGGTGCAGGAAAGAAAAGATACTCAGTCAGTCTACTTACAATACAAAGGGTGGCCGCGCATCGTCCGGCATGCTGGACCGATGACCGACTCGTTCCTGTACGCCGCCGCCCGCACGCCGTTCGGGAGGTTCGGCGGAGCCCTGGCCGGCGTCCGCCCCGACGACCTGGCCGCGACCGCCCTCACCGGGGTGCTCGACCGTGCTCCTGACCTCGACCCGGCCGAGATCGGCGATGTCCAGTGGGGACTGGCCAACGGTGCGGGTGAGGACAACCGCAACGTGGCCAGGATGGCGGTGCTCCTCGCCGGGCTACCGGTGTCGGTGCCGGGCGCGACGGTCAACCGGCTGTGTGGCTCGAGCCTCGAGGCCCTCGGCAACGCGGCACGCTCCGTCGAGAGCGGCGACGCCGAGGTCGTCGTGGCCGGCGGCGTGGAGTCGATGACCCGGGCGCCCTGGGTGCTGCCGAAGCCGGCGCGGGGATTTCCCGCGGGCAACGTGGAGGCGGTCTCGACCACGTTGGGCTGGCGGCTGGTCAACGAGCGGATGCCCGCCGAGTGGACCACCTCGCTGGGCGAGTGCAACGAGCTGCTGGCCGACACCTTCGGCATCGGGCGCGAGCGTCAGGACGAGTTCGCCGCGCGCTCGCACCAGCTCGCCCATGCCGCCTGGGAGTCCGGTTGCTACGACGGCCTCGTGGTGCCGGTCGCAGGGGCGGACCTGGCCCGCGACGAGGCGATCCGGCCAGGAAGCACCGCGGAGGCGCTCGCCGGGCTCAAGCCGTCCTTCCGGCGCGACGGCACGATCACCGCCGGCAACGCCTCGCCGCTCAACGACGGTGCGGCCGCCCTGCTCGTCGGTTCAGGGGCGGCGTCCTCCCGGATCGGACTGGCGCCGCTGGCGCGCGTCGCCGGCCGAGGCGTGCATGCGGTGGACCCGCAGATGTTCGGCGTCGCTCCCGTCGAGGCGGCGGGCAAGGCGCTCGTCCGCGCCGGCGTCGGCTGGGCCGACATCGCGGCCGTCGAGCTCAACGAGGCGTTCGCGGTGCAGTCGCTGGCGTGCGTCGACGCCTGGGTCGGCGCCGGGCTCCGCGACCCCGAGATCGTGAACGCCCGGGGTGGCGCGATCGCGATCGGTCACCCGCTGGGCGCCTCTGGTGCCCGGGTGGTCGGGACGCTCGCGCACCGGCTCCGCGAGGGCGGCGACCGCTGGGGTCTGGCCGCGATCTGCATCGGCGTCGGCCAGGCGCTCGCGGTCGTGCTGGAGGACGTCAGCGGCTGAAGATCCCGCTGTCCGCCAGCGTCGGGTCGACCAGCACCTTCGCGTGGCGTTCCGCGCCGCCGAGCACGTCGAACGCGTCAGCTACCCCATCCAGCCCCGTGACACCCGTGACCAGGGGTGTGACCCCGACCTTGCCGTCGGCCAGGGCGTGCAGCGTGTCGCGGAACTCCAACGGCGTGTACCCGAGCACGAAGCGCAGGTCGATCTCCTTGTTGATCGCCATCGACGGGCGCACGGTGTCGTCGCCCATGCAGACACCGACCACGACCACGCGGGAGAACAGGGGTGCACCCGTTATCACCTGGTCGAGCATCCCCGGGATGCCGACGCACTCGAAGACCACGGGTGCCTTCGGGATCGTGACACCGACCTTCTCCAGGACACGCCACGTGTGCCACCACGGCACGGGCAGCCGCGCCATCGTCTCGATCCCGTCGACGGCGGCCGTGAGTGCCGCCGGCGCCGTGGTCAGGTGGCCCGTCGACGCGGCGTCGTACGGCGAGTCGCTGGCCGGGTCCACCACGACATCGGCGCCGCACGCGGTGGCGAGGGCGCGCCGTCCGGACGACGGGTCGCTTGCGACCACGGTCCGCACACCGCGCCCCTTGAGCAGCGTCACCACGGCCAGGCCGACCGGGCCGCAGCCGACCACGACTGCCACGTCCTTGCGCCCGACCTCGCCGCGGTTGACGGCGTGCCAGCCCACGGCCATCGGCTCGGTGAGGACCGCGACCTCGTCCGGCAGCCCGTTCGGCACGCGGAGCGTCAGCGACTCCTGCACCAGCATCCGCTCCGCGAAGGCGCCCGGGGCGCGGGCCGACAGTCCGGTCGGGTGCACGTCGGCGCCCTGGCGCAGCAGCGGCAGCGAGACCACCGGCGTGCCCACCGTCAGGTGTCCCTTGGTCCCCGGGCCGCGCTCGACGACCTCGGCCACGAACTCGTGGCCGAGCACGATCTCCTCCTCAGAGCGCATCAGGTCGTGGTAGCCGATCTCCCGCATCAGGTCGGCGAGACCGTCGGCCTGTGTGCGCACGTGGAGGTCGGAGCCGCAGATGCCGGCGCGTCGTACCTCCACGAGGAGGTGTCCGGGACCTGGCACCGGCTCGGGGAGGTCAGTGACCGCCAGCGCGCCCCGGCAGCAGGTGACTGCCTTCATCCGGGCCCTTCCGTGCGTCGCGTCAGGTCAACGTACGGGAGGCGTCGGAATCAGCGGACCTTGAGCCCGCCCACCCTCACGGAGCCACCACCGGAGTAGCCGGTGCCCGTCTGGATCAGGAACGTGTCGGGGTTGGACCCGCGCCCGTCGGCGACCGTGATCGTGTACGACGTGGCGGCGCCGTCCTGGATCGCGTGGCCCGTGAACCGCACCTTGGTGCCGGACCGGTGGTAGCGCGTGACGTCGAGACACCGCACCTTCACCGGGTCGGCCGCGGTGCCGCCCTTGACCTCGCAGGTGCCGATGGGCCCGGCGGGGCCGGGCTTCGCGTCGTAGGAGAAGGACACGTCGGGGTCGATCGGTTGCGTGCTCGGCGTGCCGTGACCGGGCTTCGGCTCGCCGGTCGGCGTGCCGCTGGGGGTGCCGCTGGGGGTGCCGCTGGGGGTGCCGGTGGGAGTGCCGCTAGGCGTGCCGCTGGGCTGGTCCGTCGGCGTGCCCGAGGGAGTGCCGCTGGGCGTGCCGGTCGGTGACGGCTCCGGCGCCGGGCTGCTCAGGGTGTCGGTGAGCTGGCCGCCGCCGGAGACGAGCGTGCCGGTGCCCGTGACGGAGCTCCCCCCGATCGTGCCGCTCCAGCTCCAGGTGCCGTCGCCGGGGGGCGCGCAGGCCCCCCCTTGTTGGTCGGCGGCACCGGTGGCGGTCTGGGTGCCCTGGAGCTCGCCGCCGCTGACCGAGAAGCTGATCGTGGACACCTGGGTGCCGTCGGTGACCGAGTTGCTGATGGTGGCCTGGACCGGCCCCACGACGGAGCCCGTGGCGCTGCCTGTGGCCGTGAACGAGTACGAGGACGCCCCGGCTGCACACCCGTTCAGGCCGCCGAGGTCGAGGCTCAGCACCTCTCCGGACAGCCCGCCGGAGCCGTCCGCGGTCGCGGACACAGGGGTCGCCAAGACGGCGACGGTAGTGGCAGCCGCCAGCAGCGATCGAGTAAGTAGCACGAGCACGCGTCCAGTCATACGTTGGTGGTCCTTGGAGAAACGCTAGGGTGCCCGGCAGGTCCAGACAAGGTTTCCGCCAAGCTCCCCCCATTGTTCACCCATTCGTGACGCCGTGGGGTCGTTTTGCTACTTCCGATCCGTCGGGAACGGGCGTCCGGGCCCGCTCGGCAGGTCGAAGACCAGCAGGGTGCTGGTCGCGGTCGCAACCGTCGCCCCGGACGCGTCGGTGACCACGCCCTCGGTGAACGCGACCCGTGAGCCGGCCTTCACGACCGTGCCGACGGCGGTCAGCGGGCCGCTCTGGAGCCGCACCGCCTTGAGGTAGCTGACCTTGATCTCGATCGAGGTGTAGCCGCGACCGGCGGGCAGCGTGCTGTGCAGCGCGCAACCGGCCACAGAGTCCAGAAGGGTGCACACGAGCCCGCCGTGGACCGCGCCGATCGGGTTGTAGGCCGACGCGTCGGGCGTGCACGTGAAGACGACACGACCAGGATCCGCCTCGACCAGGTCGAACTGGAGGAGCTGGGCGATCGGTGGGGGCGGCATGTCGCCCGCCACCATCGCTCGCAGGTAGTCGATGCCGGGCAGCGAGAGTCCAAGCGCGGCCGGCTTGGCCGGGTCGTGCCAGGACACGGTGCGCGACTCCTGTGGGCCCCAGTCGGTGTCGGTGAGGCTGGTCATGAGGTCTCCTCGTCCAGGCGCCATGGCGCTCGTCGGTGTCGGTCGGGGTCGTCGATCGCGACGGCGTGCCGCCGACCCCAGGCGTAGAGCCGCTCCAGGATCGGCACCAGCCCGCGGCCGGCGGCGGTCAGGTGGTACTCGCAGCGCGTGCCCTGGTAGGGCCGGCGCTCCAGCACGCCCGCGTCGACGAGGTCGACCAGCCGCGCGGCGAGACGGTCACGCGGAGCACCGGTGCCGCGGGCGATCTCGGTGAACCGGTGGTTGCCGAGCGCCACCTCCCGGACGACGAGGAGCGCCCAGCGGTCGCCGACCACCTCCAGCGAGGCCGCGATCGCGCAGGGTCTGCCGGGCAGCTCTGCCAGCGTGATGGTGCGCGCATCGTCGGTTGCTCGTTGTCCGGACACACTGCTATGTTGCCGAGCATGAGTTTGAAAGTCAAACCGACTGCCCGGGTCGACTCAACCGGCTCGCGGTCCTGGTCCCGGTCCCTGGTTCTGGTGTCGCTCGGCACCGCCCTGGTGCTGGTCACCTACGTGACACCGATGGCGACGATCCCGCAGACCGCCGCCGACCTCGGGTCCGGCAGCGGTGCACGCGCCTGGATGCTCAGCTCGATGAGCGTCGGGCTCGCCGCGGCCCTGCTCGCCTCGGGTGCGGTCGGTGACGCGCTGGGCCGGCGGCGGACCTACCTCGTGGGGCTGATCGCGACCGGCGTCGGCTCGGTGCTCTGTGCGGTGGCGACGGGCAGCGCGCTCTTCGTCGGCGCGCGGGTGCTCGAGGGGGTCGGCGGGGCCGCGATCCTCGCCTGCGGGCTGGCGATCCTCGCCCATGGTGCGCGCACCCCGGAGGAGCGGAGCCACGGCTCCGCGATCTGGGGTGCCAGCGTCGGGCTCGGGATCTCGGCGGGCGTCCTGCTGGCCGCGTCGCTCGACATCGGCACCGGCTGGCGCGAGACCTACGTCGTGGTCGGGCTGCTCGCTCTGGCGCTGGTCGTCCCCAGCCTCCGGCTGCCGGAGTCGGCGGCCGAGCACCCGCGCCGGCTCGACCTCGCCGGCGTCGTCACGCTGGGCGCCGCGATGACGTTGCTGGTCAGCGGGCTCACCCAGGCGCGGTCCGGCCTCACCGCGGGCGTGGTCGTCCTGTTCGTCGCCGCCCTGGTGCTGCTGGTCCTCTTCTCGGTCGTCGAGTCGCGCACGGTCGAGCCGATGCTGGAGCCGGCACTGCTGCGCAACCGTGGGTTCCTCGCCGCCACGATCGGCACCCTCGTGCTCGGCGCCGGGATCATCAGCATGTCATCCAACGTGCCGACGCTGGTGCAGGTGGAGATGGGTGGCTCGCTGTGGGCCGCGTCGTGGCTGCTGCTCATCTGGTCCGTGACGAGTGTCGTGGCGTCGCTCGTCGTACGCAACGTGCGGATCCGGCTCTCGGGACCGCGCCTGATCGCGGTCGCGCTGGGCGTGGTGGCCCTCGGCGAGCTGCTCGGGACCGGCATGACGGCCGACTCCTCGCCCTGGCGGCTGGCGCCGTCGATGTTCGTTGCGGGGCTCGCGACCGGCGTCCTCAACGCGGTGCTCGCCCGGGAGTCGGTCGCCAACGTCCCGCCCGACCGCGCGGCGATGGGCAGTGGCTCGAACAACACCGCGCGCTACCTCGGTGCCGCCTGCGGGATCACCGTGTTCTCCGTCCTGCTGACGCACGCCGGGTGGAACTCCGCGGTCCTCGTGGCCGTCGGGGTGACCCTCGTCGGTGCGGCGGCGGCGGCGATCCTCGGGCCAACAAAAAGTCAGGCTTGACTGTTTGTTAGTCGCGGGTTCACGATGACCGGGTGACCCAGGTCCGCGTCCGGCAGGAGGAGCGCTCGCGCGCGATGCGACAGCGGCTGCTCGACGCGACGGTCGAGTGCCTGGTCGAGCGCGGCTTCGCGGGGACCTCGACCACGCTGGTCTCCGAGCGCGCAGGGGTGAGCCGGGGTGCGCAGCTGCACCACTTCCCGACCAAGAACGACCTGGTGCTGGCCGCCGTCGAGCACCTCAGCGAACAGCGCGGCGTGGAGCTGCAGCGGGCCGCCGACGGGCTGCCGCGCGGTTCGCAGCGCACGCGCGCGATCCTCGACATGCTCGGCGACCACTTCGCCAGCCCGGTGTTCAACGCGGCGCTCGAGCTGTGGGTGGCGGCCCGGACCGACGCCCAGCTGCGCGCCGCCGTCGAGCCCCTGGAACAGAAGGTCGGCCGAGAGACCCATCGGCTGACCGTCGAGCTCCTCGGCGCGGACGAGACGCAGCCTGGCGTCCGCGAGCTCGTTCAGGCCACGCTCGACCTCGTGCGAGGGCTGGGGCTGGCCAACACGATCGGCGACGACCGGGCCCGCCGCCGACGCATCCTGCGCCGTTGGGCCGATGTGCTCGACGCCGGACTGGAGCAGGCATGAACGACCTGCTGGACACGGTCCTGCGCGACCTCGCCGCCGAGGGCGACCGTCTGGAGGGAATCGTCTCCGGCCTCACCGAGGACGGTTGGCGGACACCGACGCCGGCAGTCGGGTGGGACGTGGCTGCTCAGGTCGCCCACCTGGCGTGGACAGATGAGGTCGCCGTGTTCGCCGCGAGCGACAAGGAGAAGTGGGGCGAGGTCGTGGTGCAAGCGATCGGCGACCCCGACGGGTTCGCCGACAGCGCAGCCCTGGCCGGTGCCGCGGCGGATCCTGGCGACATCCTTCGCCGCTGGCGGACTGCGCGGTGGTCGCTGCAGGAGACACTGCGTTCCTTCCCCGCCGGCCAGAGGCTGCCGTGGTTCGGCCCGCCGATGAGCCCGACCTCGATGGCGACCGCGCGGTTCATGGAGACCTGGGCGCACTCCCTCGACGTGGCCGAGGCACTGGGAGTGCCCCCGGCGCCGAGCGACCGGATCCGCCACGTGGCCCACCTGGGCGTGCGCACCCGCAACTTCGCGTTCGGCGTGCACGGGCTCGAGCCGCCGGCCGAGGAGTTCGGGGTCACCCTGGTGTCGCCGTCGGAGGAGGTCTGGTCGTGGGGGCCGGAGGACGCCGACCAGACGGTCACCGGCTCGGCGTACGACTTCTGCCTGCTGGTCACCCGCCGCCGGCACCGGGTCGACACCGACCTGGTCGCCTTCGGCGCCGACTCCGACCGCTGGCTCGACATCGCGCAGGCGTTCGCCGGACCGCCGGGTGAGGGCAGGTCACCGGTGGTCGAGCAGTGAGCGCAGCGAACGTGTCGAGACCGGTGAGGCCCCTGCCATGAGGGTGGGGAACTGCTCCGGCTTCTACGGCGACCGGCTGACCGCGATGCGCGAGGTCCTGGACGGCGGTCCCGTCGACGTGGTCACCGGGGACTACCTGGCCGAGCTGACCATGCTGATCCTCGGCCGTGACCGGCTCAAGGATCCGTCGCTGGGCTACGCCAAGTCGTTCGTCCGCCAGCTCGAGGACTGCCTCGGTGACGCTCTCGAACGCGGCGTCCGCATCGTCAGCAACGCCGGTGGGCTCAACCCCGCGAGCCTGGCCGCCAAGGTGCGCGAGGTCGCGCGCGGGCTCGGCCTCGACCCGGTGGTCGCCCACGTCGAGGGTGACAACCTCGCGCCACGTGCCGCCGAGCTCGGGTTCGGGGACGCGCTCACGGCCAACGCCTATCTCGGCGCGTTCGGCATCGCCGAAGCGCTCGGTCGGGGCGCCGACGTCGTGGTCACCGGCCGGGTCACCGACGCGTCGGTCGTCGCCGGGCCGGCGATCGCGGAGCACGGCTGGTCGCCCACGTCGTACGACGAGCTCGCGGGCGCCGTGGTCGCCGGCCACGTGATCGAGTGCGGCACCCAGGCCACGGGCGGCAACTTCTCCGGCTTCCTCTCGCTGCCCCGCGACGCCCGGCCCCTCGGCTTCCCGATCGCCGAGGTCGCCGCCGACGGCTCGTCCGTGATCACGAAGCACGACGGCACCGGGGGAGCGGTGACCGTCGACACCGTGACCGCGCAGCTGATGTACGAGATCCAGACCGCGCAGTACCTGAACCCGGACGTCACGGTCGACCTGACCTCGATCCGGCTGGAGCAGGTCGGCGCCGACCGAGTGCGGATCAGCGGCGTGCGGGGCGCCGCGCCGCCCGAGCGGCTCAAGGTCTCGGTCAACACCCTCGGCGGCCATCGCAACCAGGTCGAGTTCGTGCTCACGGGACTCGACATCGACGCGAAGGCGGCGTGGGTGCGCGAGCAGCTCGTGGCCAGACTGGAACCACGTCGTCCCGAGATCGTCGACTGGCACCTCGACCGGCTGCCGCTGCCCGACGCCGAGACCGAGGAGGCGGCGTCCTGCCTGCTCCGGGTCACGGTCAAGGACCCGTCGCCGGGCGTCGTCGGACGGGCGTTCAGCTCCGCGGCGGTCGAGCTGGCGATGGCCTCCTACCCGGGCTTCACGATGACCTCTCCGCCGGGTAGCCCAAGCCCGTACGGCGTCTACCGGCCGGCTTACGTCGACCGCGCCGAGGTGGAGCAGGTGGCGGTGATGCCGGACGGGGAGCGGATCGTCATCTCCGACGCGGTGGGGGCCGCCGATCCCCGGCTGGTCGAGCCCGTCGAGACCTCGTCCCGGTCCACCGTTCCCCCGGTGGTC
>Ga0157380_10003699_pt1 | contig 10519 bp, 7 predicted proteins | sample S35metaG_FD_119757 | JGI IMG/M metagenome (GOLD analysis project Ga0157380, IMG submission 119757) | Switchgrass rhizosphere microbial communities from Kellogg Biological Station, Michigan, USA - S3-5 metaG | ecosystem: Host-associated > Plants > Roots > Rhizosphere > Soil | place: USA: Michigan...
CCCGGCAAATGAGATTGACGGGATTGAGCGCTTCCCGAGCGTCCTGGCTTCGCAGATTGGCCGGCGTATTGGGGAATAATGCAATGCAGGGGATGCCGAGGTCGCGGGCCTCTCGGGCCTTGTCGGCCAGAAGGTCGACCGACCATCGGCTCACCCCCGGCAGCGTCGAAATCGGTTCCTCCTGCCCCTCCCCCTCGCAGATGAACAGCGGCCAGATAAGATCGCTTGGATGAAGCCGATGTTCGGCCAGCATGTCGCGGATCCAGGGCGCGCTGCGGCCGCGGCGCATGCGCATGGCAGGGAAGGAAGGCGTTACCATGGGCGCCGCTGTAGCGCGCTGGCCGCCGGTTGGCCAAGCCGCTTAGGCGGCAAGCGGCCGACCGATCGCCAGCGCGCGGAGGTGCAGCACATCGTCGAGCAATGCTGCGGCAGTCACCTCGGCACCCGCGCCGGGCCCCTGGATCACCAACGGCTGGCTGCGATAGCGATCCGACCAGATGGCGACGCGATTGTCCGTCCCGCCGCCTCCGTGCAGCGGATCGTTCGGGCAGAGCGGTTCGAGACCGACCCGAGCCCGGCCGTTATCCAGCCTTGCGACAAAGCGCAGGCTGCAGCCATTCGCCCGGGCATCCGCCAGAAGCTTGGCAAGCGGTTCGTCCAGCAGGCCAAGCTTCGCGTCGACGTCATCGACGGGCAGTCCGGCGAGCTCCGAAGGCACGAGCGACCGTACGTCGACCTGATCGCTATCGATTGCAAAACCGGCGGCGCGGGCGAGGATCAGGATCTTCCTTCGTACGTCCTCACCGGAAAGGTCGTCCCGCGGGTCGGGTTCAGTGAACCCGGCGTCCCGCGCCTCGCGCACCAAGTCCGAAAATGGCCGCGTTCCGTCGAAATGGTCGAACAGCCAAGCAAGCGAGCCGGACATCACGCCGGTAATGGCGTGAATATGGTCGCCTCCGGCACGCAACTCGCGGATCGAGCGCAGCAGCGGAAGCCCGGCGCCAACCGTGGCCCGGTCGCCGAACCCGGTTCTGCTACGCTGGCAGGCTTCGCTGATCGCCTGCCATTGGGCCAGCGACGTGCCGCCGGCGAGCTTGCAGGCGGTCGCGACGTTTACGCCGGCCGACAGGCAAGATGCGTGGCGGGCAGCAGTTTCGGCGTCCGCGGTCGCATCGATCAAGATTCGGATTCCGTAGCGTCCCAATGCGGCCAGGGGGTCACGGACCTCCCGGCCCACGCGGCGCGGCGCGGCCGGCAGAATGGTGGCGCAACGCTGCGGATCGAGTCCGTTGGGATCGCGTAGCTCCAGCCGGGTATTAGCCGCATAAACGAGCCGAAGCTGGTCACCACGCGTCGAGCCTTGCCATTCCGTCAGCCGACGTAGGACGGCGAGGCCGACAGTTCCGCTGCCGAGCAGGGCGATCTTGGCCACAGGCAAGCTCATCGACAAAACTCCTCGAGACTGGCCACACGGGCGAGGCCCGCAGTGACGTCGGCCGCAAGGTCGGCGAGGTCCTCGATTCCGACCGAGAGGCGAAGCAGCCCCGGGCCAATTCCGGCACGATTGCGGGCTTCTTCGCTCATTGCTGCGTGGGTCATCGTTGCAGGATGGGCAACCAGGCTTTCGACGCCGCCCAGCGATTCCGCGAGCGTGAAGCTCGTCAGCTCCTCCAGAAAGGCGCGGACCGCCTTTTCGCCACCCTTCAGCTCGAACGACAGCATCGCCCCGAAACCGTCTTGCTGCCGCGCGGCAATGGCGTGGCCTGGATGACTGTCCAGGCCCGGATAATGGACCGTTGACACCGCCGGATGAGACTGCAGCTGCTCGGCCAGCGCGGCGCAATTGGCCTGCTGGATCCGGACGCGTGCGTCGAGCGTTCGCAGGCCTCGCAAGGTCAAATAGCTATCGAAGGGCGACCCAGTTAGGCCCAGCGCATTGGCCCACCAGGCGAGTTGTTCATGCAAAGCCGGATCTCGAGCGATGGCGGCGCCGCCGACGACGTCGCTGTGGCCATTGATATATTTGGTGGTGGAGTGGACGACGATGTCGGCCCCCTGTTCGATCGGACGCTGAAGCGCGGGCGACAGGAAAGTGTTGTCCGCCGCTACCAGCGCGCCGACGCCATGGGCCGCGCCGATCACCTGCTGAAGGTCGGTGATGCGAAGCAGCGGGTTGGACGGCGTTTCGATCCAGACCAGCGACGGCCGCTTGCCGATCGCAGCGGCAAGGGCCTCCGAATCGGTGAAGTCACAGCTTTCGAGCTCGAACGCTCCCTTTGCGGCCAGCGCGTTGAACAGCCGCCAGCTTCCGCCATAGCAATCGTGCGGCACCAGCAGGCGGTCGCCCGGTTCAAGCAGCGCATGAAGCACCAGGGTGATGGCGCCCATGCCGGTCGAAGTGACGATTCCGCCTGCGCCGCCTTCGAGCGAAGCCAGCGCATCGCCCAGCTGGTCGCGGGTGGGGTTTCCACTGCGCGTATAATCATAGCGCCTTTTTCCTTCGAACCCGTCGAAGCTGAAATTGGCGGACAGGAATAGCGGCGGCGCGACGGCGCCATGAGTGGGATCGGTGTCGATGCCAGCGCGCACGGCGCGGGTCGCGAGAGAATGGGTCATTTCGAAAGCTCCAGAGAATTGAGGAAAGTACCGATAATCGCGCCGACCTCGGCGTCTTCCTTGAGGAAGGCGTCATGGCCGAAGCGGGAATGGATGAGATGGAAGCTACAGCCGGGAAGCTGCTCGGCGAGGGCGCAGATGTCGGCGGATGGAACGAGGCCGTCCTGGTCCACCGCGACCAAGGTCAGCGGTACGCCGATCGCTGCCGGGTCGATCCGGTGCAGATCGATGGATTCCGACAGGCGCCGGTAGGCCGGGGCGCACATGCGCTCGCAGTGTTTCGCACCCTGATATTCCAGATAGTCCTCGGCCGTGACGCGCAGCCGGTCGCCGCGCACCGTCGGCGGTGCCGAAAACCGCTCTGAAAATTCCTGGGGCGTGCGGTAGGTCAGGATCGCCATGGCCCGGGCCAGCGCGACGCCGGATTTGGAATCGCCATGGGCTTCGCCCAAGGTCAGCGCCTGCCGCTGCAGGGCGCGGCAAGCGCTGGCGAAGGGATGCGCCGAAGCAGATGCGCTGATTGCCAGCAATGCGCCGCAGCGGCCGGCATATTTGGCAGCGAAGTGCATACCGACCATGGCGCCATAGGACGCGCCGATAAAGCCCGCGATGGAGCGGATGCCGCGAAAGTCCAGCAGGCGAGCAATGGCCTCGGCCTGGTCGGCAGGATCAATTGGCCGGTCCAGCAATCCATCGGCCCCAATCCAATCGATCGAGAGCAAGCGGAAAGCGGGAAGCCGGAAGCTTTCGGCCTGCGACTGCCACCATCCTTCTTCCGGAAATCCGTTACTGGCGATGACGTGGCGGCCCGCGGAAATGCCGCCGGCCGCAACCAGCACCGGCGCATCTTCCGGCCCGACAATTTCATACCGAAGGCGGACGTTGGCCGATCCGCCGTGCGTCAATCCAAGGTCCAGGTCGAAGTCACCCCGGCGCGCACGCCCATAAGGTGCGAGGGCAGGCAATTCGGCAATCGAAGCGTCGGCTGCTTCACTACATCGGTCGGCTATAGTCATCGTCTACCCCGTCAACTTTCCTCCCAACGAGGCATGCGGGGTGACGGACAGCTTCAGGCGCCACCCCGTGGGGTGACCCTCAACCATCTGCCGGTGGACCTCAGGTCCCCGCAGGACTTGGCACCTTTGGACAAGCTTTCGCTTGCTCCTGGTTGCCCCGGCGTCTTCGGGCCTGTCCCTCAGCCGGTCTCGATGGATGATTGCCAAATGACGGCAGACGGACTGGCTGTCAATTGGCTGGCGGGAAAGCTTTGCGTCGCCAGGCATTGTCCAGCCATGGCCGATGCACTTCCGAAACGGGCAATGCTTGTCGTTAACGCCGCCAGCCGCAATGGCGAGGCAGTGTTCGAGGAAGCGCGGGAAAAGCTCATCGCCGCCGGGCTCGAACTGATCGATGCGCATGTCGTCCACGATCCGAAGGTGATGGAGCCCGTCGTCAAGGCCGCAGTCTCGCGGGCACCAATGGTGATCGTCGGCGGCGGCGACGGAACGCTGTCGGCCGTTGTCGACCATTTCGTCGGCAAGGATACGGTGTTTGCCGTCCTGCCCGTGGGAACCGCCAACAGCTTCGCCCGGTCGCTCGGCCTACCACTCGACATCGACGGCGCCATCGACGTCATCGCCTATGGACGCCGCAAGCAAATCGACCTCGGGATGATCAATGGCGACTATTTCGCCAATGTCGCGGCGATCGGGATGAGCCCACTGATCGCCGACACCGTGCCCGCCGGGCTGAAGCGCTATCTTGGTATATTCGGCTACATCATTTGGGCGTTGCGGGTGGCATTCAAGTTTCGCCCGTTCCGGCTACGCATCACGCTTGAAGATGGGACAATCGAAAGGGTTTGGGCGACCGAGGCGCGCATTGCCAATGGTAGTCACCAGGGCGGTTTCCTGCTGGTCGAGGAAGCAAGGCTCGATAGCGGCGAGATGATTATCCAGGCGGTTACGGGGAAAAGCGTGTTCGGATTGGCCTGGAGCTGGTTCGCGACCCTGTTTCGCCTGCGCCGGCGGGCCCAGACCGTCACCGAATGGCGCGGGCGCCATATGATGCTCGATTCAAAGCCGCATCAGAAGATCAGCATCGACGGGGAGATTTCCGCGAAGACCCCAGCATCGGTCGAATGCGCCCGAGGAGCGATCGAGGTGGCTGCGCCGCGATGATTCAGCCATAAACCGTCACTTCCAGGCGCATGCCGTCAGGGTCCTTGAAGAATGTCGCGATGTCTGCGCCGAACTGCTGCTTATCCGGGACCTCGAAGCCCGCGACGGCCATGGCGTCACATATGCGGTCGAGGTCGGCCTCAACTGCAGCAGTGAACCCGAGATGGTTCAAGCCGGGGCCGAAGCGCTCATAATCGCGGGTTTTCGCTTTCGCTTCCTTGACGTCGATCGCGACCTCGCCGTTCCACCAGACATTCTCCCGCGCTTTTTCAAACCCCAACAGGCCGAGAATGGTCGCATACCAGGGAAGACTCGCCTCGAGCGAGCGCACGAGGATGACGATATGGTCGAGCTTCAGCGCGTTCATCCCAGCCGGTCTAGCGCGGCCCGCAGGCGTTCGGCTTCCGCAGATTTAGCTTCATGGTCCGCACGGGCCTTTTCGACCGCCTCGGGCTTGGCCCGCTCTGTGAAGGCAGGGTTGGAGAGCCGGCCGGCGAGACTATTCCGCTCCTTCTCCGCTGCGGCGATCGCCTTGGACAGGCGGCCACGTTCGGCGTCCAGGTCAATCGCTCCTTCGAGCGGGAAGGCAATCGTCACGCCGCCGACGACGATCTGCGCGGACCCTTGCGGAACCGCATCGGCGGCAACCGGAGCGCCAACCTTGGCCATCCGCGAAAGCGTTGCCGCATTCTTGTCGAGCCGCTCAAGCATCGAAGCATCGCCACCGATGACATGGGGCCGCAGCGCCGCGCTCCACGGGATGTTTAATTCGGCGCGCATCGCCCGGACTTGATCGATCACCTCGACCAGCCCGCCAATATCGCGCGCCGCGTTTGGATCGAGCTGCGCCTGCGGTTCCGGCCATGTGGCAACGATGAGCTCGTACTGACGCTCGCCCATCGAATGCCACAGCTCTTCGGTCACGAAGGGCATGAAGGGATGGAGCATGACCAGGATCTGATCGAATGCCCAGGCAGCAACGGCGCGAGTCTCGTCGTCGAAGGCGCCCTTCACCAGCTCCACATACCAGTCGCAAAAGGTGCCCCAGGTGAAATGGTAGATGGCGTCGGCCATGTCGTCGAAGCGCAGATCGGCAAACGCCTTGTCCAGCTTCGCCAGCGTCTCGACCACCTCGCCGATGATCCATCGGTTGACCGGCAGGGTCGCCTCCGGCGCGGCAATGCTTTGCGATGCGCCGATGCCATTGCCCTGGAGGAAGCGCGCCGCGTTCCACAGCTTGGTCGCGAAGTTGCGATAGCCCTCCACGCGCTTCTCATCGAGCTTGATGTCGCGGCCCTGGCTTTCCATCGCCGCCAGCGTGAAGCGCAACGCATCCGCGCCGTACTTGTCGATCAGGCCGAGCGGGTCGACAGTGTTGCCCTTCGACTTGGACATCTTCTGGCCCTTGGCGTCGCGGACCAGACCGTGAAGGTACAGCGTCTTCCATGGCCGCTCACCCATGAACTCAAAACCCTGCATCGCCATGCGGGCGTCCCAGAAGAAGATGATGTCGAAGCCCGAAATCAGGACGTCGTTCGGATAGTGCCGCTTCAGGTCGTGGGTCTGTTCCGGCCAGCCCAATGTCGCGAACGGCCATAGTGCGGACGAGAACCAGGTATCGAGCACATCGTCGTCCTGACGCAACGCGACTCCCTTACCGGCCTGTTGTTGCGCACCTTCAACTGTTTCCGCGACGAAAACATTGCCGCTTGCATCAAACCACGCCGGAATGCGGTGGCCCCACCACAGCTGGCGCGAAACGCACCATGGCTGGATATTCTCGAGCCAGTTGAACCAGGTCTTCTTCCAGGTTTCCGGCACGACCGCGATGTCGCCGGATTTCACCGCCTCGATCGCCGGCTTGGCCAGCGTCTCGGCGTCGACATACCATTGGTCGGTCAGCATCGGCTCGATCACCAGCCCCGACCGATCGCCGAAGGGCTGCATAATCATCTTTTCCTCGGCCTTGATCATCAAGCCCTCGGCGTCGATGTCGGCGACAACTGCCTTTCGGGCGTCATAGCGATCGAGGCCGCGATAGGCCTCGGGTACGAGATTTAGGCCATCGACTTCCTCGGCGCTCGCTTTCTCACCGCGAGCGATCGCCACGGCGCGAGTAGCCGATTCCGCATAAGAGGGCCCGTCGCGCCGCATGTGCGCAGTGCCGTCCATGAGCCGGTACATCGGGATGCCGTTTCGCTGCGCGACGCCATAGTCGTTGAGGTCGTGCGCGCCGGTGATCTTGACCGCCCCCGAGCCGAAGTTGGGGTCGGGATATTCGTCGGTGATGATCGGGATCAGGCGCCGATGTTCCTTCGGTCCGACCGGGATCTCGCAAAGCTTGCCGACGATTGGCTTGTACCGCTCGTCGCCCGGGTGAACCGCGACCGCACCGTCGCCGAGCATGGTTTCTGGTCGCGTCGTGGCGATCGAGATGTAATCGCGCTCCTCCTGGAAGACGATGCTCCCGTCCTCGTCCTTCTCGACGTAGGTGTAGGTCTCGCCGCCCGCGAGCGGATACTTGAAGTGCCACATATGGCCTTGCACTTCGCGGTTTTCGACCTCGAGGTCGCTGATCGCGGTCTGGAATTTGGGGTCCCAGTTGACCAGGCGCTTGGCGCGATAGAGCAGCTTGCGGTTGTAAAGCTCGACGAACACCTTGATGACCGCGGCCGAGAAGCCCTCGTCCATGGTGAAGCGCTCGTTGGACCAGTCGCAGCTGGCGCCGAGGCGGCGAAGCTGTTTCGTGATCTGCCCGCCCGACTGCGACTTCCATTCCCAGACATGGTCGATGAATGCCTCGCGGCCGATTTCGGCGCGGTTGATGCCTTGCGAGCCAAGGTTGCGCTCCACCACCATCTGCGTGGCGATGCCGGCATGGTCCATGCCGACGACCCAGAGGCTGTCCTTGCCCTGCATGCGCGCATGGCGGATCAAAATGTCCTGAAGCGTGTCGTCCAGCGCGTGGCCGATGTGCAGCGAGCCAGTGACGTTGGGCGGCGGCATGACGATCGTATAGGGCTCGGCATTCGGGCGATCGGGGCGGAACAGGCCCTGCCCTTCCCAATGGGCATACCAGCGGGCCTCGATCGGACCCGGTTCGAACGTCTTGGCAAGTTCGGTCATGGAATGCGCCTAGCGTTGCCGCGCTGCAGCATCAACCATCAGTCGTCATTGCGAGCGAAGCGAAGCAATCCAGGCTGGATTACCTCGTCGCCTTCGGCGCCTCGCAATGACGGACTATTTGCCTAGATACGTCTCCAGCCAGCCAAACACCTCGCCATACCATTGGATCGAGTTGTTCGGCTTCAGCACCCAATGGTTCTCGTCCGGGAAGACCAGCAGCTTGGACGGGATGTCGCGGCGCTGAAGCGCGGTGAAGCTGGCGATGCCCTGCGTGTAGGGAATGCGGAAGTCCTTCTCACCGGTAATGACCAGCATCGGCGTCTTCCACTTGGCAACATGGTTGACCGGGTTCCAGCGCTCGAAAGCGGCCGGGTCCTCATAATAGGCCTTGCCGCCATGCTCCCACTCGTCGAACCACAGCTCTTCGGTCTCATAGGCCATGGCCCGCGCGTCGAACACGCCGTCGTGCTGGACGAGGCATTTGAACCGGTCGGGCCACTGGCCGGCGATCCAGTTCATCATATAGCCGCCATAGCTTGCGCCGAGCGCGCAGGCGTTGTTGGCGTCGAGCTGCGCATCCTGCGATGTCGCGTAGGCGAGGCCCTTCTGCAGATCCTCCAGCGGCCAACCGCCCCAATTATTCTGGATCGCGTCGGTGAAGGCCTGGCCGTAGCCAGTCGACCCATGGAAATCGACGCTGACGACCGCATAGCCGGGCGCCGAGAGAAGCCGCGAGTTCCAGCGATAGGACCAGGCATTGTTGAAGCTGCCCTGGGGGCCGCCATGAACAACGAAGGCGATCGGAAGCTTGTCCATCGCCTTCGCGGGCTTCAGCTTGAAGCCCCAGACCTTGTCGTTGTTGGCGCCGGTGAAGCTGAACTTTTCAAAGCTGACGGGGTCTAGCTGCGCGAGCAGGTCGCGGTTGACGTCGGTCAACCGGGCGACCTTACCCTTGGCATCGACGCGATACAGGTCGTCCGGTGCCTTGATGCTGTTCATTGCATACAGGACCGATCCGTCGGCCATCGGCACCGCCGCATGGGCTGCACCCTCGGTGGTCAGCTTCGTCACGCGGCCGCTCGCGACGTCGACGCGGAACAACGGCGTTTCCAGCGTATCCTGCGCATCGACGATGATCGACTTGCCGTCCTTCGACCAGGCGATCGAACCGACCGACCGATCCCAGTTGGCGCTGACTGCGCGGACCTGGCCGGTTGCAAGGTCGCGGACCTGAAGCACCTGACGATCGGCTTCGTAACCGGCTCGCGCCATGGAGAAATAGGCGAGCTTGCTGCCGTCCGGTGACAAGGTCGGAAGATTGTCGGTACCGTCATTGTCGGCGGTGAGGTTGGTCGGCTGCGCCGACCCATCGGCGGGCGCCGAGAAGATATCGAGGTTGGTCGAGGTCGGCTCGATGCGCCCGGCTTCGCGAAGGGCGAAATAGACGGTCCGACCATCGGGCGAAATATCGATTTCCTCGCCGCCGCCGAACGGCTTCGACGGTGTGTCGCCGACCAACGCTGCCGTCAGGGGCACTCCGGGACCGGTCACCTGGCCGCCCTGGATCGGGAAGGAGAAGATGCGGCTGCGGACGCCCGGCTCTGCCCACGTATCCCAGTGACGGACGAACAGCTGGTCGTAAGTGCGGCCTGACCCGGTCTTTGTGGCAGCCGGCACGCCGGCGCAGGTGAAGTCAGTGCAGCGAAGGTCGCGGTCGGCCCACAAGATGACGCGGCTTCCGTCGGCGCTGACCTTGAAGCCGGAAATGTCGCCCTTGATGCTGGAGACCTGCGCCGGCTGGCCACCCACCGTCATCCGGAACAGCTGGTCCTGTCCGCTGATCGGGGCGAGGTACCAAATTGCACCATCGTTACCGAAGACGGCGTCGTGAGCCCCAGTCGTCAAACCAGCGAGCGGCCGAGGCGCGGCACCCTTGGCCTTCAGGTCGAGAGTGTGGATGACATTGTTGCGCTTGTTCGCTGCCAGGTCCGTCGTCGACAGGGAGAAGATCGCAAAGCGGCCGTCGGGCGACACGCTGTGCGAGCCGAGGCGGCGCATCATGTGCATGTCGGTCGCGGTCATCGGCCGGGCGACGGCTGGAGTGGAGAGAAGGGTGGCGGCCGCAACGCTGGCGGCGAGGGAGAGGCGCATCAACATGGTCGGCAGGCCTAACCGCCTGCCAATTAACGATCAACAACCGTTTAGAGCGGGCGGCCCGTGATGCGGTGTATCTCTCGCTTCACATGTTCGTCGACGATTCCCGGAAGGTGGTCGTCGAGCCATTGCTTGAGGATCGGGCGGAGCATCTCGCGCACCAGTTCTTCCAGGGGATTGGCCTGCTGCACCGGCGGCGTAGAAGCGGCCAGCACTGCGAGCGCTTCCAGCCGCTGACGGCTTTCGTCGGCGACTTCGTCCTCCATCAGCGGCGGGCCGAGATCCATCGGCGGTACCGTTACCGCTTCCATGCTCCGGTCCAGTTCGAGCACGTCGTCCTCGTCTCCGCCTTCAGATTCAGGAGGCGGAGCCGCGGCGCGAATCTCCTTCTCCTCGGCGATCACGCGTTTGATCGACGCAAGGATGTCTTCCATTGAGGGTTC
>Ga0157380_10003700_pt1 | contig 10519 bp, 7 predicted proteins | sample S35metaG_FD_119757 | JGI IMG/M metagenome (GOLD analysis project Ga0157380, IMG submission 119757) | Switchgrass rhizosphere microbial communities from Kellogg Biological Station, Michigan, USA - S3-5 metaG | ecosystem: Host-associated > Plants > Roots > Rhizosphere > Soil | place: USA: Michigan...
CTGATCCTGCGGGACAAGTGCGAGCACGCTGCCGGTGCCGAGGATGAACATGACCGAAATCGCGGGAGCCGCAATCAGTACCGACTGACCGATCGATCGCGCGGGATTCCGGCACTCCCCCGCCAGAATCGCCACATACTCGAATCCCGACAGGGCGCCGAGCGCCATCTTGCCGAAGATGTTCAGGCTGAGCAGCGAGAGCGTCGGCATCGCGACGTCGAGCGGCTGATACGACGTCGTCTGTCCACGGCCCATCGCGATGAACGGCACCGCGATGAGCGCCACATACGTCAGCAGTTGCGCCACGCCGCCGAGGTCCTGCAGCCATTTCCCGACGCGAAGACCAAAGAGCGACACGATCGTCAGCGCAATCACCGCCGTCGCGCTGACGAGCGGCGTGTACCACCATGTCTTCGTGAACGTGGCGCCGATCGGCGCAATGAGATAGGCAAAGTTCGTCGCAATCATCACGCCGAACACGCTCATGATGACGACGGTGTACGCCCAGAGATTCCAGGCGGTGACAAACCCCCAGAATCGTCCGAGCCCGGCAGTAGCCCACTGATACAGCCCGCCCTCGAGCGGCATCAGACGATTCAGGTAGATGACGACCGCTGCCTGCGGCAGATAAAAGAGGAGCATGGCCAGCAGCCAGAAGACGACATGCGACGGTCCCAGCTTGGCGGCGGTGCCCACCCAGCCCGAGCCGACCACGTACATGACTTGCGTGAGGGCGAGGGTGACGAGACCGAGCTCCTTCGGGAGCGCCTGACTGCGGGCCTCGACGTCTTTGACGCGGTCGGAAATCAACGGGGCAAGGATACCCGCAGCCGGCAGGCCGCGGCCTACAGACTGCGGGCTCCCACTAAGCCCGACTCCTAGGGCCTAGTCTCAATAAACGAAGGTCGTCGTCCCGGCTCCTGTCACTAATCCGTAGGTGGCTTTCGCGGAAACCAGATAGGTCCCACGAGGGTCCCGCGGCCGCAGCCGCGGCTTGACGGCTGCGATGCCCGAGGCGTTTGTCGTTCCATTCAGGGTATCGACGCGTCCTTTTGGATCCGTTACCGTGAACTTCACGGTCGCGCCCGTAACGGGCGTCGCGCCCACAGCCACGTTCGAGCTCAACACGTAGTTCGAGCCGACGCTCACGGACACATTGAGCGCGGTCGCGATGGTCACTGTTGCGGCACCCGATCCTCCGGGGCCCGCGCCGCTGTGACGTGCGATCGTCGCCACAATCGTGCTCGATCCACTGGCGCCGGTCGATGGAGTCACAAGCACCGTCGTCGTGCCGTTCGCGCCTGGCGTCACCGTCAGCTGCGATACACCGAGAGCGGTCCCCCAACCAGCCGGGCCCGACAAGACGATGTCGAAGACATCTGCTGAACACAGCGCGGTGTCATCGTTGTTCCGCACATTCAGAGCGAACGATGCGGCGAGTCCGGGAATGGTGGTCGCCGAAGCAGCCGCAAAAATCACCGTCGGAGTCTGTGTCGTGCAGGTCGGCGGTGGTGGTGGAGGCGGCGGCGGCGGAGGCGGTGGCGGTGGAGTCGGAGTGGGCGTTGGCGTCGGGGTGGGTGTGGGCGTCGGCACGGGATCGTTCCCGTACGAGACCGCAACCCATGCGCCGCTGACATCAGCGGATACGGTGCTGATGGTCAGACCAGCTGCAGAGTCGACGTAGCTTTGCCCTGGATCCAACAGTGAATCGAATGCGCTGCTATTCGGGTCGAGATCAATCTGCGTGCTGCTGTCGCCGTTCGAGACATTGCCGGTGTGCAGCACCACGCCGGGCGAGTACAACGCGTCAAAGCCGAGCTGGGAGCGGGATTCGACGTAGTAATACGTCCCATTCGACTTCAGGATTTTCAGCCCCTTCGCGGCGGCACCCGGCGACTGCAGGCTGTCGACACGGTACGTTCCGGTGCTGCTCACAGATTGAATCGCGGGCGACCCGCCGTAATTCAGCCAGCCGAGTCGTTCCTTCTGGTAGGCATTGAGGTGACCGGTGCCGTAACCGCCCATCATGTCGCGGTCGTCGCCGTAGTCATTGATCGAACAGCCACCGCCCTCGCACGGCTGGGACTTCGAATGATAGTCACCGAAGTTATGGCCGAGCTCGTGCGCCACGACCTTCAGCGAATACGAGCCCTTGATCCAGGCGCGCGACGGATACCCGCCGACGGTCCCCAGTCCCCACCAGCCGCAGGCGTTGGCCGGAAACGAATAGACATAACGTCCGTAGTTGCCAAGATTGACGCCGGCCTGGGCCGCGGCCTGATCGGCCAGGTTCGCAAGCGTGTCGGGATCGCACACGGTGGAGTCCATGGGAAGCGTGAACCACCCGAACACATCACCGCTCAGCGAGGTCTGGCCGTACGAGTTCTCGAGATAAAACGAGTTGACCTGCTGAAACGTGACACCTGCGGCGTCGGTCCAGCTGTAGGGCGTCTCCGCCTTGTCGCGGAAATTCACCATGATGACGGCGACACGCTGATTCCCGAACGTCCAGGGCGTGGCCAGGCTCAGGCTGGTGACGCTGCTCGTCATGCCGCTCGAGAGCTGCAGCGTGCGATTCAGCCCCCGACGGCCGACCGCACGCACGTGCGCGCCCGTTTCGAGCCCCCTAATCTCGCCACGGCCGGTTGCGCCCTCAGGATCGATCAGCTCCAGCCGTTCGCCAGCCGTCCGCACGTAGCGGCGGACTCTGGCGCCGCTGGGATGGTCTTCGATCAGCACTTCGAGCGTGCCTTCAACAATCTCGTTTGCGGAGGTTTGCGCGTTTCTGGGGACGGCGATCGGACGCTGCGCGACCAGGCGCGAACCTCCGGCAAGGACGAGCGCGGCCAGGGCCGCGTACTTGAACGACGCACGCATCGTGCACTCCTGTAGCGGGGATCGGCGCAGTCTCAGCGCAGACCGGCAGTGTAGCCGGATATACACAAAAGACCTGTGTTCTGGACGCGTGTGCTCCCCACAGACCCCACACGCGGCAGAGAGGACTAGCTTTCGCGGGGATGAGCCGAGAGAAAAACTGGATAAAGAGTAACGTGCGTGCTTCGTACTTCGTCCGTGCGACGTAAGTAGATCGAGCCCGACAGGTTTACTGCAAAATCCTCAGGTTTCTCGGATTTTCCCCAGCCGTTCGGTAACGGACCCGGCCAATTCTACACATCGAGAGTAAAAAGGAAAGGGAGGAATTACACGCTTACACAAAACTCACAATCGGATTTGAGTCGTCGTTGATTCGTTTTTCAGTGATCGAAATTTACTTGCCCGGCGAGTACGTCCGCGCCGTATGCCCTTTGAGTTGTTCCGGATAGAAGTACACGTCGCGCAAATTGCCCGACGCATACCGCGCGGCCTGATCGTTGAAGTGCGGTGATTTGGGGTCGCCGCTTTCACCGCCGGCGGTCACGGCCTTCGCGCGAACCTTGTCACCGAATTCGACGACGGCGACGAAGCTGTTGCCGCTGGTGCCGTACCATTTCTTCGTGCCCGGTTTGGCGGCGGCGCCGAATGACGCGAGCGATCCCCAGCGGGCCGACGTGAACGGCACCGGAATGCTGGGCGCCTTGTCATCGAACGGGTGCACGATTTCCGGACTGATCCGCTGAAACCGGTTGATCTCGCCCCATGGCGTGTCCCATTTGCCGAAATCAGCGGTCAGCTTGTCGATGGCTCTTGACAGCGCCTCGAGACTCGCCGGGCTGGCAGGCGCCTGGCCCGCCGGCAGCGCCTCGCCCCAGAAGACCGCAACGGACGTCGGCACGGAGGCCGAGGACCAGCGGAAATCCCATGAACGCATGGCGTCGACGGGCGCCGCCAGTTTCTTCTTCAACGCGTGGGCACCGGGCAGGTCGTCGTATCCCTTCACGAGGCCGGGCACGATACGCGCGAACTCCGGTAGATAGCTGTCGAACGCGGCGTCGCGCAGCGAGTCCGCCGTGAAGTCCTTTTTGCCGTCGAGCACGCGAATCGCATGAATGCCACGCGGGTTCTCGCTGTTGGCGTCGACGTAGGCGGCGAAGTTCTCTTTCTTCGGGCTGTCCGCGCCCGCCGCCGACCACGGCGAGTTGTTCGTGTTGTACAGCCAGCCGCTCTTCGGATTGAGCAGGAACGGCGACTCCTCGACCGACATCAGAGTGCTCCATTCGGTGGCCGGGTCGCTGCCGTCGACCGGCTGCGTCCAATCGAACTTGGGATTTCGTTTCGGAATGAAGTTCGCGTGGAGGTACGCGATGTTGCCCTCGGCGTCCGCGAAGATCGTGTTGTTCGAGGAGTTGGTGTGCAGCTCCATCGACGCCCTGAATTCCTTGTAGTTTCGTGATTTTGTGCGCGAGTACGACTGGGTCAGCGCCTTGAGCGGCTCGTGCATCATCCGGACGCTGACCCACTTGCCGGCGTCGGAACGGACGATGGGCCCGTGGTGCGTGCGATAGACGGTGATCGTTTTCTGCGACGTGCCGGCCGGCGTCTTGTAGGGAATCGTGATCTTGGTTTCCGTGACCGGACGCTCTTCACTCCCGAAGCGATACACGTAGCCGTCGCCCTTCTTGGTGACGGTCTCGTTATATTCATCGATGTTGTCGACGCCGCTCGAGGTGTGCATCCAGCCGGCGCGCTCGTTGAAGCCTTGATAAATGAAGAACTGCCCCCAGGTCACGGCGCCGTAGGCGTTCAGTCCTTCGTCGCTCGTCATCTGCAGCTCGGAGCGAAAGAAGAAAGATGTGTGGGGATTGATCCAGAGCAGCGCTTTCTTCGACGCCGAATTCGACGGCGCGATGGCGAAGCCATTGGAGCCGCCGGGTTCGATGCTTACGTTCTCGTCGTTCCCGTCGTTCTCGTCGTTTCCATTGTGGCCGTCGTTTCCCTGGCCTCCCAGTACCGGAGGGTTCGCATAGAAACGTTCCAGGGTCCTCAGATTCACCCGCTCGATGTCTCCGCCGATGCTGCCCTCACTGAACGTCAGGGCCATCCAGGGTTCGAACGTGGTAATCACGCGCGGTTTCGCGGTCGGATGGGTGTGCAGGTAGAAGTTCAACCCGTCGGCCCACCCGTTCATGAGTTTTTTCAGCCAGTCGGGCGCCTTGGCGTACTGCGCCTTCATGTCGGCCGGATCGATGAAGATCTTCATCCGCAGGTCGCGCCAGATCGCGCCCTCGCCTTCCGCTTCTGCCAGCCGGCCCATCGAGTTCAGATAGTTCGTCTCAATACGATTGAAGTCGTCCTCCGCCTGCGCGTAAATCATGCCGAATACCGCGTCGGCGTCGGTCTTGCCATGCACGTGCGCGATGCCCCAGTCGTCTCGCGTGATCGAGACATTGGCGGCCAGGCGCGTCCAGCGCGAGAGATCCGGATTCTGATCGGGCGCGGCCGATAAGCTGCACGCCGTCGACACGATGACAAGAAGCCCGAGAACAGTTTTCTGCATGACCCCGGAATCTTAGAGCATGTTGTGCCAGCGCAGCAGGTCGAGGATCACTCCAGCGAAATAGATGGCTGAAAACGCCCCGATCACGACCGACTCCACACGCCTGGCCGAGCGGGCAGGGACGTGCCGACGGCGAAGGACGGTCCGGCATCGCGTCCGGACGCGCTCGGTGCGCCCGGGGTGTGACGTTGTCAGCGGCAGTTGCCCGAGAAGCGTGATCAGAGGATCCGTTCCTTCATGTTGGGTCATGTCAGTACCTCGCCCGCTTCAAGGAATGCGCCGGCCGCAACGTCGTTGAGGCGAGCGGCGAGCATGACGCGGGCTCTGTGCAATCGCTGGCGAAGCGCTTCTGGTGTCACGCCGCAAATGACGGCAGCCTCGACGGCCGGCAGCCCTTCGACGCCGACGAGCAACAGCACTTCCCTGTAGCCAGACGGAAGCGACGCGATCGCGGCCTCCAGGCGACGCTCCGTTTCACTTGCCGCCGTTTCCTCGAACGGCAACGAGAGATGCGTGCCGCACGGCCACAGCCCGATGAGATCGGCCGCGTGACCGTGTTCGAGCAATCGCGATCGGCAGTAGCTCACATAGAGATTGCGTGCGACTGTAAACAGCCACGGGCCAAGCCTCGTGTCCGGTCTGAGGCTGCTGGCGTTCCCGACAAGCCGAAGCCAGGTCTCTTCCAGCAAGTCCTCGGCAACGTCCCGGCTTCGCGCCAGACGGGCCAGAAAACTGAAGACCCGGGAGTTGAACAAACGATGGACTTCGTCGAAGGCGTCTTCGTCGCCCGCACGCAGGCGATCGATGAGCCTCAATTCGGAATCCCGGTCCACAAGCGTCATAACGCAGAAACCAGCCCGGCGTGACATGTCACGCCACCGCTGCCAGAACGTTCTTATACCCGACAGACGGTCAACGGATCGTCGCCCGGGAGGAACGGATGTTCAGCGCAGTGCAACAGATGGGCGTCATCGCAATTCTCAGTGTGGTGGTCAGCGTCGTGCCGGCCCCGATGGCCGTCGCCTATGCAATTCGGCCGAACGAAGCGAAGCTGGCACTGATGCGCCCGCTGTCGCTGGCGAGCCTGTTTGCCGCGCTCAGCGGGTTCATTGCTGGACTCATCAATCTCATGCACTACGCGGCCGGCCACGGTGAAGCGCTGTTATCGACACCGGCCATGGTCATGGGCACCGCTGAGTCACTGGTGCCGCTGTTCATCTCGTTCGGCTCACTCACGGTCGCCTGGCTGCTTGTCGCGCTCGGTCTGAGGCGACAGGGTTAGAAACCGGATCGGTCATTCTTTTTTCAGCACTCCGTCATCACCCGCTCATGACGCCGGAGCGCGTGCTTTTCAGAATGAAGCATGCGCATCAACTCTCCTGTCCTCATCCCGCTGCTTCTTGTTGTCATTGGTTCGAGCGCGCTCGCGCCGGCGGCCGAAGGTCAGTACCGGCCGATGCCTCAGGCCCCGACACCGTCGGTCTCGCTGGGGTTTGGCATCGGCGTATTCTCCTTCGGAGACGTCACACGTCCGCCTGCCTGCGCGCAGCTGGGACTCGCCTGCGATACCTCTTCTTCTACAGGGAAGCCCACGACCGCGGTCTTTGGAGGCGGGTTCTGGATCGCCGGCCACAACCGCCAGCCGCTGGGATTCGCCCTCGAGTTCACCGGCTACGCGCAGCCCTGGCCGGTAAAAGGGACCTCGGCGACGGCTAGAGGAATCAACGACATCGCATTCGTCCTGGCGGGGCCACGGATGAACTTTCAGACAAAGAAGTCTGGCAATCCCTTCATCAAGGCGTTGCTGGGCTTCGCCTCCAGCGACCGGTCCCCGGGCGGTGTCGCCGTGATCGTCGCGGGCGGCGCCGATGGCGCCCTGCTCTGCCATGAAACGGCGACGTGCGTCATCGGAATCGAAATCGGCTATCGGCGGGTGCTGGGCGATCCGTATCTGTCCGGCTTTCAAAGCATTCTGCGCGTCGGCGTCGGATTCTGACGGGGTCTAGAATGCAGGAATGACCCGCATTTTTCGCTCCTCTCCCGCCATTCTCGCGGCCCTGATCGTGCTGATGGCGCCGGGCTTGATCCGCGCGCGCGACGAGGGCATGTGGACCTTCGACAACCTGCCGCTCAAGCTGCTCAAGGAGAAATACGGATTCACCCCGACGCAGCAGTGGCTCGACCACGTTCGTCTCTCCAGCGTGCGGTTCAACGATGGCGGCTCGGGATCGTTCGTCAGCGCAAACGGACTCGTGCTCACGAACCATCACGTCGCCTCAGGCCAGCTGCAGAAAGTGTCTTCAGCCAAGAAGGACTACTTGAAGGACGGCTTCTACGCGGCGACGCGTGCCGCGGAGATGAAGTGCGCGGACCTCGAGCTCAACGTGCTCGTGTCGATGGAGAACGTGACGGAGCGCATTCGCGGCGCCGCCAAACCCGGCATGAACGATCAGCAGGCGCTCGACGCGCGTGACGCGGAGAGCGCGAAGATCGAAAAAGAGAATCTCGACAAGACCGGGCTCCGCTCCGACATCGTGACGCTGTACGCCGGCGGCGAGTACTGGGTGTATCGCTACAAGAAATACACGGACGTCCGATTGGTGTTTGCGCCCGAGCAGCAGACGGCGTTCTTCGGCGGCGATCCCGACAACTTCACGTACCCGCGCTATGACCTCGACATGGCGCTCGTGCGCGTGTACGAGAACAACCGTCCGATCCAAAGCACGCACTTTCTCAAGTGGTCGGCAAAGGGCGTTGCCGCGGACGAACTGGTGTTCGTGTCCGGCCATCCCGGTTCGACGGATCGATTGAGGACGGTGGCCCAGCTCGAGTTCCTGCGCGACATTCTGTATCCCATTTCCCTGCAGACGCTCGAACGCCGGCTGACGGCGCTACGGGCGTACGCCGCGAAGGGTGCCGAGCAGGAGCGTCAGACCAAGGACTTCGTGTTCGGGCTCGAGAATTCGCTGAAGGCTCTGACCGGAGAAGCCGCCGGACTAGCAGACGCGGCGATCTTCGAAAAGAAGCGGCGCGAGGAACAAGAGTTCCGGGGAATCATCGACAAGAACAACGAATGGAAAGCGGCGTATGGCAGCGCGTGGGACGACATCGCTCGCGCCAATCAACGCGCACGTGTGATCTATCCGCAGTCCCGCTTCCGGCTGTTGCGCGGCTCGAACCTGGCCGGCCTCGCTTCGACCATCGTCCGCTACGCGCAAGAAATCGCCAAGCCGGACGCGGAGCGGCTCCCGGGATTCCACGACTCGCAGCTCGAGTCGTTGAAGCTCAACCTCTTGTCGCCGGCGCCGCAGTATCCAGACCGCGATATTCCCGTGCTCGCCGACGCGCTCCGTCAGTCGCAGGAGGCGCTCGGCAACGACGACCCGTTCATCAAGGCGGCACTGAAAGGCAAAACTCCCGAAGAAGTCGCCCGGACTGTGTTGTCCGGAACGAAGCTCGCGGACCCGGCGTTCAGAAAGTCGCTGGTCACCGGCGGCGCCGCAGCCGTGTCTGCCTCAACGGATCCACTGATCGTGCTCGCGCGCGACGTGGAACCGATCATTCGCGAGACAGAAAAGGCATTCGAGGCCGAGGTCGAGAGCATCGAAGCCTCGGCCGGCGAAAAGCTCGGCCGCGCGCGCTTCGCCGCCTACGGCAAATCCGCCTATCCCGACGCTACGTTCACGCTGCGTCTGACCTTCGGCACCGTGCGCGGCTATCCGATGAACGGCACCGTTGCGCCGCCAGTGACGACGTTCTACGGGCTCTTCGATCGATCGAGCAGCTTCGGCGGGAAGCCGCCGTTCAATCTCGCCGCGAAGGTCGCCGCGGCGCGCCCCAGGGTCACGCTTTCGACGCCGCTGAACTTCGTCGCCGACTGCGACATCATCGGCGGCAACTCCGGATCGCCCGTGATCAACCGGCAGGGCGAGCTCGTCGGGCTGATCTTCGACGGCAACATCGAAAGCCTGATCGGCAACGTCGTCTACGATGGCGCACGCAATCGCGCGGTCGCCGTGCACAGCGCCGGCATGATGGAGGCGCTACGAAAAATCTACGGCGCCACGGCCCTGGCAAATGAGCTTGTTGGGGTCCGAAAATAACGAGACTCTAAGTGCTGGGTCCTGGGTTCTGAGTCCTCGGTTCATGTTCTAACGGGAACCGAGAACTCAGGACCGAGAACCCAGGACCGAGAACCGTCATTTCTTGATCTTGGCAAAGTAGGCCGTCCGAAGCGCGTCGATGAAGCGCGCATCCACGAGGCCGGGCGCGTTGCCCTGATAGTTCATCGCCTTGTCTGCCCGGAACTTGTCCACCGCCGCAATCGCCTCGTCGTCAAAACGATTGAGCCCGGTCGGCGCGTTTTGCCCCTCTGGGAACGTCGCCATCTCCGGATGCCAGTAGCCGAGCGCGTGCAACATGCGCTTCAGCTCGATCACGTCCGGCCCTTCGATGCGTGAGAACGTCCGGAAGCCCAGCCGGCGCGCCGTCGTGTAGTAGATGCGCTTCATCTCCGCAACGGGCTCCGCGTTCTCGCCGACTTCGATCGCCAGCGCGATGTAGTCGCCGCCACGGCCCGGATTCTTTGGATCGGCGATCTTGATGGCCGCCGATTGCGTGCTGCCCCATCGTTTGTCGCCGCCCTTGGCCTGACCCGCCTCGAGCGCGAGAATCATTCGCTCAGCAAGCGGCATGCTCGTGCCGTCGGTGGCTTCGAAGCTCGTCGCCACGGCATCGACCACTTCCGGACCCACCATGATGTTCGCCTGCACGGTGTAGTTCGTCCCCTGCCGGCTACCGGCCCACGCGCCGTTGCTCTTGCCCGTGTGCGCGGCGGCCTCGCCTTTCATGTTGATGACGCCGACCTGGCGCGACTCGCGTTGCGCGTCGGTCGCCAGCAACTGTTCGAGCACGGCCTTCGGCTCCACGCCTTTGGCCAGCAAGTCGAGCCCGCGTGGTCCGTACTCGACCATGGTCGAGGCCTGCGTGCACACCGCACCGACGCCCGCGCGAACGTGCGGAACGGCGCGACCCACGAACGGTACTCTGGTGGTCACTGCGGCACCGGACTGATTCGTCGCCGGA
>Ga0157380_10003702_pt1 | contig 10512 bp, 10 predicted proteins | sample S35metaG_FD_119757 | JGI IMG/M metagenome (GOLD analysis project Ga0157380, IMG submission 119757) | Switchgrass rhizosphere microbial communities from Kellogg Biological Station, Michigan, USA - S3-5 metaG | ecosystem: Host-associated > Plants > Roots > Rhizosphere > Soil | place: USA...
AACTGCCGATACTCGCCGACACCGCGAAGTTCATCGCCGATCCACTCGTGCGCAGTCAGGCGACGGTCTGCGGAAATCTCGCCCACGGCGATCCCGCAAACGATCACCCGGCGACGATGCTCGCACTCGGAGCCAGCGTGGTCGCGACCGGACCGGGCGGCCAGCGCGAGATCGCGGTCAAAGATTTTTTCACTTCATTATTCGAGACGGCACTTGGACCGGAAGAGATACTGACTGAGATACGCATCCCGCTTCCGCCGGCAAACAGCGGCGGCGCCTATTTGAAGCTCGAACGAAAAGTTGGCGACTTCGCGACGGCCGGTGTCGCCGTGCAAGTCACACTCGACGACGCCGGGAACTGCAAGAGCGCCGGCGTGGGGCTGACGAACGTCGGCCTTACTCCGATCAAAGCAACCAAGACGGAAGCGTTTCTCGCTGGTAAGACGTTGGATGATGCGACGATCAATCAGGCCGGCGAGATCGCGGCCTCCGAGTCTCAGCCAATGGACGACATCCGCGGCTCAGCCGATTACAAACGCGATCTGGTTCGCGTCCTTACCGCCCGCGCGTTGAAGCGAGCGCTCGACCGCGCGAAAGGAGGCGCTTAAGCGATGGATAAAGTCGCGATCAAAGTAAACGTCAACGGAGTCGAACGCGCTGCCGAGGTCGAACCGCGCATGCTGCTGGTCCACTTTCTGCGCGAGACGTTGCGTCTCACCGGCACGCACATCGGTTGCGACACGAGCCACTGCGGCGCGTGTACCGTGATGATGGACGGACGCGCGATCAAGTCGTGCACCTCCTTCGCCGTGCAGGCTGACGGCCGCAAAATCATGACCGTTGAAGGTCTCGAACAGGACGGCAAATTGCATCCACTTCAGGATGGCTTCTTCCAGGAGCACGGGCTGCAATGCGGTTACTGCACGCCCGGAATGTTGATGACCGGCGTCGCTTTCCTCGGCGAGAACGCCAACCCGAGTGACGACGAAATCCGTCACGCGATCTCCGGCAACCTGTGTCGCTGCACGGGCTACGTCAACATCGTGAAGGCTTATCAATATGCCGCGCAGAAGATGCGCGAAGGAGGTGCATAAGTCATGGCGCCAAAGACATCTCCCGAAATCGGTGGCATGGGCCACAGTGTCAAACGACGTGAAGATCCGCGCTTCCTGCGCGGCCAGGGCAACTACGTCGACGACGTAGTGTTGCCTGACATGCTTTATCTCGACATCGTCCGTAGTCCCTTCGCGCATGCGAAGATCACAAACATCGACACATCGAAAGCGCTGGCGATCCCGGGCGTGCTGGCGGTGATTACCGGCAAGGACCTCGAAAAGTACAACCTGCACTGGATGCCGACGTTGATGTCAGACACTCAGATGGTCCTGCCGGTCGACAAAGTGATGTACCAGGCGCAGGAAGTCGCAGCGGTGCTGGCGACCGATCGTTACATCGCGGCTGATGGAGTCGATGCGGTCGAGATTGAATACGATCCGCTACCGGTCGTCGTCGATCCTAAGAAGGCGCTGGACGCGGACGCGCCGGTGCTCCGCACTGACAAGCCTGACAAGAAAGACAATCACATCTGGCATTGGGAATGGGGCAATCGCGAAGAGACTGACAAGCTGTTTAGCGAAGCGGAAGTCACGGTTAAAGAGGACATCTACATTCCGCGTATTCATGTTTCCTCGATTGAGACGTGCGGTTGCGTGGCCCACTTCGACAAGGTCCGTGGAAAGCTGACCGTTTGGATGACTACCCAAGCGCCACACGCGATTCGCACGGTGTTCGCGCTCGTCGCCGGACACGTCGGACTTTCAGAAGAGAAGATCCAGATCATCTCGCCGGACATCGGCGGTGGTTTCGGCGGCAAGGTTCCGGTGTATCCGGGCTACGTAATCGCCGTCGCTGCTTCCGTGTTAACCGGAAAACCGGTGAAGTGGATCGAAGATCGCATGGAGAACCTCCAGGCCGACTCGTTTGCGCGCGACTACCACATCACTGCCGAACTCGCCGGCCAAAAAGACGGCAAACTGACGGCGCTACGCATCAAGACCATCGCCGATCACGGCTACACTGATGCCGCTGCGAATCCGTCGAAGTTTCCTGCGGGACTATTTCATGTCTGCACCGGTTCGTACGATCTGAAAGCCGCGCACGTCGAGGTCGACGGCGTTTACACAAACAAACCGCCGGGTGGGATCGCGTATCGCTGTTCGTTCCGCGTGACGGAAGCGGTGCACACGATCGAGCGCATGGCGGACGTGATGGCCCACCAGCTCGGCATGGACGCCGCGGAGTTTCGAATGAAGAATTTCATTCAACCGGAACAGTTCCCGTACAAGTCGGCGCTTGGTTGGGAGTACGACAGCGGCAATTATGGGGCCGCACTGCAACTCGCGATGGACAGAATCGGCTACAGCGAGCTGCGCAAGGAACAAGCTGAGAAACGTGCGCGCGGTGAGTTGATGGGAATCGGCATCAGCAGTTTCACCGAGATCGTCGGTGCCGGACCATCGAAACATTTCGACATCCTGGGGTTGAAAATGTTCGACAGCGCGGAGATTCGCGTGCATCCGACGGGCAAAGTGCTCGCTCGCTTTGGTACGAAATCGCAAGGTCAGGGTCACGAAACGACCTACGCGCAGGTCGTCGCGGAAGAGCTTGGGTTCCCGGTCGACAGCGTACTCGTCGAAGAAGGCGACACTGACACTGCCCCGTATGGACTCGGCACATATGCGAGTCGCAGCACGCCGGTCGCAGCGGCTGCTTGCGCTATGGCTTGCCGGAAGATCAAAGACAAAGCGAAGAAGATTGCCGCGTACCTGCTCGAGGCGCACGAAGACGACCTCGATTGGGAACCAGGCAAGTTCTTCGTCAAAGGCTCGCCCGATCGCGCCAAGACGATCCAGGAGATCTCGCTCGCCGCGTACACCAACCACCCGCCGGGCATGGAGGCGGGACTCGAAGCGGTCAATTACTACGATCCGCCTAATCTCACGTACCCGTTCGGCAGTTACATCTGTGTCGTCGATCTCGACAAAGGCACGGGCGAAGTGAAAGTGCGCCGCTTTGTGGCCATCGATGATTGCGGCAACATCATCAATCCGATGATTGTCGAAGGTCAGATACATGGCGGGTTGACGATGGGACTTGGACCAGCGTTGTACGAAGAGATTCAGTACGACGAAAGTGGCAATATCCTGCAAGGCAGTTTCATGAACTATCTGTTGCCGACGGCGGTGGAAACGCCGAACTGGGAGACCGGCAATACGATTACGCCGTCACCGCATCATCCACTCGGTGCGAAAGGCGTCGGCGAGTCGGCGACGGTGGGCGCGCCGGCGGCGATTGTCAACGCGGTGGTCGACGCGATGTGGCATCTCGGCGTGCGGCATATCGACATCCCGATTACACCCGCGAAGGTGTGGAAGCTTTTGCGCGACGCGGGTGTCAAAGAGTGATCATTTTTCATTGATCATTTGATATTTGTCATTGACCATTTGAATTTGTCGTCTGTGCGTATCTCTGTGTTCCTCTGCGGCTCTGCGTCTATAGTGCTTTTACTCCATGTTTACCGCGGAGTCGCAGAGGAACGCAGAGATACGCAGAGTTGAAATCAAGACGCCACCGGGTTTTGGAAAATGACAAATGAGAAATGGAAAATGATATATGACCAATGTCCTTGATCTGTCATCGGAGTTGCGAGAGCGAGAAGAACCTTTCGTTCTTGCAACCGTCGTGGCCTACAAGAGCCCGCAGTCTGCGAAGCCCGGATCGCACGCGATCATCAGATCTGACGGATCGATCAGCGGCTGGGTCGGCGGCGGCTGTGTGCAACCGATCGTACTGCGTGAAGCGCAACAAGCATTGAGGAGTGGTCAACCAAAGCTGCTCAGCATTAGTCCCGATGCGTCGCACACTGACGATTGGCACGGAGTCGAGTCGTATCGGATGACGTGCGAAGGTGGCGGTTCGCTGGAGATTTATTTGGAACCTTTCCTGCCAAAACCCGAGCTGTTGATTGTGGGAGATTCACCGGTCGCACAAACGGTCGCGAAGCTTGGCGAGATGCTCGACTTCAAAGTGATCACGGATCCGAGCCGGATCAAAGAGTCGACTTATGTGGTGGTAGCAACGATGGGCAATGGCGACGAAGAAGGTTTGCTATCAGTGCTCGGAGCGAAGCCAAAGTATTTTGGTTTGGTCGCGAGCGAGAAAAAGTCGCAGGCCCTTTTTGAATATGCACGCGAGAAGGGTCATACAGATGAAGAAATCAATTTGATTAAGTCGCCTGCCGGACTCGCGCTTGGCGGTGAGACCATGCAGGAAATCGCGTTGAGTGTAATGGCCGAGATCATTCAGCTACGTCGCGCGAGTACAGAGCAACCTGCCGCAGCGAGACAACTACCACTCGCCGTCGAAGCGATCGATCCGATTTGCGGCATGACCGTCGTCACCACGAACGCAAAATACACATCCGAGTTTGAAGGCCGCACGATCTACTTCTGCTGTCTGCGCTGCAAGGAAACGTTCGATCGATCATGAGGAAGTTCATCTCCGGATTGATTCTCGGCGCCGGTGCTTCCCAACGCTTTGGCGAACCCAAACAACTTCTGGCCTTCGCCGGTACAACTCTACTCGCCTGGGTCGTCGCCCAAGCACAGCGCGCCGACACGCTCGACGAGACGGTCGTAGTCCTGGGCCGTTCCGCTGCAGAGATCCGCGCTCGTGTCGACTTCGGCAACGCGCGGGTAGTTGAGAATCCGGTTTTCACGGAAGGCTGCGCGTCGTCGTATCGCGCGGGTATCGCCGGCATAAATTCGCGGTCAGACGCCATCATGATCATTCTCGGCGATCAGCCAGGCATCACTCCCGAGATCATCAATCGTCTCGCCCACGAATGGCGCGAGTCAGACGCTCTCATCGCAATATGTTCTTACGAAGGCCGCAAAGGTCATCCGCTGATCTTCGCCCGGCCATTGTTCGATCAACTCGAAACGCTGCACGGCGACAAAGCGGCGTGGAAGCTGGTCGACGCGAACGCGAGCGCCGTGCTCGAGGTGCCGCTCGCACTTCCCTTCCCGGAAGACATCAACACGCGCGAAGACTTCGAACGCATCGTCTCTGCACAAAGGACCGCGACTTGAGAGAAGAAGTTCAACAGATCAAAAGTCTGCTGGAAGAGCAGGTTTACGTAACCGATGCTGCGGTCGCGACAGCGTTGTATTTGTCGATGACACTCGGCAAACCGCTACTCGTCGAAGGTCCTGCGGGTGTCGGCAAAACCGAGATCGCGAAAGTGCTCGCGAAAGCACTCAACACCAAACTGATCCGGTTGCAGTGCTACGAAGGTCTCGATGCGACGACGGCGCTTTACGAATGGAACTATCCGCGCCAGTTGCTGCACATCAAGCTCGACGAGTCGTCACCAACTTCCGAAGCCGAGAAGGAAGCGACGATCTTCAGCGAAGCGTTCCTGCTGAAACGCCCGCTGCTGCAGGCGATCACCGAACACGGCCGCGCGCCGGTTTTGTTGATCGACGAGATCGATCGCAGTGACGAGGAGTTTGAAGCGTTTCTGCTGGAAGTGCTGTCCGATTTTCAGGTGACCATACCCGAGATCGGCACGATCACCGCGACCCATCGTCCGCATGTCGTGTTGACTTCCAATCGTTCGCGCGACTTGTCTGATGCGCTTCGGCGACGCTGTTTGTATCACTGGATCGACTACCCCTCGCTCGAAAAAGAGCTCGCCATCGTGCACGCGCGTGTTCCGGCAATCAGCGAAACGCTATCACGCGAGGTCACGCAGATCATTCAGCAGACGAGGACGATGAATTTGTCCAAAGTGCCCGGTGTGGCGGAGACGCTCGACTGGGCCACTGCGCTCGTCGCGTTGAATGCAACGCAAATCGATCGCGAAGTGTTGGACGAGACGATCGGTTGTTTCCTCAAAGACGAAGCTGACATCGCTGTTTTCAAAGCTGAACCACGGGTTTACGCGGATGAACGAGAATGATGTTGTCTTGTTGGGCCGTGCTTTGAGGGAACACGGCGTTGCCGTGACGCCGGCAGAGGTTGTCGCGGCGGTCGCTGCGTTTGCTGTAATCGATCAGGCGGATCGCGAGGAAGTGTTTCTGAGTCTGCGCAGCGTCTTCACCGCACGCATTGACGATTTTCCGATCTTCGAAGAGCTGTTTGCCAAATACTGGAAGCGGCTGCCGGAGAAGCACGTCGAACGCGCAGGGTTTTCGAAAACCACTCTAAAGGAACGGCCCGGGGCGCCACAGCGTGGGCTGGCGTACTTTCTCGAGCACTGGTCCAGCTCGCGCGGTGAAGACGGCGAACCGCTGAAGGTTCCGGGTGCGAGTGAAACTGAATCAGCCGCGGCGAAGGACTTCAGCGCCTTTGGCAAAGAGGATCTTGACGAGGTAGCGCGACTGGCGCGTCGCATCGCGAAGCGACTCGCGCGAGACCCCAGCCGCCGCTGGCGTCCCGTCCGACGTGGATCGCGCATCAATTTGCGCCGGTCGCTGCGACAATCGCTGAGCACCGGCGGCGAAGTGATTGCCCTCTCCTTCAAGGAACGAAAACCAAAACGCACGAAGCTTGTGGTGATTTGCGATGTGTCGGGATCGATGGACATTTACAGCCGGCTGCTGTTGCAGTTCATCTACGGTCTGCAAAACAGTTTCGCAAAGGTCGAATCGTTTGTGTTTGCCACGTCGCTGTCGCGCATCACGGGTTATCTGAGAAACAAAACTTACGAAAACGCACTCGAACGGTTGTCGGCGAAAGTGCGCGGCTGGTCGGGAGGTACGCGTATCGGCGAAAGTCTCGCCGCTTTCAATACCGATTGGTTGCGGCGCATCGACAAGCGTACCGTCGTCATCATCCTGAGCGACGGGTGGGACACTGGCGAGCCGGAACAGCTTGCGCAAGCAATGGCGCAGTTGCAGCGACGCGCCGGCCGAGTGATCTGGTTGAATCCGCTACTCGGTAGTTCGAGTTACGCGCCCGCGACGCGCGGGATGCAGGCAGCGCTGCCGCACATCGACGTGTTCGCGCCCGCGCACGATCTCGCGAGTCTGCGGGCGCTCGAAGCGCACCTGGTTTTATGAATGATGGCGGGCCGTTCATTAATGCACGTTGGTCTTCTCTGCGGCAGAGAAGACAAAGTTTTAAGAATGCCGAAAGTTAACGATGGACGAACTGTTCACCGACTTGGAGAAACTGGCGAAGGTCGAGAAGCGTGTGGCAATGGCCACGCTCGTCGGCACGCGGGGGACGAGTCCGAAGCGAGAAGGCGCGAAGATGTGGGTCGGCGAGGAGGGACGCATTCTTGGTTCGGTGACGATTGGCGGGTGCGTCGATGCGCACGTGATAGCGGACGCCGAGAAGGCGCTCGCGCTGTCGCAACCGCGGCTGTTGCAGGTCGATCTTGGTGACGAGGACGCGTGGGAAATGGGGCTGTCGTGCGCCGGTAGTCTCGATGTCCTTATCGAACCGTTCGACCTCAGCACCACGACGCTGATCGATACGTATCGCTCGATTCGAACGGCAATTGAGCAAGGCAAGACGGCAGCAATCGTTACGCCTTTAAAGGACAGCGCTCACAAGCTGCTCGTGTTCGAAGACGGCGCGATCTCGGGCACACTCGGGACCGCGGATCTGAATGATGAAGCGCAGAAGATCGCGCTCGAGCTGATGCGCAAACGCAAATCGGCCACGCTGTCCGTTGGCGAGGCTCCAATCGAGCTGTTTTTTGAAGTACATGGCCCACCGCCGTCGCTGATCGTGTTCGGTGCGGGCCACGTCAGCATGCCGCTCGTCAGTCTGGCACACGATTTAGGCCTCAAGACGATCGTCGTCGATGGTCGCCCACGGTTCGCGACGCGCGAACGTTTCCCCGAAGTTGACGAACTGCTGATCGGCATCCCCTCCGAGATCGCGCAGACGCTTTCATACAACTCGTCGACGTTCGTAGTGCTTACCGCCCACGACTACAAATACGATCTTCCGGTACTGAAAGTGGTCCTGCCTGCCGGCGCCGCGTACATCGGTCTCCTCGGCAGCAAACGCCGCGGCAAAGCCATCAAAGACTTTCTGAAAGAGAGCGGGATCGACGAAGCGTTACTGGATCGACTGCATGTCCCGACGGGTCTCGACATCGGCGCCGACAGCGCCGCCGAGATCGCTTTGAGCATACTCGCGGAAGCGGTCGCGATTAAGAGTGGGCGTCGCGGCTCATCGTTGCGAGAAAGAGAATAGCGACGCGATGGCCACGCTCTACAGTGCGAAGCTTCTGGACCACTTTCGCCATCCACGCAACTACGGCGCACTCACCGCGCCCGACATCAGTTACGAAAGCTTTAATCCACTTTGCGGCGATCGCATCAGGATCGAAGTGAAGCTGGCAGGTAATGAGGTGAAGGAAGTGCGGTTCAAGGGCGACGGATGCGCTATCAGTATTGCGGCGGCTTCGTTATTGACTGAACTGCTACTCGCGTCGAAGACGATTACGTTAGTCACAGACGACCAACTCATCGCAGCACTCGAAAGCGACATTAAACCCGCGCGGATTCAGTGCGCCCTGCTGCCGCTCGAAGCCCTTCGCGCCGGATTCAAAGCTTACGATCCAACTCTTTAATATTGATTTTCTTTCTAGAGTCTCGCGCCAGCGGCAGATCAGCGGAAAGATGATTTAGAGTCCGACTCGTCGTTCTTCGGCGGATCCGGGTAACGATCGCGGCCTTCTTTTATCTTTCGCGCGAGGAAGCTCACGACCGCGTACCCGGCAATAAACGCGACGATCCACGCCGCCCACATCATCCACTTGTTTGCGATAACGTCACCTCCCGTTCGTCAGCAAACGCCACCAACTGGACACCGGGACAATCCGGACACTCGCCCTCATCCATTACAAACTGCACCGCACACCGCGGGCAATACGCAACCGAATCACCTTCCTGCATCACCGCACCGGGCAAGCCCTTGAATCTATCGACACGCTCAACCAGCCCGAGGCAACAGTTCAGTTGTTGCGCACCCATCCAGCCGATCGTCTCTGCGGCTTTCTGGTCGGCGATCTCGTGCGTGAGCGGATGCTGCAGATCGCGCACCACATCACGCACGAACACTTTATCGCCTGGTCCAGCCAACACGCTCGCAACCGCAACCGGACTGAACTGCGACAGCAGATTCTTCGTGAGCACATCCGGTGCCCGCAACGCGACAGGCGGACATAGAATCATCTTCAACAGGTTCTCGAATCGCTCCTGCGACTCGGCCGGATAGAACTTCCGGTGCGCTCGATAAAACAGAAACGCGATCTGCCAGGCCAACAACACCATCCCAGCAGCAATCGGGATGATTAGGCGTTCCAACCCGAACAAGTTGACAACGACTGGCGTCGCCACAAACAGGAACACGAAAAACAGCGAGCACATCCAGCGAATTGGCCCGATCGTCTCTTCCGCGTCGGTCCAAACACGCTTCGCCGCTGACGCGTCAAACTGTTTCGCAATCCAGGAAGTGATGAGCGACTCGCGGCGGGTAGGCTTCGCTTCCTTGGCACTCGTGATGAACTGAGCGAGCTCTTTCGCCTGTTTCGCAGTCGCGCACTTCGCGAACTTCCGCCCGTCGATCACCAAAACCGATCCATCCGTGTTTACTTCGGTTATGTCTGAGAAAGGAAGGAACTCGCCGGTCTGAGTCGCAGGCCGTGCGCCTGACGGCAACGTTTGTAAATTGAAGGCACAAACACCCGCAGGTGAGATCGAGATTGGAACCAGGTGCGATTGAAACACGCGGCCAGACGGAGGCAGCGGGTTCAGGATCAGCATCGCGCCGTTCGCATTCCCGAGCCACAAAATGGGCGTGGCGACGCGCCAGCCTGGCCCCCACGCAGCGACGAATACTACCGACTGCTTCTTCACCCAGATCAGACACTCTGCCAGATACAAGAGAACCAGAATCAGCAGCAGCGTCTGGCCGTCACTAATAATCGTGAACACCGATTTTGTTTAGGCGGTCTTCTCGCGCGAAAAAATTCTCTTAACAATCCCGCCAATGGCGACCGCGGCCGCTACGAGCGCTTTCCAGATCCACTTGAACGCACCCGACTTCGCGAGTACAGCAGCGCCGCCGCCAACGATCAAACCCGTCAGACCATACGCGGCCATCTTATCGCCAGGTCGAAACTCGGAGTAACGCTGCCCAGTCGAAAAATCAAAACCAGCCAACATCGTCTTGAACTTCGGCAGCGTTTCCGCAAGCGTGGACGGGTCAGTCACGAGGGTCACTTCCATCACGCCGCCACGACCAAGCAGGCGAGTGTTGTAGTTGACGATCGGTTTCCCTTCGCTTTCAGCTCTCACAGCCCATTCGAGATTGTGAGTGCCTTCGTCGTAGCGAGGCGGTGTTTCCCAGCCGACGACAAGCAAGGTGGACCAACCACGTCGCACACGTTCTTTGTTTGATTCTTCGGTGCCCTCTTTGATGGAGTTG
>Ga0157380_10003703_pt1 | contig 10507 bp, 10 predicted proteins | sample S35metaG_FD_119757 | JGI IMG/M metagenome (GOLD analysis project Ga0157380, IMG submission 119757) | Switchgrass rhizosphere microbial communities from Kellogg Biological Station, Michigan, USA - S3-5 metaG | ecosystem: Host-associated > Plants > Roots > Rhizosphere > Soil | place: USA...
AGATCGACGCCAACAAGGACGGCAAGATCTCCCGCGAAGAGTTCGCCGCGGCTTTGAAAGCCGGCACCATCAACTAACGCGATCATCTTTCAACAGTAACGGCGTGCCCGGGCTGCGCTCCTGCAAGGAGCGCAGCCCTTTTCGTTGCTCCTGGTGCCGCTTCGCGCGCGTGAACCGCCACCGCTAGGCAGAAGGCTCTTTAGGAGGCAATCTGCCGGTTGCTGAAGGCCGAAAGGGAGGAAAACAATGAGCGCACTTCTGCAGGGACGCATCGCGGTGATCACGGGCGGTGGCTCCGGCATCGGCCAGGCAATCGCGCTCGGATACGCCAAAGAGGGCGCGCACGTCGTCGTTGTCGACATCAACCCCGCCACCGCCGCCGAAACTGCCAAATCCATTCAGTCTGCCGGTGGCAAGGCCGACAGCTTCAAGCTCGACGTGACCGAGCGCGAGAGCTGCCGGCAGGTTGCCGCCGAGATTGGCGCCAAGGTCGGCCAGATCTCCGTGCTGGTAAACAACGCCGGCATCAACCGCCGCAACGCCTTCACGGCCGACCCCGAAGCCGTGGTGGCGGACTGGAACGACGTCATCGGCATCAACCTCACAGGCACCTTCAACGTCACACACGCGTTCCTCGGCCAGCTCCGCGCCACCAAGGGGCGGATCGTCAACATCGCCTCGATCCAGTCGTTCGTGCATGTGCGCACGCCGAATTCGCCTGCCTACACCACGTCCAAGCACGGCGTATTGGGCTTCACCCGGGCGCTGGCGGCAGAACTCGGCAAGGACGGCGTGCGCGTCAACGCCATCGGCCCCGGCCTGATTGAAACCCCATTGAATGAGAAGGTACGCGCCAGCAACCCCGAGCTGGTGAAGATCTTCCTCGACCACACCCCGCTCGGCCGCGCCGGCAAGCCCGAGGACATCGTCGGCCCGGCGCTCTTCCTCGCCTCCGACCTCTCCGCCTACGTCACCGGCTCCATCATCATGGCCGACGGCGGCTACCGCGCGATCTAACCGAAAGGGGACTCACGCGTATTGCGCCTCGCCGTTGCCGAAGGACCAGTTCTCCTTCCTGGTCTCGACGAGATTGATGAAAACGTCCTCGCGCCGCAGCCCGGGGTTCTCGGCCAGATGATCGGCGATGCGCCGGAACAGCTTCCTCTTCTGCTCGAGGTTGCGCGTGTCACTGACCGTGAGCTGGATGAGCGTCAGGTCGTCGGAATAGGCAATCCCGAGATAGCGCGGCGCATGCACGATCTCCGTCCCGGCCCCGTGCTCGGTGATGACCTGAAACAGATCGTCTTCCGGCACATTGAATGTCTCGACCAGCGCACGCTGCACGCCCGCCGAAACGGCCTTGCGATATTCCGGGGATTTGCCTTTCGGCAGAGCGATACGGACCAGCGGCATTGTCGTTCTCCATGTCTGACCCAACTGCAACCGCCAGGGGAATGCGGGTTCCGCCCGCCCGGCCGGCACAGGGAATAGGCCTGAGGTCTGACCGCATTTGCGGGAGCCTGGTGGCATGCGGCGCTAGCACGCGAAATAGGCGTCTCGGCGCAGCCCGACAAACGATCATATGTTGCGGGTGGCCTGAGAAAATCTCAAGGGCAACGGTATGGCTGTGCCTGCTGCGCCAGAGGCCCAAGGGAGTGCTGAGCGGTATCTGCCGCCGCAACGGCTCTCTCACGTATCGAGCCGCTCCTGGCCCAACTCTGCGATCCATTTTTCGAGATCGTCAACCAGGGTAGCGCGATCGAACTCGCGGCGGCAGTACTCGCGCCCCCGCGTGCCCATGGCGGTACGATCCTGCAGCGACATATCGGCCATTTGCTCGGCGCATCTGGCCAACGCCCGGCCTTGGCCAGCCGGACATACCAATCCGGCTTCGGCCTGTTCTATGACCCTCGCGCCTTCGCCATCGAGCATACCAAGGATAGGAACGCCGGCTCCAAGATAGCTTTGGACTTTGCCTGGGATTGTCAGGCTGAAAATGGGATTCGACCTGAGTGTCACCAGCAATGCCCCGGCGGCGCGGAAGAAGGACGGCATGCGTTCCAAGGGATACCGCCCGAGCATCACGACCTTTTCTTGCAGGGCGCGCCGTTTGATTTCACTTCTGACATACTCGGCGGCGCGGCCGTCGCCCACGATGATCCATCGAATATCATCTCGCTCGCGCGTATTTTCGGCCGCATCCAGGATGGCGGGAAAGTCTTGCGCGTCGCCGATGTTGCCGGCAAGCAGGATGTTGAATGTGTGCCGGTAGGCCGCCAGCTCTGGGGCTGGAGCAACATTCTCGAGGTTGTCCCGAAACGTGGACTCAGCCCAGCCCGGGAAATAACGGATGCGTGCGCGATCGCCGGCATAGCGCTCGATGTTGGCGCCAAAGGCCCGAGATTGGATCAATATGCGGTCGCAGCGCCGATATATATAGGCCACAAGATAGCCCACCCAGGTCAGCACCCGCGGCGATTTTATTACGCCGACTGCAGCCAGCGTCTCAGGCCAGAGATCGAGCACCCATAGAAGCAGTGGCGCTTTCTTGAGACGGCGCTGCAGCACCGCGGGAAGAGCGGCTGTGATCGGCGAGATCTGAAATACGAAGATTGCATCGAACCTGCGTCCGCGCAGCCGCCAGCTCCCGACCACCAGTCCCGACCAGGCGAAGCTGAGATAATTGAGAGCCAAATGCATCTTGCCCTGACGGCGGGGCAACATGGGGACTCGAATGACTGGAGCGCCGGCGTACTGGGAAAACCGGCCCGGATCCTTCACAAACTCGGGAAACGTGCGGCCCTCGGGATAGTTGGGGACACCCGTAAGCACCGTAACCGAATGGCCGCGAGCGGTGAGCTCGGACACGAGGTCATTGATGCGGAAGTTCTCGGGCCAAAAATACTGGCTCACCACCAGGACACGCAAAACGCTCGCCCCTCAATCGTATTTGCGCCAGATGACCCGGTTCACGTAATCAGTGTAACTAAGAATTATGCGCAATACCTTGTCTGCTACGTTCGGCACGCTGTAGTCGGAAACCTGGCGCAGTCCCCGTTCCTCGCCGCGCGGTTGATCAGCTAGGATAGCCAACGCCTGGCGTACACGGCGAACCTCCAGACCGACCATCATGACCACGGCTTCTTCCATCCCCTCCGGGCGCTCGTGGGCTTCGCGCAGATTGAGGGCCGGAAAGTTCAGGATCGAAGCTTCTTCGCTAATGGTGCCGCTGTCCGAGAGAACCGCACGCGCCGACAATTGCAGCTTAACATAGTCAAAGAAGCCCAGCGGCTTGAGGAGCGTTACGAGGGGATGAAAGCTGACGCCGGCCTCTGTGATACGTTTCTGCGTTCGGGGATGCGTCGAAACGACGACCGGCATCCCGTGATCCTCGGCGACGGCGTTGAGAACGTCCACCAGCTTTGAGAAAGTCCGCGGGGATTCGATGTTTTCTTCCCGGTGAGCGCTGACGAGGAAAAATTCACGAGACTTCAGGTTGAGGCGGGCGAGTACGTCAGACGCGTCGATCTTCGGCCGATAGTGGGTCAGAACCTCCAACATCGGACTGCCGGTTTTGATCACCAGATCGGGAGCCAACCCCTCGCGAAGCAGATACTCCCGCGCGATCGTGCTGTAGGTCAGATTGACGTCGGCCGTATGATCGACAATTCGGCGGTTGATCTCTTCCGGTACGCGCTGGTCGAAGCATCGGTTGCCTGCTTCCATGTGGAAGATCGGTATCTTGCGACGCTTGGCCGGAAGCACAGCCAGGCAACTGTTCGTATCGCCAAGAACAAGCATCGCTTCGGGCTGACGCTGTGCCAGCACATCGTCCGCCGCCGCGATTATGTTGCCTATGGTCTTGGCCAGGCTGTCGCCTGCAGTGCCAAGGAAGTGATCGGGCTTGCGAATCCCGAGATCGTCAAAGAAGATCTGGTTCAGTTCGTAGTCGTAGTTCTGCCCCGTATGCACCAGCACATGATCGCAATATCTATCCAGCAAGGGGATCACGCGCGACAAACGGATAATCTCCGGGCGCGTACCCACTACGGTAACGACTTTCAATCTCCTCACGGGCTCACCTTGGCACCGACGGTATCTGGGCGTTCGCGATCGAAGACTTCATTTGCCCACAGCATGACGATGAGTTCGTCATCGCCAATGTTGGTGATGTTATGGACCCAGCCCGGTGCCGTTTCAACAATACGCGAGTCGCTGCCCCGTGTGACCAGCTCGTGCGTCTTACCACTCTCAAGATGCCGAAAGCCGAAATGCGCGGTGCCGTGGATGACAAGAAACTTCTCGGTCTTGCTGTGATGATAGTGCTCGCCACGGGTGACACCGGGGCGCGCCGTGAAATACGAGAACTGTCCGCAGTCGGGGGTCTTGAGCATTTCAACGAATACGCCGCGGTCGTCAGCATGGCGCGGCACGTCGTAGGAAAATGCTTCCGGCGGCATGTAGCTGACGTAGGTGGCATAGAGCGCGCGCGTGAGCCCAGTTCCGACACGTGCCGTGGTCAAGGTCGTTCGGCTGCTTGCAAAGTTCTGCAGCGTCTCGACCACATCCCCCACGGTGGTATCGTACACTGGCTGAATCTCCATGTAGCCTGAAGTCTCGCCGGGCGTGCGCAACAAGCCGACAAACGCGTCTACGACGTCATCTATGTATGCCAAGCGAAGCGGAGCGGAGGCATTGTCGATGGAAACCGGCAATCCGCGACAAATCTGATGGCAGAAGGTAGCAACCGCGGAATTGTAGTTCGGCCGGCACCATTTGCCAAACACGTTGGGTAGCCGAAACACGACAACCTTCGACCCGGTTTCCTCTCCATGTCGCAGCAGAATCTCCTCCCCGGCGCGCTTGCTGCGGCCGTAAGGATTGTCGAGTTTCGCCTGCGTGGATGATGCATACGCGATCGGCGTCTTGCGCCCCGACCCTGCCAGCGCCGCGCACAACTTTTCCGTAAAGTGAACATTTCCAGACAGAAACTCATCCTCGTTCTTCGGGCGGTTCACGCCGGCGAGATGGAAGACAAAATCAGCCGATGCCACGATGGATGCCAGCTCGTCGTGCGTAGTGTCACGCGTAACGCTCGCGACTTGAGCGTCACCAAGCTCGCGCAGGTGTAGCTTAAGGTTCTTGCCGATGAAGCCGTCGGCACCGGTGATGACGACGCGCAACGATCATTCCTCCGGAGACGCGGATTGACCGCGGGCAATCCGCTGCGGAAAGTCAAGCTTCAGCAGCAGAGCCTTCATGCCTTCGACATCGAGCTGACGCGTATTATGTGAGTTGTAGTCTGCGGCCAGCGTAATGCGCCGCTCGCCTTGCTCGACATACTTGGCATAGTTCAGGTCGCGTGCATCAGGGGGCACGCGATAGTAATCGCCCAGGTCCTCTGCCGATGCCATTTCCTCGCGGCTGAGCAGCGCTTCGTGCAGCTTCTCGCCATGCCGTGTGCCGATTTCCTGCACCTCGTGATTGGGGCGCTGCAGCACCTGGAGCAGCGCCTGCGCCAACACGCTCATTGTCGCAGCGGGCGCCTTCTGTACGAAAATCTCGCCGTTCCTGCCGTTGCGAAAAGCATACAGAACGAGTTCGACCGCCCCATCCAGCGTCATCATGAAACGGGTCATCGCGGGGTCTGTGACTGTGATCGGCCGGCCAGACAAAACCTGATCGACGAACAGGGGAATGACCGAACCCCGGGAGCCCATCACATTTCCGTACCGCGTGCCGCAAATGACGGTGCCGGTGCCCTCGAGATTTCGCGAGGTGGCCACCATGACCTTTTCCATCATGGCCTTGGAAATACCCATCGCGTTGATGGGATAAACCGCCTTGTCGGTGCTGAGGCAAACGATGCGTTCCACCCCGCTGACAACACCTGCCTTGAGCACGTTCTCGGTTCCCAGCACGTTCGTGCGCACGGCTTCCATCGGATGGAACTCGCACGATGGCACTTGCTTCAATGCAGCGGCATGGAAACAGAAGTCCACGCCGCGCATCGCAGCTTCGACGCTTCCCGGGTCGCGCACATCGCCCAAATAGAACTTCAACTTTGGATCATCGTAGTGTTTGCGCATATCGTCCTGCTTCTTCTCGTCGCGACTGAAGATGCGGATCTCGCGCAAGTCCGAGGCCAGGAAGCGCTTGAGGACGGCATTGCCAAAGGAACCCGTCCCTCCCGTGATCAGAAGAACTCGATTGCCGAACATTCACTCTCCAAGGGCTTAACCGTGAGTGGCCAATTGCATGCGGCCCATTCAGAATAAGGGCATTTCAACTTGCCTGCCTACCAATAGAAGACAGGAACAGCTGCTCCTTTTGAGCTGGAGTTGGATAATTGATTAAAACCGCCCTATAGGAACCTTTGAACACGAACAAACTACCTGCTGCCGCTCCCACCACACCACAGCACTCGATCAGCTTCCCGATATCTGCAAGCGAACCCGCACCCCCCAGCATGGTCATCGGCAACCGGACCGCGTTCCTGACTTTCGCCGCCAGTGTCAGATCGTACCCCTTCATTTTGCCGTCGTTGTCGATGGAATTGACCACAATCTCGCCGGCACCAAACGATTCAGCCATCCGAGCCGCTTCCACGACCGTTTGACCCGTTTGCCGCCGGCCATTGTGCGTCCACACCGCATAGTCATCATCCTGCCGCCTGACGTCCACGACAACAACAACGCTTTGACTGCCAATCTCACGGGCAACCGCGGAAATGAGCTTCGGCTCCTGTAATGCGGCTGCGCTCATGGCAACCTTTTCCGCACCCAGTCCCACAATCCGTCTAGCTTGCTCCACCGTCCTGACGCCGCCGCCGTAACACAGCGGCATACGGCACTCGACGGCCAGCTGGGCGATCAACTTGAAGTTCGGCTCGGCGTTACGCACGCTGGCGTCTATGTCGAGCACGATCAGTTCGTCGGTTTCCTTTTCGTTGAAAATCTTAACAGCGTTGATTGGGTCGCCGACATACTTCGGTTCAGCGAAGAGCATGGTCTTGACCAAGCCGCCGTCGTGCACGAGCAGACAAGGCGTTATTCTAGGTCTCAGCATTTCACTGCTCGAATAGTTCGTTGACGTTGCAGTCGGTTAGGTCCGTTTGATTCTGTCGACGCCCAGGCCTTGCCCGACAATCGTGGCAATCATCAATTTGATGTCTCCCAGGAAGGTAGCGTTGTTCGCATACTCCGCGTCGACCGCGGCCAACTTTTCAGGCTCGGACATGTCTATCCCGCGCACCTGCGCAAGACCCGTAATGCCGGGCAACACGCGATGGACGCCCATTCGCTCGCGGGCTTTGATCAAGCCGACCTGACTTGGCAGGCAGGGCCTGGGCCCAACAAGGCTCATGTCGCCAGCAAGCACGTTGTATAGCTGAGGAAGTTCGTCAATCTTCCACCGGCGAAGATGGGCCCCGAGCGGTGTAACAGCAGACTTCTGAGCTTGATGCGTGGGAAGGTTTGACGTGCCCGTGTACATGGTTCTCAATTTGTAGCACGTGAACAGGCGACCGTTGGTTCCGACGCGGGTTTGCGCGAAGATTGGCGATCCCTCGGAATCGAGGCGAATGGCGACCCAAGCAAGGGCAAGCAGGGGCGCTCCGGCAATCAGGCCGGCCGCAGCCACAAAAATATCCAGGCATCGCTTTGAGACGCAGTAAACGGTGCGAGAAGTCGCTAAGCCCATCTCACTTCCCCGTCCCCGGCGTACCCTGTTCGAGGGCCACAGCAGGTCGGCTCAAAGCTTCACCACCACACACAGTCAGAGGACGCCCGGCGAGCCAGGCATCCGCTGTCATGAGCGCTCTATCCCCGGCAGGTCGGCAAAATTCTTCAGGAGGCGTTCGCCAAATTTGTGACTCTTCTCCGGATGGAATTGCACGCCATAAACATTCCCGGACTGCACCGCGCAGCCAAACGGCATGCCATAGTCGCAGGTGGCGATCACGTTCTCGTCGCGATCGCACTCGATGAAATATGAATGCAGGAAGTAGAACCGCGCGTCAGCATTGAGCTCATCGAAAAGGCGACTGCCAGCTTTAGGCCGCACATCGTTCCAGCCCATGTGCGGCAGTGCGGCATCCCTTGTTTGCTCGCACAGTTTGAAACCCCTGACACTGGCATCAATCCATCCGAGACCAGGCAGCTTCCCCTCGTCGCTCGAACGCGCCAGCACTTGCATACCAACGCACACGCCCAAAATAGGCACGTGATCGCTCAGCACTATTTCATCAAGCGTCTCGCGCATCCCCGATCCGTTGAGAAGTTCCATCGCATGATCGAACGCACCCACTCCCGGCAGGATAATTTTTGATGCGCGTTTCAGCCCACCGCCGGTCTCGGCCGTCGAAACTTCGATATTCAAGCGCCGGTAAACATTCAAGAACGCGGATATATTTCCAAGTCCGTAATTTACGATCGTGATCATCTAATAATCGCTCGTTGCACGCCCATCATTCGCAAAGCGTGCGTTCCAAGATTGATCATAGGCATGCGCGACTTGTAATCGCGATAGCTCTTGTTGGGTCCGTTCATGAGCTCGCGCAATTCCCGGACGCTCAGGTCCAGCTTGGTAGCAACATACTCGAAATCGTGGTCGATCGCGTCCGCATCGTACGCAGGCTCGGCAATGCGCTTCAGCGCTTCTTCGCGGGTCATCTGCTTCGTCAGGATGACACTGGAAAAATGCGCCCGACGCTTGTCGTAGCCAAATTTGGTCGGGAGCCAGTAGCCTTCGTAAAAGCGGGTAAACCGGGATTCATAGTGCTTGTGCGCGTATTTTTGCCAACCGAACCGGTCGACAAGCTCCTGCATCGCCTCTTCCTTGAAGTAAGGGACATAATTAAGGGGTTTGACCACCCGGACCCCTTTCACAAGCCCATAATATAATTTGTACTTGAAGATGTCCGCCAAGGGGAACGTCTTGAGCGGGCGCGTGCCGAAGCGCCGATGGATGTCATTCAGTTGGCGGAGATCGGATGCGTGGTAGTGCCACTCGAGCGGTTCGCGAACGCACTCGGTGGAATAGTTGGCGCCGGTGATCAGATACTTGAAGCCGTGCTTGGCGGCGAAATTATACAGCGCTGCGAAAAACGCGTGATCCTGCGGCGTATCGAGATGCGGAACTTGGGCCTTGAAGAACGACAGTTGGAGATCCTTCATTTCAGCCCAATCAACCACCTCGGTATGCAGATCCACACCAAGCCCGTCGACCAGCTTTTCAATGTTGTTCACCGACTGCTGGGAGTTCCAGCCGGCATCGACATGGAATAGCAGCGGTCGCAGACCCAGCTTCTCCTTGGCGATATAGGTGACGTATGAGCTGTCCACGCCGCCGCTGATACCGATGATGCAGTCGTGATCCCGGTCCTTGCACGCTTGCTTTATGGTATCCGCGATTGCGAGGATCTCTCGCTCGCTCTGCTCGTCAGGATGCCAGTTGGGAAGAATGTTGTTGTAAAAATTGGTGCAGTAATCACACCATCCGCGAGCATCGAACGTGATGCCCGAATCTGTCGTGTCCATAATGCAGTTGCTGCAAATCCTGTAAGCGCGCTTCGGTGCAGTCTTGTTCATGACAAATGTTCTCCGCAGAAATCGGAGTGTTCTCTAGCCCCAGTTGGCGATAAATCCTGGCTCCTCACTCTCGCTTTTGCGGGTGTGAAGACGATCGCTAAGTGCTTCATAGGGTACACGCCCTTTGCGGTAAAGCAACCTGTCGACCGCCGCACGACGCGGGCGTTTCTCGGCGGCTTACAGGTCCGTCGCGTGCGACCCGCGCGCTGTTAGCGGCCTACGTGCGCCCTCGCGGCAACCTGCGACTTGCGGCTGTAGCGCAGTGCGAAGCGTGCGCTGATAGGCAAAGCCCATGGCAATTACGTGGCCTTCACGTCAATCAATGCACCGCTTCAGCATCGGCATAGTTGAAGGCGACTACATCGCGGGACTTCTACTCGAGCGCGGCCAGAACAGCCGCGATGATGCGGTCTTGAATGGCCCGTTCGAGATAGGGATGCATTGGCAGGCTCAACACTTCCCGTGGCAGCCGCGTCGCGTTCGGCGTGCCGTTCCCGGCAATGGGATAGTCTCGATAGGCTGTCTGTTCGTGCACGGGCCGTGGGTAGTAAACGTGAGCCGGGATGCCCTGGGACGACAGCGCCTTCATAACGCGGTCGCGGTCGTGACCTGGCAGCCGGATGGTGTACTGAGCCCACACAGACCGATAGCCATCCGGCATTGCCGGGACGGCTACCCGGTCGCGCAAACCTGCAGCATAGCGCGAGGCAACTGCGTCGCGGCGTTCGATCTCGTCGGCAAATATCGATAGTTTTTGGATGAGAATGGCGGCTTGCAGGGTATCTAGGCGGCCGTTCACGCCAACGCGTACTATGTCATATTTATCGTCGCCTCTGCCGTGCAGGCGAATGCTTTTCATGATTTCGGCCAGGTCATCGTCATTCGTAAGAATGGCGCCACCATCGCCGTAGCAACCG
>Ga0157380_10003704_pt1 | contig 10506 bp, 8 predicted proteins | sample S35metaG_FD_119757 | JGI IMG/M metagenome (GOLD analysis project Ga0157380, IMG submission 119757) | Switchgrass rhizosphere microbial communities from Kellogg Biological Station, Michigan, USA - S3-5 metaG | ecosystem: Host-associated > Plants > Roots > Rhizosphere > Soil | place: USA: Michigan...
CTTCGCGCCGATAGTACGTGGGGCGATGTGCGGAATTTAGGCCAGAACATCAACACACACGGATGGGATTCGCATCCATCTCTATCTCATTCCGGCGATACCCTTTTCTTTGCTTCCGACCGTATCGGAGGCTTTGGATACTCCGATATTTATTATTCTATCAAGAATGAAACTGGCGTCTGGCAAAAGGCCCTGAATATGGGGCCGATTATTAATACACGGGGCGCGGAAGTGAGCCCTTTCTTTCACCATAAGTTTAACGTACTGTATTTTAGTTCTAATGGTCAGCCCTTGACGTTTGGTGACTTTGATATTTACAAGGTGCATAAAAGCAATCAGACCTGGAATGAGCCAAAAAATGTGGGCCCTCTCGTTAACGGCCAGGGTAGTGAATATTATTTTACAATTGATTCCGAGTCCAACTATCTTTATTATGCGCGCTCATCTGAAAACGAAATAGAGAATCTTGATCTCCATTCTTTCCCCGTTCCGATGGAAGCGCAACCGGAAGCCACGGCAAAGCTCAAGGGATCATTGATAAATTCAGATACAAAAAAACCATTTAAAGGAATTGTATCTGTCATTGACCTTGACAAAGGCGTTGAAGTGGCTCCTAAATTTCTCCGTGAGGACGGTTCGTTTGATTTCAACTTAATTAATAAAAGAAATTATTTGCTGATCATTCAGGGCGATGATTTCTTCCGAATCGAAGAACTATTTTTCTTGGATGGCGACACCGAGATGAATCGTGAAGCTGAACCTATCGAAAACAAAATCGCCTTTAAATCGCTGGAGTTTGAAAACGGCAAGGCCGACATTCTTCCGGCCATGCATCAGGATCTTGACAAGCTTGCCGACTTTTTGATTGACCACCCAAAATTCAAACTGGAAATTTCCGGACACACTGACTCACAAGGCAATGAAGATTCTAACTTACGATTATCGCAGGCGCGTGCCGACGCTATAAAAGCTTATTTAATTTATCAGTTTAAAATTGCTTCGTCTCGAATTGAAGCGCATGGATACGGAAGCTCCAAACCAATTGTGCAGGAAAAATCTGAGGATGAACGCAAGTTAAATCGGAGAGTGGAGTTCCAAATTAGCCGCGAATGATTCCGTTCAAAAAAAAACACCAGGAAGGCCCGGTGTTTTTTCAATTATTAACCTACTTTTTTCTTCGGACGAAAATATCGCCATTGTAATTACGAAGCGTTATCTCCGGACCTCCTCCATTGATGTCCCCCCGCTTCCATTCATCAATGACAACTTTGTAAACCCCGCCCTTGGTATCTTTCTTCTGGACCGGGCCAGTGCTCTTAAAAGCCACATCAAAGTCTGAATAGATGTCTCCCCGCTCTGTTTTCATTTTCAACGTAGCCTTCATAGTTGCCGGGAACGTAATATCGACGTCGCCGTTGTAAGTGGTGTATGACATGGGTGTAGCGTCCTTTACTTTGTCAAAAGTGACTTTTATTTCACCGTTGTAGGTGGTGGCTATGACCGCACCGGAAATATTCGATGCAGTAATCTCACCGTTGTGATTGGTCAGTTCTAGTTCACCTTGAATGTTCGTTATCAGAATATCCCCTCCGTTGTGGGTTTTTGCTTCAATATCCGTTCCGGACGGAACTTCAATTTCGATGTTCAACCTATCATTCCATGTCCCGGAATTCACGCTTACGGTATTTCCATTTTCGGTAACCTCAAGATCAAGGCCTCCGCCACCGATGCGCCGAAGTCCATCCTTGGTATCTTCATGGTCATCATCATCCTCGTCGGCCGAATATTTTACCAGTACGTCTTTTCGTGCAGTTCCTTTTATCGTGATGGAACCATTATTGATGACAGCTTTGATTTTGCCACGCTTTGCTGGATCACTCAGGGGCACAGCAAATTCATTTTTGTCCTGTCCGGCAGCTGAGGATGCCATCAAGGACAACCCAATCGTGATGAGGATAATCGCGTGTATTAGAATATACTTTTTCATGTTCGTTAGTGTTGAAGTTCTATTTGTTTTAAGTTTTATGTGTTGAGATTTGACTGTCGGCCGCAAGTTTAAATCAACACGTTTATTTTTTAGGTTTATGAGTTTAAGGCGTTTTGTGCATTTTTAATTAAGCTTTTCTTTCACGTAAACATTGCCGTTGAAGGTTTCAAAATCGAGGTATGCACCTCCGGAACCTATTTTAAATTGGTTATCGTTTACTTTGTATTTGACTCCTTTGTCATCCTGCTCCTTTTCAACCACGACGGGAAGGAGTTCAACTTGATCGATGTTCGTATAGAGGCTGCCATTAAAGCTCTGGAAGCCGATGCTCGCTCCAAGTCCTTTTTGAAACAGCGCATTAATGTCGCCGTTCAATGTGTAGAACCGGCAGTTCCGTTGTGGATTCTGAACATACACAACGTCTACATTGCCGTTGATCGTCGTTGCTTCAGCTTCTCGCATAAGGTTTTGGAGACGAATGCTGCCGTTGATATTATTCGCTTTTACGGGACTTTTTACATTTTCAATAACTATATCACCGTTATTAATCGTGCTCACCAGCAAGTTCACGGATGCGGGAATTTTTACTTTAAAATCCATGGAATAGTCATAGGTCTCATGGCAAGACCTTCCGCGTTGGTCCCATGCGTAACCCCACTTCGTCCCCATGTGTGAATGCTGAGATCTGGGACTACTTTTTTCGAAGTGATTGCAAGGGCTGTTAACGTATAGAATAATAGTATCTGCAAGATCAACCACACCCAGCTGAATTTCTATCTTTCCCGTCTCAAGACGTTCTTGTGTTTTACCACGAATGTTTTTTGTCACTTCGACTTGAATTTTATCACCATCATAGGCTTCCACCTTGATATGGCCGTTGATGTTCGCAATCATCAGTGCGTTTTGTACACCCGGTTTTTCGAATGTAAATTCTTTAACAATCTTCTCAGTATGCGTTTGGGCCATGAGTTGGGAAGAAATGCCCATGAAAAGTCCTATCCATAATTTTGGTTTCATATCTTTTAATATTTTGAAATGCTTGCGGGATGTTAAATCACCTGAATATTCTCTCGTATTTTTTTCTTTATATCGGAAGGCGTTTCACCATCCTCAAGTATGTTCTTAAAGGCATCGATGGCGCTTTTCTCTTGCAGCTCTGCCATCAATTCAGCCAATGCAACCTGAACTAGTGGTGACTTCTGTTGTGAGATCGATCTTACCAATGCTTCTCGTATTTGACCGTCTTTGCTGTATGGCCTTAGCGCATCTAAGGCAGCTAAACGTACACTTACATTTTCGTCATTATTAAGGGTCTGAAGTAAAGCACTTGTTACCTGTTTGCTCGCCTGATCCATTTGCTCCGTGAGGCTCACAGCTTTCAGTCGATCCGTTGCAGACTCTTTCTCCAACAACGATAACATCATCATTTCCTTCAGGTCGTGGATCTCCTGACCCATCTCGGTTATTTGTGCATCTTTGTTTTCAGGTGACCGTAAGATGTAACCGACTGCCAGGCCCAACAATAAAGTCAAGGATGCAAAGGCAAGCCGAGGCGCAAGATCTATGGAAGTGAAAAAGTTTTTCCAGAATGGCTTTTTCTCAATTCCCCTCTCCTGCTTCATCATTTGATGAAATTTTTCATCGAGCGATCGCGATGGGACAGGCGTTTCGATTGCCACGATCTGATCTGACATTTTTCCAAACCCTTCAATGTCTTCCAGCTGAATGGTTCCCTGCTCGATAAGGTTTTCAATTTCCTTTATTTCACCAGGACCGGCTTCTCCAGCATTGTATTTGAAGAGTAAATGTTGAATTTTTTCCGCCTCCATGATTAGTTGTGTTTTTCCAAGTTTGCGTATACCGCCTTTAATTCCTGTAATGCTCTAAAAACTTTCACCTTCACTGCCCCTTCTGAACAACCCAGTATTTCTCCGATCTCCTTATATTTTTTATCCTGATATTTACTCAGCAAGAGAATCTCCCTTTTGTCTTCAGGCAGCCTATCCATGGCCATTGACAATAACTGCAGCTCTTCGTCTTTTTGAAATTCCGTTGCCCTGTTTTCATCCGTACCTAATCGCTCTTGCCAATCCTCGATAGGATCTTTAAACCTCAATTTATTTTTGCGGAAATTATCGTGATTTACATTGCGCGCGATGTGGAACATCCACGTTTTAAAATCCCCTTCGCCGCGAAACAGGTATCGATATTTTAAGATCCGGTAAAAAACATTTTGAACTAAATCTTCGCTTAATTCTGCATCTCTGTTCATCCCGTAAAAGAAACCAAACAAGGGTCTCTTGTAGCGTGCGAACAACAAGCCCAGAGTGTCAAGATGGCCATCTCTTACCTTGATCATCAAGGCGTTGTCTGAAAGTGCTTCCAAATGCGTCGATATTTTCAAGATGGGAAACTGAAGCTTTTTAGAAAGGTTACAACTAAAGTTAAAGCTTTCCCGAAAACTTTGTAAAGGGACATTTCAGTGGATTTTGGCCAAGAAATCCAGGAATTGAGACAAACAAAAGGGCATTCCAAGTGGAATGCCCTATTAATATTTTTTTATGGCTAAAAGTTTATGGATTTCGGGAATGAAGCTTATTGCGTTCATCCTGCAGTTCTCGCGAAAGTTTGGTTTGCCTTTCCATTGCGCGCTGCTTGTATTCCTCGAACTCGTGTGTCAAGGCACTCACAGCCAGGTTTCGTTCACTCAGGGAATTGCTTTGTAGTTTCATTCTTCCGATCAACAACCCCAACATCACCAGCAATCCAGCAACAATGACTGCCACCGTTGTGATAAAAGTACCTTTGTTAAAGTCAATTCCAATAACGTTGATGTGGGTGCTGGCGTGCGTAATCTCTTCCATGGATTTTTCCTTGGCTTTGACGGTCTCAATCGATTGGTTCAATTCACCTTTGAGCTTGTTTGTGTTTGCTTCGATTTGTTTAATAGAGGCTTCTTTAGCGGCAATGGTATCCTGCGCGATCTTCCATACACCGTCTAGCACCGACTCCTTTACCACCTTGTAGGCGCCATAAGACTGAGATTTGGATTTCATATACAAGAATCTCTCATGCAATGAAGGATTCTCCTTGAGCTCAGGCTCAGATTGAGAAAAAGAAACGTGAAAAGCCAGCAAGCAAACCAACAGAACAAAAAGCATTCTCATATCAAAGTATTTTTTAGTAAAACAAATAAAATTACTCTACCCTTTAAACACGGTTAAAGTTTAACTGTTCCAACGCCATAATAAATCGACCAAAGTCGTTCATTACCGATTAAAGGTAGCAAATTTTATTTTTTCTTTTTGAAAACCAACTCAGTCCGCTGGACCGCGAGGACATTATTGAATAATTCCTTGAGGTAATGATATTCATGCGAGGTAAATACAGGCTTTGCAATCAGCAAAGAATTGTTCACAGATAACTTATTCATTGAATTTTGAATTTCAAAAATGAACCGGCCTCCATTTTGGGGAAGCGCCAACCCGATTTTATTGGGTAGCTCATCTACTTCATAGCCTGATGGATAGTCCAGCGTAAGGATCATTATTTCTTCGAGCGGGGCGCCAAAATCCACAGGGTATAACCGCTCAGAGGACTTAAATGGATTTCTTTGCCATTGCTCCGTGATAAAGGGGTTAAACAAAAAATTATCACCCATAAACATCCCCTCGCCAAAGGCAACGGTCAGTTTAAATATCAATGGCTTGGTGATATCATCGGCATTTTCAATTTTAAAGTCGCTGATGTTGAGATCCTGATTCTTGTCTTTAAAGTCATTTATGAACTCTTGCAGGCTGCTAAAGCCATAAATTTTTTTTCGTTCATTGACGGCCTTATAGCCGGCATACAAATATTGGATTGAGCCTTTCATAACGCCATCGTTGTCAAGCGCGAGATTTAGCATCGTGGTCGTTTTCTCCTTATCGGTAGGCTTTAACTCGAGCCAATATGATTCCTTATCACCGATTACGCGGCCTTTGCCATTGAGGCATCTTTCGGGGAGTAATCCGAAGGGATGAAAATCATCGGTAGCATCCAGCAGGTACGTCTTGTCCGCAATGGTAACCTTGGCTACCACATAGTTAAATTCACTTAGCACCGGATACAGGTCAGTGACCAAGCCATTTTTCCGCGTCGACAGCAGCATGGGCTCGACAGGAACGTCCGCATATTTCAAGGCTGCAACGAGGGAAAGGTTTATATCACCAACGTTCCCAATTTTGGATTCAAATGATTTTTTAATTCCGAACTCGCTATATTCTCCATAGACATCGTTCCATTTGTACCATCCTTTTATAAAATCGTAGATTTTTTTTGCTTTGACGAGTGCGTCAGTTTCCCCACCGATGAGTTGATCGATGTGACTATCGACGATATCCTTGCCTCGTTTAATCTGCAAGCCAAACTGACTGCTTTGTCTTAATTCTTCATCTGCGTCCTTCCATTCTTTGGTGATTTTGTCCTTGCGCCCATCGAAATAGTTGATCTGCGAAAGTTCAAAATTGATTGCAGAGATGAAATTCGATTTCGCAGTCATAAACTCTTCTTCATTAAAAGCAGGAATATTTTTGATCCCATATTTCAAGCGGGAGCAATCTGCGGTCAGAAAACAGGATTTCACCAACTCACTTTCCTGTTTTGTGAGTTTCAAAAATCCTCTCAATGAAACATTGTATAAGTAGTTTCCAGGGATCAATGCCCAAAATTCACTTTGCAGTTTGGGAATTTCGGACTGAAATTCCCAAGAACGGAATTTATAGACGAAAGGAGATTCCAGTGTATATAAAACTTCAATCACACTTCCTTCTTTGACATTAGGTATCGCGAATTTTTTCGCGTCATAGTATTTAGACTGATTTTCCAAAAAGACGTTTTTAGGGTCAAGTTTGGTTTCACGCATAGAGCCATTTTCAATGTTGAACGCAGACGCTTTGATGGACACAATTTTTTCGGAGCGACCCTCGGATTTTCGAAGCGGGATTTCAAAAGTGCCATACGATACGCCGCCTTTCTTTAGAATTTTGATCCTTGCATGATATTCAAATAATAGATTGTGATCGTTATAGTTGTCGAAGTAGGCTTCGCCAAATTCATCCAACATAACTGCCACGGCCGACGTATCAGGCTCGTAAATTTTCATATCTAATTCACGATAGGTAGCCTGACCGTAAGGAAAGCTATGACTTTGGGCGACAACCAGCGAAGGCAATAAAAAGATTGCGAGGACAAAAAAGACGTATTTCATAACGGTTTCAGCATGGACAAGCATTCATTTTTTCCAACTTCTTTTAGAGTTTGTGACTGCACGACACTTCAGATTTTTATTTTTTCTTCTTGATAACCAATTCAGTCTGTTGCGCAGCAACAACATGGTTGAACAGGTCTTTCAAATGCTGGTATTCTTGAGAGGCAAAAACAGATCGCGATATGAACAACGAATTATTCATCGATAATTTATTTGAAGCATTTTGAAAATCAAGAACAAACTGCCCGCCGCCTTGCGGCAGTGTCATTCCTGACTTTGACGGGATTTCCTCGATTTCAAATTGAGGTGAATACTCCAGATTCAAAATTGTCACTTGTTCAACAGGCACTCCAAAATCAACAGGATATAGCCGCTCGGCCGATTTGAATGGATTGCCCTCCCATGCCTTCTTGATGACAGGGTTAAATAAAAAATTCTGATCCGCTATCCTGTTATCTGGCTCGATCTCAACCTCCATTTTTAACACCACAGATTTTTTAAGATCTTCTGGATTGTCGAGTTCAAATTTTTTGAGGGAGACTCCTGAAAGTTTATTCACGAGGTCGTCTACATATTCTTGTTGGTTCCTGAATTTAGTGATCTGTTTGCGTTGAGTCACCGCATCGTACCCGGAAAAAGTAAATTGTATTGTTCCGCGTATAGCACCATCATCGTTCAATTTCAGATTATACACCGAAACAGTTTTTTCGCGGTGCGAAGATTTAATGGGATACCAATAAGATGCATCGGTTCCCATAACCCGGCCTTTTCCATTCAGACATCTGACAGGCACAAGTCCAAAGGGATAATACCGATCTGTTGCATCCAACAAGTAAACTTTGTCGCCGATGTTTAGCTTGGCAATAACATAATTGAATTCTGAAATAACAGGATAGACTTCAGTGACCAGACCATTCCTGCGTGTTGAAAGCACCATTGGCTCTGCCTCGAGTCCGGCAAATTTCAACGCCGCGATCAACGATAGGTTAATGTCACCGACATTCCCTGTTTTGCTATCAAAAGCTTTTTTAATACCTGATTCACTAAACATTCCATAGGTATCATTCCATACATACCACCCTTTGATAAAATCATAAATGCGCTGTGCTTTTATTAAGGGATCAGTCTCTCCGGCGACCAACTGTTCCACTTTGGTATCGACGATGTCTTTTCCACGCTTAATTTGAACACCAAAGCGGGTGCTTTCACGCATTTCTTCATCTACATCCTTCCACTCCTTTGTTATTTTGTCCTTCCTCCCATCGAATCGGTTAATCTCCATAAGTTCAAAATTTATGGCGGCCAAAAAATTCGACCTGGCCGTCATAAAATCTTCTTCGATGAAAGCTGGAATATTTTTCATCCCAAATTTCATTCGCGAACAATCAGCAAAGACTTGACCACCGGGTGTAAAACAATTTTTGATCAGTGTACTTTCATCCTTCGATAGCTTAAGGTTTCCCTTTAATGAAATCGTATAATTGTAATGGGCAGGTATAAGTGCCCAATACTCACTGTTCATTTTAGGAATATCTGCCTGGAACTCCCACGGGCGAAAATTGGAGATAAATGGTGATTCCAATTTATAACTAACCTCCACAACGGTGCCTTCACGCACATTAGGAACTGCAAATTTGGTGACGTCCATGTACTTATGGACATTTTGCGTAAATACTTTCTTCGGATCCAACTTCGTTTCGCGCATCGAACCGTTTTCAAAATTAAAGGATGACGCCTTAACGTCAACAACTTTTTCGCTGTAGCGTTCGCTTTTGCTCAGGGGAATTTCAAAGTCGCCATACGATGTACCAGCCTTTTTGAGAATTTTTATTTTAGCGTGATACTCGAAAATAATATTGTGGTTATTGTAATTGTCTACGAAGGCTTCGCCAAATTCATCAAGGATTAAGGCTACTGCCGCGGTGTCCTGATCATATTTTTTTAGTTCAAGTTCGCGGTATGTAACCTGACCGAATGGAAATCCATGATCCTGGCCAATGCCTGCAGTGTGGATTGAAAAGAAGAAAAGGAGAAACAGATGTGTACGCATTATATATAACGGTTAGGATTTTGGACGACTAAGCTATTTATTCCCTGGCGGGGCGCGCTGTAACCATCTGATATTGGCAATTTTATATGTGACAGTGATAATAATAAAATATCTTATAGCGGGTAATATTTAAAAATGGGAATATGTTAAAAATTGGACTCATTTCCGATACGCACGGGTACCTGGACCCAAAAATATTTGATCACTTCAAAGATCGCGATGAACTATGGCATGCGGGTGACATTGGGAGTTCAGCGGTCGCTGATGCGTTGGAGAAATTCAAACCCCTCAAAGCAGTGTATGGCAACATTGATGACAAGACACTGCAGGCGAGATATCCTGAGGATTTGTTTTTCAAGTGTGAAGCAGTTAGCATTTGGATTACCCACATAGGAGGCGTGCCGCCGAATTATAATCCCAGGATTAAAAAAATGCTAAAAGAAAATGTTCCCGGGATCTTCATTTGCGGCCATTCTCATATTCTGCGCATTAAACGCGACGTGAATTTTAACAACATGCTTTACCTGAATCCCGGTGCAGCAGGAAATCAAGGCTTTCATGCTATAAAAACAATTGTGCGTTTTGATGTTAACCAACACAAAATTGAAAATATGGAAGTCATTGAGTTGGGAAAACGCGGTGCACTTTAGGGTCTGCTGAAAAGGTTGGAGAGAACCCTTATTACCTTAATATCAGGGCTACATAGTTTCTGTGCTACCTTATTCCCATATTGATTTGGTAATAAGCTAATAAGGTTGATACCGCCACACTCTACTGTTATTAAGGTAATAAGGTTTTTTGAAGTGCAAGGTTTTTTAACGCAGTGCCTCCATCTGAAATAGATTGGCTCATGTGTTTGCACTTAATCTTTATGTCAATCAAAAATAAGTGCTTAACGCATTTATTTTCAGCGTCTCCTCAGCAGCGCCAACTTTAGACCAATGGCACAACCCGAGGGCTGTACTTCTCTGCATACGACTAAGAACAGTTTCCAAAAAGCACCGCAACAGGCACAAACAAAAGGCACTGCCGCTTGGAAAACGGGCCAACACAACCGATAAGAAATTCCCTAAACGTATTGATTCAGCATCACCGGCATCACCAACATAAGAATGTCTTCGCTTTGATCCTTTTCCGCGGGCAAGATCACTCCTGCTTTGTTTGGCGCTGACATGGTGAGCTTAATTTTATCAGAGTCCATATTGGTTAGCATCTCGATAA
>Ga0157380_10003705_pt1 | contig 10504 bp, 8 predicted proteins | sample S35metaG_FD_119757 | JGI IMG/M metagenome (GOLD analysis project Ga0157380, IMG submission 119757) | Switchgrass rhizosphere microbial communities from Kellogg Biological Station, Michigan, USA - S3-5 metaG | ecosystem: Host-associated > Plants > Roots > Rhizosphere > Soil | place: USA: Michigan...
CAGTCAAAAGAACTCGAGGAACGCCACACCTTCCTGACCACGCAGCAGAAAGATCTCGTCGATTCGATCGCGCAGACCAACGAGGCGATCAGTAAGATCGACGAAACGACGCACGCGCGCTTCCGCGAGGCGTTCACCGCCATCAACCAGAATTTCCAGACCATGTTCGCGACGCTTTTCGGAGGCGGCAAGGCCGGCATCCTCCTGCTCGATGAATCCGATCCGCTCGAAAGCGGCATCGACATCGTCGCGCAACCGCCGGGCAAGCGCCTCCAGAGCGTGATGCTGCTGTCAGGCGGCGAGAAAGCGCTGACCGCCATCGCGCTGATGTTCGGCATGTTCAAATACCGTCCGAGCCCGTTCTGCCTGCTCGACGAAATCGACGCGCCGCTCGACGATGCGAACATCGGCCGTTTTATCGAGATGCTGCGCTCGATGATGGACAAGACGCAGTTCATCATCATCACGCACAGCCGGAAGACGATGGAAATCGCGAATCGTCTCTACGGCGTCACCATGGAAGAACCGGGGGTCTCGAAGCTGATTTCAATTCAGTTGAACTAAAATCAGCTTCTCGACGGTTCCAAGAGTTCCAGAATTCCGAGCTCTGCTCTTAGGTCAGAACGTGAACGAGATCACCAATCCGTGGACGGCCTCCGGCGTCCCCGTCTTCCTGAGCACGGGCGGGGCGGATTCGAAACCATCCCAGTAGTACCGAAGGTTGTACGCCACACTTGCCCTCGCCGTTCTTATCGGGAGGGGAAACTCGACCGCGATTGGCTTGAACTTGAATCCGGCGTTGCCGAAGGCGTCGAAGTCGGAGCTCCAGAAGCGTTGCAATGTCAGCCCGACGCCGCTCGAAACGCGCACGCGCTTGGTACTGGTTCGACTCAACGACAGCATGGGATCAAAACCGAAGCCCTGGACACGGCCGGCCTTGAATCCGTTGCCTGCCGTTGAAAAGTAGTAGTACGACTCGGCGGACACCCAGAACCAATCGTCGGCCGGTGCGCGGCCGCCCGGACGCGGCTGGCCAATCAGAGGGAGAATGCACCGCCACTCTCCGGCGCGCTTGATGCTTCTCTCGCATGCACCGCCGATACCGATCATTCGCGGCCCGGTCATTTCCCAGATGATGTCGAGCCAGCCCGCATCCGCCGGTCGCGCACACGCGAACACGCCGAGAACCACCAGCGCCAGCACTCGTTTGCTACCCATGCGATGTCTCCTGTCGATCGGTTAACGGCGTCGGCGTCACTCCTCGAAAACCTGACGCGTCATCTCTGTCGTGCGCAAACCAGCGGCGTCTCGGCGCACCCTGACGGTGGCACGGCGAGCGCTGTCGTACAAGAGGACGTAATCACCGGCGCTTCCGATCACGAGGGCTCGTTGGCCGTCGTATTCGACCACCCGAAACCGTTCGAACAGGACGCGCCGCGGCATCGTTGCCGCCAGCATCACCACGAGGGCGAGCAGCAGCATTGCCCATCTCAGTTTCTGAATGGCGGCGGGATCGCTGGATCGCTGCCGCAATGATGGAAACCACGCCACGGCGGGTAGTGCCAGGAAGAAGCTTAGGAGCGCGCAACCGGTCGAGAACGCCACGTGCTTCTGACGAGCCGCGAAGCTGATGGCGGCAATCGGCGCCGACGCCGGGTGTTGATGCAGGTTGACCAGTGCGTCCAACACATCGCGGTTGGCCCAGAGCAGGGCGCCCCACGCCGCGGCGCCGACGAGTAGTGCGGTAAGTGCGAGCGCCTGCGGATCGAGACGGCTCGACCAGTCGCTCCACCGGCGCCAGACGTTGGCCGCGTGCCAGCGCGCGAGCAGCGCGAGACCGCCAAAGGCGGCCGTGCCCACGGCCGTCACCAACCACAACGCTACGAACGGTGTGAGCGCTTCGCGTCCAACCCTGAGGTAGTCCTCGAAGGAAGCAGAGAATTCGGAGTCAATGTGCAGAAGGACCTCGAACGAGCGGCACGCCACCATCCCAAACGTCAACGTCAGCGCAAGTAGAGCCGCGAGGGCGGCGATTGACGACCACAACCATGTCGAGATCGTCGACGGCTGGGTGCTGGCAGGGAGAGCAGCCGGTGTGCGAGTCAGATCCTCGAGCGCTTGCGCGAACGCCCGGGCCGACTGGAATCGCGCGACCGGGTCCTTAGCGAGGGCGCGTTCGAATACGGCGTCCATGCCGTTCGGTGCGTTGCGCACGATCCCGCTCACGCTGGGCGGCGGAGCCGCCAGGATCTGCATCCTGATCATCCGGTCGTCGCCCGTGAACGGAAGTCTGCCGGTGACCAGCTGGAAGAGCGTCACGCCGAGGCTGTAGACGTCGGTCGCGCGCGAGCACTCACCGGCGAGCAGCTGTTCGGGCGCCATGTAGGGCAGCGTCCCGTACGTGGGCTCGGCGGGGGTCGGATCGAAACTCCGGCGCGCAATGCCGAAATCGAGCACTTTGACCCGATCGTCGGGTGTGACGATCATGTTGCCGGGCTTGAGATCGCAGTGCAGCACTTGGGAGTCGTGGGCGTGCGCCACGGCCAGGGCCGCTTGACGGACCCACTTAATCGCGCGATCGATGTCGACGGGTCCGTCATCGAGAATCCGGTTCGCCGGCCGGCCCGCAACGTACTCCAGGACCAGGACACCGATACGTTTGCCGGCGTGCTCGCTCTGCAGCACGTTGTGAACGGTCGCGACATGCTCGTGCCCTGAACACGCGGCGGCACGCTGAGCCTCCTGGATCAAACGGTCGTCAGGTGGAACGATTTTCAGGGCGACCAGCGTGCCCAGCACCGTGTCTTGCGCCAGGTATACCGTGCCCATGCCCCCGCGGCCGATCTGCCGGACGATCACGAAACGGCCGCCCTCGAGCGAGTCGCCGGGTTTGAATGCGGCACCTGTCGCCGGCGTGGGTGATGGGCCGCGTACATTTGCGGTGCGGGTCTCGTCGAGCCCGTGAGGGCCGCTCAAGTGGAACAGATCGGTGATCTCGCGGCGCAGCGGGGCGTCGATTGAAGCGCTATCGATCAGGGCTATCCCCTCGGCGTCCGAAAGACGCGTGGCCTGCGTGAGGATCGCTTCGACACGCTGCCAGTCATCGCGCGTAAGGGAACGCAGAGACGGAGCGCGCTGGCCAGGTGACATGTCCAGGAGGCGGTGGAAGAGCTGGCCGACACTATACGCCAGAAGCAAGGTGCCGCGTGTCCCCCGAGCCCGCCGGAAGAAAACGCCGAGGTTTAGAACGCCCTGGAACCCCTGGAACGTCCGGAACTTGTATGCGAAAGCTGCCTGTCCTCGCGTTGGTCACGGCCGAGCCACCACTGGTGACGAGGTCGTGGTGGAGGGCCGCCGGACGGCCAAGGCGCGCTCGGAGGAGGCCGGTTATCCCGGAACAACCAGTCGAGTCTCTGCGTAAGCTGATCATGGGAGACACACCATGTGGTCCCTGCCAGCGTCGCTTCATCTCTCCGGCGTTGCCCTCCTGCACCCTGACAAGTTGCCGGCGAAATATCTGGACAGCGACGCTGTGATCGCTGGTGGCGCGTCGATACTCGGCGTGGGCCACTTCAGCGTGCCGCCCGACGTCATCGTCCAGGCTTCGGCAAGCCTGAAGTCCAATAACGATCTCGCCGGGTCGTGGTCCACCATCCGCACCATCGTCGTACCACTTGGCATTGCCGCCGTGCCGCGACGTTCGCCGATTAAGGCGCGCAAACGCACGCCGTGGCATCCAGTGCCAGAAGCGCATGGCATGGTCGCACGCGGGGGCGGCCGCGAGTGGTTCACCGACCGTCTGTTTGTCGAGTCGAAGCAGACGCACCTGCAGGCCGCCTGGACCACCTCGGTGATAGTTCATGCCGCCATCGTGATTCTCGTGCTGCTGCTGTTGGCCGCGCGGGCCGCGCGGCCGGACCTGACGCCGCCTCCGCGAATGGATGTGTTTCTGCGAATGCCCGCGATCCTTTCGCCGCCGCCCGCCGTCGCTCCCCCGCCCTTGCGCACGTCCGTTGAAAACCCTTCGCCGGTGCCCCAGCCGCCGCGCCACGCCCAGGTGGCTGCATCGGCGAGTGAGATCCAGGCCGCGGCGCCGCTCGTAACGCCATCAGGTCTCGAAGCTGAACTCGCAACGTCCCAAGACGCGGTCAGCGAGGGCGCTGCGGGCGGAGCCGACGCCGTGGTTGCCGGTGGCAGTGACGGGGGATCGTCGGCCGGGACGGCGAAGGCCGCGTCGAGCGAAAGGGGCCCATTTCGAGTCGGTGACGGAATCGCCCGGCCCGTGAAGATCTACGACGTCAAGCCGATCTATCCGCAACCCGCCATGGCGAAGCAAGTCGGCGGCAGCGTGGTCATCGAGGCCACGATCGGCGCCGACGGCAAAGTGAACAACGCGAGAGTGCTCCGTTCGGTCACCGAGTTAGACCAGGCGGCGCTCGACGCCGTGCGCCAGTGGGAGTACGAACCCTCACGCCTGAACGGCGTGGCGGTGGCGGTGATCATGGTCATCGTTGTGACGTTTTCACTCCTGTAAGACAGGAGCACTGTCCAGGGAGGGCCCGGTTTCGGGATTCCCATAAAGTCTCGAGGCTTCTCGTGGTCGCATTCAAGTCAGACCGCGTGTCTGCCGATAAACGAAGCGCTTGGAGCAGCAGCAGAACGCCAGGGGCATGAGCCGCGCCGGAATCGGCCTCTTCATCTTCTTTCATGCGTTGTACGCGCTGACCTCGTCGGGGAATGCGTTCCGCATTCCGGATGAGTTCGAGGTTTACTTCCAGACCGAACATCTGGTCGACGCCGGCGATTTGTCCGTGCCGCAGGCAACGGAGATTCGTCAACCCGTAATCGTCAACGGCAAGGTCGTCCGCACGCAGTCGATGTTCTTCGGCAAGGTCGGCGTCGATGGCAAGCCGTACGCTCCGTATGGTCCGCTCGCCGCGGTCCTCGCCGTGCCGCATCATCTGGCTGGCCGCGCTCTCGCGTCGATGATGGGGATCCGGCGAGTGCCTCGTGCGCAGGGGCTGGCGTGGGTGATTTTCGTCGCGGGGGTGACGATGCTCTCGACGGCGACAGGAGCCGCGCTGGCCGTGGTGGGGTTTCATCGCGCCACACTGGCGCTTGGCACCGAGCCGCGCATGGCGCTGTTGCTCTCGGCGACCCTGGGCGGGGCCTCGGTTCTCTGGCCTTACGCCACAGCCTTCTTCAGCGAGCCGCTCCTGGCCGCGGCATTCGTCTGGGCGGCCGCGCTATTGATGGAAGCGCGCACCGCAGCGGGGCCGGCGAGGAATGTCGCGATCGCCGCGCTGCTGATCATGGTTGCGGGCCTGACGAAAGTGACCAGCCTGATCGTGGCGCCGGCATTCGTCGCCGCCGTGCTCGCCGAACGCTCAATCGTGATGCCGCGACGGCTGCGTGTGGCCGGCCTGATCGGCGGATCGATCCTGGTGGCAGTGGTGCTGCAACTCGGCTGGAATGCGTATCGCTTCGGCTCGCCGTTCGATTTCGGCTACGACTGGAGTGAAACGATTCCGGCGATGCCGCCGCGCGTATTTGCGATCAGCGAAATCCCGCGTGGCCTTGCGGTCCTGTTGTTCGCGCCAGGCAAGTCCTTGTTCGTCTGGGCGCCGATCCTCGTGGTCGCGCTCCTCAATGCCACTGAGACGTGGCGGCGAGATCGTGCGCTGTCAATCGGACTCGTGACCGCGGCGGCAACGGGGTTATTGGTCTACGGCGCCTATCTGTTTCCCGAAGGCGGCTATGCTCACGGCCCGCGCCATCTCGTGCCGATCGTGCCGCTGCTCGCCCTCGCGGCAGCGGGCCCCCCCACGCGCGCGCAAAAGCCGTCGACGATCTACGCCTGCGCCGCCATGGGCTTTGTCATGGCCCTGATGGCGACGCGAGTGTCGTACCTGGAAGACCAGGCGATGCGCCGCGATCAAATGGGCAAGACGGTTCCGAACTACTACGAGGAGATCATTCCGGCACCGGGGCGCCCGAACAACCGGTATCGACTGGAGCACATCCCGTTCGTCACTGCGATGAAGACGCCCGGCTGGTCGGAATCCCCGAACCTTGGCCAGGGTCCCGATCATTTCTACAAACACTTGCAGCAGGCTCGCCGGCAGCTACCCGATGGTCAATCGATTCCCGAGAATCTGCCACTCTTCTGGCAGGCCGCGTGGATCGTCTTGGCGCTGGCTGGGGCAGTTCACCTGGTCGGCCAGTACAACCGAATGGGCTCGACCGACCAATCAGGGAACCGGGACCCTTCGGTCTCGTATTAGCTCTTATGCGCCAATTCTCTGTGCTTGCTACGGTTCTTGCGGTTGGGCTGGCCACCGCGGCGTGCGACATCAAAACCAGCGCAAACGGCAACTTTTCGTTCGATATTGCCGCCGGCAAGGCGACCGACACGTGGTCGCGGACCTACAAGGTCCCCGAAAAGGGCCGCTTCGAGCTGATTAACGTCAACGGCCGGATCACGGTCGAACCGACTGATGGCGCCGAGGTCGTCGTCGAAGGGCGCCGCACCGCGAAGGCTAATTCGGACGAGGCCGCCAAGGAACTGCTGGCGAAACTCGAGATTCGCGAGGAGGTCGGGGAATCGACGGTCCGTGTGGAATCCCGGCCGCCGCGTCTCAGCGGGTTCTCGGGTCATGAGGTCGAGTGGACCATCAAGGTGCCCAAGGGCATCGTCCTGGACCTCCGGACCACCAACGGCGGCGTGCGGCTCAACGACTTGTCGAACGACATTCATGCCAAGACCACAAATGGCGGAGTGAAGGGCACGAACATCGTTCCCGGCGTCATCGAAGCCTCCGCGGTCAATGGCGGCGTCGAGTTCGAGCTCGGGTCACCACTCGAGGCCGGCGATTCGATCGACATGGAGACCGTCAATGGGGGAGTCGAGCTGGCTCTGCCGAACGAGAGCAAGGCGAGCATCGAGGCTCGCTGCGTGAACGGCGGCGTCAGGGTTGACGGTGTCACCATCAAGCGGCCTGACGACGGCAACCAGAATGATTTCGAGCGCCGACGACGCCTGACCGGCGACATGAATGGCGGCGGCGCGCGTGTCCGCATGAGCACGACCAATGGTGGCGTGCGCCTTTCGGCGTCGAGCGCCAAGAAAACCACTTAGTAGTAGCCAGCAACCGGTGGCAGTTAGCCAGGAGTAGCCAGAATTTTCTGGATACTGGATACTGGCTACTGGCTACCGGATTGAACGAAGACAAATCCTCCCGCTACCATCGATTGCGCCGGCGCGCCGACCTCTTAGGGACGGCGGTCGCCGGCGTTTTGCTGCTGGGCCTGCTGCTGCTCGGCGGTGCACACCGCCTGCGCGAACTCGCCGCCGCGCTCGCGCAGTGGGTGCCCGGGGGGGCCGAAGAAGCGATCACCGTGATCGTGATGACGGTCGCGCTGGTCGCCTTCCTTCAGATCGTCGAGCTGCCATTTGCGTTCTACCAGGGCCATCTCCTCGAACATCATTACGGACTCTCGACGCAGTCGACGGCGCACTGGTTTGCCGATCACGTCAAGGGCGTTGCGCTGGGGGTCGTGCTTGCTGCCGCCGGGACGTCGATCGTCTACCTCGCGCTGCGGCAGGCGCCGGCCAATTGGTGGTGGATTTCGGCGGCGGTGTTCGCGCTTGCGATGGTCGTCCTGGCGCGGATTGCGCCGGTCGTACTGCTCCCGATTTTCTACAAGTTCAAGCCGCTCGATCGCCCCGCGCTCGTCGATCGGCTGATGGGACTGGCGACGCGGGCACGCACCGACGTCGTCGGCGTATTCGAGTGGGTGCTGAGCGGCCACACCAGGAAGGCAAATGCCGCGCTCGCCGGCATGGGACGCACGCGCCGCATCCTGCTCTCGGACACGCTCCTCGCGGACTATTCCGAGGACGAGATCGAAGTGATCCTGGCGCACGAGCTCGCGCATCACGTTAATCGCGACATGTGGCGCGGCATCGCCGTGCAGAGCCTGATCCTCGGCGGCGGATTCTTCGCCGCCAACATCGTCCTCCGCGCGGCCGCCGCCCCCCTGGCGTTGCGCGGTATTTCGGATCCAGCCGGCCTGCCCCTGTTGATGCTCGCCGGCGGCGTGTGGTCGTTCCTGGCCTTGCCTGTCGCCAACGCAGTCTCACGCGCGCAGGAACGCGCCGCCGATCGTTATGCGCTCGTGACGACACGCAACGTTGACGCATTCGTTACCGCGATGAAGCGCCTGTCGCAGCAGAATCTGGCCGAGGAACATCCGTCACCGATGGTCCGCTGGCTGTTCTATTCGCACCCGCCGATCCGGGAGCGAATCGATGCCGCCCGCGCATTCGCCCGAGAGGGATCACATGCCGCGTAAGATTTGGGTCTTGGCTCTGGGAGTTTGGGTCCTGGGTCTGCTGATGACAGTCACCACCTCCGCGCAGTATTCAAGGAAAACGCTGGTCGCGCATCGCGGCGCATCGGCCTATGCGCCCGAGCACACGGCGGCTGCCTACAAGCTTGCGATCGAGATGGGCGCCGACTTCGTCGAACAGGATCTGGCGGTCACCAAAGACGGCGTCCTCATCTGCCTCCACGATGCCAGCCTCGAGCGCACCACGAATGTCGAAGAAGTGTTCCCGGATCGCGCCGTCAGCATCAGCCTGGAAGGGCGGACGAGGCGCGCGTGGGTGGCGAATGACTTCACGCTTGCCGAGATCAAGCAGCTCGACGCGGGATCGTGGTTTGACAAGAAGTTCGCGGCCGAAAAGATTCTGACCTTCGACGAGGCAGTCGCGATCGTTCGCGGCAAGGCGGGCATGTTTCCGGAGCTGAAGACGCCGGAGATCTACGAAGGCCGCAACGTCGATTTCGAGCAACTCGTCGCAACCGCGCTCGACAAGCATGGCCTGCGCGGACCGAAAGCCGATCCGAAGACGCCGATCATTCTGCAGACCTTCGGCCAGTCAAGCGCGCGCCAGCTTGCGCAGATCAAGATTGGCGTGCCGGTGGTGCTGCTGGTGGGTGATGACGAAGGCTTCAAGACGTCCGCGCAGATCAAGGCGTGGAAGGGTATTGTCCAGGGCTTCGGGCCGGCCAAAGAGATCGTGCAGCGAAACCCGAACTTCGTGAAGTGGGCGCACGCCGAGGGCATGTCGGTGACGCCCTACACGTTTCGCGCATCCGACGCCCGCAAGGCCGGATTCGGAGACGTCAGCGAAGAGATGTCGCACTACCTGTACGAGCTTGGTGTCGACGCGCTCTTCACCGACAACCCGGATAAGTTCCCCAGAAAATAACGAATTTTTCGTCGTTATTTCCCGCGAACGCTCATCACGCCGCGCATGTCCTTGCACGCGGCATCGGTCGTGAGATTGCAGTAGAAGGGGAACGTGCCCGGCTGATCGGCCCGAAACTCGAACGTCAGCGACGTCTTGCCCGGCACGCGCTTGACGATCCGATAGGCATCGATCGCAAAACTCACCGGCACGTCTTCGCTACGCAGCGTGATCTTGACCAGATCGTCCTGCGACACGTCGATCTTGTCCGGGGTGAACACGTGATCCTTCGCGACGATGGTGAGCTCGCGGCGGTTTTGCGCCGGCTCCTGGGCGGATAGGCTCGCCGCAACCAGTACGGCAGCGATGACCAGCCTCATCTTCAAATCATCACACGGAAGCGTAGAAACACAGAAGCACGGAACCCTTCTTGGGAAACCCAAGGGAGCTCCGTGCTTCGGTGATTCCGTATTGATGTTGTTGCTACCGACGCGGGCCGCGGTCGCGGCGGGGGCCGCGATCGCCGTCGCCGCGCGGCGGACGGTCGCCTGACGGCGCGCCAGCCGCGGCGCCTTCGCCCTCGCCGCCGTTGCCGGCGGGCGGAGCGCCGCCCTCTTCGGGAGTGATCAGCGCCTTGCGCGACAGGCGAATCTTGCCGGTCGGATCGATGTTGATCACCTTCACCAGCACCTGCTGGCCTTCCTTCAGCTCGTCGCGCACGTCCTTGACGCGGTAATGCGCGATCTCCGAGACGTGCAGGAGGCCGTCGGTGCCGGGCATGATTTCGACGAAGGCGCCGAAATCGGTGATGCGCTGCACCTTGCCGAGATAGGTCTTGTTGAGTTCGGCGGTCTCGGTGAGCTCCTGGATCATGCCGATCGCCTTGTTGGCGGCGGCTTCATCCGCCGATGCCACATTGACTTGGCCATCGTCGGCGACGTCGATCTTGACGCCCGTCTTCTCGATGATGCTGCGGATCATCTTGCCGCCGGGGCCGATGACGTCGCGGATCTTGTCGACGGGGATCTTGATCGTGATGATGCGCGGCGCGTAGGCCGACATGTTGGTGCGGGTAGCTGCCAGCGCCTCGTTCATGATGCCGAGGATGTGCAAGCGACCAGCCTTGGCCTGGGTCAGGGCCGCGCGCATCACGTCGGCCGAGATGCCGCCGACCTTGATGTCCATCTGCAGCGCGGTGATGCCGTTGGCGGTGCCGGCGACCTTGAAGTCCATGTCGCCGTAGTGATC
>Ga0157380_10003706_pt1 | contig 10503 bp, 8 predicted proteins | sample S35metaG_FD_119757 | JGI IMG/M metagenome (GOLD analysis project Ga0157380, IMG submission 119757) | Switchgrass rhizosphere microbial communities from Kellogg Biological Station, Michigan, USA - S3-5 metaG | ecosystem: Host-associated > Plants > Roots > Rhizosphere > Soil | place: USA: Michigan...
CAGCGCCGCCCCGAGCTCTCGGCGGCCTCGGCGCTGGTGGTCGAGCGCTCGACCACCAAGGACCCGGCCGAGCGCTACCAGGACGTCGGCGAGATGATCGACGACCTCTCGACCGCACTCGAGGTGGAGGCCGCCCGAGCGGGATCGACCACAGGTGAGGCGACCAGCGTGCTCGACGCCGTGCCCCCGCCCAAGCGGGAGCTGTCGGGCCGCGCGCGCTGGAGCTGGGCGGCGATCCTCGGCCTGCTCTTCGTCGCCGGAGCCGTCCTGCTCGCGGTGCAGCTGATCTCCAGCGGACTCGGCGGCGGTGGCGCGAACGACGGCAAGGGCAAGCCCGTCGCCCTTGCCTCGGCGCTCGACTACGACCCGCAGGGAGACGAAGAAGAGATCGGCAGCAAGATCGGCCTCGCCGTCGACGGGGACCCAACGGGGACGGCATGGGAAACCGAGCACTACGACTCCGATGTCTTCGCCGGGACCAAGACCGGCCCAAACGCGGGGGTCGGCGTCTACGTGACGGCGAGCTCGCCGACGCGGGCGAGGAAGATGATCGTCCGCACCCCCACCCCCGGGTGGGACGCCCAGGTCTTCGCCGCCACCTCGGGGCCGCCAGGCGAAGTGTCCGAATGGGGAGAACCTGTGGGCATCGCCATCGATGCCTCCTCCGTTGAGGAGATCGACCTCACCGTCCCGGAGCCCTCGCGCTACTTCCTCCTCTGGTTCAACAAGGCCTCCGAAGCCCGCGACCAGGCCGGTCGCTACCAAGTCGAGATCAGCGACATCGAGTTGCTGCGCTGAACATGGGCGCTTGGCGGCAGGCTCGCGCGATCGTGCTGCTGCCCGGCGCGGTCACGGTGCTGGCGCCGGCCGCGGTCCTCGTCGCCACCGGATCGGACGTCGGCTGGGGTTTCGCAGGCATCGTGGCCGCCCTCCCCGTTCTCCTCGGTCTCGCCCTGATCGCCGTCGGGTTCGCGCTCTGGCTTTGGACGGTGCGGCTGCTCGCGCGGATCGGCAAGGGAACGCTCGCGCCCTGGGACCCGACGCAGAAGCTCGTCGTCGAGGGTCCCTACCGTCACCTGCGCAACCCGATGATCACGGCCGTGCTCGCCGTGTTGGCGGGCGAGGCGGCCCTGTTCGGCTCGCTGCCGCTGCTGATCTGGTTCGCGGCCTTTTTCGCGACCAACAACATCTTCTTCTCGCTGTACGAGGAGCCCGGGCTCGAGCGGCGCTTCGGGGAGGACTACCGCGCCTACAAGGCCAACGTCCCACGCTGGCTGCCAAGACGCGCGCCCTGGACTCAGAACTCGTAGGACCGGGCCTTGGCGTGGCGCTCCATGGCGAGCGCCACGAGGCGGTCGCAGAGCTCTGGGTATGCGACCCCGCTTGCCTCCCAGAGCTTGGCGTAGACGCTGGTCTGGGTGAAGCCGGGCATGGTGTTGATCTCATTGACGAGGACGGCGCCGTCGGGCTCGACGAAGAAGTCGCAGCGGGCGAGGCCGGTGCAGCCGGCCAGCTCGAAGGCGGTGACGGCGAGAGCGCGGACGCGGGTCAGCTGCTCCTCGCCGATCGGGGCCGGGACAACCAGCTCCATGCCGCCGTCTCGGTACTTGGTCTCGTAGTCGTACCACTCGCCATTGGCGACGACCTCGCCAGGTAGGGAGACTTCAACCCCCTCGTTGCCGAGCAGCGAGCACTCGACCTCGCGGCCCGAGGCGTGGGCCTCGACGATCACGCGTGGGTCGTGCCGGCGCGCCTGCTCAACCGCTTGCTCCAGATCGCTTCCCGCCCCCTCTACCCGGCTGATACCGACGCTGGAGCCGAGGCGCGAGGGCTTGACCCAGAGCGGTGTGCCCATCGAGTCGCAGCGCTCGCGCCAGCCCGGCTCACCGGCCGCGGCGAAGGCGACTTGCGGGATCCTCGCCTGGGCGAAGAGGCGCTTCAGGGTCAGCTTGTCCATGCAGATCGCCGAGGAGAGCACGTCGGAGCCGACGTAGGGCAGCTCGAGCCACTCGAGCAGCCCCTGGACGCTGCCGTCCTCGCCGAAGGGGCCATGAAGCGCCGGGAAGGCGACCTCGGCGTCGAGCAGGCCCTCTCCCGGGGCCAGAGTGACCGCGGCGCCGTCGCAGCTCCAGGCCCCATCGCGTGAGATCGTCACCCGCAGCGGCTCGTGGCCCGCCTCTTCGAGGCCCCGTGCCACCGCCTCTCCCGAGCGCAGCGAGACATCGTGCTCGGAGGAGCGGCCTCCGCTGAGCACCGCGACCCTCACATATGCCTCCGCTTCGCTCGCGGCGCGAAGAACCAGAGATGCACGCTTGCTCGCTCCGCGATCACGGCAGTTCCCCCGCTTCGGGTTCGGTCGCGCCGACGGCGGCCGTGCCCACCACCAGGGTCACGGTATCGCCGGGCTTCAGCTCGGATCCCGGTGGGGGGAACTGGTCGGTGACGCGGCCGACCTGCGAGGGGACTTCGGTCTGCTGTTCGGACACGGTGGGCTTCAGACCGGCCGCCCGTATGGCTTCCACCGCTTCGGAGCGAAGCTTGCCGATCACATTTGGGGCGGTCGCCGTCTCTTCCCCCTTGGAGACGGCGATCGACACGCTCGATCCGGCGGGCAACCGCGAGCCGGCGCTCGGCGCCTGGCTGATCACCTCACCGGCTGGCGACGAGCTCTCCCGTTCTTCGACGCTCGGCACGAACCCGCGGCCACGAATCTGCTGCACCGCGACCGAGCGCTGGGTGCCGACCAGCACCGGTACGGTGGCCAGCTTCGGGCCGGTGGAGACCCGCAGGATGACTTCGCTTCCCTTGGTCGCCGTCGTGCCGCCCGAGGGCAGCGAGTTGATCACCAGGCCCTGTTCGACCTTTTCGGAGACCGTCTTCTCGATCCGCGGATCGAAACCGGCACCTTCGATCTCGTCTTCGGCCACTTCCGCCCTCAGGCCGGCGGTCGATGGAATTTTGGCGGTGCCCGGGCCGGCGCTCACTGTGAGCACCACCTCCGGCTTCGAGCAGAAGAAGTTGAGGAAGGCGCAGTCGAGCGATGCCTCGCCCGCCGGCGGCGAAGCCAGCGGATCCTGCTCGAGCACGGTGTTCGCCGGGGCTTCCCGCTCGACCCGCTTCACTTCCCCGACCTCGAAGCCGTTCTGCTGGAGCAGCGCGATCGCCACGTTGAGCTCGTTGTCCTTCACGTTCGGCACCCCGGTCGTCGTGTCGCGCGTAAGCGCGAAGCCGATCAGGGCGCCGATCAGGATCGCGGCGGCGACCAGCATCCACCAGCGGCGGCGCGCCTCGTCCTCCTCGTCGTAGCCCTCTGCCACAGGCTCCTCAGGCGTCGCCACCACCGGGGGCAGCGGGGCGAAAGCGGCGGTCCCGTCCGCTCCCCCACCTGGATCCCGCAGGGCCGCGTCGAGGGCGGCGATGAAGGCGTCGGCGCTCTGGAAGCGCTGGCCGGGCTCCTTCTCCAGCGCCCTCATCACGACCGCGTCGAGGGCTGGTGAGACCTTGGGGTTGATCGAGCTTGGCCGCTGCGGGGCCTGGGATACCTGCTTCATCGCCACCGCTACGGCGGAATCGCCCTCGAACGGGACCCGGCCGGTCAGTGCCTCATACAGCATCACCCCGATCGAGTAGAGGTCGGAGACGGCCGTGACGTCCTGGCCCTGAGCCTGCTCGGGGGAAAGGTAGTGCGGGGTGCCCATCACCGACCCGGTCTGGGTGATCTCCGAGACGCCGGCGCGGGCGATGCCGAAATCGGTCACCGTCGCTTTGCCGTCGGCGTCGACGATCACGTTGTGCGGCTTCAGGTCGCGGTGCACGACGCCGTTGCGATGGGCGAAGCGGGCTCCCTCGAGCACCTGGCGGATCAGCGCCGCCGCCTGCTCGGGGCTGAGCCCCGCGTCGATCAGCTGTTTCAGCGAGCGACCTTCCAGGTACTGCATCGCGATGTAGTAGGTGCCGTCGACATCGCCGCGGTCGAAGACCGAGACCACGTTGGGGTGTTGAAGGCCGGCCGCGGACTCGGCCTCGCGGCGGAAGCGCTCGACGAACTCGCGGTCCTGGACGAAGCGCATGTGCAGAACCTTGAGGGCAACCTGGCGCTGCAGGTGCGTGTCCTCGGCCAACCAGACATCGGCCATCCCGCCCGAGCCGATCCGGCGCAGGATCCGGTAGCGCCCGTCGACGACGGCCCCCTCCCCCACCTCAGCCAAGCTCGGGGCCTCCGGCAAGGATCGTTTCGGCGACGTCGCGGAAGATCGGAGCAGCGACGTCGTTGCCGAACTGGGTCGTGCACTCGACCGTCGCCGCGATCGCGATCTGGGGGTCCTCCGCGGGAGCGAAGCCGATGAACCAGGCCTGGTTCTCGTCGGTCCCACCGCCGCACGAGTCGTTGTAGGGGGTTTCAGCCGTGCCGGTCTTGCCGGCGACCGTCACCCCGGGGATAGCGGCGTTGGTGCCGGTTCCTTCGCTGACCACGCCCTGCATCGCGGTGTTCAGCTCCGCCGCCGTCTCCTCGCTGATCGGCTGACTGTACTCGGAGGGGTCGAGGCGTTTGGTCACGCGACCGTCGGGGTCGACCACGCGGCTCCAGATCTGCGGCTTCATCAGCTTGCCTCCGTTGGCGATCGTCGCGGCGACCTCGGCCATCTGCAGCGGGGTGGCCAGCAGGCGCTCCTGGCCGATCGCAACCCGCGCGATGTCGATCGGGTCGTTGGGACCGAGCAGATCCCCTTCCTCGAAGATGCCGCTGGTCGAGAGCTGGTCGGAGGGGAGGTCGATCGCCGGCTTGGTGTTGAAGCCGAAGCGGTCCATGTATTCGAACAGGGTGTCCTCGCCGACCTGTTCGCCGAGCTGCGCGAACCAGGTGTTGACCGAGTTGGTCAGCGCGGTGTCGAGCGCGATCGGGCCGAAGTCCTCGTCGAAGTCGTTGTGCAGCTCCTGGCCCTGCACTTCCAGCGTGCCGGGAGCGTCGATCGTCGTCTCCGGCGTGATCGTGCCGCTGTCGAGGCCGGCGGCGGCGGTCACCACCTTGAAGGTCGAGCCGGGCGGGCGCTGGCCCTGCGTGGCCCTGTTCACCAACGGCGCTTCCAGCTCGTTTTCGTTCAGCTTGGTCAGTTCGTAGGGGACGCGATTGGGGTCGAAGGGAGGGTTGGAGGCGAGCACCCGTATGCGGCCATTCTTCGGCTCGATCGCGACCACGGCCCCGAAGCCGGCGGCCTCGAGGTCTTCGAGCGCGACCACCTGGGCCGCCGGGTCGAGGTTGGTGACGACATCGTTGCCTTCCTGGGTGTGGCCGCGCAGCTCGTCGAGGATCGAAGTGAATTCGGAGTCGTTGCCGACCAGCTCGTCGTTGTGGAACTGCTCGAACTCGCTGTCGCCCTGCTGGACGAAGCTGTACCCGATCGGGTGCCCGTACAGCGAGCCCTCCGGGTAGCGGCGCACGTAGCGCAACGAGTCGCCGCTCCCCTTTGGCGCCGAGCGGGCGATCACCGTGCCGTCGGCGGCCAAGATGCGGCCGCGCTTGATCTGCTGCTGCTCGAGCAGCACCCGCTTGTTGGCGTCCTCTTCCTTCAGCGCCTCGGCGTCGAACACCGACCAGTACGAGGTGAAGCCGACCAGTACCGAGAAGAGGGCGACCGTGAAGGCGAAGAGCTTGACGATCTGAGCGTTCACCGGCCCTCCAGGGCGAAATCCCCGAGTCGGGATTCGGCGCCGGCTTCGCGCCGGGCGCGATCGGATACGAGCAGCAGCAGCGCCAGCAGCACGAAGTTGGCGACGATCGAGCTGCCGCCATAGCTGATGAAGGGCAGGGTGACGCCGGTCAGCGGGATCACCCGGGTGACGCCGCCGATGATCACGAAGGCCTGGATCGCGAAGACGGCGGTGAGCCCGGTCGCCAGCAGCTTCGAGAAGCCGTCGGCGGCGATCAGCGCGATCTTGAAGCCCCGCGCCGCTATCAGCAGGTAGATCATCACCACGCCACTGGCCCCGAAGAGGCCGAGCTCGTTGACGATCAGCGAGTAGATCGTGTCGGTCTGGGCGGCCGGCAGCAGCGCGTTGTCGGTGCCCGGGATCGTGATCAGCCCCTGTCCGAAGCCCTTGCCGAAGAGGCCGCCGTCGGCCTGGGCGAAGATCGACTGGAGGATCTGGTACCCGCTCCCCTGCGGGTGGGCATAGGGATCGAGCCAGATCTCGACCCGGTCGTGGACGTGCGGCACGGTCGAGGCGAAGAACCAGGCGCCGACGAGGAACATCGCCATCCCGATCGCGACGAAGGAGAAGCGACCGGTCGCCACGTAGAGCAGCGCCAGGAAGGCGGCGAAGAACATCAGCGAGCTGCCCAGGTCGCGGATGAAGACCAGCATGAACATCGACGCCCCCCAGACCACCAGCATCGGGCCGAAGTGCTTGAGCGGCGGCAGCGTCACGCCGAGCACGCGCCGAGCACCGACGATCAGCACCTCGCGGTGCTCGCGCAGATAGCTGGCGAGGAAGACGACCAGGCAGATCTTCGAGAACTCGGCCGGCTGGAAGGCGAGCGGGCCGATCTTGACCCCGAGGTAGGCGCCGTTGACCTGCTGGCCGATCCCCGGCAGCCGCGGCGCCAGCAGGAGGAGAAGGCCGACGACGGCGATCGTGTACCGGTAGCGCTCGAGCACGTCGTAGTCGCGCAGGAACTGGATTGTCAGGGCGAAGAGAGCGAGTCCGAGGACGAACCAGTTGGCCTGGTCGCGGGCCAGATCTGGGTCGATCCGGTAGATCATCACCAGGCCGAAAGCGGTCAGCAGGGCAACGAGGGGGAAGAGGTAGGGATCGGCATTCGGCAGCCGGACGCGCAGGTAGAGGTGGGCCCCCAGGCAGACCGCGAGGAAATAGGCGCCGTAGACGAGACTGGCGTCGTCGATGCGGGCGCTCTCCTGCGCGAAGACCGCCGTGAAGCCAGCGGTGAGCAACAGGGCCACCGGTACGAGAGCCATCAGCTCCCGGTTCCTCGCGCTCATCGAGCCCCTTGGGATTTTTCGATGTCTTCGACCAACGAGACGGCGTCGGTGCGAGAGCGCAGATCGTGGCCGGTGACCGCGTCGCGGCGGCGGGCGGGGAGCGACTCGGTCTGAACCGGGCTCGCGTAGCGCTCGTCGTAAAGCGAGATCCCGAGGGGGAGCTCGTACGGGAGGCCGCGGTAAAGCGCGACCCGGCCACCGTCGTCGGTGCCGAGGAACCAAACTTGGCGGTTGCCGTACCAAGCCCCGAAGGCCAGCGCCCCGACGATCGCCAGCGCTGCGAGGGTCGTGGCCACGCGGCGCAGGGGTCGGCGGGGAGGCCCGGCAGCGAGCCGCTCGCGGCGCTCCTGGGCCGCGGCGGCGGCGGCGCGGCGGCGGACCTCGGTCGCGGTAAGGCCAGCCTCTTCCGCGCTCGGCCCGATCAGCGTCGCATGCTCCGGGCGGCGCTGCGGGGCTGCTGCGTCCTCGAGCCGGAAGGCAAGGGCGGTGATGTTGTCGCGGCCGCCGGCGCGGTTGGCTTCGTCGACGAGGGCGCGGACGGCGGCCTGCATCGACGTCGCCCCCGAGAGCAGCTTCGCGATCTGCGCCTCGCCAAGCATCGTCGTCAGCCCGTCCGAGCAAATCAGGAAGGCGTCTCCGGGTGCCGCGGAGACCGTGTGCACGTCGGGCTCGACCTCCGGCTCTGGCCCGAGCGCGCGGGTGATGATCGAGCGCTGGGGATGGTCCTCTGCCTGGGCGTCGGTGAGCTGTCCTTTGCGGCGCATCTCCTCGACCAGCGAGTGGTCACGGGTGAGCTGCTCGAGGCGCCCGCCGCGCAGACGGTAGGCGCGACTGTCCCCGACGTGCCCGATCGCCACCTCTTCACGCTCCGCGTTGACGATCGCCGCGGTAAGCGTCGTCCCCATCCCGGCCCGCGAGGGGTCCTCACGGGCGAGCTCGTGGATCCTGCGGTTGGCGGTGAGGATCGTCTCGCGCAGGACCTGCTCGGGCGGCGCGTCCGGGAGATCGACGTCGAAGGCATCGGCGGCGGCCCTGGAGGCGACCTCACCGGCCTGAGCGCCGCCCATCCCGTCGGCGACGACGAAGATCGGGGCGCGGACGAAAAAGGAGTCCTCGTTGGCGTTGCGCTGACGCCCCGTGTCGGTGCGGAAGGCCTGGTCGTCGATGCGCAGCATCAGGCACACCCGGTTCCGCGCATGCTCCGCGCCGGAAGAGTCCGATATGCACCGTCGCTACGCATGCGCGTCACTTGCCTCGTATCTGAGCTCGGTGTCGCCGATCCTCACCACGTCTCCATCGATCAGCTCGGCCTCCCCGCTCAGGGTCGCATCGTTGAGGTGGGTCCCGTTGGTCGAGTTCATGTCCTCGATGTAAGTACGGCCATCTCGACTGAAGATCCTCGCGTGCACGCCGGAGGCGTAGCGGTCGTCGATCCTCACGTCCGCTTCGGCCGAGCGGCCGATCGAGAGGCCGCCGATCAGGTCAAAGCGCTCGCCCGGCTCGAGGCCGCCGCCGCGCTCCGCCACCAGCCAGACGTCGGGCCCCTGAGGGGGCGCGCCCGGAACCTGGTGGAAACCGGTCGCGTCGGCGGCCGGCATTGCCGTGCGCCGCACGTCCTTGAGCGCATTGCGAGCAATCCAGAGCAAGAAGAGGTAGAGAACGGCGAGGAAGCCGAACTTGAGGGCTACTGAGATCGGGTCGTAGTCCACGCCAGCACCCTAATGACGGCCCTGGAGCACATTCACTGCTCGATGTCGAACAGGAAGGTCGTGGTCCCCAGGGTGACCTGATCGCCGGGACTGAGGCGCGTGGATGAGACCCGCCGCCCGTTGACCTTGATGCCATTGGTCGATCCGAGGTCGACGATCGTCCAGTCGCCGGACTGCGAGCGGTGCAGCTCGGCGTGCCGCCGCGAGACGTTGGGGTCGCCAAGCACACACTCGGCCTCCTTCGAGCGACCGATCGTCGCTTGGGGACCATCTAGCACGTAGCGACGGTCGCCCAACGAGACGACCGCGCGGGTGGCGACCAGCGCCCGGGCACGCTGCTCGGGGCTCTTCGCGGCGGCGGCCTCTTGCTTCACTGCCGAGTAGACCATCGTGTGGCCCTCCTCCCCCTGACGCGGAGCCTCGCCCTCGCGGGCGGGTGGCTTGACCAGTCGCGTCTGGATCCCGAACTCGCCGAGGCGCAGGCGCTCGTCGGTCTTGAACTCCACCGCCGGCCGCGTCAGCAGGTCGTAGCTGCGCCGTCGCGCGTGCTCCAGCAGGTAACCGGAGAGCTCCTGCTCGAGCGAGCGCTCGTAGCCCTCGAGCTTGGTGCGGTCCTTAGTGGAGAGGTAGACGGTGTACTCGTTGGGCACGTAGACGCGCGCGACTCCCGCCGTCTTGTGGGCGTCCATCTCCTTGGCCAGCTTGCGGGCGAGCTCGACCGGCTGCACCTCGGAGCTGAAGGCACGGCTGAAAACCCCCTCGACGAGGCCTTCGATCCGACTCTCAAGGTTGCGTAGAACGCTGATCGGTGGCTCCTTTTCGCAGGCGTGGCGTTGCCGGCTAGGCCCAGGGAGGCTGGGCTGAAATCCTACGGCAGCAGGGCGCCGTGACCGGCGGCGAGCCAGGCCCCCAGGACAGCGGCGGCGGCGATCGCGGCGAGTCGCAGGTGCAACGAACGCTCCCGCCGGGGCGGATCCTCGGCCAGGCGGTCGAGCGAGGCCTCGATCGCGCCTCCCAGCTCTTCGAGCGACGGCCGACGGCCGGGGCGGGTTTCCAAGCAGGCCTCGACGGCGTCCGACAGCTCGCGGGGCAGGTCAGGGCGCAGCCGGCGCAGCGGCCGGTGACGAGCGCCGATCGCGCGGGCGGTCGCCGCTGGAGTCGTGCGGCGGTTGGGATTCTCGCCGCTCCAGCACTCGTACAGCATCAGCGCCAGCGAGTAGACGTCGGCCTCGGGCCCGGCCTCGCGGCCCTCCGCCTGCTCGGGCGCCATGTAGGCGAGCGTGCCGACCACATCGCCCGGCGCGGTCAGGGCAGCACCGTCGGCGAGCCTGGCGACGCCGAAGTCCATCAGCTTGGCGCGCGGCTCTCCGTCCTCGGTGACGAGGACGTTCTGGGGCTTGATGTCTCGGTGGACGACGGCCCGGCAGTGGGCGTGGTCGAGCGCCTCGCAGAGGTCGGCGGCGATCTCCCCCACCTCGCGATCGCTGAGCGCACCTTCCCGGGTGAGCTGGGCCAGGGTGGAGCCGTCGACCAGCTCGGTGACGAGCAGGGCGTTGCCGTCCTCCTCGCCCATCTCGTAGAGGGTGACGATGCCCGGGTGATTCAGTCTCGCCGCCGCCTGCGCCTCGCGCAGAACGCGACCGGAGCCTCTCGATTCGGCCGATTCGATCGCCTTGACCGCAACCGGGCGCTCGAGGCGGCCATCACAGGCCTCGTAGACCGTGCCGAAGCCGCCGCTGCCGATGCGGCGCTCGATCAGAAAGCGATTGAGGACGAGGGAGCCAACCAAACCACTC